>NPIE01002359.1_pt3 | contig 87042 bp, 75 predicted proteins | sample 8637661 | NCBI WGS metagenome assembly NPIE01 (sample SAMN07420842, study PRJNA396082) | bioreactor metagenome | isolation source: sample BA12 brine-fed electro-methanogenic bioreactor BA | place: Japan: Kochi | collected 2016-12-09
GTCATGATCGCCAAGGGTAACCGCTCCCAGCAGGTGACCGACGCCTGCAACAAACACGGCGGCTTCTACCTCGGGTCCATCGGCGGCCCGGCGGCCCTGCTCGCCGAGGAGAACATCAAGAAAGTCGAATGCATCGACTATCCCGAACTCGGCATGGAAGCGGTCTGGAGGATCGAAGTGGTCGATTTCCCGGCGTTCATTCTGGTCGACAACAAAGGGAACGACTTTTTCAAGGGCCTGATGTAAGCCCTGAGTCGCAAGAAGCAGCAAAGCCCCGGGCATCGTCCGGGGCTTTGCTGCTTTCGCCTTACCGTCAAACCACACCAGGTTCAGCGTGCAAATCCTTCAAAGTCGACCAGCGCGGCCCGAAATGCCCCGGGCAGCCGTTTCGGCCGGCGGGCCCGGTAGTCAAAAGAAACCAGTGCCGTTGTCCCCTCGGCCGTGGGCGCTCCCAATCGCTCGATGCGGTACTGCATGATAAAAGAAGAGTTCTTTACCTGGATCACCCGCACACCGATTTCCAGCGCCTCGCCCAGAAACATCTCGGCAAGGTATTTAACCTGCGCCTCCGGCAGGATAATTCCGCAGCCATCCCCGATATCGATCTCGGAGTAGGGACCGAGATGACCCAGGTAGGCGATGCGGGCATCCTGAAAGAAATTGAGCACCGCCGAGTTGGCCACATGCCCGCCGTAGTTGACGTCGGCCACACGGACCTTGTAGGGGATGGTGAATTTAAAGCCTTCCATGGACTGTCCTTTTCTCGCGAGCAAAAAAATCGCCCTATCTCTGGCACCTGGGACAGAAGTACGTTGAGCGCTGGCCGAGTCGCGCATGCCGGACCGGTTCGCCGCATGCGGGGCAAGGCCCTCCTTCCCGCCCGTAGACCTTCAGCTGGAGGCTGAAGTACCCTGGCTTGCCGTCGTGGCCCTGAAAATCGCGGATCGTGGTGCCGCCGGCCTCGATCGCCTCGCCCAGCACGTCCCGGATCGCCGCGGCCAGCCGCTCGTAACGCTTCAGGCTGATCCGCCCCGCCTCCCTGGCCGGATGAATTCCTGCCCGGAAAAGGGCTTCGCTGGCGTAGATATTTCCCACCCCCACCACCACCCGCTGATCCATGACAAAGGGCTTGACGGCCACTTTCCGGCCCCTGGAGCGCTGGAACAGATAGCTGCCATCCATGGCCGTGGCAAAAGGCTCCGGGCCAAGTTCGGCCAGCAGCGGATGGTCGTCCGCATCGGCCGGAACCCACAGCAGCGCACCAAACCGTCGCGAATCATTGAACCGAAGGCAGCTGCCGTCGGTAAACTGCAAATCGATATGATCATGTTTTTGGGCGGGGGTTGCCGAAGGTACGACCCGAAGATGTCCCGTCATCCCCAGGTGGAGCAGAAGCACCCCGCCACGACAACGCAGCAGCAGGTATTTGGCACGCCGCTCCACGGCCAGGATGGTCTGTCCGGCAAGGATCTCGCCCAGCCGCTGGGAAACGGGCCAACGCAGCCTGCTGACTCGCACCACTGCATCGACGATCGTGCGCCCCTTTACCAGGGGCTCGATGCCGCGTCGAGTGGTTTCAACTTCGGGAAGTTCGGGCATGGGAACGGTCGATTTCAGTCGGAAAAGGCCTCTTTGACCCGATCCGTCAGTTGCTTCAGATAGGCTTCGGCGGCGGGGCTGCCTTCGGCCGGGGCCCAGGGAGCCCAGTCCTTGTCGCTTGGCGGACGATAGGGGCCGGGCTTGGTTTCGAAAAAGACCGATCCCGGCTCCAGGGACAGGAGCGTGTGCCAGGCGCCGGCCGGGATGTCGGCTCCCACCGAAATGCTGCCTGGGGCGACGAAAACCATCTGCTCGATGTCGCCGGTGTCGACAAACGTCAGTACCGCCAATCGCCCCCGCAGGGCGAGGAAGGTTTCGGGCTTGGGAGGGGTCAGATGCCGGTGGGGACGGACGTAGGAGCCCGGCTCCACGGCGTTCAGCAGTCGCTGGCAGGGTTCATCGTAGCTCTGGTGCAAGTTATGGTTTTTCCTCAGCCGGGGATGGCTTCGGGCTTCCAGAATCAGTGCATCGAGCAGCTTATCGTCAATGGTCTTCATGATGGGCCAAGTCTGGTCGCAACCGGTTAAAAGAACACCTTGTCCTTGACCTTTTCAAAATCTTCCCAGTCAAGATCATCGATACCACCCTGGTAATCCTCACGGGTCATTTTCTGACTCGAATGGTAACGCCAGCCGCACGACGTCATCTGGAAAAACGAGAGTTCAAAGCTCTCGGCCCGCTCTCCCTGAAACAGGGTATCGAGGTAAAAGATGACCCTGGCCTCTTCGCCGGCAACCTCATCCTTGATGATCCGGCATTCATGGATTTCGAAGTCTTCACTCAGAGTGCTTTCGCCGTGGCGGATGTAGGCCCTGCGCTGGGGAAACTGCCGAAGGAAATAGGAGTCGGGATGGTAAGTGTCATAAATGAAGGCAAAATCACCTTCGCCAAAAGCACGCGCGCGGGCCTTGACCAGTTCGCTGGGGGTCAGATCCTCTGGAACCTCGGTGGGGGGACATGCGACGTCAATGCAGCACTTCTTGTATTTTTTGCCGCTGCCGCAGGGGCAAAGGTCATTACGGCCAATTTTCATCGTGAATCGTCCTGTCTGTCAGGTTGCACAGCGGATTCGCATCTCCTACTCCTTGAGACGGGGGTCGAGCGCATCACGGATTCCTTCGCCCAGCAGGTTATACCCCAGAACCGTCACCAGTATGGCCAGGCCGGGAAATGCCGAAAGCCACCAGGCGGTCCCCAGGGTCTGTTTGCCGGCGATCAGCATGTTGCCCCAGGATGGAGTCGGCGGCTGTACGCCGATACCGAGAAAAGAAAGAGCGCTTTCGGTCAGGATCGCTCCCGCGACCCCTAGGGTGGCCGACACCAGAACCGGCGAAAGCGCATTGGGCAGAATATGCCGGAAAATCACCCGTGCATCCGAGGCCCCAAGGGCCAGGGCCGCCTGCACAAAGTCCCGTTCGCGCAGCGACAGAAACTCGGCGCGCACCAGCCGGGCCACCCCCATCCAGCTGGTCAGCCCGATGATGATCATGATGTTCCAGATCGAGGGCTCGAGAAATGCGATGACGGCAAGAATCAGAAAGAACGCAGGAAAGCAGAGCATGATATCGACGAACCGCATGACCACCGAATCGACCCACTTTCCGTAGTAACCGGCCAGAGCTCCCAGGAAGATGCCGATAAGGGTGGCAATACCGACGGCGACAAATCCGACCAGCAGGGAAATCCGGGAGCCGTAGAGAATCCGGGAGAACACATCCCGCCCGAGATCGTCGGTGCCCAGCGGATATTTCAAGCTCGGAGGCTGCAGCCGGTTGGGGATATCGATGGCGCCGGGATCGGAGGCGACCAGCGGTGCGGCCAAGGCCAGAACAAACATCAGCAGGACGATGCCGGCGCCGCACAGGGCCATCCGGTTGGCGCGCATGCGCTTCCAGAAAATATCCCGGAAAAATGATGATCGCATTTTTTCGCTCGATTCTGCGGATAAGCCGGGTTGGGACTCGATTCAAGGTTAATGGATCTTGGCAGGAGAGGCAAGGGGTGCTCTGAACTTCCGTGGGAAAGAGATGAAGCACCGAGCCCTCGGAGGACAAAACCGAAGCACTTGGTGACGGGCCGCCCGCCGCTTATTTCAGTCGCTCGAAATCCTGAAGCGAAAGTATGCCTTTTTCGCGCAGGATGATCAACAGTTGCAGGAATTTTTCCTCGGCCGTTTCCGGTCGCTTCCCCTTGAGGCCCGGCGGAGGGAAATATATATCGGTATTGGCCTCGAATTCAAATGGGTCCTCGGAGTCATCCGGGAGACCTTCTTCCGGTGCAACGAGCTCCTCGTCGCCGGGAAGGGGTCCGTAACTGCGTTCGATGGCCGCCAGGATCGCCTCCCGCGAAGCGATGGCCGGCTTGACCCGGCAGCCTGTGGCGAACTGCAGAGCATCGATGACGTTGAGGTTGCACGGGTCCGACATGGCGACAAGCAGGTAGACGGTGCCGTACATTTCCTTCCGATCAACCGGAATAATGTTGTATTCCATGGCTTTTTCGGACGAAACATGGCTCAGCACTTCCTTGGTTATTTTTCGCTTCGAGGGATCGAGTTGCGGCAGGTCGAGCTGGTCGGCAAGAAAATTGAGCAGCTTCGCTTCCGACACATAGCCCAGTTTGATGAGCGACGTCCCCAGTCGTCCTCCCCAATGGCGCTGGTAGGACAGTCCCGAAGCCAACTGGAACTCGTCGATGATCCCGGCCTCGATGAGCATTCGCCCGAGTTTTACATTTTTTCGCGCCATGTTGCGCCTCCCCTCAAACCCGTCGACATTTCCCGAAACAGCCAGATAAGGCTAAATTCAGCGCCCTTTGCGGTCGGCGAGCACCTGCTCCCAGTTCCATGCGGTACCGATGATGTGCTCCAGGTCATCGAACCTGGGCTTCCAGCCCAATTGCCTTGCGAGCTTGCTGCTGTCGGCAATCAGTGCCGGCGGATCCCCCTCGCGCCGGGGTGCGGTTTCCACGGAAAAATCGATCCCGGAGACCCGCTTGGCAACTTCGACGACCTGTCGCACCGAATAGCCGTGACCGTAGCCACAGTTGAAAATATCGCTCCGGCCGCCGCCGAGCAGATGGCGCAGAGCGACCAGGTGGGCTTCGGCCAGATCGTCAACATGGATGTAATCCCTGATGCAGGTTCCATCCGGGGTCTCGTAATCGGTGCCGAAAATCTGCAGCCTGGGAAATTCACCGAGCGCGGTTTTAAGCGCCCGGGTAATCAAATGGGTCGGGTTTTGGTAGTCCTGCCCGATCCGGCTCTGGGCGTCGGCGCCGGCCACGTTAAAGTAGCGCAGCGCCACATAGTTAAAATCCGTATCGGCAAAATCGAAGTCCGCCAGCAGACGCTCGGTCATCATTTTGGAGGCGCCGTAGGGATTGATCGGGACCAGCGGCGCGGACTCGCCAACCGGCATGGTTTCGGGGATGCCGTAAACCGCGGCGGTACTCGAAAAAATCATCCGGCCGACCTTCGCCTCGCGCAGGGCCTCCAGCAGGTTGAGCGCATTTGCGGTATTGTTGCGGTAGTATTTGAGCGGGTCGCGGACACTCTCGGCAACTTCGATGGCCGCGGCGAAATGCATCACCGCGTCCGGCCGAAAATCAGCCAGGACCCCGGCAAGGCGATCCCGATCCGCCATATCCCCCTGCACCAGATCCCCGCTCAGCACCGCCCAGCGATTGCCGGTGGAGAGGTTGTCGTAGGTCAGAGCCTCATACCCGGCTTCCCCCAGGGCCTTGACCACATGACTGCCGATATATCCCGCACCACCTGTAACCAGAACTCGCTGCATCAATCTCTCCCGATTGCCGGCTTGGGCAACGTGTTTATAATCAACATCTTCCCGAATCCGAGCCTACTGTCTGCCGATGCCGGCATATTCAAACCCGTCGGCCTTGACCCGCTGGGGGTCATACTGGTTGCGGCCGTCGAAAAGAATGGGCTGTTTCATCATTTTTTTCATGGCCGCAAAATCGGGGTGGCGAAAGGGTTTCCATTCGGTCACCAGAGCCAGGGCATCAACCCCCTCAAGAGCCTCGTACTGATGCCTGGTCAGTTCCAGGGACCCATTGTCGAACCAGGCCCTGGGAAGCTCCGCCTCGGCCGCCTCCATGGCCACCGGGTCGTAGGCCCTGACCCGTGCCCCGGCCCCGATCAGTTTGTGCAGCAGCACGGTGGACGGGGCCTCCCGCATGTCATCGGTGCCCGGCTTGAAGGCCAGTCCCCAGAGGCCGAAGGTCAAACCCGACAGGTCGTTGCCGAAGCGGGCGGCAATCTTGTCGAAAAGGACCGACTTCTGCTCTTCATTGCGATTATGGACCGCCTGCAGAACCAGCGGTTCAAGCCGGTTTTCTTCGGCCATGCGGATCAGGGCCTTGACGTCCTTGGNNCTTGGGAAAGCAGGAACCGCCATAGCCGCATCCCGGATAGATGAACGAATAGCCGATGCGACTGTCCGATCCGATGCCGAGGCGCACCTTTTCGACATCGACGCCGAGGCTGTCGCAGAGACCGGCCACCTCGTTCATGAACGAGATCTTGGTNNTGGCGTTGGCGGCGTACTTGGTCATTTCGGCATCCTTGATGCCCATCATCAGAATGCGGTCGTGGCTCCGGGAGAAATCGCTGTAGAGCCTGCGCATGAGCTCCCGGGCCCGATCGCTGTCGGATCCGATGACGATACGGTCAGGACGCATGAAATCCTCCACCGCCGCGCCCTCTTTGAGAAACTCCGGATTGCTCACCACGTCAAAGGGAACATCCACTCCGCGTTTTTGAAGCTCCTCCTGGATTGCGGCGCGAACCTTGTCCGCGGTGCCGACCGGCACCGTCGATTTGTCGACCACCACGCAGTAGTCATGCAGGTGCCGGCCGATTTCCCGGGCCACCGCCAGGACATATTTAAGGTCCGCCGAACCATCCTCACCGGGCGGAGTGCCGACGGCAATGAAATGCACGTTGGACGTTGCCATAGCCTCGGCCAGGCTGGTCGTAAAGTGCAGCCGCTTTTCCCGGAAATTGTTCTCGACAACAGCCTCCAGGCCCGGTTCGTAGATGGGGATCTGCCCCTGCTTGAGCTTGTCGATCTTGCTTTCATCGATATCGACGCAGGTTACGGTATTGCCCATTTCAGCAAAGCAGGCGCCGGTCACCAGGCCGACGTAGCCGGTGCCAATGACGGTCAGATTCATGTTTTTCAAGGCTCCTTTGAGGGGAATTGAGTATTTGAGTGGGTAACAGCCACGTTCGGTTGGTCAGACAAAATAACTTCGCACACCGACAACCAACAACACGGCCAGAAAGGAATAAACCATTACACCAGCCAGACGGGGACTGCGGCAGGAAGTGACTTTAACCGCAAGAAACAAGACAATGCCTCGCCAGAGGATATCCGAATAAACATAAAGACGTTCCGACTCGGAGAACACGACGGCGGCGAAAATACTGATCCCAAAAATCAGAAAATCGACGGTTGAGAGAAAAAATCCTCCGGGTTTCCGAAAAAGAATAATAACCATGACGAGACATGAAATCAAAACAAGAATCAAGTTTGTCGCCTGCAGGGACTGCACCCCGAACCACAGCCTCTGCTCTCCGTTACTCTCGACGGTAAAGACAATGACCAGAGCGGCGACGTAAATCATGGCAAGCAGAAAATGGCCGGCGATATCCCGGGTAAAATATAACAGCCCTAAGACGCCAACCAGCAGGACTCCCGCGACCTGCCAGTAAATACCTCCGTCCTGTCCGCCAACCCAGACAGCGATGACCAGATAGCCGACCTGGAGCCCAATAACCATAGGAATCAAATGCCCGCCGATCTCCGCAATCCGTTGATAGGTGGCGGTCTCCCGGATCCCTTTAGCCGAGTCCTTGGACAGGAACTTAAAGCGCTCCCGGTTCGTGCTGATATACCGAAGCGCCATGTAGGCCGCTGTGGAAATAACCAGGTAGCTGGCAAGCAGAACAGGTTGGGATTGGCGATGAAAAACAAGCGCAAAAATCGCCCAGAAGAGGGAAATGCCATAAATGATGATGACTGTAAAGCGATGCTGGAACCCGAGGTTGAGAAATTTATGATGCACATGCGTCATATCGGGCGAAAATGGGCTGCCACCCTTCAAAACCCGTCGAGTCATGACCCACACGGTGTCAAGGAGCGGCAGGCCGATCACCAGAACCGGTACAATTGGCCTGACTCCGGCCCCTGGTGCCTGGGTAAGCTGAATGGCCAGAAAACCGACAAGAAAACCGACCACCAGGCTGCCGGTATCGCCCATGAAGATCCGTGCCGGATAAAAATTGTACTTCAAAAAGCCCAGAATGCCACCAAGAAGGCCTGCACAGAGAACCAAGGACGAGTAATTCTCATCCTGATACCCCAGAGCAAAGAATGCCGTCAGGGCGATAACCGAAACTCCCCCCGCCAAACCGTCGAGCCCGTCAATGAGATTAATGGCATTGATGACTCCCACCACCGCAAAGACGGTAAAAGGGATGGCAAACCATTTACCCAGAACGATATCCCCGAAACCAAACAAATTACCCAGATTGGACAGATAAAGCCCCCCCACGCTGATGGTTATCAGGCAGGCACAAATCTGACCGATGAATTTCCGTTTTGGAGACAGGCCGTGAAGGTCATCAATCAGGCCGGTAAAAAAAACGATCAAAGCGCCGGCCAGAATCCCCCGCAACTGCGGATTCAGATCAGTAAAAACCAGGGTGGCAAAGAGGGTGGCCATAAAAATGGCAACCCCTCCGATCCGAGGTGTGGTCTGCGAGTGGATCTTTCGTTCGTCGGGCACATCAACGTTGCCAGAAACCAAAGCCCATCTTCTCAATGTCGGCACCATGATCAGGGCAGAAAACAACGCCGTCATGAAAATATAAAAAAATATCATCGGGTCCACTATGCAAAAACTCCCATGTATGCAACAGAAACAAGACCGATTGGTCTCCGGCCCGGTCAGCAACTCAGGGGCGAACCGTTGCCTCTCAAAAAGCCCCCTCGAATCCACCTCACAATGCAATTTACATACCCTCTAGGAGGCTGTCCGATAATAGGGCCGAAGCGAAAATCCAGAAGTTTGAGGACGGATTTCGGGTCGTTTGAGAGCTCATAGCCGTAGCCATGGGCCGAAAGGGAGCCAAAACATGGGCCAAACAGCTGGGTTTGCAGCCGGTCTCTAATTGTCGGACCGCCTCCTAGCCAAAAATATGGCCGCCATAAGGATTTCAGGGATTTACTGCTTTCACGAGGGCATTATTCGAGCGAAATGCGTACATGGTCGTTGGAAAACCGACGCGCTCTTGGATTAGACGGCGGGATTAACCGCACGGGGTACCAGCTCACAGGCAATCTACAGGATTTCGGAAGGGGACCGGCTCGGGCGTCCCGAGCCAAAAGGGCTGGTCGCCAAATCAAGACTCAGCCAGGGGCCATCCAAGTTTTCGGACGGCCCCTGGATATGGCTGACCAGATACATCTTGGAGTGCGTCTGAAGGCCCGGTCAAAGATCTATCATCTTCAGTATTTCACGGGTTTTCTCTTCCATAAGTCCCGCATTGGCTCGCGATTCGACATTCAGCCTGAGAACCGGTTCGGTATTGGAACAGCGCAGGTTGAATCGCCACTGATCAAACTCCATGCTTAATCCGTCGGTATGATCAATGGCTCTGGCCAGGGGCCGGTAATGATTCTCGATGCGCCGAATAGCGGTAACGGGATCTTCGAGGCGTCGATTGATCTCCCCGCTGGCCGGAAAAAGCGCCATTCTCTCGCGGACCAGTTCGGATAGCGGCTTGCCGGTACGGGAGATGATTTCCAGCACCAGCAGCCAGGGGATCATGCCGCTGTCGCAGTAGGCGAAATGACGGAAATAGTGATGGGCGCTCATCTCGCCGCCGTACACCGCGTCCTCTTTGCGCATGCGCTCCTTGATGAAAGCGTGGCCTGTCTTGCTCATGACCGGCTCGCCACCCGCCTCGCGCACCATCTCGATCGTATTCCAGGTCAGGCGCGGGTCGTGAATGATGCGGGCGCCAGGAACTTTCTGCAGGATGTTGGCCGCCAGCAGGCCGACGATATAGTAGCCCTCGATGAACCCGCCGGTTTCGTCAAATAAAAAGCAGCGATCAAAATCGCCATCCCAGGCGATTCCGGCGTCCGCACCGTACTTGCGGACCGCTTCGCTGGTGGCCGCACGGTTTTCCGGCAGCAGGGGGTTGGGGATCCCGTTGGGGAAGTTTCCGTCCGGCTCATGACAGATCTTGACGACCTCGAACGGAAGCAGATTTTCAAGCAGATCGATGATCGGACCGGCACAGCCGTTGCCGGCGTTGACCACGACTTTCAAAGGCTTCAGAGCTTCGGGATCCACATAGCTCAGCAGATGCCGGACATAGGCCGGCCGAACATCCAGAGGCAGAACCCGCCCCTTTCGTGAGGACTCGGAAAAACGGTTGGCGGCCGCCAGATCCCTGATCCGGTCGAGACCCGTGTCGCCGCTGATCGGCCTGGAACCTTGGCGAACCAGCTTCATGCCGTTGTAATCCATCGGATTATGGCTGGCCGTCACCATGATGCCGCCATCCAGCCCCTGGTGAAAGGTGGCAAAATAGATCTCCTCGGTTCCGCACAAACCGATGTCGAACGCATCGACCCCGCTGTCGATCAGCCCGCGGCAAAGGGCGCTGCAGATCGATTCGCTGCTCGGGCGAACATCCCGCCCGACCGCCACCTGGGAGGGTTTCAGAAATTCGGCATAGGCCCGCCCGATCCGGTAGGCGATGTCTTCATTCAGTTCGTCGGGCAACCGCCCGCGGATGTCGTAAGCTTTGAAGCAGTTCACATTCATGGATGCTCCGTTGAAAACAGTGGGCAGTGGGCAGTGGGCAGTGAGCGGCGGGCGATAAGCTTCTGCGGGCAATTTTTTACTGCCCGCTGCCCCCACTGCTCATTCACCGTCCGTATATGTCCTCAAACCGCTCGATGTCATCTTCACCGAGATAGCTGCCCGACTGCACTTCAATGAGTTCAAGGGGAATCTTGCCGGGATTTTCCAGCCGGTGATTCACGCCCAGCGGGATGTAGGTCGACTGGTTCTCGGTCAGCATGGAAACCTCCTCCCCCTTGGTGATGCGGGCTGTCCCGCGGACGACCACCCAGTGTTCAGCGCGGTGGTGATGCCTTTGCAACGAAAGTGAAGCACCGGGATGGACGGTGATATGTTTGACCTGGAACCGCTCTGCGCTGTCGATGCACTCGTACGCCCCCCAGGGCCGATTGACCCGGCGGTGCAGAAGGGCTTCCGGACGATCCTGTCCCTTCAGTTGGTCGACGATGCTTTTCACGTCCTGGACGCGATCCTTGTGCGCCACCAGAATGGCGTCGGCGGTTTCCACCACCACATGATTATCGATCCCCACCGCGGCAATCATCCGGCTACCGGCATACAGATAGCAGTTGCTGGCATCCTTGGTCAGCACATCGCCCATGATCACGTTGCCCTCGCCGTCCTGTCGGCAGGCCTCCCACAAGGCTGACCAGGAGCCGACATCGCTCCAGCCGGCGTCAAGCGGAATTACCACGGCATCGGAAGTCTTTTCCATGACCGCATAGTCGATCGAATCACCGGGACAGGCGGCAAAGGCCTCCCCGTCCAGGCGGGTAAAATCCAGATCCTCGACGGCCCCGGCCAGCGCCTTGCGGCAGCTCTCGACCATCGCCGGCGCAAAGCACTCCAGCTCTTCCAGATAGCGCGAAGCCCGAAACAGGAACATCCCGCTGTTCCAGTAATATGTCCCCGCCGCCACATAGGCCTGGGCGGTGGTCAGGTCGGGTTTTTCAACGAAGGAGGAGACGCTGAAGGCAGTAAACGGCGGGCTCTGTTCTGCCTGCTCACTCGCCATCGCGCACCGCTCTCCGGCTTTGATGTACCCGTAACCGGTTTCCGGCTCCCTCGGCACCACTCCAAAGGTTATGAGGCTTCCCGCTTCAGCAATCCCCCTGCCCTGCTGCACGGCAGCCTGCAATGCAGACGCATCCTTGATCACATGATCGGCAGGCAGAACCAGCAACAGAGGGTCATCTCCGCCGGCCATGGCCCGCAGGGCGGCAACCGCCACGGCAGGAGCGGTATTGCGCCCCACCGGCTCAAGCATGATGGTTCCGCCGTGGTTCCCGATCTGCCGCAACTGCTCGGCAACCATGAACCGATGGGCTTCATTGCAGACCACCATCGGTTCGGCCAGATCGGGCACCCCTCCGAGGCGGCTGACCGTGCTCTGCAGCAGGGTCTGTTTTTCCACCAGGGGGAGCAGCTGTTTGGGATAGAGTTCACGAGACAGCGGCCACAGCCGGGTACCGGCACCGCCGGAGAGAATAACGGGAACGATCATGGGAACCTCCGTCTGAAACTTCAACGCCCTGTAAAAAGGGCTTAATTTGGCAATCCGAAAAAATTAACTTCGAAAAAACAGTTTCTCACGCGAAGACGCGAAGGACGCGAAGTAAAAACTAATTACTGGTTATCTATCTTCCTCAAGTTGGTGCCACTCAAATTGGTGCCGATTTGGGGGAAACCAGGAAAATTTTTTCAGGGATAAAAGGGATGAAGGGGATAGATCAGAAGCAAGTGTTTGAGATTTAACCCTTAATCCCTTTTATCCTGTTTATCCCTGACTGCGTTTATTTAAGTTTTTCTATTATATGTCTGGTTTCTACTTTGCTTGAGTTAAGTGCATAACCAGAATCAATTTTTTATCAAGAACCACTGGTCACCGGATTGGTGACTGTCTCTCCGAAATCAATGCCTTTGAATGTCTTCGCTTTTTTCGCGGCTTCGCTTTTTTCGCGGCTTCGCGTGAGCAATTGCCCTTTTCGGGGTTAATTCAAAATGCTTGCCGCACGCTCCGCCAGTCTGTTTTCTAAAGTTTAGAACCGAAACCGGCAAGGGGCAATAGACATTTCGAAATCAAATCATTTGCCACCAATGCACACGAATGGCCTGTTATCCCTCGCGAAATTGGTGGCTGGTCCGGCTGGGTTCAGCACTCCACGACCAGACCCGGCAAAGCCCTTTCCAGCTCTTTTTCCAGCTCCCGCTTGGCCCCCTCGTCGCCATGCACCAGGCGAACCACCCGGGGATGATGCCGCATCCGCTTGATGAAATTGATCAGGTTCTTCTGGTCGGCGTGGGCTGAATAGCCGCCGATGGTATGAATACCGGCCCGAATGGGATATCGCTGGTCATCGAGAACCACATACCCGCCCCGGGGCCCATAGTGCTGAATGGCACGCCCTGGGGTGCCATTGGCCTGGTAGCCGACGAAAAGGATGTCGGTTCGTGGGTCGCCCACCAGCGCCTTGAGGTAATTGACGATCCTCCCGCCGCTGCACATGCCGCTTGCCGCGATGGCAAGGCACGGTCGGGCGGTTTTTTCCAGGTAGGCCACGGCGTTAAGGTGGTCCGAGTGGCTGTCGACGGTGGTCAGTTGCTCAAAAGACAGCGGGTGTCTCCCGCGGCCGAGCCGCCGCCGGGCCTCCTGGTCCCAGTGAGGTTTAAGCTGGCGATATACATCGGTAAAGCGATTGGCCAGAGGCGAATCGACGATGATTTCCAGATCATCCCAGGGCAGACCGGCGGCAGCGAATTGATCCCGGTAGCGGTGGATGAGATCTTCCAGTTCGTAAAGCAGTTCCTGGGTGCGGCCGATGCTGAAGGCTGGGACCAGGACCACCCCGCGGTCGTGCAGGGCTTTTTCGATCACCCGCTTGAGCCGCTTGCGACGCTGCCCGCGCCCCTCGTGAACCCGATCGCCGTAGGTACTCTCGAGCACCACCATGTCGGCCCGAAACGGCGAGCGCGGCGCGGGCAGCAACGGGGCATAGGGCGCCCCGAGATCGCCGCTGAACACAACCGTTGAAGCGGCGTTTTCCCTGGCATCTTTTTCACGGACCCTGCATTCCACATAGGCCGAACCCAGGATATGCCCGGCCGGCTTCAGGCGAATATCGATGGCGGCTTCGCTTGCATCCACAACCCGTTGCCAATCCCCGTAAGGCAGCGGCACGATCATCGTCTTCACCCGCGCCAGGAACCGCTCGATCAGCCGACGATCACGGGTAACGCCGATCTTGACCGCATCCTCCAGAACCAGCGGCAGCAGCACGGCCGAGGCTTCCGAGCAGTAAACCGGTCCCCGAAAGCCGGCGGCCAGCAGATAAGGGATGCGCCCCACATGATCGATATGCACGTGGGTAACCACCAGGGCCCTGATGTGGTCGATGGGGAACCGGATTTCAAGGCGGGAGGGGCCGGCACCGTTTTCCGCCTCTTCGGCCCCTTGAAACAGACCGCAATCGATCAGCAGCCCGGGACCGTCAGCAAGACGCAGCTCGTGGCAGGAGCCGGTGACGCTGGTTCGGGCACCATGGTGGATGATCAGAGGGGCAGGATTGCTGGATGGAAAACTCAACGAGGCTCCTTTGGGCGGCTTTTTAAACTCTGTTTTTGTCAGGGATGGATGGGATTGACGGGATAGAGCCGGATCGTTTTGGAAAAATCTTTCTTTTGCCACGAATGGCACGAATTTCCACCAATATGACCTTAACGGGTTATCTGTCTTGCTGAAGTTGGTGCCAATTTGGCGGTGACCAGGAAAATCTTTTCAGCCTTAATCCCTTCTATCCCTTTTATCCCTGACTGGATTTATTTATGTTTTTGTCTGGTTTCTACTTTACTTGGGTTAAGGGAATAATCAGATAACAATATTTTCCTGTTTTATAATTTCGTGAACATTCGTAAAATTCGTGGCTGATGTTGCCGGTTTATTGCCGAATCTCAGGCTGATTTTCCAGAAACCACCGATAAGTCCGCTCGATCCCCTGCCGAAGATCCACGCCGGCCTGCCACCCGAGCGCTTTCAGCCGCGAAACATCAAGAAGCTTGCGGGAGGTGCCGTCGGGCTTGGAGGTGTCGAAGCTGAGCTCCCCACGGTAGCCCACAACCTCGCGGATGGTTTCGGCCAACTCGCGGATGGTGACATCGACCCCGGTCCCCAGGTTGAGGAAACAGGGCTTGGGATAATGGCAAAGTTCCTCGTCCAAAGTGGTGTCGGAAAGGCTCATTACAAACAGGGAGCCGGCCGCCATGTCGTCTGCGTAGAGGAACTCGCGCATCGGCTTTCCGGTCCCCCAGACCACCACTTCAGAAAGGCCGGCCGCTTTGGCCTCATGGAAACGGCGGATCAAGGCCGGCAGCACGTGGGAATTGACCGGGTGAAAGTTGTCGCCGGGCCCGTAGAGATTCGTCGGCATAACGGCTATAAAGCGGGTGCCATACTGGCGATTGTAGGCCTCGCACATCTTGATGCCGGCAATCTTGGCAAGGGCATAGGGCTCGTTGGTCGGCTCCAGCTCACCGGAAAGCAGATACTCTTCTCTCATCGGCTGGGGCGCGGATTTGGGGTAAATGCATGAAGACCCGAGAAACATCAGACGTTTCACCCCGCTGAGATAAGCCGAGTGAATGACGTGGTTCTGGATCATCAGGTTTTCATAGATAAACTCTGCGGGATAGGTATTGTTGGCGTGAATCCCGCCCACCTTGGCGGCAGCAAGAAAGACATACTCCGGCTTCTCCGTTGCAAAAAACGAATGAACCGCCGCCTGATCGGTCAGATCGAGTTCGGCATGGGAGCGGGTGATCAGGTTGGTGAAGCCTTCGGCTCTAAGGCAGCGGGTCAGGGCGGAGCCGACCAGGCCACGATGACCGGCGATATAAATTTTTGCGTTTTTATCCATAACTCAATTCTTTTGCCACGAATGACACGAATTTCCACGAATAAGATCTGATTTTCTTGCCTTACAAATTCGTGATTATTCGTGAAATTCGTGGCTGTCAAGATTCACAAGACAAGGCGCTTATACTCAACTCGTTCCTTGCCGAAATTGATCAGCAGTCCGAGACGCACCCCGGTGGCCTTGAGATAATTCAATACCTGGGCCTCATGGATCGGGCTGAGCTTATTGACCGCCTTCAACTCTAAGATAACTTCACCATTAATCAAAAGGTCCGCGCAATAGAAACCAACCGCTTCTCCCTTATAAATGACCTTAATCTCCCTTTGGACCTCTACCGTGATGTTCCGATCCTGCAACTCCCTGACCAGCGCATTTTCATACACTTTTTCGAGAAATCCGGGGCCCAGAGTATTGTGCACCTCGTAAACTGCGCCCATCACCTCATAGGAAAGCTCTCTAAGAACAATTGGGTCTTTTATTTGATTTGGATTCGTCGACATTCGTGAAATTCGTGGCTAAAAAAGAAATCATTCATGGTGGTCAAACGTATTAAAGCCATGCTGCCGACACAGCTCATCCCGCTTGGCCTCCTCCAGATCCGACCGCACCATCTCTGATACCAGGTCCTGGAAAGACGTCTTCGGCACCCACCCGAGCTTTTCTTTGGCTTTGGTGGGATCACCGAGCAGGGTCTCCACCTCCGTGGGCCGGAAGTACTGGGGATCGACCTTGACGACGATCGCACCGACTTCAAGTTTTGAATTTTGCGTTTTAAATTCAGGGCCAAGGCCGTCGACTATCCCTATTTCTTCGACGCCCTCCCCTTCCCAGCGCAGTTTGACTCCGAGCTCGGCGGCGGCCGCGTTGACCATGTCCCGCACCGAATACTGAACGCCGGTGGCAATGACGAAGTCCTCGGGTTTTTCCTGCTGCAGCATCAACCACTGCATCTCCACGTAGTCGCGGGCATGCCCCCAGTCGCGCTGGGCGTTCAGATTGCCGAGGTAGAGGCAATCCTGCAGACCCAGCGCAATCCGGGCCACGGCCCGGGTGATCTTGCGGGTAACGAAGGTCTCGCCCCGGATCGGCGATTCGTGGTTGAACAGGATGCCGTTGCAGGCATACATCCCGTAGGCTTCGCGGTAGTTGACGGTGATCCAGTAGCCGTAGAGCTTGGCCACCGCGTAGGGAGAGCGGGGATAGAAGGGAGTGGTCTCCTTCTGGGGGATCTCCTGCACCAGGCCATAGAGCTCGCTGGTGGAGGCCTGGTAGAAGCGGGTCTTCTTCTCCAAACCGAGGATACGGATCGCCTCCAGAATGCGCAGGGTGCCGAGGCCATCGGCGTTGGCCGTATATTCGGGAGTCTCGAAGGAGACCGCGACGTGCGACATGGCGGCCAGGTTGTAGATCTCGTCCGGCTGCACCTGCTGGATGATGCGGATCAGGTTGGTGGAATCGGTGAGATCGCCGTAGTGGAGAATGAAGTTACGGTTCTCCACGTGGGGGTCCTGGTACAGATGGTCAATACGGTCGGTGTTGAAAAGAGAGGCACGGCGTTTGACGCCGTGGACGATGTAGTTCTTCTTTAGAAGAAACTCGGCGAGATAGGCGCCGTCCTGGCCTGTGACGCCGGTGATTAAAGCTATTTTTTGAGACATAAGACTCCCCAAACGAAAGTTACAGAGATGCACAGGATGATGAGGATTTACCCTAAAAGAAAAAGGGGTTCTTCCTGCCTACCCCGTAAACGGTAAAGAATTTAAACATTGCTACTTCTCAATATGAAGTTATTGCTAAAATTGGAAAATTTTTCGGTTTAGAGAAATATTGCGGGATTTTCCGGATCGGCTTTATCCAAGTGGTCCAGGGGTAAGGCTTTAGGCCATTAACTTCCCAGGCCTTGCGGTCCATGTGATTGGCCTTAATGCGGTTGGCCCAAGAGGCATTACTGACGCCACCAACGCGCATGTAAACAAGAACTTCTGGGATGTAGGCAACCTTAACCTTGTGCCTGAGAAGAAAACGAAGCATTAACTCATAATCGGCAGCAGAGCCGAGGTCGAGGTTGAAGAGGCCGTATTTTTCATAAACACGGCGGCGGACGAAGAAAGAGGGATGCGGCGGCATCCAGCCCCAACAGAACTTCGCTGGATCGAATTCGCCAGATCTCCAATAGCGAAAAACTTGATAATTCTCCCTATTGCATCTTGCCGATCGCCTAACGCCAGTCTCTTTTATATAAACTAAATCACCATAACAACAATCGACTTCGGGATCCTTGAAAACTTGAGCAACCCGCGTCAAAACATCTGGGCCTGCATAGAAATCATCGGCATTAAGAATGCCGATGATTTCACCAGAAGCCAGTTTGATACCTTTATTCATGGCATCGTATATACCATTATCTGGCTCGGAGTGAATGCAGGCATTAGGGGATAATTGACGGACAACATCGAGTGTATTGTCAGTGGAGTCCCCATCAACGATAAAATGACCAACCGGAACCCTCTGTCCATTCACACTATTTAAACAATCTGGTATAGTTGATGATGCATTATAAACGACAGTAACGATGGTAATAGACGGATTCATATTAGCACAATGTCAAAAGGGTAGTTCTAACCCGTTTCACCTTTACTTTTATAAACTGAAGTTATAATTGATTTGTTCATGCCATGTACCCCCGTCCAAGCAGGGAGCATGATTTTTGTTAGCGCCTCAAAGGGCCCGAAAGTCAAAACCGTTATCCATTGGCCTCAGAGCTTAGTTGGGCCTGCGTTGCCGGAAGTCTGTCTAGGGAGTGGCTCCAAATACCACGCCCCCAATTACGAGTCGGAAGCTGATGGAAGAAACTCTCCACTCTATGTATCGAAAAAATGCTCCCAAGATGAAACATACTCCCGGAACTGTCAAGCGGTGAAGGTCCCCCGGCAAAGCCAAGGGGGGCTATCGTACTAAAATGTACAAAAAAACAACTACTGTTTTTCATTCTTTGACAACAAAGGAGTTTCCAACATTTTTTCATAGAGACCAAGAGTCTCTTCAAACGTTCTGTCCCAGGAAAAACCGGCCGAATGCTTAATCCCTTTTCTTCGAAGAGAGTCGCGACATTCCTTCTCCAACACCTTTTCCACCGCTGCTGCGAGCAATTCCGGTGCCGCCTGCTCTACCAGCAAGGCAGCTTCTCCAGCAACCTCCGGAATAGACGATGTATTGACTGCCACCACAGGACACCCAGCGCGCATCGCCTCTAAAACCGGAATGCCAAAACCCTCATAGGAAGATGGGTACAATAAGCAAAGAGCCCCATTGTAAAGGAGGTTAAGCTTCTGGGTGGTAACGCCACCCATATGTTGGTATCGACCCGGAAGATTACGCTCTAGTTGCTCTTGCTCGACAACGGTGAATGGACCTCCTCCAACGCAATACAGCGCGACATCTTTCAAGTGAGTTAAGGCAGTAACGGCAGCAGTAAAGTTTTTGTACGAATCTCGTCGCCCAACAAATAGCACATATGGAGGGGACTCCCCAGACTGAATGCCGCCTACCGGGTAAAACAGGTCACTCACCCCATTGTGGACGACATGAACCCGGTTCTTCGGAAAATCGGGCATGAAGGTGAAGAGGTCGCGTCTTGTATTCTCTGAAACGCAGATTATCACATCTGAGTTGCGAATGGCTTTGAATTTCTGCCATGAATGTACCAATCGTCGGATGCCATGCATGAAATGTTCATAAGTAAAATCGTGAACTGTAGTTATCACTTTCATACTACTTCGGCTCGGCAATCGATAGTAGCTGGAGTGAAACAGCTGAGCATTATCACTAACAGGACAATTTCGGTATCGCTCAAAGCGTCTACAAGAAGATGGAAAGAACGACAAAGACTGGTCCACATCAAATTTCCATTCTCTAGGGAAAAAGCTGAGTTCAGCTGTGATAGAATGTCTTAAAAGCCGGTCGATAAGCTCATTGAAATAAACACCAACTCCGCCATGTTCCTGCAATTTATAAATGATTCCATCAAGAAAAACCATAGGATAACCTTACACTCGGTTAAAGAGGCTAGAAGATAATATTAGACATTAATTCCGTCTGCGATGCACCAGATATCTTGAAATTGGGACCATCCCAAGACCGAGGGCCAGGGCCGTAGGCGGAGTAACGTTGCCCATATAAAATATTGGAATAGCCGAAGCATATAAGTAATAAAAACATGGGACAGACCTAATCATCCAGAGAAGATAAAAATTCACGACCCCAAAACCAATCAAACCAACGTTGAGTATCAAACGGCCATATGGAATACTCCAGATGGCATACCTGAAGCTCTCTCCGACCTCCTTACCAAAGGAGGTAGCATGGTCATTTATTGGTAAAAGATTAAGAATCTCATACATTCCAGCAGGGCCAATGCCAAGAATAAAATTAAGGGGTTGCTTTTGGGCCAGATTGAAAAGACTGGCTAATGCAGAATCCAATAGATTTGCATACTCGAGGAATGCCAACTGCAAAAGATCAGGCAAATAGGGGTATATTAACAAGAGAAAAAGCGAGACAGTCCAAGGGTTAATATAGATGATAAAATTTGTCAATTTCGAGAGGATGCGCAATTTGTAGAATCGCTCCGCCAACACAACAAGAAAGATAAGACCGAAATAAGAAACTGAACCTTTCCGTTGTGCCAATAAAGCAAACAGCATCCCAAGTGACATTAATAGGCACAAAAGTGACCAATTTACTGGCACTACAGGATCTAATCTTGCCAGACACAATATTGCACAGAGATAAACACCTAGAGTCAAGTATTCATCACCTGCAAAGAATATATTCCATTGAAATCCTAACAAATCCCTAAACATTGGATTGTCTGCTGGAAACATTATGGAAAAGAACATCTTACTTATCCAACAGAAAATAGCAAGCAAAGAAAGCTTCCCGATATCCTCAGATGCGTACTTACTAAATAACGAAAATATACTAAAAACAATCATGCCACTCCGTATCAAAAACAGAAAATTGTAAATGTTTTGCTGGCCAAACGGTATGGAAAAAAGTCCAAAAGGTAAAATAAGAAACAAGATGCTAGGGAAGTATTTATTCAGCAAAATGCGTTTCAATGATGCAATACGAGGCATTGCAATCGTGAGAAGAAATACGACCAGAAAATCGAGTATCTTTACTGGACCATATGCCCTCGTATAAATACTGGGGTAGTCAGCCCCATCAATCCGGTAAGTTACGTCAGGGACAGCATAATGATGTGTACAAAGTACACAGATAAGAATCGCCGCAACTCGAATCCCGAATCCTCGAGAAAGGACAAAAAGAATGAAAATTAAAAAGACCTGAAACTCAGGTAAAAATGGAAGTCTCAAGGAACTGAGCAAAGAAAAAAGTACGCCTAAAAAAATAAATTTATTTAGGGAAAATTTCTCTCTCAATGAACAATCCATTAAAATAGGCATCAAAATCAGAAGTTCTGAATAATCCTACAAATCCTATGGGAAAAGGATTGAGCGCTATACAACTTCGAGGCTCTATTAATACAGGCGATTGAGATCGCCCTATAATCTTCATCACACAACGTCTCGACAAAATTTGCCACATGCATAGGTAGGTTTTCCTTGCTTTGGGTAACCAAGAGACCAATACCGCCCTCTAACAGTTCCAAAGGTCCATCTCCTTCCGACGATATCACCGGTACCCCCTGACTAAGTGCTTCAAGAATAACCAAACCAAACGGTTCATTATCGGACAGTGATAACAGGAAATCCAACCCTGAAAAAAAATGTACAGGGTCACTGACCGGGCCAAGCCACTCGATGTATGATGCACCTCCAGATAACTCCGATAACTCTTTCTGATACGGTTGATCCGATTCGTAGAGAGGAGTTCCGCCAATCCTCAACCGAGCTTTTATCCCATATTCTTCATTCAAAGCCTGCACGAGCCTAATCGCAATATCCACCCGTTTCCATCTGGTAATCTGCCCGAGATACCCAAGGACGACCTCTCCATCCTGCCTGAAGCCTCGTTCACGCTCGCCTCTCAATGGAGCTAATCGACAAAAATTCGGCACCACCTCTATTCGGCACTTGAAAAGATTCGACATTCGCAGGGCATTGCGGCCAGTGAGACAGACAACCACATCGGTGAACTGGGCCAGTATTCCAAGCACTATCCTATTCGATCGCTTTTCAAGCTTGTATATATCATGCATGTGCCATACAATTTTGCCGCGATAAAGAAGCTTTGCAGGGGCTGCTAGGAATACGCTTTCAATATCGTTGCAGTAGTAAACCGTCCCCCTCCCATGGCAATGCCGAAAAACGAACCACAAGGAGGCAAATAGATAGTAGAAAATCCCAAGGGGATTTCGGGCGATCCTCACCATTGCAGTCGGAACATGCATCCACGAAACGGAAGGCTCAGGCAGCTGGCAATGTGACTTCAGGGCGCTGTTGAGCAGGCTTCTACATCGGTAATGCCGAGTGAGAACATCGGCAATTTGCAAACCAACTCGCTCCGCCCCACCGAGTATGTTGGACATACTCAGGAAATAGATTGCAGGCATCTCTTCACCCCCTTTGCGACTGAAGCAAGCCTCCCCATTATCTGCCCCATAGGTGTTCTATCACCGCTGTGCTTCAAGAGAGTATACCGCTCCCCCAACCAAGCAGAGACCCAGTTGGTGCCATGGCTCACCGCAATCCGCCTGACCTCCGCAACGGTAGCCCGGTAGTTGCGATCATGGACCCCACCGGCTCTCATTTTGGCAATTGCCACATTGACATGTACGCCATTTCCGCCGTTTTTCACCAGTTTTCTCACCAAATCATAGTCCATGGCCAACCTAAGGGTGGTATCGTAGCCGGAAACTTTTTGCACCAAAGACCTCTTGAAAAACATGGTCGGATGATTGAATGGCATTACGTAGTCGATAACCTCACGGTAGCCATTTCGGCCTCGATATAGGTTTGCATTTCCAGATTCATCTATCCAAAACATATCCCCCCAGGAAAAATCAAAAGGTTCAATTTTCTCGGCAACATTTTTTAGAGCCCCAGGGAGATACTCGTCGCCAGCGTTGAGGAACGAAAGGTACTGTCCATTAGCAAGGGAAATTGCCTTGTTCCATGCGTCACTGATTCCTCGATCGGGCTCGCTCACCCAGTAGTCAAGCTTGTAGTTATATCCTTTAAGTATGTCTACGGTGCCATCGGTAGAGCCGCCATCGACTACTATGTATTCCACCCCCTTATAGCTCTGCTCCAAAACGCTATTAAGGGTGCTCTCCAATTCATTCTTACCGTTAATTACGGCCGTTATGACGGTAATTATCGGCTTATTTCCAATGCATGGCTTGAAATAGCCCTGAGTCCGAAGCCCGCCATGACACGGATGGTTCTCAGAGACAAAAAGACGTTTTGTATGTATACCCGCACTACCCAGCAGTGGTTGAACCTTGCTAAGGCGTCGTGTGGTCGAATAGCGGGGATCTAATTCAAGCAATTCCATGGTTTCCATCAAGGACCTCTTTGTAAAATGATAGGTAATTTCTTGCGACAGACCTATCGCTAAAGATACGCTCGGCCTTGTCTCTGCACGCCCTACGGTATGCGTCAGGATCTACCTCGAGGACACTGCAGATGCCTTGCGCAAGTTCACTTGTGCAGAAAGATTTTGCAAGATACCCCGTGTAGCCATGCTCCACTAGATCAGGCATACCTCCGATTTCAAAGGCAACACACGGAGTACCGCAAGCCAATGCTTCTACCAGAGTATTGGGCAGATTGTCCTGCATTGATGGTGCAACAAACACATCTGCTGCAGCGTAAAGTAAGGCGAGACTAATTTCGTCACGCATTATACCCATATAGCGTTCAGGCAAGCCGAAATTGGGAGGCGAGGCCGGGGCATTGGCTCCAAAAACAAGTAGCTCGGTTTTGGCAGCATGGCCCGGTTTGGCCGCAAGTGCCTGCAAGGCCGGCTGCAAGAATTGGAACCCTTTGCGGCTATCACTAGTACTAGACATAGCACCAAACAGCACATAGCGGCGGTCGGGTGCCAAACCGAGAAGATCGCGGGCCAGCTTGCGATCAATCGGGCGAAAACACTCCAGATCAATGCCGTTGGGGATCACTTTGCAGGGTTGTTGACCCATTAAAACACTTCGTCGGGCACAATCAGCCAGCCACCGACTAGGGCTGATCAAATGGAACTTTTTTCCAGCCCAGGCTTTACGCTTCCTACGCCAAACCCAGGCATCCAGATCAAGCCCACTATATCCGGCCGGGCGGTTTTTGGGAAAATATCCCCGACTGTAACGATCCGGGTTTGCCAGATCGTCATAGTGCTCTGCTCCGCTGAAGGGCCACATATCGTGCATGGTCCAGCATAGAGGCTTTTTAATTCTAGAAATTTCTTCTACTGAAAGAGACTCTTTCCCTAGCCAATGTAAGTTAACAATGTCAGCATTGCTGCGGTTAATCCAATTGGCTAATCCGCTGTCGAACCAGTTTAAAGAGTGCAACACGGGGTTTGGGGTGCGCTGCAAGCGGCCAAAACGGTCACTCAGCGATTGTTTGAGGCCATACATCAAACCCGCCTTTTTCGGAGTCACTACCGACGGGTTACTCTCGCCAGCACACCGGACAAGAAGCTGACTCTCTACCCCAATTTTGCGCAACCCCAAATTGATACGGTATGCAGCTCGGGCGGCCCCCCCGTCAAGATCGGTCTGATTGACATGCAAAACTCTCAAAGATCGGGTCATTGGATGCTCCGACTTAGCATTGCGGGCAGTTTTTGGGCAAGAATACTGCTAAACACAGGTTCAAAGCCGAGCGCCTGTGGCTCAGGTTTTTGTAAAAATTGGTCCACAGCGTTAACAATAAAATCACATTCTACTTCCGCTAAGGACTGATAGGGGACTCCAAACTGTTCAGCAAGTGCATGCACCTTACCTTTACCAAGGGTGTAGTCAATGGCTACGGTGGGGACTTCGAGCCCCAGCGCAAATACAATTGAATGAAAGCGCATCGTTAGAGCTACATCGGCCGCCAGGAATGCTTCACAATAGACCGGTGGGTTAAGTTCGGCCCCCAGCAGCGACTGGTCAAGTCTGCTTTGAAGCAAGCCATTTCCTCGAAAAAGTCGGCGATAGAACCAACGATCATCACCACCGAAGTGGTTAGTGCACATGGGCAACGGACGGATGATTAGTAAGGGGTGGCGGCGGGCAAGTTGCTCTAAGGCTTTGACAACCTCTCTTTCATACCGCTGTTTTGCATCCCAGCATCCTTGCCGGCTGAGGTGGCGTGCGTATTGTGCATGGGGAAAATCCCGCAAACCCAAGAGCAACACCTTACGATCAGACTGTGCCCGAGAGGCCACGACAGGGCGATTGGCAAGCAACCAGGTAAATGCAGGGTCCTCGGCAACAAAGTCGTTGCTCGTATCGATATCAAGTTCCCGGGCGTAGTTAAGCGCTTTCAGGTCGCGGTAGATGCGCAGATCGGCATAGGTCAATAGTCGCTTCAGCGATTGGTTGTGCCACGCCTCACCCAAGGGCCCTATACCACATCCGGCAACCAAAGTGGGAATGCCATTTTTTCTTGCGGTGGCAAAAAACACTTCCATATCTGCCAACTCATCAATACCCATCAGAGGTCCGCCACCAAATACAACAAGGTCCATATTCTGGACCCGGCCAGCACCTTCGTCCGGACTGACCAAGCGAACACCGTCTAATTCCGGCAGTTGACGCTGGGTCATTCTGGTAACGTACGGAAAAAGGGAGACAATAGTAAAATCTACCGGACCTAGCGCAGCGGAAATTGCTTGCAGTACCCCGCCGAGAATAGCTTTATCTCCCAGCGTTTCAGTGCCGTACCAGCCACAAATCAGCACGCGCGGACGCCCTTTTTTCGGCGGGGGCTGTGATAAGGCGGAAGCTGTTGTCAGTCGCAAAAGGTGTTGCAGGCGAGCTTCAAACCTACGCCTCCCATTCCTCTTCATGACGATGGGGGAGGTGCGCAAGCGGGTCACCAGGTCAACCATATGCGTGCGCTGCAACAGATGTTTGATCATTTGCTTTGCCTGCACTGAACGGGGCGGCAACCCCACATAATCGTGCTTACATGTGGCACATTTGTTGGCTACAATGTCCCTCAGATGGCTTTCATTGCCAAAGAAAATGACTTCACTATTGTTTTCCTGAATAAGGCCCAGAGCTTTACTTTGCACTGCGCAATACAACAATTCACCTTTAGCAGTGATGGTAGCGCCCCGGTGCCGCCAATCACAACCAGCTTTACGCGGGGCATTGTGGAGCAACTGGTCTATCAATGAACGGTAAAAAAATTTCTGGGACTCCTGGGTTTCATAGTGTGCGATCAGCCCTTCCAGAAATTCGGCAACGTGGTATTTATCTTCCATCGTCAATGAACATGAACCAAGAGGGCTATCCATATAAAGACGTTTATGCGGGATACCTAAACGAAATTTGATATAGAGATCGCGGGATTGACAAAATTCCAATAAATCGTGCAACCCATAAACATTGTATTTAATAATTGTGCAGCCAATTCTTACGTTATGGACCAAGTCGGATGTCTGGATAAAATCAAGTACTCGCTGAGAACGTTCAAAATTTCCGGGTTTCCCCCTTACTAAATCGTGTAATTCGCCGTAACCATCCAATGAGACCATTACATCAAAATTCCCGCCATTATTTTTAACAACCTCGCCAATATGGCCAACTTTCGCCGTCACATTTTGATATTCGTAGGCGTTGGTGATCAGGGATATATTTCTCAATTTTGGCAATTCTTCAAATAACACGGCAGTCAAAGCGGCTAGATCATTACGCAGGGTGGGCTCTCCACCGTTAAGCCCGACAGATACGACCTCACTGTATAATGGATTGCGTAACCCTTGGCGCAGCTCATCCGGGCTGATTTCGTCGGACTTTCTATTCTCCCAAATGCGACACATTTGACACCGCGAATTGCAGATATTAATAACAGGGAACTGCAACACAATTGGCTTTTCAAGTGAGTAGGGCGTTGAAGCCAGCAGATACCGAAGTCTGGTTATCACATTCGTAAGTATCACGGCAGACTTTCCCTCATTTTAAGACAGAAGAACAAAGACTTAAGCTTCATGAAGCCAATTGGGCGGGTACGTGGATGGATAAAGTCGCTAGCAAAATAAGCAATGGTTTGCGAGATCAATGTCCCGTAAGCCGCTCCACAAATTCCATATTTTGGAATGAGTACACTATTTAACCCGATGTTAGCAAATGCCCCTAAAACGTTGCGGGCCAGATTGAGAACAGGTTGACGCTCAGCCATTATCCAAGAGCCAGAGGCAATGCCTAGCGACACGAATACTCCACACCACACCAACACAACGAGCACATGGGCAGCCTCAGAATACGCTGGGCCGTAGAGCAAATTGATGCCCCAATCGGCGAGCAAGGTAATGCCCCCCCCTGCCGCATATGCCAAAATCACCAACCCTGTCATCAATTGATGCAAGCGTCGCAGATAAAGTTCCTTATCAGCTTGCCGCTGACGGACAATGGAGGGAAATGAGGAGGTTACTAAGGCTGTGGGAATGAAATACCATGACTCTGCCAACCTCGAAGCAACAGAATAAACGCCTACAGCCTCTTCTCCTATCATGTTGCCGAGCATTATCTGATCAATACGCATGAAGATCAAGCAGGCAAATCCGGCAAAAATTTCAGGCCAACTCTCTCGAAGCAAACTGCAACCGTATCGAATACTAGCATAACGCATTTCCAAAGATAGTCCTGCCAAACGATATGTCATACGTAAGAACATGCCCGATATAGCAATCTCAAATACAGCAGCGAGAGCAAAGGCAACTACCTCGGCATCGTTCAGTAGAAGCAGAACCTTAAGAATGCATCCGGCAAAGAAAGCTGCGCTACGCGCTACTACAGAGAACCTTGATTGGGTTAGCGCTTGAAAATGCAGGTCTATGACTTCAAAGGCACCAAATACGAAACCTAACGCAACAATACCCACCAGCAGAAGATCGCCCTGCTTGGCAAATAGGCTGATTCCTACCGCAAGTAAAAAACACCCAATCGAGGCCAAAACTCTCACTGCGAAAACAGAACTGATCAACCGATGCCGGAATTCATCATTCTCAGAACACAGAGAAAGTTCCCGAATAACGATTCGATTCAACCCCAAGGCGGCAAATATCCCAATGAGGCTGGTGAATGAAATTGCATAGCTAAGCGCGCCAAAATCAGTAGGCCCCAAATGGCGAGCAATCCAGACCCCAACAAAGAGACCAACGACTAGCCGAACAACTTGTTCCCCAGCCATCCAACCGGAATTGGACAAAATTTTACTTAGCCCACTCATTCCTCTAAATATGGCTCCTTGCTGGCAATAATTAGTCACAAGTGCAAGCTTCGAAACATTGAGATAAACGGGAAATTCCAATTTCAATAAAGCCTAGATTCTTTCCTCCGACGAAACCGCATCAATTCCCGAACCTCTTCCCACCGCTTGCGGTCTTCGTCACCCATCTTCTGCCCGAACTCGCGCACAAAGGCAGCAACGATCGCTACAAATCCAACAAAGAAGGTAGTCACTAGAACGATAAGACTGCGCTTCGGCTTGCTCTTTCTGTCTGGTATGGCAGCGTCATCCAACACCTGGAGGGACGACGTATTCTTGGCCTCGTTGATCTTCGCCACCTCATATTGCTTAGTCAGCAACTCGAAAAGGGTCTCCTGCACCTTGAAATCACGCAGTAGCCTCGCATACTGAAGCCCCACATCGGGCACATCGGAGGTTGCGATAAAGATATCGGAAGATACCTCCTTCCCCGTCGAAGAACCCTCCAATTTGCGAAGCTGGGCTTTAAGCTGCCCAATCCCTTCACGCAAAGCCCTCACCTGCGGGTTCTGCTCCGTCTGGGAGGTCAGCAGAACTCCAAGCTCTACCTCTTTACTGGCCAGTTCCCCCTTTAGGTGAGAAATCCCCTCGATCACCGCCGATGCCTGGGCATCGATCTTGATAGCCTTGTTGGTCTGCTGAAACTCCTTGAGCCCTTCCTCGGCTCGGATCAAATCGACTTGAACCACCGCGAGTCGCTCTTCAAGAAAAACCCGTTCGCGTCCAGCACTGTTAAGATTGATCTGAACGTTGAGCTTTTGTAGCTCCTCAACATATGCGTTGGCCAGGTCGGCGGCGAACTGCGGATCTTCATCATCGACATTGATGGTAATAAAGCCGGTTTTCTTCTCGACCGAAACATTCACCTTCTGGCCTAATGCCTGATAAGCTCCCATCCGAGTGTCCCACTCGAAGCGCTCCATGAGGTCGAAACGTTCGATGATCGTATCGGCAATTCTGCGACTTTGAAGCATGCCGACATACAGATCCGCAGAGCCACCCCCTGCAGAGATCCCCGCCAGCGCCGCCAAATCCCCCATGCCGCCCGCCAACATGGCCCCCAGCCCACCCTTCTCCTGTTGCGGAGGCAGAAGACGCGCCGTAGCGGTATAGATGTTTGGCATCAGCAGCGTGAAAACGCACGCAAGGACAAATGTCACCGCCATCGAACCGATGATCATCTTCTTGTGCTTGACGAGGACAAGAAGAAGATCGAGAAGGTTTATTTCGTCACCATTGGCCGTCATCCGGTCGCGGTCAATGGCCTCTTCAGAAAGGAGGTTCTCTTTTTTGTTTTCGTCAAATTTGTTCATAGGTAACCGATATCAGGCCTCAGGTCATGAGCCATTTATTTAGAAGGCAAAAGCCGCCGGCAATCAGCCAATGTTCACCATCAGAACGAAGCAACCGCCGCCGCGCCGAGGGCGATCTGGTAGAAGATCTGAGTCAAATCCTTGATTTCGCGCATGATGTCGATGCGGGCAAACTTCTCCGGCACCAGCACCGTGTCCCCGGGGTAGAGCGGCGTGTTGTTGAAGCCGCCGAAGACCCAGCGGAAGTTCTCGCTGTCCCAGCGCACCCCCATACCGGCCTGCTGCTTGCTGTAGACGGTGCCGTCGGCGCGCACGACGAACATCTCGGACGTGTCGGCGTCCTCTTTGGGGCCGCCGACATTGTTCAGGTAGTAGGACACCGTCTTGCCCGGGCGAAAGGTAAGGGAAACGGGGTTGTAGACCTGACCGAGTACGGTGACGGACTGGGGATTCTCGGGAATGGCCAGGGCATCGCCGCCCATCAGCTCCACGTCGTACTCGCTGCCGCGGAAATCCTCGAGCGGCGCCATATGTACCACCATGCGGCCGGTCACGGGCAGATCTATGAGCTTCTGCACCAACTGCTGGCGGGCGGTGAGAATCGACTCGGCCGAACGCAGTTCCTCGGGGGTGAGAGCCCCCTGGGCGATTTCGGCCGAGGCCCGGACCACCTCCTGCTCCTGATCTCTGATCAGCTTCTCCAGGCGTTCGCGCTGCTGCTCCTTGAGAGACTCCCGGGAAAAGACCGCGCCGCGCAGATAGGCCTTGTCGGTGAAGCCGCCGGCCCGGGCAATGACCGAACTGAGGTGCTCCCCCTTGGCCAGGGTATAAACGCCGGGAAACCTGACCTCGCCCTTGAGCTCCACCGACTGCTTTTCGGCGAAATCGGGGATGGCGCGCACGAAAAGGCTGTCGTTGGGTTGGAGCAGCAGGTTGTTTCCGGGATCTCCGGCCAGGGCCCGTTCAAGGTCGATGATCAGCCGGTTGGTCCGGGTTTCTTCGCCCTCGGCCACGAACCGGGTCAGCTCGGCCTGGCCGAGATAGGCGCTGCGCTTGAGGTTGCCCGCGGCGACCACCAGGTCGCGCACCCGCATGTTGTCGTAGAGGCGGAAATCCCCGGGATTGAGAACCGCGCCGGAGATGGAGATTTCGGTGGTCTCTTCCATCTCGTCGCGGGAGAAGACCCGGATCTCGTCATGCTCCCAGAGCGCGATGTTATGCTCCGGATCGCCCGCCAGCGCCTTCTCGAGATTGACGGTGGCGCGCTGGGGTTTGTAGAGCGGGGGCTGCAGGCGCAGCAGCTCGACCGTCCCCGGGTAGTAGTAGGGCAGCAGGTTGTCGTAGGAGAGCAGCAGATCGGCCAGCCGCAGACCGGGGGTGAGCTGGTAGGGGCCGGGATGGGCGACATAGCCCTTGAGCCAGACGTACTGGTTGGCCACCTGGGCGATGGGGGCGACCTTGATCAGGTCGCGGTCCTGCAGCGGGAAATCGAGCACTTCGCCATCCCGGCCGGCAAGGTCGTCGAGGTCGAGGTCGATGACGGTGCGGGCGCGGTGGGCCTGCACCCGTTCGACCTGAACCTTTTTCAGATAAGCGGTGGCGTTGACCCAGCCGGCCATCTGCAGAATATCGCGCAGAGTCTCCTGGGATTTCAGTTCGTAGATGGCGGGGCGACGCACGTCGCCGGCCACCCCGACCTGAGGCCCGGCCACCGGCACGTGGATGGTATCGCCCGAGTGCAGGCGCACGTCGCGGCTGCGATCGCCGGCGAGAAAGAAATCGTAGAAATCGACGGTGCTCACCACCTTGCCCTGACGAACCAGCTGCACGTTTCGCAGGCTGCCGGTTTTGGTCGGCCCGCCGGCGGCCGCCAAAGCGTTCAGGATGCTGGACACCGAAGACAGGGTATAGGTCCCGGGGTTGTTGGCCTCGCCCACCAGATAGACCTGGATCGAACGCAGGGCCCCCATGGCGACATTCAACTCGAAGTTATTGTAATACTTGGAAATTTTCCTATGAATGGTCTCTTTGGCCTGGGCGAAGCTCTGGCCCCAGACATGAACCGCGCCGATCTTGGGGATGACGATATCGCCGCTGCGGTCGACGGTGACCTCGAAATTACCGTTGATCGCTCCCCAGATGTCGATATCCAGGGTGTCGCCGGGGCCGACCACATAATCGGGGCCTACCGGTGCCAGCAGTTCGGGGGACAAAGCCTGACCGGCATCTCTTTCCTTGAAGAAATCGTAGCCGAATTGCTTGAGGTCGCGGTCGATCTCGCCGGGTTTGAGGTCGCGATTGTACCAGCGCGCCTCTTCTCCCAGGGCAGTCAGAAAGGATTTCCGCTCCTGGGGGGAGAGGCTCTGCAGATAGCTCTGTTTCTGCTTAGCGTCGAGGGTCTGATAAAGACGCGACTTTTCAACGGCGGAAAGCTCTTCGCGTTCAGCAAAAAGAAGAAAATAGGCGCGCTTTTTTTCTTCTTCGGAGACTATCTTCTCCTTCTTTTTGTCGACATCTTTTCCGACGACGTCCTTCGCGATTCGCGACTCTCCGCCGAGGGCCGTTCCCACCGGAACCGGAGGGCGCAGGAAGAGGTTTTCGACGGTAGATTTCTCGGGCGCTTTCTCCGGGGTCTCTTCCTGCTTGACCCGGTCTTTTTCTTCGACCGGCTGTGCGGGTTCGGCCTCCTTTGGGCGCAACAGGCGGCCCGGACCTTCCTCCACCGCAAAGCCGAAGGGGTTGTATCCGCCGCCATCGCCCACCGATTGACGCGCGTCGCTTCTCAGCGCGCCCTTCTGATCCTGCGCAACAGCCCCGGCCCCGAACAACAGACAGATCGCGACCGCAACGGTCAGAATGAATGCATTAAACTTATAGCTGGACAAGATCTTACTCCCTTTAATCAATATAGCGCCGCGACTACCAGAGATAGCGCAGGGTCAAGGCCGCAAAATGAAACTCCCGGTCATCCTCCGGGTTGAACCCAAAGCTGTCCACATGGTCAAAGGCATAGCGCCCCTGGATGAAAAACCGGTTCTGCAATGCCCATTCCAGTTCGACGGCGGGCTGGTAATGCTTTTCGGTCACCGGCCGACTCTCGCCGCGTTTTTCGTAATCAAATTCCACGGAAAGATTCAGATTCCAGGGCAGATTTACTCCCAGCTGGACGAAAAGGTCCTGAGCGTCCCCGCCCGCGTGATGCCCCAGGATTCTCTCCTCGAACGTGTAGCCGGACCTGAAAAGACCGTGCCTGTACCAGACGGGAACACCGTTGCGCCGTTCGATCAGGTTGGCGTATTCTACCCGCAAACTGGCGCGGCCGCTCGGCTCGATCCGGGGCAGATAGATGCCGCTCACATAGGCAACCTGCGAGATAAAGGGGAGGAAACCAAGGGCATCGGCCTCGTCCTCGCCGGCAACCTCACCGTAGAGTTCAAGGCCCCCCAGGGGCGGAATTCTGATTCGGGCATCGAGGCCGGCCACGGAATTGCTGGTATCGTCCCCTCCCGAGAGATTTTCGCCGCCGATGATCGTGAGAAAGTCGTCGAAGCTGATATCCCGATCCCCGCCCCCGAACATCACCGCGCGGGCGGCACCGATCTCGAGCCAGGGAAGGGGCTTGATGACGATACGCAATCCGCCGAAATAGGGCTCGGGCACCACCCGCTCCTTCTCAAGCTCGCTCACGAAAAGGTCCAATTGGACAGGGCCGAGATACCTGAAGATCCACGGCAACAGAACCGGTGACGGGGTATTGACCCGCAGCATGTCAAGCGGCTTGGCGTTATTGCTCAGAACCAGTGTCCCGTGACGGCCCTGCCCCCACCACAGGGCCTGACGTCCGGCGGAGAACTCGAAGGGGCCGAGTCCCAGGGCGGCGCGGCCTTCGAGCAAATGGAATGAGCCGCCGGCGCCCTCCTCCTGTACTTCATAGAGGGGACGGGCATTCAGGGCGAACCAGCCGCCGAGGTTGGCCTCGGATTCGAAAACGAGCTGACCGTTGCTCCCCTCGCCGTATTCGATGCCGAAATTGTTGTAATTGAGAGGAAATTGACGGGCGTTGGTCGCGGGGACGACAGCCTTGTCGCCGTCGCGGTAAAGATAGCTGAACTCGGCGCTGCGCAAGGGCTGGACATAGGTTTGGGCCCGACCGGTTTCGGTCAGGCGCCGGACCTCCTCGGCAAGCTCCCGGTCCAGGCGCAAGAGCAGCTCACGGACAACGGGCAGTTGCCGACCCCGCTCATGGGCTTCCCGGGCTTCCAGAACCTGACGCGCCGCCTCCATTCGGGAGACCGGACGCAGCCCCTGCAGTCCGGAATCGATCAGGCCGAGGCCGGAGAGCTTGTCAAGAGCCGGGTAGACCCAACTGTCGAGCGGGACGACACCGGACACGGGAGATGCAGACGCCACCCCGGGGAGAGTCAGAAGCACCGCGGTCAGCCAGACAAAAAGCAGTTTTTTCAACATTAACTTCCAGAAAATTCAAAAGAGAGCAGACTGGCAATCAGGATAATCTGCCCCGAAAAACCCCAAAGACCGCCCCATCTCTTTGGCAATGGCGCAGATGAATTCTACGCCGCCGTTCACAATGGCTTCTGTTCCTTCGAACCGGTAATCCGGGATGCCCGCTCCTGACAGCCGGCTCTCCCTCGGTTTGAAAAAACGCAACCAACCAGAAGCAATCATTATGCCCTTCCCCACCCATCCCCTGAAAATACAAAACCGCCAGTCAGACCTGGCGGCCAAGGCTCTCCCTGATCGCAGAACATTTTCAACCAGTTAAGCTTCCCAAGCAGGTTAAATTGAACGTTCGGCGCTTCCCGACCAGCAAAGCTCAAAAGGTCGGAGTTTTGACTCAGAATCGGACAATGCCGTCCCCGTCCGGCAAATGCCGATTTTTTGACACCGAAAGCGGAACTGTTTTTCTCCGACATGGTCCAAACGCAGCCCCGCACGCGGCGGCGGAGGTTACCATAACCTGAAGTTTTTTCAGCCCCTAAAAATAATCCCCCCATCCTGCAGCATCGCCTTCATCCTGGAAACGGCTTTCTCCCGGTCATCGCCGTCGTGGATGCGGGTGTCGACGTTGATGTCGGTAGTCAGCTGATCCCCGGCCCAGACCACGAAAATGCTGTACTTCTGCAGGATGGTGCGGACCAGATCGAGATCTTCGTGGGTGAGTTCAAGCGCGGTGGCCACCAGGATCATCCCGGAATCGAGGAACAGGTGGGCAACCTCGGCGAAACGACGCAGATGCTCGTTGCGGTATTCGGTGAGGCTGTCGGGGGCCTTCTCCTTGAGGTCGGCGTCGACCCCGTAGATGAGGCTGCCGATCCCCAGGTAGTAGGTGAAGCGGCCCTGGTTGAACAGCTGGGCCTCGAGGGCCTTGGCGATCTCTTTCTTGTTCGACCGGGCGGTTCCGGTCACCAGAACCAGGGCGGCCTTCTGGCTGTAATGCTCGGCCCGCTGTTCACGCAGAATGGTGCTCTTCTCCCACTTGGTGTTGCGCACCAGCACCTTGTCGCGCAGCCAGGACTGCTCGTCGGGCAGGGATTCGAGAATGATCCCGCCACCGCTGATCTCGTAATTATCGATGATGACGAACCGGCCGGTTTCGGCGAGTTCGGCCGAGAGGTCAAAACCGATGGGTTGATCGCAGTGCAGGATGCACTCGGCAACGTCGTGCCGGCCGACCTCCCCGGCATTGTCGCTGGAGGCGAGGTTCGAAGCGTCGATCAGCCGGTTGATGATCTCCAGGCGGGCCCGAACTTTGGTCGTGCCGACCCTCAGCAGCACCTCCCTGCCCGGGGTCAGGGGCTGCCGGCCGAGCCAGAACAGGCTGGTCTTGAGACGGGTCGAAACCTTCGGGGCTGGTTCGTCAACCTTGGCGACGAGGTCGCCGCGGGTAATGTACAGCTGTTCGGCGAGGGTAAAACCGACGGCGTTGCCGGCCGATTCGACCTGGAGGGCGGCTGAGTCATCGGCGGGCGCGGGGAAGGACTCGATGGTTTTAACCGTGGAACTTTTCCCCGAGGGATAGAAGACCACCTTGTCCCCGGCCTTGACCGACCCCGTGGCGATGGTGCCGGCGATGATCCGGCGACTGTCGCCGTAGCGGGTGAACTTGTACACGTCCTGGACCGGCATGCGAAACGGGAGGTTTTCATCCCGTTGCTGCACGGCGAAACCGTCCAGCGTATCGAGCACGGAGTTGCCGCGATACCAGGACATGTTGCCGCCCGCCCCGGCGATGTTGTCGCCGTGGAACCCGCTGACCGGGATGAAGATCTCGGCTTGCATGTCGATACTCGCCAGAAAGCTGCGGTATTCCTCCCGGATCCGCTCGAAGGTTTCCTGGCGGTAACCGACCAGGTCCATCTTGTTGACCAGCACCGCCACCTTCTTGATCCCGAGCATGGCCAGCATGTAGCCGTGGCGACGGGAGTTCTCCTGAACCCCTTCGTGAGCGTCGATGACCAGCAGGGCCGCCTCGGCCCGGGACGCGCCGGTGATCATGTTCTTGAGAAACTCGATGTGCCCGGGGGCATCGATGATGATGTAATGCCGCTTGGCGGTCTTGAAGAATACCCGCGCCGCATCGATGGTGATGCCCTGCGCCTGTTCGTCCTTCAGGGCGTCGAGCAGAAAGGCATACTCGAAGGGCTTGGAGGTCCGCTCGCAGAGGTCCCTGATTTGCTGGAGTTTCCCTTGCGGCAGGCTGTCGGTGTCGGCGAGCAGGCGGCCGATGATGGTCGATTTGCCGTGGTCGACGTGGCCGACGATGACGATGTTCATTTGGTCTGGATTGTTCATAAAAACTCTTTATTGTCAGGGATAAAAAGGATAAACGGGATTAAGGATTAAATCTCAAATGGAATTGCTTTTGAACTATCCCCCTCATCCCATTCATCCCTGACATATTCAAAAACACCTATTATTATCAGGGATAAAAAGGATGAACAGGATAGAACTAAATAGAAATATTTTTCATGCGGTTATTGATTCTCCGATAGTCCAATTTGCTCTTGCCAAAATTAACCAACAGACCTACCGGTAAATTTGAAGCCTTAAGGTAGTTCAGTACCTGTGCAATATGCTCTGGACAGAGGGTATTAAGGGCCTTCAGTTCAAGAAGAACTTTTTCCTCAACAACAATATCAGCAAAAAAACACCCTACGCTTTGGCAACGGAAATGGACATCAAGAGGCTTTTGAGCCTCGACTGCCAAACCTTTATCGGCTAATGCAATTAAAAGGGCCTTTTGATAAACAGATTCAAGGAAACCACAACCCAACTCGTTACTGACCTCGAAACAGCAAGCCAGAATTTTCGCAGTTAGATCTTCGAACTTCATCGGTTGTTGCCCCTCATCCCTTGAATCCCATTCATCCCTGACATATTTACATATACCCGTCCCGCCGCAGGGTCTCCAGTCCGCCGCCGTCGTCCTTGTCCTGGGCGCGGCCGGAGCGTTCGGCGACGTTGGCCAGCCGGCCGTCCTTGAGCTCTTGGATGATTTCATCGACGTTGCGGGAGTTCGATTCGATGGGAGTGGTGCAAGGCCAGCAGCCGAGCGAGCGGTAGCGTTTGCCCTCGCCCTGGTTGTAATAGAGGGAGACCGTCGGGATGTCCTCCTGCTTGATGTACTCCCAGATATTGAGCTCGGTCCAGTCGAGCAGCGGGTGAACGCGAACGTGGGTGCCGGGGGCGAAGTCGGTCTTGTAATAGCTCCAGAACTCGGGGGGCTGATCGCCGATATCCCAGTTAGCGGCGCGGTTGCGCGGAGAAAAGTAACGCTCCTTGGACCTCGACCCTTCTTCGTCGGCTCGAACCCCGGCAATAACCCCGGTGTAGGGCTCGATGTTCTGGTCCCGCTCGTATTTGCCGAGTTCGTGGTTGAACCGGTAGCGCGGCCAGGAACCGTCGAGAGTATGCTTGAGGGCGTTGGTCTTCAGGTTGCGACAGCAGGTGATCCGGTCGCAACCGCCGTCGGGGAAGGTCTCTTTGCTATCCAGAGCCTCCTTGTTCTCGCCGTAGACCATGGTCAGTCCCCATTGCCTGGTCAACCGGTCCCGGTATTCGATCATTTCGGGAATCTTGTAATGGGTATCGATGTGCACCAGGGGAAACGGGACGTGCCCGTAAAAGGCCTTGCGCGCCAACCACAGCAGAACCGTACTGTCCTTGCCGATCGACCAGAGCATCGACAGGTTCTTGAAGCTGGCGTAGGCCTCCCGAAGAATATGAACGGCGATGTTTTCCAGCCGTTTAAGGTGATGAAATCCGGTTGCGTGTTTCACTTGGTAACCTCTTTGATCAAATCAATAAGGCATTCAGGTTCTGCTTGTACAGAATCTTCTCGATGTAATCCAGTACCTGCCGCACCGACTCTTCAACCGTCTGCTGCGCCGTGTCGATCACCAGCTCGGGGGTTTCCGGCGGCTCATAGGGGCTGTCGATGCCGGTAAAGTTGGCGATCTGACCGGCTCGCGCCTTCTTGTAGAGCCCCTTGATGTCCCGCGACTCGCAGGTGGCCAGATCGCATTTGACATAAACCTCGACAAACTCGCCGGGGTTGAGCAGATCGCGGACCCGGTCGCGATCTTCGCGAAACGGGGAAATGAACGCGGCCAGAGTCACGACGCCGGCATCGACAAACAGCTTGGCGACTTCGCCGATGCGCCGGATGTTCTCCCTGCGGTCATCTTCGGTAAACCCGAGGTCCTTGTTCAGGCCGTGGCGGACGTTGTCCCCATCAAGGACATAGGTATGCCACCCCTGTTTGAACAGCGCCTCGTGCACCCCATGGGCGACCGTCGACTTCCCCGCACCGGACAACCCGGTAAACCACAAGACCACAGAGCCGTGGCCGTTGCGACAGTGGTAGTCTTTTTTATTGATGGCCCCTTCGTGCCAGACGATATTGCGATCCTTCACTTCCATTAAAAACTCCAGATGCTAGGTATGACCAGAATTGCTACGGCCATAAAGATCAGATTAAGAGGTATGCCGATTCTGAGAAAATCTCGATACCGGTAGCCCCCGGGGCCATAGACCATGAGATTGGTCTGATAACCGATGGGGGTGGCGAAGCTGGCAGATGCCGCCACCGCGATGGCGATGGCGAACGGCTTGGGATCCACCCCTGCCTGCATGGCGGCCGCTGTGGCAATGGGAAAAACAATGGCGGCGGCGGCATTGTTGGTGATGACTTCGGTCAGCAGCGAGGTGACGAAGTAGATGGCGGCAAGCAATCCCAGCGGCCCCCATGATTTTACAGCTTCAATCAGGTAGCTGGCAAGGTAGCCGGCGGCGCCGGTTTTATCGAGGGCCTTGCTGATCCCGAGCGATGAGGCAATGATGATCAGAACATTCAGCTCCAGGGAGCGGCGGGCTTCAACGGTGGTAAGGCACCGACTGATGAGCAGGATCATGGCCGCCAGCACCGCAGCCTGAAAAATATCCAGGATCCCGGTGGCGGCCAACAACACCATGCCCAGCAGGGTGGCAATGGAGATCAGGGTCTTTTTGCGATTGACTTCCGGAATATCGGAGACCCGGGAAATCATGTAGAACTCACGGGACTGGCCCCAGCGCTTTAGAAAGTCGTCCCCGGCCAGCAGCAGCAGGGTATCGCCGGCCCGGAGATTGATGGTGCCGATCTTGGCGTTGATCCGCTCGCCGTTACGGTGGACGGCCAGCACCACGGCATCGTACCTGCCCCGGAAATTGGCATCCTTGATCGTTTTACGCAGGATGGGTGAGGATCGGGAAACTACGGCTTCAATAATGCGTCCCTTGCCGCTGGTGCGGATATGGTTGTAGAACTGCCGATCGTGGCTGGCCACCAGGCCGGGAATTTTCTGCAGCTGGACAATGGCGTCAGCCAGGCCGGTAAAAATCAGACGGTCATCGGCCTGGAGGATGTCGCCGGGTTTAACCGGAGCCAGCACCTCGTCCTCGCGGACCACTTCGGCGAGGAAGAGCTTTTCCAGACGGCGCAGACCCGCGGCTTGGACGCTTTTGCCAACCAGGGGACTGTTGTCCTGAACCCGCATTTCCAGCAGGTACTCACGCCCGCCGGCCTCCAGGCCCTCGGTGAGGTCCTTCTGCTCGGGCAGCAGGCGGTGACCGAAGAGCACAAGGTACGCCATTCCGGCTACCGCACAGGGGATTCCGACATAAGCCAGCTCGAACATGCTCAGGGAAATTCCCAGTTCGCGGTTGAGCAAACCGTTCACCACCAGATTGGTTGATGTCCCGATCAGGGTACAGATGCCGCCAAAAATAGAGGCATAGGAGAGCGGGATCAGGAATCGGGAAGGCGAAAAGCCGGCCTTCAGGGCCCATTCGCGAATGGTCGGGGTGAACATGGCGACAATCGGCGTATTGTTCAAAAAGGCCGACATGGCGACGACGGGCGCCATCATGTTGACCAGCGAAAAGCGGTACCCCTGCCCCCTGCCCATCGCAAGGGTGGCAAAAAGCTCAAGGACTCCGCTGCTTTGCGCCGCATAAGCAACAATGAACAGAATGCCGACGGTCAGCATCCCCTTGTTGGCAAAACCGCCGATAGCCTCCTGGGGAGTTAGAACTCCCGTCACCAGCAGAACACCGAGGGCGGAGAAGACGATGGCGTCGGGCTCCAGCCATTCGCCCACCAGGGCGACCAGCATGACGGCCACGACGGCCAGGGTAAATATTCCTTCAATGGGCATAGGCTACGCAGCCGATGGAAAATTCGGCAATCTGGTTATGCACTTAACGCAAATACGGTAGAAACCAGACAAATAATGCAAAAACTTAAACAAACGCAGTCAGGGATAAACCGGATAAAAGGGATTAAGGGTTAAAAACCCAAACACTTGCTTTTGAACTATCCCCTTCATCCCTTTTATCCCTGAAAAGATTTTCCTGGTTTCCGACAAATTGGCACCAACTTGAGCAAGATGGATAGCCAGGTTTCTTTATTTGTGGTCATTCGTGTCATTCGTGGCAAAAAAAAACGGGCCGAGTGCTCAAGGCAGTTCCGCCGCCCGCCCCTTAACCGCCTCCAGCCCGCTGGCCAGAATCGTTTTCAGGCGCGGAGCGCGGTGGGCATCGCTGCCGAAACAGGAATAGACTCCCTGGCGCAGCAGCAGAGAAGCTCGGGCTTGAACCTCCTTGCCGTAGCGCCCGGCAAGACTGCCGAGATTGCCCTGGAAAAGGCAGCCCATACCACGAAGTGCCGCAATCAGACCGGCATCGGCACCGCCCCTTTCACGACGGCCTGGCCAAAGCCCGTTCAATCTGTCCATGAATCCTTTACCCGGGCAATCGTGGGAAAAAATCGGGTTTCGCTCCGGATGGGCCAATACGGGCTTCAGCCCCCTGCGAATGGCCTGCGAAACATTTTCCTTGATCCCTTCGGCATTGCCCCGTGAGGGCGCTTCGACCAGAATGTAGGATGAGTCACCCAGGGTTTGCGGATTTTCGAGAAAACCCGGGAAAAATTCATCCAGATAATACTCGATCCCGGGCTTGAGGGTAAGGGGGATTCCGGCTTTCACCAGCTGCCTCTGCAGTTCGGCGACAGCGCCCCTGACCCCGTCGGGGGTGTTTTCCCACACCCCCTTGATGCAGTGAGGCGTGCAATACACCTCCCGGAATCCCGCGGCCGAAAGAATCCCGGCCATGGTAATCGAATCTTCAAGGGTGTCTGGCCCATCATCGAGGCCTGGGAGAAGGTGACAATGCCAGTCTTTCATATCGCCGAATTATCCGCCACGGCACTCGGGGGCAGAATCGGTCGCAGCCCCTTTTGTCCGATTCGCGATTGCTTCAAGGCGATCCACGAGCTGGTTTCCGGCAAAGAGGTCACAGGCAGGGGGGGGTGGGGAAACCACGACCATCGAACTGCCAAGCGGCCATAGTAAATGCAGAAAATTCAAATTTTTCGCTAATCTTTCGTCGTGGGTGCTTATATCAGAATCCACCCTTTAACGCAATTACAATCCCGTTGAAACCGTCCGCCGGGCCCGCTGACCGACAGGGCGCCAAATGCTGCCTCCGGTAAAATCAAAAAAACGAATAGCCTCAGGACTTGCGGATGCGGGGATCGGCGATGGCATAACTGAGATCGGCCAGGAGGTTGCCGACCAGGGTGAGGACCGCGCCGATAACGAGGATCCCCATGATCAGGGGGTAGTCCCGCATCATGACGCCGTCGTAAAAGAGCTTGCCCATGCCGGGAATGGCAAAAATGGTTTCAAAGATGACACTCCCGCCGATCAGGCCGGGGACGGAGAGACCCAGGATGGTTATCACGGGAAGCAGAGCGTTGCGCAGCGCATGCTTATAGATCACGGCCTTTTCGGAAAGCCCTTTGGCCCGGGCGGTGAGGATATAGTCCTGGCGGACCACCTCGAGCATATTTGAACGCATATACCTTGAGAAACCGGCCAGGCCGCCGAAGGCGGAAACGAAAACCGGCAGGATCAGATGGTGAAGACAATCCCAGATCTGTTGCCCCCAACTCAGGTATTCATGACCGAGAGATTTGATTCCGGCCACGGGGAACAGCCCGAGCCGGACGCCCAGATAATCCATCAGCAGCAAAGCCAGCCAGAACGAAGGCGTGGCAAACCCGATGAAGACAAAAATGGTCGTGGAGCGATCGAACAGGGAGTTGCGCCGGGTCGCGGAAAGGATGCCGATGGGAATGGCCACGGCGAGTATCAGGGCGATGGAAAGAACGTTGATGAGGATGGTGATGGGTAGACGCTCGACGATCTTGTCGAAAACCGGACGGCGGTCCTGGGCGAAGGAGTCGCCAAAATCGAGCTGCACCAGCCTGCCCAGCCACATGCCGTACTGCACCATCAGCGGTTTGTCTAGATGGTACTGGGCCCGAAGTCGCTCCTGCAGTTCAACGCTGGCCTCGGGGTTGAGCTGGGTCTGCATATCCGTCGGCTCCCCGGGAGCCAGATGGATGACCGTAAAACTGATCAGGGTGATCCCCAGCAGCAGGGGGATCATCGCCAGCAGGCGTTTGCCAATATAATGAAGCACCGTCGTCTATCCGTATCTGAAAGAAACCGTATCTTGGAGTAAAGCCCGATTGGAGCCGGGCCGGCCGGAAAATTTCCCGGGGGCGGCGTGCAAACCCGGACCGCCTGCCCCGAGCAGAAATATCAGCGGAGATATTTTTGCTCGCTTTTAGGGACATACCACTTGTTGAAATTATGCATGATGCCGGCGGGTGCCGGTTCGACCCCGCGGAACCGCGAGGCGACCACCGGCAGAGCGTCGGGCACGTACAAAAAGGTGTAGGGCTGCTCCTCGGCGAGAATTTCCTGGAACCGGAAGTAGAGCCTTTGCCGCTCGTCCTGGTCGAGGGTACGGCGCCCCTTTTCGAGAAGCTCGTCGGTCTCGGCATTTCGGAAGTTGACGAAATTCAGTTCGCCAACGCCGGTCTTGCTGCTGTGCCAGACGTTATAACCGTCGGGATCGGGCGGAATGGTCCAGCCGAGAATGGTGGCCTCGAAATTGCCCGGATTGATGAACTCCTTGAGAAAAGAGGCCCATTCAATGACCCGGAGCTTGACGTCGATGCCCACCTCGCGAAACCGCCGCTGGACAATCTCGCCGGTTTTGATGCGCTGATCGTTGCCCTGGTTGGTCACGATGGTAAAGGCGAAGGGCTTGCCGTCCTTTTCCAGAATCCCATTCCCGTCGCTGTCCCGCCATCCGGCCTCGGCCAGCAGGGTACGGGCCCGCTCGGGATCGTAGGGATAGCGTTTGACGTTGGGGTTGTGCGGCCAGGTGCCCGGCTTGTAGGGGCCGGTTGCCACCTGCCCCAGGCCGAGCAGCACGCCGTCGATCAGCTCCTGCTTGTTGATGGCGTGGGCCAGGGCCTGACGCACCCGCTTGTCCTTGAAAAGTGGCTGGCGCAGGTTGTACCCAAGGTAGGTGTAGGCCGAGGAAGGATACCGGTATTTATTGAAACGCCGGCGAAAAGCCAGGGTGTCGGTCTGGCTGGCGTACTGCAGAGGCGACAGGCCCATATAGTCGAGCCCGCCGGACTGCAGCTCCAGAAACATGGTCGAAGGGTCGGGAATGATCCGGTAGACGACCCGCCGGATAAACGGCTCTTCCTCGTAATAGGCGGGATTGGCCTCCAGAACAATCTTCTCCCCCGGCAACCACTCAACGAAGCGATAAGGACCGGTTCCGATGGGCGCCCGGGAAAGAGGACTTTTGGTGATGTCCTCGCCCTCCAGAAGATGCCTGGGCAACACCTGCATCGCCCAGCTGATCAGCGCCGTGGCCAGCGGCTTGTCGTAGGTCACGCGAAAGGTGTGGGGGTCGGGCGCCTCGGCCGTCTTGACCAGCTTGTAGCGCTCGGCGTAGGCCGTGGGGGTCGCGGGATCGATGTAAACCCCGTAGGTGAACAGCACATCCGCGGAGGTGAAAGGCGCGCCGTCGTGCCATTTTACATCCTTGCGCAGATGGAAGGTAATGGTCAGGTCATCCTCGGAGATTTCCCAGGATTCGGCGAGATCGCCTTCAATTTCAAGCTTTTTGTCGTAGCGGACCAGGCCGCTGTAGACCAGGCCGTTGATATCCGAGGAGGCCGAATCGGAGGCCAGCACCGGCAGCAGGTTGCTTGCGTCCCCGATAGACCCCATGATGATGGTGTCTCCATGGACCGGTGCAGCCGCCTTACCCTCGGCAGGCAGAGCCACCTCCTGTTTTTCGCAGCCGGCCACCATCAGCATCGTGGCCAGGATGAAACAATACAATCGCATGAGGTTCTCCGAAATTGTTTGGCGCGCCCGCCCCCTCGAATCGGGTTCAACCAGCGAAGCCTGTGAATCAGGGGATCGGCCGGACCTCGATCCCGACCGGCGGGGTCAAGGCGAATCGCTCGGGCGGGATCGCGACGTTGGTCCGGATATCGGCAAAGTCGAGCAAAGCATCCACTCCCCGATCGGGCATTTTCAGTCGCAAGAGAGTGGGAAACGGATTCGTCTCCCCGATGAACCGATCGTAAACGACCCGCAGCAACAGCTCGTCGCCGCCGTAAAAACTTGCCCCGATCAGGCGCAGCTGCCGATCGAAGGACAACTCTTCGCGACCCCCGTCTTCCCCCTCCAGGACGAGTCGATATCCACCTTCCTCCCCGGCAAAAATCGACCTTTCGCGATGGGCGATGACCGGAACCTGATATAGCAGCAGGTGTACCAGGTCAGCCACCCGCAAGGGCATGCGGGTGAAGCGCTGCAGATTCTGCGAAGAAGCGATCCCGCGGTAGAACTGGCCTTCACCGGGAACCAGAACCGACAGCTCCACGCCATCGGTGGCCATCAACAGCACCGGCTGGCCGAACCCGAAAGGATTCAGGGTTTCGGCCCGAAGGTGGTCGGGCTTTTCGGCCCAGATCACCTGACTCGCGGCCAGGGCTCGATCATCGGTGGTCACTTTGACCTTGGCCACACCTTCCAGGGAACTGAAGGCCAGAGCGTTCTGCTCCAATTGCGTCAATAGTTCTTCCTCCAGCCCTGGAGGAACCGGCAGCACCAGTGCCGGCGGCTGGACGGCTTTGGGTGCACAGGCTGCGGCAAGCAGCGCCAGCAAAGAGTAAACCGTCAATCGAAACACTGCGTAACGTCTAGTATTCATGCTGGCTATTGGGGAGCCCCCGACACGACCTCCAGCTTACCACGCAAGGAAGCGTTCTCAGGCTGGAGCTCCAGAGCCTTTTGAAAGATCTCGCGGGCCTCCTCCCTCATCCCCAGAGCCTGGTAGGCGTCGCCGAGATGTTCGAGAACCACCGCATCTTCGGGCAGTTTTTCCACGGCTTTTTCCAGGCTCTGGCGGGCCTCGGCATACCGCCCCAGCTTGAAATAGACCCAGCCCAGAGTGTCGTGCACGTGCCCTTCCGGCTTCAGATCAATGGCCCGCTGGGCAAGTTGCAGGGCTTCATCGAGATTTTCCCCGGCCTCGGCATAGCTGTAAGCCAGAAAGTTAAGCGCCTCGGCGTGCTCGGGGTCTGCCTTGATCGCCCGCCGCATGATGGCCATGGCTTCCGGGCGCCGTCCGGCCCCTTCGAGAATGACGCCTCGATGATAAAGCAGGCTGCTGTTATCCGGGAAGGCCGTCAAACCCAGGTCGAGGGCGTCGAGGGCGGCCTCGACCTGTCCTTCGCGTTCGTAAAGAGACGCCAGATAGGAATAGAGTTCGGGCCGGTCGTTTTTCTCGCGGATGCGGGCCTCGAGGATGTCGATGGCCTCCGCCGTGCGGCCCAGACGCTGATATAGAAACCCAAGATGGGACAGGGCATCGGGATATAGGGACGAATCATCGGAGATGGCCTGAAAGGCATCGAGGGCCGCCGGCCAGTTTTCCTGCCGTTCAAGAGCACTGCCAAGGTAAAAACGAACCTGATCCTGGCTGGGGTCGAGCTGGAGAAGCTCTGCAAAGGTGTCCGCGGCTTCGGCCCACTTTTCCTGTTCAAGATAAATAAGCCCGGCTTTGCGGCGAGCATCCAGGTCATCGGGGCGAAGCCGGATGATGGCCTCGAGCTCCTGGAGCGCATGGCCAAGCCGGTCCTGCCGAACCAGCAGCCGGGCGATATGATGCCTCATGCCGAAATCATACGGATCCTGCTGAAGCGCCTGCCGGTAAACGGCCAGCGCTTTGTCGACCTCTCCGGATTTCTCGTACATGCCGCCCAGCTCAAGGTAGGCCGTTTCGAAACCGGGCTGTTTTTCCAGAACCCTGCGATACACCTCTTCGGCGAGCGCCTGGAGATCCATTTCCCGATAAATCCTCGCAAGGGTAAGCTCCGCCGGAGTAAAATCGGGCTGCTGACGCAGCTGCTCCTTCAGGGTCTCCACGGCGCGGTCCAGCTCTCCGGCCCTTGCCAGGGCAACCGCCAGATGAAGGTGCGCATTCTGCTGGCCGGGATTGAGTTCAATCGCCTTGCGGAAATATCCGGCAGCCTTCTCGTTCTGCCCGGAATCGAAATAAATGTTACCAAGCAGCAGGGTGGCCTCTACCGATTGCGGATTCTGAATCAAGGTATCTTCCGCCGCGCGCAGGGCTTTTTCGATGGCACCGGTCTCCATATACAACCGGGCCAGACTGAGCCTCAGGTAGGCAGCGTGAGGGTCGACATCGACAGCTTCCCGAAGGGCCTTTTCGGCGCCCTCGAAATCCCCCTCTTCAGCCAGCAGGCGAGCGGCGGCAAAGCTATAAAGGGCCCGCGATTGATCGGAAACGGCCGGGGAACGATACGCCCCGCCGGCGGGGCTGCCGCTCTCGCCGGAAATTGCGGATCCCTGCTGACCGGCGAGACATCCGGCCAACAACAGGACGACGGGCAAAAGCGTTATCGACCCACAACGGAAATAACAGGACAGTGATTTTAGCAATTCAGTTTTCCCAATTCGCGCCGTCGATCCGACCCGGCGAAGGCTTTCCGGGTGTTTCAGAGGTGAAGGTGTTTCTAGATATATCAAGAACTTTAGCCATTTAATAGACTGCAGAAGCAACGCTCAAAGTTACCATAGCACACCCTCGGGGTCAATTTAATTGCCCCTCGGCACTACGCCTTTACAGCCCCTGGTTGTATGGTAGAGTTTTTGTGATATCAAAGGCTTAGAATTGATCCCCACACTGGGGCTAGTGGCCCCGAACAGACTGTTATCCATCCATGTGCAAACGAGGGACATGAATGAACTCCCTTGATCTCCATCAGGCCCTCCTGAAGCCGGAAACCTACCCACGGGAAACGGGCCCGATCGAATATCGAGAAACGCATATTTCCCGTCTTTATTTTACCGCCAGACACGTCTACAAAGTCAAAAAACCGGTCGATTTCGGTTTTCTGAATTTTACCACCCTGGATCGACGCCGTTTCTACTGCCAGGAAGAGGTGCGCCTCAATCAGCGATTCTGTCCGGATACCTACCTCGGTGTCACCGAAATCCGGCGGGAGAAAAACCGGATCAGGATCGACGGCCAGGGAGATGTGGTCGATTATGCCGTGGTCATGAACCGCCTTCCCGAGCATCTCATGCTCGACCGCCTGATCGAGTCTGGGACCCCATCGCTTGCCGCAGAAATGCCCCGCCTGGGGCAACGCATCGCGCAATTTCACCGCGAGTCGGAAATCTGCCGAAGCGTTGCCGGTCGCTCAAACCTTGACGTGGTCCGCCGCAACTGGCAGGAAAACTTCACCCAGTCCGCCTCGTTTGTCGGCGAAACGCTCAGTGAAAAAGCCCAGGCGGTCTGCTCGGACTATGTTGAACGCTTTCTGAAGGAACATGAACCATTGATGCTCCAGCGCGAAGAAGATGGTTTCATCCTTGACGGCCATGGCGACCTCCACACCGAGCACATCTGCATGACCGATCCGATACGGGTTTACGACTGCATCGAATTCAACCAGCGATTCCGTATCGGCGACGTCGCGGCCGATCTGGCCTTCTTGCTGATGGATCTGGATTTCCGCGGTCGTCGAGATCTATCTGCCCCCCTGCTCCAGACCTATCGCCAAGCCGCCGGCAGCGACCCCGACCTGATGAAGCTGCTCCCCTTTTACCAGATCTATCGAGCCTGGGTCCGCGGCAAGGTCGAGTCGTTTCTTTCTGCCGATTCCGAGGTTTCCAAGGAGACCAGAATGCAGGCCCAGCAGAGGGCCCGGCAATATTTCAATCGGGCCCTGGGATATCTCGTCCCGCCGGCGCTGATTCTCACCTGCGGGTACATGGGGGTGGGTAAAACCACCGTCGGTCAGGCGGTCGCCAAAGCGATTGACGCGCCGCTGCTGCGTTCGGATGCGTTGCGCAAGGAGCTGGCCGGGATTCCGCCGGAGGAAAAACGCCTGGATGCTTTCGGCAAGGGCCTTTACCGGCCGGCCATGACCCGCCGAACATATCGCCTGCTGCTGGAGCGATCCGGGGAACTTCTGGCGGCGGAAAGACCGGTTGTAGCCGATGCCTCCTTTGCGCACAAGGCCGACCGTGAACTATTCAGGGACCTCGCCCTCCGGGCCGACGTCCCCTGCCTGCTTCTGTTTATGGAATGCGACCGGCAAACCGCTCTGAACCGCCTGCGCCGGCGCCGCAACCTGGCGGCCGACGCCTCGGATGGCCGCCCCGAACTGTTTGATCGACAAACCGAAACCTTCGAGTCACCCGAGGATGAAACCGGCGTCATCAAGGTCGACACCTCCCGCGATGTCGACTATAATGCCAATCTTATTCTTGCCGAGATCATCGAAAGGACCGGTGCACGACCATGAGGAAATCCAATTCCAGCAACGTCAGGGAAGCTTGGGTACTCTTTTTCCTCCTCGGGTTCGTGATGCTCAACTACCCCTTTATCCATATCTTCAACAAGGACACCCTGTTTTTCGGCATTCCCGCGCTGGTGCTTTATTTTCTGGTGGGATGGCCGATCTCCATCGGGGTCATTTTTCTTTTCTGCCGAAAACTTGACGACACGGAACCGGGCGAGCCCGAAACGGACAGAGGAGAAGAGCAGGAATGATCCCGGTTTCCGTTGTCGCCGCAATCTCCCTGCTTTATTTCGGGCTGCTTTTCGGTGTCGCCTATTACGCCGACAAAAAGCGGGAGGCGGGCAAAAGCATTATCTCCAACGCCAATATCTACAGCCTTTCCCTGGCCGTATACCTGACCTCCTGGACCTTCTACGGCAGCGTCGGCCGGGCGGCCACCAGCGGCCTCGACTTTCTTCCGGTCTACCTCGGCCCCACCCTGATCGCTTTCATCTGGTGGTTTCTGCTGCGCAAAATGGTGCGCATCAGCAAGGAACACAACATTGTCAGCATCGCCGACTTCATTTCCAGCCGCTACGGCAAATCGGTCTTTCTCGGCGGCGCCGTCACGATTTTCGCGGTGCTGGGGATCATGCCCTATATCGCCCTTCAGCTCAAAGCGGTGGCTCATACCTTCGATCTGCTGTCGATTCCGCCGGAGGCTGTGGACCTGGGTGTTCAGCATCTGCTCCCCTCCCTGCCGGCGTACATTGACACCGGGTTCATCGTAGCCCTGTTCCTGGCTCTGTTCGGGGTGCTGTTCGGCGCCCGTCACCTCGATGCCTCGGAACGTCACGAGGGTCTGGTGGCCGCCATCGCCCTGGAGTCCCTGGTTAAGCTGATCGCCTTCGTGGCAGTCGGGATTTTCGTGACCTATGGCCTGTTCGGCGGCTTTGCCGACATTTTCGACCGGTTCGCCGCCGAATTCCCGGACCGCTCCTACCTGCTGCGGCTGGACACCGACCAGATCAGCTACGCCAAATGGTTTTCGCTGACGTTCGTATCGATGATGGCGTTCATGTTTCTGCCCCGGCAGTTTCACATCATGGTCATCGAAAATTCCGACGAAAAACACATCCGCAGCGCCATGTGGCGGTTTCCGGCGTACATGTTTCTGCTCAACCTGTTCGTTATTCCCATCGCCCTCGGCGGTCTGATCCTCAATGGGGGCGATACCGCCAATGCCGACTACTTCGTGCTTCATCTGCCCCTGCAAAACAACCAATCCTGGTTGGCCATGCTTGTTTTCATCGGGGGGTTCTCCGCCTCAGCGGGCATGGTCATGGTCGAATCGGTTGCGCTTTCGACGATGATCCTCAACCACCTGGTCATGCCGCTCATCCTCAGGTTCCGGATCGAGGCCGCCGACATTTCGGGCGTTTTGATCAACATCAAACGGCTGGGAATCGTGGCGGTCATTTTTCTCGGTTACCTGTATTACCGCATCATCGGCGATTCCGTAGCCCTGGTAAACATCGGGCTGATCTCCTTTATCGCCGCGACCCAGTTCGCCCCGGCGATGATTGGTGGACTTTACTGGCGAAGAGCAACCCTCAAAGGGGCTGCCGTGGGGCTGACCCTCGGTTTCATTATCTGGTTCTACACCCTGCTGATCCCCTCTTTCGTCCGCTCCGGCTGGCTGGAAAGCGACATCCTGGAGCAAGGGCTGTTCGGGTTGAATGTCCTGCGTCCCCTGGAACTCTTCGGCTTGACCGGCTTCGATATCTGGTCCCACTCCCTGTTCTGGACTCTGTTTTTCAATGTCGGTGCCTTTCTGACCTTGTCCCTGTTGACATCCCCGGGCAAAAGCGAAAACGAACAGGCCATTAAATTCGTCGATGCCTTCGGCAAGCGCAGAGCCGCGGCGCCTCGCAAACGGTTCAGCAAGGCGCCCACCATCATGGAATTTGTCAATCTGATGACGAAGTTCATCGGCGAAAAGCAGGCTCATGCCGCCATCACCCAGTATATTGGCGATCGGGAGATCGACAGCAAAGGGAGCCTGTCGGAATATGAAATTCCCGGGCTTAAACGCTTCACCGAACGCACCCTCGCCGGATCCGTCGGTGCGGCTCCGGCACGGATCATTATCGATAACTACCTGGCGACCAAGGGGAGCAAAATGGAGGATGTCTTTGACATCTTCGGTTCGGTCACCCTGAGCCGTACCGCCAGTCGCGAACAGCTCGGGGTTCTTTTCGAGGCCGCCCGCATCGTTGCCAGCGGTGATGATCTGCAGACGATCATGGACCGGATATTGGAAATTTTCCAAGAGCAGTTCAAATTCGATCTTTGCGTTATCCGCCTGCTCGATGAAGAAAAAATGGCCCTGACCGTCCGTAGTCAAAAAGGGATGAGTTCCGAGCACCTCGGCGAATCCGAGCGCGAACTGAACATGGAAACCTATATCGGCACGGCCTTTCTGACCAATAACGTCATGGTTTCCAACGATACCGACGTTCTTGACCGACCGGCCACTGCGGTGATCATCCACCGGGAGGGGATCAAATCCTTTGCCCACGCGCCGATTACCATCGAAGGTCAGCCGATTGGCGTTTTATCGGCCTTTTCCCGGTCCGCCAAGGGAATCTTCACCGATGAGTTTCTTGAGCTGTTCAGCAATCTGGCGGGCCAGGTCGGGGTGGCGGTACGCAACGCCCGGCAGACCAACCGGCTCATCTCGGCTCGCGAACGCGAGCGCGAATTGCAGATTGCCAAAAACATTCAACTCAGCCTGCTGCCGGACCATACCCCGGCCATCGACGGCATTACTCTGGCCGGGGCTTGTGTTCCGGCCAAGGAAGTCGGAGGAGACTATTACGACTACCTGATCCGCGGTAACAACGAACTGGACCTGGTGATTGCCGACGTTTCCGGACACAACGTCGGAGCTGCGTTGATCATGGCTGAAACCCGGACCTTTATTCAGGCCAAAGGGACCAGCCTGGAAAATCCCTGTCAGATCATGGACGCTCTCAACGAATTTTTTTACGATGATCTGACCCGGGCCGAATTATTCATTACCATGTTCTATCTGCGTTATGACACCCGCACCCGGAAACTTACCTATGCCAGCGCCGGCCATAATCAGCCAGTAATCTGGCGGCCTAACATGGACTCCTGCGAGCGACTCGACGCAGAAGGAATGATCCTCGGAATCAAACGAAATGTCCTTTTTGAGGAAAGGCAGGTGCAACTTCACCCTGGAGACATGCTGCTCCTCTACACCGACGGGGTCACCGAGGCGGAAAACAGCAGCGGAGAGTTTTTTGGCGAAGAAAGGCTGTGTGCCTTGCTGGAGGAGCACCACAGCCAAGCCCCCGATCAGATCATCGAGACTCTGCTGCATCAGGTTCGACTGTTTTCCGGCGTGCAGAATTTCAACGATGATGTGTCACTGGTGGCGATGAGAGTGGATTAGGCACCTTCCGGGTGTCCGGCACCCTGGGGTGCCTGGAGCTGGACTCCCCCGCCCCCCCGCACAGAACCGTGGATATAAGGCAGGAATCTATGGTATGTTTAAGCAATGTCCTAAATAATTAATAATATTGACCGGCTAGAAATTCTCAGGGGATAGCGGGACAGCTCGAAGTCCTGCTGCTGAATCAACAGCTTAACGGGACCGCAACGACATTCTGAAAACGAGTGTCACCTGGCATCAGTTTTTATTCCGGTAGGAGGCTGCAGATGATTGTGAAGATCGAAGAAAAAGGATCCGTTGTTCTTATCGACGTCAAGGAAGAGCGCCTTGACGCCCACAACAGCGGCGAGTTGAAAACGCAGATGCTCAACCTGTTTGAAGAGGGAAAAAACGATATTGTGGTGGACCTTTCCGACGTACGCTTTGTCGATTCCTCGGGACTCGGCGCATTGGTTTCGGGTTTCAAAAATGCCAGTGCGCGCAATGGAAACCTCAAGCTTTGCGGTCTTCAACCGCAGGTCAAATCGATGTTTGAGCTGACCAGACTCCACCGGGTTTTCGAGATCTTCCCCGGCACCCAGGAAGCTCTCGACAGCTTTTAGAATCTATCGAAAAGGGCCGTCAGGTGGTTGGCAATGGGCAGAAGGGATTTATCGGAGAATCGGCTGAAATCGCCTGCTGCCCATTGCGAAAAACGCGTATTGCCTGTGGGGGGCATAAATGAACGAAAAAATCGAGGTGGACATCAAAGTCCCCAACCAAACCCGTTATCTGGGGCTGATTGGTAAAATTGGCGAGGACATCGCACGCACGCTGAAGAGGTACAAGGGCGACCGCGAAGAACTCGCCTATCACCTCAACCTGGTGCTTACCGAGGCCATGACCAACGCCATCAGGCACGCCAACGAGGACGATCCCGAAAAGGAGGTGCACATTATCATCAGCATCCTGGACAACTGCCTGAATATAAAGGTTTACGACCAGGGGCAGGGATTCGATGTGTGTACCATCACCCCACCTGACTTCAAAGGCCTTGACGAGCACGGCCGAGGCGTCTACATCATCCGAACCCTGATGGATGAGGTGACCTACCGCAAGCTCGACGGAGGCAATGTCCTGGAAATGATTAAGGCGCTGGATTAAACTGGCGCCTGGCCAACCCCTTCAGTTCACGCTCACTGCCCCGCATCACCCTTAAGCCAACCGGCCCCCTCCCTCCAGAACCAGACTCATCAACTCACGGTGCCCGCACACCGGGAAGGCCCCGTCTGAATGCCATTTGTAGGAGACGAAGGGCATCCCGGCACCGCGAGCGGCCTCGCGGTCGAGTTCCGAATCTCCAACGAACACCAGTTCAGTGACAGCAACCCCCAAGCGTTCGGCCGCGAAAAAAAGCATCTCCGGGTGAGGTTTCGGCAACCTTACCTGACGGCTGGTTACAACCACCTGGAAGTACGGCTCAAGCCCGAAATGCGCGAGAATTTCCGACATGCTGTATCCCCTGTTGGTAGCCACCGCCAGGGGCATCTGTTCCGAAAGGGCATCTAGAACCTCCAGCAGATCGGGCTCAGGAGTCAGATAAGGAATAAATTGGCGATAACTCAGGTCGGCGGCAAATGCCAGCGCTTCCTCAACCCGTTCAGCCCCGAGAAGGGTCCGAAAAACCTCCGGGCTGGCCGCAGTATGGCAAATATGGGCCACTTGATGGTCTTCGGCCGTGACCGAGGCCTCGCCAAAATGAGCCAGCACGGCATTGTAATAGGCCAGATTGGCCTGCCGGCTCTCGAAAAGCACCCCGTCGCAATCAAAGATGATTCCGCGAAATCTTTTCATGCCGCCCGTCCCTTCCGGAGACGTTGCAGCAGACCGGCAATTCCGACCAAGATCATCGGCAGCGAAAGCAACTGCCCCATGGTCGCTCCGCCCCAAAGAAACCCGAGATGGGCGTCGGGCTGGCGGAAGAACTCTACGGTGAAACGAAACACCCCGTAACATAGAAAAAAGGCAAAAAACGGGACTCCCGCGGGCACTTTACGCCGGTGGAGAATCCACAGAACCAAGAACAGGATCGGCCCCTCGAGAAATGCTTCATAGAGCTGACTCGGATGTCTGGGCTCTGGCCCGGCCCCCGGAAACACCATCCCCCAAGGTACATCGGTGACCCGCCCCCAAAGCTCCCCGTTGATAAAATTACCGATTCTTCCAAGCCCAAGGCCGATGGTTGCTGCGGTCACCAGGATGTCTCCGGTGAGCAGGATCGATAATTGCCTTCGCCAGCAAAACAGACAGGCAGCCACCACCACCCCGAGCAGACCGCCGTGAAAACTCATACCCCCTTCCCACACCGCGAAAATTTCCAGGGGGTGTCGAAAATAATAGTTAAAATTATAAAATAGGGTGTATCCGATTCGCCCCCCCAGAATAACCCCTAAAACGCAATAAAAAAGCAGGTCCGATACGCCATCCCCGCCCAGGTTGAGACGACGCTTTTGGGCCAGTCTCCCGATGACGAAATAGGCAGCGACGAAGCCAAGTAGATACATCATGCCGTACCAGCGAACAGCTAGCGGCCCGACCTGGAAGATAACCGGATCAATCTGCGGGTAGGTAAGCATTTGGTTTCCCCATCTTTCAACCTTAGTGTGCGATGTCGCGAGAACGAAGGGAGATTCCTTATTTCTCTGCAAGCGGCTTTCATTTTTTTGGTATGTTTGGTCTGTTTTTCGATTGTCCAAGGTGACCGAGCAGCCGTTTCAGGTCCTGAGGAATCGGTGCCCGTAAATCGAGCGCTTCGCCGGTTACCGGGTGAGGCAGAAGCAGCTGACGGGAATGCAGCATTTGCCGGGGAATCTCAAGGCCCTCGAGGCTGTCGGGTCCACCGTAACGTACATCGCCCAACAGTGGGTGCCCCGCCTCGGAAAAGTGAGCCCGGATCTGGTGGGAGCGCCCGGTGAGAAGTTCCACCTCCACCAGTGATGCCGAGGCAAAACGCTCCACGACCCGATAACAGGTGATGGCCTCTTTCCCCCCCCTGGCAACGGAGCGCATCAAATTACTGGCTCTGTTTCTGGCGAGAAGGGAACGCATCCGCCCCTCATTTTTTTCCATCGTCCCCGAAACCAGAGCCAGGTATAACTTGCGCACTCCCCTTTCGGCAAAAGCAGCCGTTAAGGGACGGTGAGCCTTGGGATGGATGGAGAAAACCATGACTCCCGAGGTCTCCCGGTCCAGGCGCTGCACCATGCCAAGGGCGGGGCGATCCTTAGGCCGCCAGGGATTCTGAAGATACCCCCCCAAGGCCTCGTATAAAGTTCCCTTGTAGCGGGCGGGAGTGGGCTGGGACTCGACGCCGGCAGGTTTGTCGAGGGCAAGGAGGTAGTGATCCCGGTACAGAACTGACGCATCATCAACGCGATAGGGATCAAGGGGCTGGCCGTCGAGAAAAACCTCAACCACCTCCCCGGCCCTGATCGTTTGGGAACAGCGACGGATTCGTTTCCCCGCTACATGCACCCCTCCAAGGTCGACAATCTTTCGCAACAAGGTTCGGGAAAGCTCCCTGGTAGCGGCAGGTAAGAATTGATCGAGACGCAACCCCTCATCAGAGGATTGGGCGACCAACCGGTAGTGAGTTCGAGACATTGGAAAAAATCCGGAACAACCAAGGGTGGCAAACAAATTGGCGGCTGGAATCCTACCACAAAATAAACCGGACCAAAAGTTAAAGGAGCCAAGGGGAAAATGCCGGGGGCGCAAAATCTATACGTGGTATTCAAGCCGCCGATAAGGCGTCATCCATCCTGGTCTGGTTTGCACCGCCACGACAGTGGGTTATACTTTAGCATAATTAAAATTTTTAGGGAGGCGGGAGGATTAATGGACCCAAGTGATACTTTTCTAGATCGTTTCAGCGATAACCTCGGCCCCGAAAAGATCATTCACGTCTATGACCCCAAAACCGGGATGAAGGGTATCGTGGTCATCGATAACGTGGCGATGGGGCCGGCGATTGGCGGCGTGCGCATCGCTCCTGATGTCACCACCGAGGAGGTTTTTCGCCTCGCCCGAGCCATGACGTTGAAAAACGCGGCGGCAGGGTTGCGCCATGGGGGAGGCAAGGCGGGCATTGTCGGCGATCCCCATCTGAATAACAAGGAACCCCTGATTCGAGCATTCGCCCGGAAAATAAAATCCCTCCATGAATACATTCCCGGACCGGATATGGGCACCGACGAGAATTGCATGGCCCTGATTCACGATGAAATAGGTCGCTGTGTCGGTTTGCCGCGGGTACTAGGCGGTATTCCTCTGGACGAAATCGGCGCCACTGGCTATGGCCTGGCCGTTGTCGCGGAATTGGCAATGCCCCACGCGGGACTTCCCCTTAAGGGGGCCACTGTGGCGATTCAAGGTTTTGGCAATGTTGGTCAGCATGCAGCGAAGTTTTTCGAAGAGCAGGGCGCTATACTGGTGGCTGCATGCGATTCCCGGGGAACAATCTTTTCCCCAAAGGGGCTTGACGTACAGAAACTGATTGACATCAAAGAGCGTGAGGGAACGGTGCTGGCCAGCCCAGATGGCATCCGGCTCACCACCGAAGAGGTGATTTCTGTTGAGTGCAATATCCTGATTCCGGCAGCGCGCCCAGACGCCATTACCCGCAAGAACCTGGATTCCGTCAGGGCCAGGGTGATTATCGAAGGAGCCAATATCCCGATCACCGAGGAAGCCGAGCTGACTTTACATGACCGGGGAATTCTTTGTATCCCCGACTTTATCGCCAACGCCGGGGGAGTAATCTGCGGAGCGGTCGAATTTCACGGCGGAAGCGAACAGGAAGCCTTCAGGACCATCCACGACAAGATATCCAGAAACACCCGCGAGATGCTCCAAATCTCCAAGGAAGAAAAAATATCACCTCGTCAGGCCGCGACCCTTATGGCAACCGACAGAGTCTTGGGGGCCATGGCATTTCGACGATAATTGGCGAACATTGGGAGCGGAAAGTTTTTTTTCATTTCCCGCTTGACGATTTTTTAGTGGATGCTAATATGAATGCAAATCAAGAAATTGCTCTTCGAAAATCTCTGGAATGTTCGATTGTATAGCTTGGAGCATTGGCCAACAGACAATATTGTCAGCCCTGGTCAACGTCACGGTGAGCCTGCCCATCTTCGAATGGGACGCCTAATGTGACCTTCAGGGGCCCCATTCGTTTCAAGGTCAAGATTTCAAGTGTTTACCCGGCATTCCGGAGCTTCTTTCACATTGGCATTACGCGGTCCGACGAACGTTAATCGTACGTACCCATCCGTCAGGAGCGTACCAACCTCCGCAAAGAGGCTGACCACGAAAGATACGTTGCCGCGCCAGGTCCGCCCGGAGCTGAGCCCGGAGCCTTCGAGTAGAACTCAGCCGACGGATTGGAATAAAGCGGACCGTAGTAATGCCAATCCTACGACACAAAAGCCCCGTCCGCTTGGACGGGGCTTTTGTGTCGTTTGGATATTCCGGATGTCGCTTATGGGTCTAGCACATGGCCATCGAGCACAAAGCAGGTAAAATCCCCTTCAAAAACGAGGCGATCCGTTCGCACTTGGCAGGTGACGATCCGCTTCCTACCCTTTTCTTCGATCACTTCAGCGGTGGCCTCGAGGATGTCGCCTACAGCAACCGGCGCCAGAAACCGGCTGCCACAGGAACCAAGAACCACATTGGGATCGTTGACCGCCAGCATTGCGGCATAATCCGCAAGGCCGAAGGTAAACCCGCCATGAACCAGACCTCGCTCGTCAGCCGCCATTTCCGCGGTCGTGGCGAGCCTCGCTGTTGATTTTCCGGGCAATAGCTCTCCAGGTTCCCCTACGAGCCCGGAGGATATTTTCAGATGGGTGTTCGGTTTCATGTTGAGGGGCGGGAAATCATACCGTTTATTTGTTTACTCTTTCCCTGAGTTCTTTGCCGGTTTTAAAAAACGGGGTTTTTTTGGAAGGGATTTTCACCACTTCGCCGCTTTTCGGGTTTCTGGCCTCCCGCGCGTTGCGCTCACGGATGGTAAAAGATCCAAAGCCGCGGATTTCGACGCGGTCACCACCGATCAGCGCATCGCCGATACTGTCGAAAATGGTGTTGACAATCAGTTCGGCCTCTTTTTTGTTGACCGTCCCGTTCAGGCCGGACAGCCTTTCAATCAATTCACTCTTGGTCATAAAACGTGCCTCCTATTGAACTCCAGACCACAAGAATTGCGGACCCGCCGCGACCTTTTCCTGCAGGCCCCGCTGCAGCCGGCTAGCCGTTTCCTCAATAAAATAGCTCAAGATATTCGGTTTTTCTTCTGCAGGATAGATGACCCGGGGCTCGCCGACAATGCCGGCTATGGCAGCTGCAACCCGGATGGCATCCTGAAGATTGCCGAGCTCATCGACCAGGCCGAGCTCAAGAGCCTGGCGACCGGTAAAAATCCGGCCGTCGGCGAGTTCAGCCACCTCATCCCCATCGATTTTTCTTCCTTCGGAAACCGCAGCGACGAATTGTTGATGCACATCATCAATGAGGGCTTGCAGAATGGCGCGCTCTTCTTCTGACATGGGCCGCACCGGCGAGCCGATATCTTTGTGCTCGCCACTTTTTACCACCAGACTTTTCAACCCAACCTTTTCCAGGAGCTGCTGAAAGTTGGTAAATTCCATCACAACGCCGATACTTCCGGTGATAGTGCCGGGGTTGGCGACAATTCGCCGGGCGGGGGCGGCAATATAATATCCGCCGGAAGCGGCCACGGCCCCAAAAGAAACTACAACAGGCTTGACAGCGTCGGCTTTTTTTACCTCCCCATAAATTTCCTGAGAAGGACCCACCCCACCCCCGGGAGATTCGACCCTGAGAACAATTGCTTTTATCGAAGAGTCTTCCTTAAATTCGATAAGCCTTTCAATCGCCTCCTTGGAAGAGGCAATTATCCCCTGAACCTCGATCACCCCGATTTTCTCCCCGATAGGGAAAGATTTGGAAGGACCCGACAGACCGGAGATTGCAAATACCAGCGCTAGAAAAAAAACAAAGATGGCGCCCAGAGTAAGGAATGCCATCAAAAATGGTCGCTTCTTCATGGAAAAGCCCCCGAAAAGAAGCCCCCGCGGCATCCGCCGCAGGGGCTAAGGACGGGTCAACGGATGTTACTCTTCGTCCTTGTCGTTTCCGGCCTTATCCATTGCCCCCTGCAGAAGCGCTCCAAGGTTGGAGGTAGCCCTTTTCTGCGCGCCAAGGAAAGCGTCAACTTCCGCTTTTTCCTTCTGGTCGGAGAGGTGCTTGATGGAAAGAGCGATTTTCCGCTCAACAGTATCGACATGAAGAACCACGGCTTCGATTTCATCGCCGACCTTGGCGAAGTTTTTCGGCGTATCCACTTTTTCCTTGCTGATTTCGGAAACATGGATAAGACCTTCGATGCCTTCCTCGACTTCGACAAAGATACCAAAATCGGTAACCGAGGTCACGCTGCCCTTGATAATGGTGCCTGGGGCATAGCGGGTAGGAATGGACTGCCAGGGGTCCTCGGCCAACTGCTTGATGCCGAGCGAAAACCGCTCATTATCACGGTCGATATTCAGAACCACGGCACGGACCAAATCGCCCTTCTTATAGATTTCCGAAGGGTGTTTGATACGTTTGGTCCAAGAAAGATCGGAAATGTGAACCAGACCGTCAATGCCCTCGTCGACACCAACAAAGATGCCAAAGTCGGTAATGTTCTTTACCTGCCCCTCGATAATGGTACCCGTAGGGAACTTCTCACCGATGACATCCCAGGGATTCGGTTCGACCTGCTTAAGACCAAGAGAAATCCGGCGATTGGGGATATCAAGCGCCAGCACGACCGACTCGACTTCATCGCCGATGTTCAGAATCTTGTTGGGGTGTTTGATGCGCTTGGTCCAGCTCATCTCGGAAACATGGATGAGCCCCTCCACCCCTTCTTCGAGTTCGACGAAAGCACCGTAATCGGTCAGGCTGACGACTTTCCCGGCAACCTTCTCACCGACCGGAAATTTCTGTTCGACATCGAGCCACGGATCGGGCGTGATCTGCTTAAGTCCAAGAGAGACCCGCTCTTTTTCGCGGTCAAACTTGAGAACCTTGACCTTGATCTTGTCGCCGACGGACAAGATATCGGAGGGATGGTTAACCCGGCCCCAGGACATATCAGTGATATGCAACAGGCCATCTATGCCGCCGAGGTCGATAAAAGCACCATAGTCGGTCAGGTTCTTGACAATCCCTTCGACCGCCTGGCCCTCTTCAAGGGTTTCCAGCGTGTCGCTACGGAGACTCTCGCGCTCTTCCTCGAGCAGTACCCGTCGGGAGAGGACGATGTTGCCGCGACGCTTGTTGAGCTTGATGATTTTGAACTGGTAGGTCTCGCCGAGCATCTTGTCCAGGTTGCGAACCGGGCGAAGATCGACCTGAGAACCAGGCAGGAAGGCATTGACCCCGATATCCACCGAGAGGCCACCCTTGATCCGGGAAACGATGCGACCGTCAACGACGGCCCCTTCCTCAAGGGAATTCCAGACCTTCTGCCGGTCGGCTTTTTCTTTGGAGAGGCTGATCAGACCGTTTTCGTTTTCGGTGCGCTCGATGAGCACATCGAACTGGTCGCCAACCTTGAGATCAGTCTTCACTGTGCCGTCTTCGTTGATGAACTCGTTGATCGGAATAATCCCTTCGGATTTACCTCCGACATCGACAACAACCGAATCGGGATTGACCTGCACAATGGTCCCGAGCACTACGTTGCCTGCCTTGAGTTCCTTGAGGCTGTTTTCGAACAGATCCTCGAAACTTTCCCCGAACTCTTCGTCTTTGTCCAAGAATTCGTCTTCGTTGTTGAGCTTTTCGTTGTTTTCCACCATCAGGTATGTTACCCCCTAGCAATTTTCCCGTCGAGAACCGACGGTATGACTACGAGTCATGAACGGGGACGATAACACAAAGCAATTTGAAAAACAAACGTTTTTATTCCTCGGCACTTTCCACCTTCTGGAGAACTTCGTCGATGAGCCATCGCGGGGTTGAGGCCCCTGCCGTCACCCCTACGGTTTGCACCGTGGCAAACCAACCGGAATCTACCTGCTCCGCAGTTTCTACATGGTAGGTGCGGGGCTGAATCTCTTTGCATATCTGAGCAAGGCGAGTGGTATTGGCACTGTTAAACCCACCTATCACCAGGACCACGTCCGACTTCCGGGCAATGGTTCGGGCTTCGTCCTGACGAACTGACGTCGCATCACAAATCGTATTGAAAACTCGCAACTCCTGGCTTTTTTCCAGACAAACGCCGACGATCTCCCGCAAATTTTCGAACGACTGGGTGGTCTGGGCCACCACGCCGATTCGCTTCTTCCGGGGCAGCGCATCTGCCTGCTGGCGGCTGGCGACGACAAACACCTCGCCCTCGGTAGCATAGCTGACAATCCCCTGGACTTCGGGATGCTCGGCCTCGCCCACCAGGACAACGGCATAGCCCTCACGACTCAGCATAGCCGCATTTTCCTGGGCGTTCTTCACGAACGGGCAGGTGGCATCAACGATCTCCAGATTCCTGGCCCGGATCTGTTCAATTTCCGAAGAGGTCACTCCATGGGAACGCACGATAACCGCTCCGCCAGGGATATCCTCGACCTTCTCCGTGACCTCGACCCCCTCCTCTTCCAGTTTTTTAACCAGTTGTGGAGAATGAATGACCGGCCCCAAGGAATAGATCGGGCCTTTTCGGCCGGCCGCCTCAAAAGCCATCTTGGTGGCCCGCTTAACCCCAAAACAAAATCCGGCGCTTCGAGCCAAAATGATTTTCACGTCATTTCTCCTTCAGCGGCTCTGAACCAGGCCTGCGGCCTGCCGCCGCTGCTGCACCACGTTGAGCATGGTCTCCAGGACCTGGTCGATGGTCATGGCGGTGGAATCGATAGGCATGGCATCTTCCGCCTGCACCAGGGGAGCATGTTCCCGGATACTGTCGGCCGCATCCCGGGCCTCCACTTCGGCCACCGTCTGCTCCAGATCCACATCCATACCCTTGTCCCTCAGTTCCTGGTAGCGTCGTCTGCCGCGCTCCCGGGCCGTTGCCTGCAGAAAAAACTTAACCTCGGCCTGAGGGAAAACCACCGTCCCGATATCGCGACCCTCCAGCACTACCCCGCCCGTTTCGCCCATTCCCCGCTGCAGACGAACCATGGCCTCGCGCACTGTCGGCGAAGCCGCCACCCGGGAGGTCAGCAGGCTGACCTCGGGAGTCCGAATGGCTGTAGAGACATCCTCGCCGTTGAGAAGAACCCGCTCGGCGCCCTCGGCCCGCTTGAACTCGATCCTCAGTGCCTGGCACAGCCTGGCCAGTTCGGCGTCATCATCCAGGTCCACCCCTGCAGCTTTGGCGGCCAGCGCTACGGCACGATACATGGCGCCGGTGTCGATATTGGTATAGCCCAGTTCCCTGGCCAGCAATTTGCTCAGGGTACTTTTTCCGGCGCCCGAAGGCCCGTCTATGGCAACAATCAGTTCACGCTTCAACCTTAGTACCTTTCTACGCTCGGAGCAACTCCCGCAAGAGCCCGGATCATACCCTTACTTTCTCCAGCAGATCCCAGAAATTGGGGAACGAGGTGGCGGTGCAGGCGGTGTCACTGATCCGCACCTCTTTACCTGCCCGAAGAGCAGCAACCGCCATACTCATAGCGATCCGGTGGTCTCCATGGGAACTGACCAAACCACCACTTAAATGGCCCGCTCCGGCAATAGCCATGCCGTCTTCACGGGCTTCGACTCGCCCTCCGAGCCTGGAGAGTTCGGAGGTCATTGCGGCGATGCGATCGGTTTCCTTGACCCTCAGCTCCCGGGCATCACGGACAATGGTGGTTCCTTGCGCGAAAGCGGCGGCAATACTTATCACCGGAAATTCGTCGATGGCCCGCGGTACGACCTCGCCGCCGATTTCGATGCCTTTGAGTTCGCTGGTTTTCACCAGGATATCCGCCACGGGCTCGCCCGACAGCTCGCGCGGGTTCAACAGTTCCAGCTTTGCCCCCATGTCCTGCAGGATATCGATGATGCCACTGCGGGTCGGGTTAACCCCCACGTTGCGGATCAACAATTCCGAGTCAGGAGTAATCAATGCCGCCACCATGAAAAACGCCGCAGAGGAGATATCCCCGGGAACGAAGACCTCGCGGCCCTCCAGATGCGGCTGTCCTTTCACGGTGACCCCACCCTTGAAGGGACAGATCTCCGCGCCGAAATATTTCAGCATCCGCTCACTGTGATCCCTTGACAGATGGGGTTCCCGAACCGTGGTTTCCCCTTCAGCATAGAGGCCGGCCAGCAGCACCGCCGACTTGACCTGGGCGCTGGCGATCGGGGAATCGTAGGTCGTCGGCCTGAGCGGATTGCCAAGAATGGCCAGGGGCGCAAATTCGCCGCCGCCCCGTCCCCAGATTCTGGCATCCATTGTTGCCAGAGGCGCGAGCACCCGCTTCATCGGCCGCTTGCGCAGATACTTGTCGCCGGTCAGGACCGAGAAGAAACCCTGGCCGGCAAGCAGTCCGGTCATCAGCCGAATCGTTGTGCCGGAGTTTCCGCAATCGATGACATCGGCCGGTTCGGACAGGCCGTGAAGACCACGACCGTGGATTTCCAGGTCCCCATCGGCCAACTCATTGATGGTGATTCCCATGGTCCGGAATGCGTTCAGGGTGGCATGGTTATCTTCACCATGGAGGAAGCCCCGGACCAGGGTCTTCCCCTTGGCCAGGGAACCGAGCATGATAGAGCGGTGAGAGATGGACTTATCGCCGGGAACCGTGAGTTCTCCCCGCAACCCATTAGCCGGACTGACGGTCTTTGCCTGTGTCATGGTCATTTCCGAAAGATTGTCAAGTTTGGCTTAAAGAATGGCGTCACGGCTCTGCTTGGATCGCAGAAAGAACTCAAACAACCGGTCCCCGTCCCCCTGCCGCACATCTTCTTTAAGTTCAGCGAAAAAAGCTTCAAAACGTTCCATCATTTCCAGCAGGGCATCGCGGTTGGTCTGGGCAATGTCCCGCCACATGGTGGGATCGGAAGAGGCGATGCGGGTAAAGTCGCGGAATCCACCGGCTGAATATTCAAGGATGTTTTCTTCGTAACGGTCGTAGGAACCGACGGCATTCACGAGGGAATAGGCCACCATATGGGGCAGATGGCTGATGGCTCCCAGAATGCGGTCATGCTTCTCGACGTCCATCAGCACGACGTCACTCCCCGCCGTTTCCCAGACCTTTCGAACCAGTTCGAGAGCCGCCGACGCGGTGTGCTCGGTAGGGGTAAGAATGCAGCGGCGGCCCCGATACAGGGTGGCAAAGGCAGCTTCGGCGCCACTCTGTTCGGTGCCGGCAATGGGATGGCCGGCGACGAAATGAATGTTATCGGGCATCAGCGGTTCAATCGCCCTGACAACGGCTCCCTTGACGCTGCCGCCATCGGTCAGTATCGCCCCGGACTTCATGTAGGGGACAAGGCTGCCGGCAACTTCGGCCAGGGTCAGCACCGGCGTGGCCAGAAAGACCAGATCGGCATCTCTCACGCCCTCGGCCGCCGTGTCGGCAATCCGATCAATAACCCCCAAATCCAGGGCTTTTTCCAGATTGGCCCGGCCTCGGCCGATGCCAACCACCTCTCCGACGACTCCGGCCGCTTTGAGAGCGAGGGCTAGCGATCCGCCAATAAGACCAACACCAACAACGGCCAATCTGGGTATGAGAATTTTATCCATTAATCCTGACTTCTTGTTTTCGGTCATGGCAGGAGCTTTTTGCAACTGCCGTTCAAAATGAGATTTCAACGGACCCGGGGATAGGACCCGAGAACTTTCAGAAACTGGCAATAACCTCGCAACTCATCGACCGCGGCGTTGACGTGTTCCTCGGCAATGTGCCCCTCGATGTCGAGAAAGAAGATATACTCCCAGGCCTTTTTCTTCAGGGGCCGGCTTTCGATCTTGGAGAGATTGATTTTCCGGCTGCTGAACGGCTCCAGCATCCGATAGAGAATCCCCGGTTCGTCTTTGACGCTGAACATGATCGATGTCTTGTCCTGACCGCTCCGCGGGGGAGTTTTTTTGCCGATCACCAGAAATCGGGTGAAGTTATTGGGGTTATCGGCAATCTTGGGCTTGACGATCTGCAGGTCGTAGAGAGACGCCGCCATCTCGCTGGCAATGGCCGCCGCTGAGTCATCCTCGGCCACCATCTGGGCAGCCAGGGCGGTACTGGCGACATCGACCAGCGGGGCGTCCGGCAGGTTTTCTTCGAGCCATTTCCGACACTGGGCAAAGGCCTGGGGATGCGAGACCACCTTTTTGACATCCTCCATCCGTCCCGACCGCGACAACAGATCGTGGGAAACCTCCAGGAGGATTTCCGCAATGATCTGCAGGTCGGATTCCATGAACATGTCGAGGGTATGGGAAACAATCCCTTCGTTGGAGTTCTCCACCGGAACCACCCCGTAAGGCGCGCGTCCGCGCAGAACTTCGTCAAAGACGGCAGGAATGCTTTTCTGGGGGACCAGTTGCGCGGAAAGGCCGAATTGCTGCATCGCCGCCACATGGGTAAAGGTGGCCGGTGGTCCGAGAAAAGCCACCTTCATCGGCTGCTCCAATGACAGGCTGGCGGAAATGATTTCGCGAAAAACACGGCGGATGGCTTCACTGGGAAAAGGGCCGGGGTTTGTTTCGGTGAGCCTGGCGTAAATCTCCTGTTCGCGGCTGGGAACATAAAATTCGCGCTGTTCGCCGGCCTTGGCCTCGCCCACCCGGATCACCACCTGGGCCCGCTGGTTGAGCAACTCCAGGATCCGGTCGTCGATCTGGTCGATTTCCCGGCGCAGCCCGGCCAGAATACTTTCTATCTTTTCAGCCAATTAGCAACCTCCCCGGATGAAAATGGATGTCGAAATGTAGCCCATTCATTGCCAAAAAGCAACGGCAAAGGCCCACAGATGCCCCCTCCCCAGGACAAGCCCGCAACCGATGGACATCTTGGGAGCAAACCGTTCAGCCCCTGTCTTTAGCCTTGACCGGGTTTGTGCCCCCCGCTAAACTGCCGTTCTGTATCAAATGACAACCGCTGGGAGCCGACCATGACCATTTCCGTAAAAGTAAAAAGCTGCATCGAACGGGCCTCGTGGATTCGCAAGATGTTTGAAGAAGGAGCATTGCTGCGCAGGATCCATGGGGAACAGAACGTTTTTGATTTCACTCTGGGCAACCCCTCGGTAGAGCCGCCGGAGGCTTTTCGCCGGGAGTTGCTGCAGCTGGCTCAGCATCCTGTGCCCGGAATGCACCGCTACATGAATAACGCCGGATACGAAGAAACCCGCTCCGCCGTTGCCGAGATTCTCTCCGAGGGATCCCTGCAATCGGTTGAGGCGCACCATGTGGTCATGACCTGTGGCGCCGGCGGTGCGCTCAATGTGGTCCTCAAGACCGTCCTCAATCCTGGCGAGGAAGTAATTATTCTGACGCCATTTTTCGTCGAATACAAGTTTTACGTCGACAATCACGGTGGGGTGACCAAAGAAGTTTGGACCGACCGGGAGAATTTCCAACTGGACCTCGAAGCTATCGAAGCGGCCATCGGCCCCAATACCCGCGCGGTCATCATCAATTCTCCCAACAATCCCACAGGGGTAATTTACCCCCAGGAAGATCTCCAGGCCCTTGGCGAACTGCTCGCGCGCAAGGAGCGGGAACTGCAGCGGACGATTTTTGTGATTTCCGACGAGCCCTATGCCAGGATTGTCTATGACGGGCAGAGCGTCCCGAGTATCTTCTCCTGCGTGAAGAACTCGGTGATCGTCACCTCTCACAGCAAAGATCTGGCGCTGCCGGGGGAGCGCATCGGCTACCTGGCAGCCAATCCGGCAATGGCCGAGTGTGATGAATTTATCGAGGGAGCCATTTTCTGCAACCGGGTCCTGGGTTTCGTCAACGCCCCCGCCTTGGCCCAGCGGCTGGTTGCCAAACTGCAAAAAGAACGTGTGGACATCGAGGAATACCGGGAAAAACGGGACCTGCTCTACGACCATCTCACCGGTCTGGGTTTTCAAATGGTCAAGCCGGGCGGGGCATTTTATCTCTTTCCCCGCTCTCCCTTGCCCGATGATCTCGAATTTGTCCGAATGGCCCAGAAGCAGAACATCCTGCTGGTCCCCGGAACCGGCTTCGGTGCTCCCGGATTTTTCCGCATCGCTTACTGCATTGACGCCGAAATTATCCGGCGCAGCCTCCCGGCCTGGGAGCAGGTTGCCAAGGAGGTCGGCTTATAGGCGAGACAATCTGCCTGGTCCAGCGACCCTCTTCCGGGGCGATCGTCGCCCCGGAAGAGGGTTGCCGTCTGAATCATCCTGCCATTTTATTTATTCATACCGCCATTTAATGGAGCACCCCATGGATGGGTTTTGCCGTAAAGCAACGGGTTTGCCGTCGGCAACGGCTTCCATGGCCTCGCGCAACTCCTCCCGCTTCACCGCTCGCTCGTCTTTCCAGTTGTCATCGATCCGGCCATGATAGACCAATTCTCCGGCCCCATCGAAAAGATAGGGATCAGGTGTGCACTGGGCCTTGAAAGCCCTGGCGATATTTTGGGTTTCATCCACCAGGTAGGGAAAGTCAATCCCCAGCTCGGCAATTTTGTCTTTCATCTTTTCCGGCGCATCAGCGGGGTATTCGGGGTGAATGTTGGCATTGATCGCTACCGTATTGATGCCAAACTGTTCCCCAACTTCGGCCAGGCGGACGATTCTCGGCCACTGGGCATTCGCGTAAGGGCAGTGATTGCAGGTGAATACGACCAGCAGCCCGGCGGGACCGAAAAGGTCATCGCTGTCGTATGCCTTGCCATGGGGATCTTTGAGATGAAACCGCGGCATTTTGGAACCGATTGGGATTTCAACAGATTCGACAAGGGTCATGTTCCACTCTCCATATTTGGAAAACCGGGCATAAATCCGCAACAGATTGTCGCCCTTGCAAAGAAGCATAACCGATAACGAAGAAATGAGAACCTGTGAAACCGAATAGCCTTGCCTTGGTTTCCTCGAATTCATAAAATAGTTGGGATTAAACAATAAACGGTGTGCAAACGCCTCTGCCCGGCTTGATCAGTGCTGGCCAGAAACTCTGGAATACTTCTGGTTGCCGGGAAGGCGCCTCGACGCAACACTGGCAACCGCCTGTCAACCGGAACAGATACATGGAATTAACCAGACGGGACATTCAAAAACGTGGAGGGATTGGATATGTCGATCTACTGGACACCAGAGCTTTCGGTCGGAGAGACGAACATCGACCACCAGCATAAGGAACTCTTCGAGCGGGTCAACAGGCTGGTCGAAGCTTGCTCAGCGGGGAAATGCATCCACGAAATCGAACCCCTGATGCACTTTCTGGAGAGCTATGTGGACATTCATTTCAACGATGAAGAACAGCTGATGCTCCGGAGGAATTACCCCGACCGTGTGCGGCACGCCAAAGAACATGCCCGCTTCAGACTTAACTTCACCGACTTAAAGAAGGACCTCATCGCCCGCGGGCCGCAGCCCCAGCTGGTGACCACCATCAACGAAACCATCATAGACTGGCTTTTCGACCATGTCTGCATTGCGGATCGGGCTTTGGGTAAATTTCTGGAAACGGCTAAATAGCCGCCCCCCCCCCGATCACCGTTACTGCCGCCGAAGCGGCGCAGCGCAGGCAGCGGCCCACAGACCCCAGCCAAGTTGGCGCGATGGGCCACACATAAGAAAGAAGGCCGCTAGGAACTGACGGGACGAATATCACGGATGCGAAGCTGCACCGAAACCCTGCCCTGCCATTCATTCAATCCCGGCGAGAACAGAATGTTCACCGCGCCTTGCAGGCTGTTTTCCCTTTCCGCCATCCCAAAGCCGATGCAGGGAATGCTGTAGCCGTCCTGGCGGGCGACAAAGCGCAGGTGGTTCTCGCCTACCCTTCGAATCTGCTGGGCCCGGACAGCGGTTGCCAGGAAAACCGGCTCGGAATTGCCTGCGCCAAAAGGCGCCAGAGTCATCAGCTCGGCAACCGTTTCCAGGTCCAGTTCCTCCAGCAGCACCTCGCCATCGTGACGTAATCCGGGAATCAGATCTTCGGCGCTCAGGGAGGCCTGGGCGACGGCTTCGAACCTTTCAGCAAAGACGGAGACCATTTCGGCATCAATGCTCAGCCCTGCGGCAAATTCATGGCCGCCGAACCCAGCCAGGTATTCCCGGCAGCGATGCAGGGCCTGATAAAGATGAAAGCCGCCGATTGACCGGCCGGAACCTTTCCCCTGACCGTTATCGAGAGCAATCAGCACGCAGGGACGGTGGTAGCGTTCCACCAGACGGCTGGCAACGATGCCGATAACCCCCGAATGCCAGCGTTCATCGGCCAAAACGATCGAACGCTGGCCCTCAGTTCCCTGCCCTTCCAGACGCTCAACGGCTTGACGGAAGGTCTCCTGTTCGATCTGCTGCCGTTCGCGGTTGAAGCTGTCCAATAATTCGGCGGTCTCTTTTGCCCGCCGAGCCGAGGGCGTCAGGAGGAGTTCTACTCCCAGGGCCGCATCCTCGAGTCTTCCGGCAGCGTTGAGGCGCGGCGCCAGTCGAAAGGCAACATTGCCGCAGGAGACCTCATTTACGGCTGCCACTGTTTTCAGGGCCTGAACCCCCGGACGGGTTCCACGATTGAGAACATTGAGCCCAATCCGGGTTAACGACCGGTTGAGCCCCTGCAGGGGCACGATATCGGCAATGGTGCCCAAAGCTACCAGATCAAGGGAGTGACGCAGGTCAGGCTCCGCAACGGAAGAAAAAAAACCTTCCTCGCGCAGGGCCTTTCGCAGTGCCACCAGCAGCAGAAAGGCCACCCCGACTCCAGCCAGGGATTTGAACGGGAAACGACAGCCGGGAAGGTGTGGATTGACGATGACGTAGGCCTCGGGGAGTGTTTCCGGAGGCTGGTGATGGTCGGTGATGATCAGATCCAGTCCGAGGGCCGCTGCCGTGCGGGCCTCTTCGACCGAAGAAACCCCGCAGTCCACAGAAAGGACCACCCTGGCTCCGGCGCTGGCAGCTTGTTCCAGGGCTTGGGCGGAAAGCCCGTAACCGTCTTTTAGCCGCAAGGGGATATGGTATTCAACCTGGGCCCCGAATGCCCGCAGGTTTTCGACCAGAAGGGTGGTTCCGGTGATGCCGTCCACGTCGTAATCCCCATGCACGACGATCTTTTCCTGCCCTTCGATCGCCAGCAGCAGCCGCCCCACCGCCCGGTCCATTCCGCGCAGAAGCCGGGGGTCGGGAAGTTGCGCCAGCCCGCCATGGAGAAACTCCCGGCCTTCCTCCGAGTTTCGGATCCCACGCAGCAAGAGGGCTCTGGCCGTCAGCAACGAAACGCTCAAAGCTTCGGCCAGCCCCTGCAGATCAGCAAAAGCAGGCTCCTCCCCCCTGGAAATCCAGCGCCTTGAGGTTACGGGTTCCACGAGACCCCCGCCCCTGCCACCGGTCGTTCAGCGAGAGGTTGAAAACGGATCCTCCCCAGATAAGATTCCCGTCGCCCGTCATAAAAGGTGGCTTCGATCGCCGCCGGATCGGCCGTCCCCCAGTAGTTTCGCGCCATGGTCACATCCTCGGGCACCTCTTCACCGAAGATCACGCTGTATTCCCGGCTGCCAAGGATATTGTTACCTTCAATGAGGTAGTCTCGGGGGTGAGACGTGATAAAAACCCCCCGCTCATTGTCCAGGATGTCGTTCTTGCAGATGACCGGTGCCCCAAAATGAAAACGGATAGCGGTTCGGTTATGCCGCAGAAGATTCTTTTCGACGAGAATTTTCGTGGAATGAAAGCGGATGCCGACCAGGTTGTTCTCGAACACCGATTCTTCGACAAAGACCAGCGAGTCCCGGCTGTGCAGGGCGCTGTCAGCCTGGGAGAATCGGCAGTACCGGAACCGAGCCTCCGGACTGCTCTCGATATTGATCCCCCCCCAACTCCCGGCGGGCGCATCAGGATCTGCATACCGGAACGTGATCGGAGCCTGGGAAGTTCCTTCGGCAAGCAGCAGACCGCGAACAATCAATTCACTGCCGGGGAAATTGGGATGATCCTGCCAGTGGTCCTGCCCTTTTTCCGACGGCAGAAAGATCACCTCGGTACCGGGAGCAATGACCAGCCGGGCCCCCCGTTCCAGAACCACATCCCCGGCCAGGTAAACCTTGCCCTGCCACCTCAGGTTGCCACTCAGGGTACCTTGAATCGGATTCACGGTGGAAACGCAAGCGGCCAGCAATAGAGCCGGCAGGACCGTTGCAATGAACTTTATAATAACCTGTCCGATGGGCATCGATGTCCACGCAAAAGGTTACGGGCCGGGAAAGTTCCCGGCCCGTCCTGGAGAAGCGGCTATTGATTTGCAGAGGCGCCGGGCTGTGAACTGAGAAACTCCAATTCCCGGCGTATCTGGTCGGCCCCGGGCCCGACCGAATTAATTTCCAGGTACCTCGTCCAGACCTCCCTGGCCTTGGCAAAATTCTGCAAATCGTAGCGATAAACGACACCCAGATTATAAAGACTCTGGGGATGGGAGGGATTGAGCCTGTTGGCTTTTTCAAAGTTTTCGATGGCCCGGTCGAACCAGCCGAGCCGGCGAAACATGACCCCCTGATCGGTCAGCACATTGGGGTCGTTGGCATCGAGCTCAAGCGCCCGGTTATAGGCCTCAACAGCCTTCATGGGGTTGTCCGAATCGAAGTACTTGTGACCAAGTTCGACCCAGGCATTACGATTCGATGGATCTTTGGCGACCATCTCCTCCAGCAGTTTAATCTCCTGTTGTAAATTCACGGCCGGAGCCGCGGGCGCCGAGGACGTCTGCCGCGAAACACCAGGGCTTTTCCCCCCCTTGGAAACGAGAATTCCAACCAGCACCCCGATCACCAGGGTAAGAACGACAATCAGCAGCGTCTCCTTTTTCATGCGGCCTTCTCCTTTGCCGAGAGCTTTTCGGCCTTGCCCGCCTTATGCTCGTCCCAGAAAATCAGCAGAGGACTGGCAACAAAGATTGAAGAATAGGTCCCTATGATGACGCCAACCAGCAAGGCAAAAGCAAAGTTATGGATGACACCGCCGCCGAAGATGAAAAGCGCAGCGACCACCAGCAGGGTGGTACCAGAGGTCAGAATGGTGCGAGAGAGGGTTTCGTTAATACTGCGGTTGATGATCGCAGGAAACCCTTCCTTGGCATGTTTGCCCATATTTTCGCGAATCCGGTCATAAACGATGATGGTATCGTTCAGCGAATAACCGATGATGGCCAGAAACGCTGCGATAATCGGCAGGTCGATCTCCTTGCCGAACAACGAGAATACCCCAAGGGTAATGAGGACGTCGTGAACCAAGGCGATGATTGCCCCCACCGCGAAGCGGAATTCAAAACGCCAGGTGATATAGATGAGAATCCCGATCATGGCATAAAAGATCGCCAGCAATCCCTTTTCCCGTAGATCCTTGCCGACCTGCGGACCGACCATTTCGGCCCGGCGGACTTCGACCTTGCCAGCCCCATAGGTCTGTTCAAGTGTCTCAGCGATACTTTGCGAAAGCCCTTTGAGCTCGCTGCTGGTGTTCTGGGCGCGCACCAGAAACTCGTTCGGCTCGTCGCCGAATTGCTGGGCCACCACGGTGCCAAGGTCCACGTCCTTGAGGGCATCCTTGATCGCGGACGCCTTGGTCGCCTCCTCGAATTTAATTTGGACCAGGGTTCCGCCGGCGAAATCGATGCCGTATTCCGGGCCGCCTTTTACCAGCAGGGAGACGAGGCCGATCAGGATCAGCACAGCCGAAAAAATTACGGCTGCTTTACGCTTGCCGACAAAATCAAGGTTAATATCAGGCTTGATGAGTTGCATCCCGCTCTCCTTGTTAAATGCTCAACCGCTTGGCATGGCGGGTTTCGATAAAGAAATCGAAGATTACCCTGGACACGAAAATCGCCGTAAACAGGGATGCCAGAATGCCGATCGACAGGGTCACCGCGAAACCCTTAACCGGGCCGGTGCCGAATTGGAAAAGCACCAGGGCGGCGATGAGAGTGGTGACGTTGGCATCGATGATCGTCAGAAAGGCCTTGCTGTACCCTGCATGAAGGGCGTTGCGAGCGGTTTTGCCAAGTCGCAGTTCCTCACGGATACGCTCGAAGATAAGAACATTGGCATCCACCGCCATGCCGACGGTCAGCACAATGCCGGCAATACCAGGCAAGGTCAGGGTCGCTTTGAACAGCGAGAGCATGGCCATAATGAAGATAAGGTTCAGGATTAGAGCCATATTCGCGACAATCCCCGAAAGGTTGTAATAAACAACCATGACCGCCACCACCAGCAGCCCGCCGATAATAACGGAAAGGATTCCCTTGTTGATCGAATCCCGCCCCAGGGAGGGACCTACCGTACGGTCTTCGAGAATCTTGACCGGCGCCGGCAGCGACCCGGCCCGCAGGACAATGGCCAGGTCAGTGGCTTCCTGCTCGGTAAAGGCACCGCTGACCTGGGCGCTGCCGCCGGAAATCCGTTCGCGGATCACCGGTGCCGAATAAACGGTGTCATCAAGAACAATGGCCATACGCTTGCCGACGTTTGCCGCGGTGATCTGGTCAAATCGTTTGGCGCCGACCGAATTGAAGTCAATGGCTACGTACGGTTCATTGAAGCGGGTGTCGATGCGCACCTGGGCGTCGGAAAGCAGATCCCCGGTCATCGAGGTCTTTGCATAGACCACCAGAGGCGTTTCGGTTACCGCCCCGGTAGTACGATCCACCCGGCGTTCGTAGAGAACTTCGGTCCCCGGCGGATGATTGCCCTTGACGGCTTGCTGCGGGTCGACATCCTCGGCAACCATCTTGAACTCGAGTCGGGCGGTTTTTCCCAGCAGGGCGATGGCCCGTTCGGGATCCTTGACCCCGGGCAGCTGGATCAGTATGCGGTTGCCGCTCTGCCGCTGCAGGGTCGGCTCGCTGACGCCGAACTGGTCCACCCGATTACGCATGGTTTCCAGAGCCTGTCGCACTGCGTAATCTTTGATATTGTCGATTTCGTTGTTGCTGAGGCGGTAATTCTTCTGAATGTAGCCACCCTCATCCGGAAACGTCATCGGTTCAAGAGTCGGGAAGTTGGCCTCCATCAGCGCATCCACCTGGGAGCCGGCTGCCTGGTCGTAAACGGTAATTGTCAGACGCTCTCCGGGCTGGCGCTCAACCCGTTTAAAAATCATGTCCTTTTCTTTAAGCAGGCTTTCGACCTGATCGGAGGCACTGTCGAGCCGACTCTCCACGGCTTTATCCACGTCGACGCCCAGCACCAGGTGCATCCCCCCCTGCAGGTCGAGACCAAGGTGAATGGGATCAAAGGCCCGGTTCCACCATTCGGGCAGGCTCTCCTTGATAAAACTCGGGGCGAGGGCAACGATGGAAACAACCAGGCAGAGCAGGATCAGCAGCCCCCGGATTTTGATGCTTTTGGACATGGCGGTTCTTTTCTCCTTTCGGTTTTTTGCCCCGTCGGTCCGAGGCGACCAGCCCCCCGACAGCGCCAACTGACCGAGGAAAGAGGCTATTGTTCCTGCTTGGTGGAGACCACCGAAGAGCGATTCACTTTAATTTTCACACCGGTCGCCACTTCAAGCGTCACAATGTTGTCCTGAACCGATGCTACTTTGCCATGAATTCCGCCAGCCGTAACGACCTGGTCACCAGCTTTCAGGGATTCGACCAGCTCCTTGTGCTGCTTGGCCCTCTTCTGCTGGGGACGAATCAGCAGAAAGTAGAAGATGGCGAACATGATGACCAGCATGATGATGCCTTCGTACCCGGAGCGACCGCCGGCCTGGCCGGTAGCGTTGCCCGCCATGGCAAATGCTTCAGAAACACCGAAAAGATTCATGAAAAAGTTCCTCCTTGGATGGTTTGAAAGTCGAATCAATCATTCGACAACGAAAGCCCCTGACCATGCCTGGAAAAAGGCCATCCTTTGCCGTCAGCTTATTTCCTGGTTCTGGCGCTTCAGGTAAAATTCACGCTTAAACTTCTCAAAATCCCCCTGTTCGATGGCGTCCCGCATCTCCCTCATCAGATTCAGGTAATAGTGCAGGTTGTGATACGTATTGAGCACCGAAGCGAGGATCTCACGACTCATGTACAGGTGACGCAGGTACGCTCGGCTGTAATTGCGACAGACATAACAGCTACAATCGGGATCGACCGGAAGGGCATCTTCCGAATATCGGGCCTGCTTGATGCTGATCTTGCCGAACGTGGTAAACAGCACCCCATTGCGGGCATTGCGGGTTGGCATGACGCAATCAAACATATCCACCCCGCGGCTGACCCCCTCGACGAGGTTTTCCGGGGTGCCCACCCCCATTACGTAACGAGGCCGTTCAACGGGCAGCAGGGGCAGCGTCCAATCCATGACATCATACATCAAGCTGGACTCCTCACCCACCGAGAGTCCGCCGACGGCATATCCGTCGAACCCGATCTCCAGAAGATCCTCGGCGCTTCGCGAACGCAGATCGGCATGCATCCCTCCCTGGACGATCCCGAACAGCGCTGAACCATCGGCCTCACGATGGGCCTCCCGACAGCGTCGGGCCCACCGGGTGGAACGCTCGGTGGAGGTCGCGACATATTCCCGGGGCGAGGGGTATGGAATGCATTCGTCAAAGGCCATGATGATGTCGGAGCCCAGGGCCTGTTGTACCGCAATGGACGATTCGGGGCTCAGGAAATGGCTGGAGCCGTCCAGATGCGACTGAAATCGCACCCCGTCTTCGGTAATTTTCCGCAAGTCACCAAGGCTGAAAACCTGAAAACCGCCACTGTCGGTCAGAATCGGGCGATCCCAGTTCATGAAACGATGAAGGCCGCCCAGCCTTCGCACCAGTTCATGCCCGGGGCGTAAAAACAGGTGGTAGGTATTGCCCAGGATAATCTGTGCGGACAGCTCCTTGAGAGATTCCGGGAGCATGGCTTTGACCGTCCCCTGAGTACCCACGGGCATGAAAACCGGGGTTTCGATGACACCCCGGCGGGTGTGCAACCGCCCCCGCCGAGCCCGGCTCCGGTCATCCCGGTTTAAAAGATCAAAGGAAAACTTTACCAAGAAATCACTACCTGTATACCCGGATGTCGCCGCATGTGTCTAAACAATCAACATGCAGTCGCCGTAGCTGAAAAACCGAAAACCTTCACTTACCGCCCGGCGATAACCTTCAAGAACGAAATCCCGACCGGCAAAAGCCGAAACCAGCATCAGCAACGTCGAGCGGGGCAGATGAAAATTGGTGATTAACGCATCCACGACGTTGAACTGAAAGCCGGGATATATAAACAGGTCGGTCATTCCCGGCCCGGGTGAAACCCGGCCCCCCGAATCGACCGCGTATTCCAAGGTACGGGTGGTCGTGGTCCCCAGGGCAAAGACTCGCTGCCCCTCCTGCTTGGCACGGGTTATCCGGGTAGCCGTGGCCTCCGGCACATGGAATGCCTCACCGTGCATCCGATGATCGAGAATATTCTCGGCGCGAACCGGCAAAAAAGTACCCAACCCTACATGCAGGGTCAGGGTGCAGATATCAACGCCCTTGGCGCGTAAGGCCCGGAAAATCGTTTCGGTAAAATGCAGCCCGGCAGTGGGAGCGGCCACGGCTCCTTCCGATGCGGCAAACACCGTCTGGTAGCGGTCACGATCGATGGCCTGGTCTTCACGCCGCAGGTAGGGAGGCAATGGGATACGTCCGACCCTTTCGAGGGTGCGAACGAAATCGTCCGGTGAACTGAAGCGGATATGACGGAAGGGGGCATCACCTCCGTCCAGAACCAGGCCCTCAATTTCACCGCCGAGCAACAGCCGCGATCCGGGACGTGGACTTTTTGAACATTTGGTCAGGCAGGCCCAGTCTTCCTGGTCGGAATCCAGCCTGCGGACCAGGAAGACCTCGATTCTCCCACCCGACGCCTTGGATCCGAGAAGACGCGCCGGTATAACTTTGGTGTCGTTGACCACCAGAACGTCCCCAGCACTAAAATGGCTGGTTATGTCGACAAAGGTACCGGTCCGGATCTGCTGTTCGCCGCGCCCCAGGACCATAAGTCGCGAATCTTCCCGACGAGCTGGCGGAAACTGAGCAATCAGCTCTTCAGGAAGTTCAAAATCAAAATCGTCCAGATGCATCTTATTATTTCGGTTTCGAGGCGCCTGCCACCCCCGAAAATCAGGGTCTAAATCAATCACAAATAAGGGTCAAAGTCAATTCTTTTCCCCCCTTACCCGCCAGCAAGATAGACCAGCAGCAGGCCAGCCAGCATCAGCATCAAACCGATGCCGCGCAATGTCGAATCGGGCGCCGAGATAACCTGCCGGAGGTACTTCTTGAACCGGGAAGGAGAAAGAAACCAGGGAATTCCCTCAACGACCAGCACAACCCCGAGAACCTTGAGCAAAACCTCCATTAGCCCAGCCTAACCTATTGGTTTACAAATGTTTTCTGGCAAACATATTGCACTTTTCAGCCTGGCGAAAAGTAGGGTATATTAAGACCTGCCCTATTCACTGTCAAGCAAAACACCGGAACGGTTGGACCGAGGCAGTAACCAATCAAAGCTTTTGAGATCGAGCGGGGCGGAAGCGCTTCGGTTTGCGAATCCCAGGACCGCCTCTGGGCTCCAGGAGTCCGGTCATTTCGCCAGCGGGTCGGGTTTTTCACGGATTAAATGCAACTCTGACGATAAGATTCCTACCGATCTTCCGATACCGGAAGCCCTCCGGGGACTTCCACAAGGCTGGGTAAAAGACTGAATGAATTCGCTCAAAATAAAAATTCTCAGCCTGACAACTGTAATCTTGATTACGGCCATGGGCCTCACCGCCTGGCACAATCTGGAGACCCAGAAGGCGATGCTCAGCCAGATTGCGACCCAGAACGGCCGCATATTAGGCGAAACCATCCGCAACAGTATCATTACCGATATGGCCAACGGTGAGAACGGTGCCGTTGGCCATATCCTGGAAAAAATCAAGAAGGAACCGACCATTGAGAAGATTCGTGTCTTCGATGACACAGGCCGAATCCTGATTTCAGCCACCGCGGAAGAAACTGGCAACCTTGTCGAGTCGGCCGACCTGTTGGCGTTCCGCTCCGGAAAAACGTCCTATGCCATTGAAAAGGGAGGGATTCAGTACCATAACAGCATCTTGCCAATTTACAACGCACCGGCCTGCTACGGATGTCATGAACAAAGCAAGGAAGTGCTCGGGGTTTTGAACGTTCATCTGTCTCTCAGCGAGTTGGAAACACTTCAAAGCGCCGGCCGTAGAGCAACCCTCTTCTCTTCCATCGGCATGCTGTTGATCCTGATCCTGGCGACTTCGGCCTTTATCCTCTTTTACGTCGATTCGCCCATTCGCAAACTGGTCACAGCCATGACCCAGGTCGAGAACGGTGAATTCGAGAAAGCCTCGATCATGGTACGCAGTTCCACCGAAATGGCTCTGCTGTCTTCCAAATTCAATCTGATGGTTGAACGGCTCAGAGGCCTTATCAATTCGAAAATCCGCCATGATCGGGAACTGGCCGTCGCCAAGGAGAAACTGACGCACCACGACGAAATCCGCAACATGAACCTGACCCTGGCCGAGCGACTCAAAGAGATCGAATACCTCAACATCAGCCTGGAGGAGAGGATCGAGGAGATTGAGGAGGCGAATTACAAAATTGCCGATCTGGCCGCAGACCTGGAGAACAAGAACACCAACCTGGAGCGGGCCGCCACTCGGCTTTCCGCCATCTATAAGATTGGCCTCGCGGTCAACTCCACCATGGACCTGAACCAGCTCTTCAGCCTGCTGGTCAATCGGACGGCCAACACCCTCGGGGCGCATGTCGCCTACATCCTGCTTCTGGAAAAAGAGTCCTGGGCCATGAAAATCGGCGCTGTCGCCGGCCTGCAGGATCAACCGGCTCAGGACATGTCCATCCCGCTGAAAAATGGAGGAATTTCCCATTGGGTCATTGAAAACTGCCAGCCCCTGCTGATTGAAAACATGAATGAAGCTAGAGAGTTCAGTCGGATAAGCCGCCTCGGCTACACTCGGGAATCGGTCATCTGCGCGCCGCTGATCATCAAAGACGAACCGATCGGCACGATTACCATTGCCAATAAATTGGACGGTTCGCCATTTTCCCCCGAAGACCTGGAACTGCTCGCTACGATTGCAGCCCAGGCGAGCGTGGCGATTAAAAATGCCCGCCTCTACGTCGAACAGCAAAACACCTACCTGAGCACCGTGCAGGCCCTGGTTTCTGCAATTGAAGCCAGCGATGCCTACACCAGGGGCCACTCGGAACGGGTTACCCGTTACAGCGTGGCGCTGGCCAAGCGTCTAAATCTGCCGCAAGCCGCGTTGAAAAAACTCGAGCAGGCGGCCATTCTCCATGATATCGGCAAGATCGGTATCGACATCGCCTTGCTCCACAAAAAAGGGCCCCTTTCCCAGGGGGATCTCAACAGCCTGCGCCAGCACCCGCTCATCGGGGTGCGCATTCTCGAGCCGATTCACTTTCTCACCGAAGTTCGCGAAATTATCGAACAGCATCATGAACGGTTTGACGGCCAGGGCTACCCCCATGAACTCAAAGGCAGCGAGATATCCATGGAGGCCAGGGTCCTGGCTGTAGCCGACACCTATGACGCCATGACCTCTGATCGCCCCTACCGCAAAGCCCTGTCCCACGAAACCGCCATCCAGGAGATTGCCGCCCAGGCTGGCACTCAATTTGATCCGCAGGTTGCCGGAGCCTTTCTCAGCTTGTGCCGTGCCGATAGCTTCCCTGGTCAAACCGGAATCGCTTAGATGTCTGCATCTGCCCTTACAGCTATCCGGGGGCTCTCTCTCCGCCAAAAAATACTGCTGCCTTTCTTTCTGATTCTTTTTCTGCTCGGCACAGCAGCAACCATCGGCTCGCTCCTGCTGATCACCGATGCCCTGTACAATAGCACCGACGAAAACCTGCGGACCAGCCAGGAGATCGTTTTTCGCGAGATCAAAGAGCGGGAGATCCAGCTTACCAGCTATGCCGCCCTGCTCAATTACGCCCAGGCCCTGGCCAAAGCGAACGATAATATGCCGGAATCCACAATTCCGCAGAACAGCCTTTACGCCGCGCTGCGGGACGACAAAGTTTCCGTCGCCCTTTATCCGGTCCGGATGGTGGATGCGCTCCCCTACCCCGCCCTGCGCTCGCTCCTGGCGGAGGCGGTCCGATCCGGCAAGCCCAGTTCCGGCATTCTCATTAATATAGGGCCGATATCAACGCTGGCAGTGGCCTTCATGGCCCCTGAAAAAGGCGGTGATGATAAAATCATCCTGCTGCAAACCCCCATCGACCAGGCTTTTCTGAAAAATATCACTTCCGGATTCAGCAGCAGAATTTTTCTGCAATCCCTCGACGGTAAACTGCTGGCATCCAGCCATGAGGCCACTTCACTGCCAGCGCTGACAGCTGCGGATGTTGAAGTCCTGGTTTCGGGCACACCGATCTTCAAAGAAGCCGCCATTCCACTGCCTCGCCGGTTTCTTTTTCAAGCCCTGCCCCTGGGGACCAGCGAGATGCTGCTGGTGGCCATCGAGTTGCCTTTGTTGGAACTGAGCACCCTGATCAGGACCCTCGCCACCAGGTCGGCACTTAGCATTGTGCTGGCTCTGGCGCTGGGTGGCTACCTGTACTGTCTGCTGATCCGCCAGATCATGGATCCGGTTCAGGAATTGCTGAAGGGCACCCGAGCCGTCAGTGAAGGCAATCTCGACTACCGCATCAAAAACATCTCTCGAGACGAACTTGGCTCGGTGGCTGAATCCTTCAACACCATGCTCGCCCAGCTGGAAAACCTGTATATTGAAAAGGTCGACCGGGAAAAACGCCTGACCCTGGCAAAGGAAGAGCTCAAGTATAAGGAGATTCTGGAACAGAAAAATCGCCAGATCGCCAGGACCAACCGCGAGCTAAAGGCCAACCTTCAGGAGATTTCCGCCCTCTTCCAGCTCAACCAGGCGATGATCTCAACGCTCGATTTAGGTCTTCTGTTCGACCGCATGCTGCACGTGCTTAAGGACGTGGTGCGTTGCGACGAGACGGTTTTTCTCCTCTATCATCCCGGGGTCGAAGTTCTGGAGGTGCGCAAAGCCGCCGGCATCGATCCGGAACGCCTCAAAGGCGTTACCTTCCGCATGGATGAGGGTGTTACCGGAACGGCGGCGCGCAGCCAGCAACTGCAGTATGTTCCTGAGATCACCACCGACAGCAGAAGCCTCGGCTACAAAGGAAAGCACCGCTCCAAGGGTTCGATGGTCTCCGTGCCGATGATGGTAAAGGGCCGGTTAAGCGGCGTTATCAATCTCCACAAAAACATGAACAATGGATTTTCCGAGAAAGAGCAACGACTGGTTCAGGCCATTGCCAATCAGGCGGCCATCGCCGTCGAAAATGCCCGCCTTTATGAAAAAACCCGTAACCTTTCCAATATCGACGAATTGACCCTGCTCGCCAACCGTCGTCACTTCCAGGTCATTCTGCAGCGGGAGCTGGCCCAGGCGCGCCGGTACCAGGTCCCCTTCAGCCTCATCATGGCAGATATCGACCACTTCAAGAAATACAATGACACCCACGGCCACCTCAACGGCGACGTCGCCTTGAAGAGGGTTGCCGATCTCTTGCTGCAGAACACCCGGGGAATTGACCTGGCGGCCCGTTTTGGCGGCGAAGAATTTATCATCCTGCTGCCCAAGACCAACCTGGATGGCGCATTGTCAGCGGCCGAAAAACTCCGCCAGCGCATTGCCGGGGAAACGTTCCGAGGGGCCGACCTGAGCCAGCCCGGGGGACGTCTGACTCTGTCGCTGGGAGTTGCCGAGTTTCCAACGGACAGCAAGGATGTTTTTGAACTCATCGACCTGGCCGACCGGGCGCTGTACCTGGCCAAGCAGGCTGGCAGAAACCGAGCCCTGGCCTGGCGGACCAACAAATCCGGCCAACCCGACGCAGAGAGAGTGTAATCCTCATGCAGGCCTGAAACGGTCGTCGGCGAAATGCGATGTCGATAGGCTGAATCAAAAGTCGGCAGGACTGGAGTCCGGAAAGGCGAGGATGAGGTCATTGATCGCCACGCACCGCCACAGCGGGGCATTGGGCGGGGGGGAGCTATCGGTGAGCTCCTCTGCGGCCCGGGCGGCTGCCGCCTTTCCTCTTCGGGGGGCGGTTCTCCAGTAGCGCGTTTCCCTCGCTTTCACGACCGCAAAGGCGCAACGCCTCCAGAACATCGCGACGGCTTTCGGGAAGGTGCCACAACAGCAGCGCCTTCTGCAGTCGTTTTTCCCGCGGATTGCGAGGGACATGGACGGCCTGGCCTGAAAAAGGGTCCCGGCCGGTATGAAAGATACAGCTGGACAGCGTTCCCGGCGTGGGTGTAAATTCCTGTACTTGCTCGACCCGCAGCCGGTGTTGTTTCAGAAACAGGGCGACATCCACCATGTCGGATACCGTGGACCCTGGATGGCCGGCAATAAAGTAAGGTACCACTCCCTGGCGCCGGCCAAGCCGCTGGCTGGCCAACCGGAATTGTCGCAGAAAAACCTCAAAAGAAGCCGGGCCGGGCTTGCGCATGATCTTGGTAGTCGGCTCGCTTACCGACTCGGGTGCCACCTTGAGCAACCCGCCAACGTGATACGCCAACAGATTTTCGAAATATTCCTGTTGATGCTCCAGCAAATCATAGCGGATTCCCGAAGCGACAAAGGCGTGTTTCACTCCCCGGTGGCGGCGGATTTTACGCAGCAGTCGGACCGCCCGCGAATCGCGGGTCGCCAGATGTTTGCAGGGCGAGGGATAGAGGCACCCGGGACGTCGGCATTCCCGTTTGGCAGCGGGATTGCTGCAGTCCAGGCCATACATGTTGGCGGTAGGCCCCCCGACATCGGTGATCGTCCCTCCAAAATCCCCATGCCGAGCCAGACGGTCGATTTCATTCAGGACCGATTGCTCCGATCGGCTTTGAACGAATTTGCCCTGGTGATGGGTAATTGCACAGAAAGCACACCCCCCAAAACATCCCCGATGGGTGGTGATAGAATCCTTGATCTGCGCGAAGGCGGGGATCGGCTCCCCGTAGGAGGGGTGGGGTTTTCGCAAAAAGGGCAGGCCATAGACCCGGTCAAGCTCCTCTTCCACCAGCGGCAGGGCCGGAGGATTGACCCGCAGCCACCGGTCACCATGTTGCTGCTGCAAGGGGCGGCCTGAATAGGGGTTGGCTTCTCGAGCTGCGCGGCAAAAAGCCTCATTGTAGCGCTGGGGGTCCGCGCTGACGGCCTCGTAGGACGGAAGGGTCACCGCATCCGCCAAAGCTTCGGCGCCGAGGCAGGCAGTCCCGCGGATTTCGGAAAGTTCGGCCATCGGCTCACCGGCCGCGGTCCGACGGGCAATTTCCAGCAGGGAGGTTTCGGCCATGCCGTAAACCAGCAGATCGGCCTTGCTGTCCACGAGAATTGAACGGCGGACCTTGTCGTCCCAATAATCATACTGGGCCAGGCGCCGCAGGCTGGCCTCGATCCCGCCAATGACCACCGGCAGCCCTTTGAATGCCCCCTTGAGGGCGGCCGTGTAAGGGATCGTTGCCCGATTGGGCCGAGCCCCGGATTTGCCGCCGGGAGTGTAGGCGTCATTGCGGCGGACTTTTTTAGCAGCCGTGTAATGGTTGACCATGGAATCCATGGCTCCGGCAGAAACGGCAGCAAACAGGCGGGGTCGGCCCATGCCCCGGAATGCCTCGGGATTGCGCCAATCGGGCTGTGCCAGGATGCCGACCCGGTATCCGCGGGACTCCAGGAGGCGAGCCAGAAGCGGGACGCCGAAGGCAGGATGGTCGATGTAGGCGTCACCAGAGACAAAGAGGACGTCGAGTTCCTCCCACCCCCTGTCGACCATTTCCTGGCGGGTCATGGGAAGAAACGAGGTTTTGGCTGAATTGTTCAGAGACCGCGGTCCTTGAAAAAATTGGCTAACGAGCGATCATAGGTCCGCTCACCGGTTTCAGTGAAGAAACAGCCGGGGATTTCCCCGCGTTCCAGATGGAAAGCGACACATTTACAGCAGTTTCCGCGCTTGTCACAGGCACTACAGGTGCAAGTACAATGGGCAAGAGGCTTGTTCGAAATGCATTCCATGGAATTTCCTTTCTAACCCAGGCCGACCCTTTGGCAAGGCCATCCCTGGCGGCCCATACGGCAGCGGCCCCGATCCCTTTCGAGATTAAGGGAAAACCGGCAATGCCGTCAAGCCCGCAGTCTCATCCAGACCGAGCATGAGGTTCATATTCTGAACCGCCTGCCCGGCAGCTCCTTTAACCAGGTTGTCTATGGCGGATATTACAATGACCCGTCCGGTTCGAGCGTCGCTGACCAGTCCGAGATCACAGTAGTTGCTGCCCCGGACAAAGGCGACGTTCGGCAGGCTTTCTTCGGGATGCACCCGCACAAAAGGCTCATTGCGATAGTGGTCCTGATAAAGTTCGACCAGCTCGGCAGTGGACAGAAATTGCTTCAGCGATGCATAACCGGTCGAGAGTATCCCTCGATTGACCGGCAGCAGATGCGGAGTGAAGTTAATCACCACCGGTGAGCCAGCCAATTCGGATAGAGTCTGTTCGATCTCCGGCGTGTGACGGTGGCTGGCAACGCCGTAGGCCTTGAAACCCTCGTTGACTTCACAGAAAAGACTGCCGAGCTTGGCTGAACGCCCGGCGCCGCTGGTTCCGGACTTGCTGTCGACCACCAGGGTGGCGGGGTCGATGAGCTGCTCCTTTAAAAGGGGGGCCAGGCCAAGAGCGACACTGGTGGGATAACAACCGGGATTGGCCACCAGGCGGGCGCTTCTGACCCGCTCCCGGTAAATTTCCGGGAGACCGTAAACGGCTTCACCGAGCAGCTCCGGGCTGGTGTGCGTCTGGTACCAGGCTTCGTAGACGGCGGCATCGCGCAACCGGTAGTCGGCAGAGAGATCGACAACCTTCTTACCCGCCGCAAGCAGCCCGGGCACCACCGTCATGGCGGTCTGGTGGGGCACGGCGGTAAAAATGAAATCGGCCTTCTCCGCTACCGTGTCCACGTCCAGCGGGTCACAGACCAGAGAACTCCCCCCGATCAGCGACGGGAATACTGCAGAAATTTCTTCCCCGGCATTCTGACGCGAGGTCACGCAGGAAATTTCTACCCCCGGATGCCCGGCGAGCAACCGAATAAGCTCCACCCCGGTGTAGCCGCTGGCTCCAACAATGGCAATCTTGGTCATGGCGAACCTCCATTGAACAGAAAAGGGAAACCCGAGGGTTTCCCTTTTCTGTATGGCATATGGGGTCGGAAACCGACCGTCGGCAAAACCGATTAACGTTTGGAAAACTGGAAGCTGGCGCGCGCCGAACGGCGACCGTACTTCTTACGCTCCTTGACGCGGCTGTCGCGGGTGATGAAGCCGGCCTTCTTGAGCACCTGGCGCAAGGCAGGATCGACCTCAAGCAGGGCCTTGGTAATGCCGTGTTTGATCGCCCCGGCCTGTCCGGAGGGACCACCACCGGTAACATTGACAAAGATGTCGAACTTGCCGACGTTCTCGGTCAGCTCCAGGGGCTGCCTGATAACCATCTTGGAGGTTTCCCTGCCAAAAAACTCATCCAGGGAGCGCTTGTTAACCACAATATTTCCAGTGCCGGGCTTCATCCAAACCCGGGCGACGGAAGACTTTCTTTTACCGGTCGCGTAGAACTTCTGTTCGGCCATCATTATCTCCTGAATTAAACTTAAACGTTCAGCTCTTTGGGCTGCTGGGCGTCATGCGGATGCACACCGCCGCTGTATACCTTGAGCTTTTTGAACATCTGGCGACCCAGTTTGTTTTTGGGCAGCATCCCCTTGACGGCCTTCTTGATCAGGTCCTCGGGCTTCTTTTCCAGAAGCTTGTCAGCATTGATGGACTTGATTCCGCCGGGATAGCCGGAGTGCCGGTAGTACATCTTGTCGGCCCGCTTGTTGCCGGTCAACTTGACCTTTTCGGCATTGACGACAACGACGAAATCGCCGGCATCGACGCTGGGGGTGTAAATGGCCTTGTGCTTGCCGCGCAGAACGCGGGCAATTTCCGTCGCAGCACGACCCAGAACCTTGTCCTCCAGGTCGACGATGAACCAATCTCTTTTAATATCTGCCTGCTTGGCGACTTGCGTGCTCATGGAGTTCCTCTCTTGACTTCACTGTGATTTGGTATCGGGGCTCACAGAAGCTGTGAATCTAACTAAAAGACTTGGGGAAGTCAAGAAATTTTTCAGGAAAATTTTCCAGAAAAACGGGTCAGGCACGAAGCACTACAGCACCCTGGGCTTGATGCTGAGGACGGGGCAGGAAGCATGCTGGACCACCCGCTCTGCGGTGCTGCCGATCAGCAAATGCGAGAGGCCGGTCCGGCCATGGGTGCCGATAACGATCAACTGGACGTTCTCCTCATCAGCCAGGCGACAGATCTCCTTGAAGGGGACGCCGGCGGTAACCCGATGCTCGATCTTGAGGCCGGGGATATCGTTTCTCCGTCGCTGCACTTCCCGCTGGAGCCTTCCGGATGCCTCATCTAGGCGCCCGGACCGGATTTCCGCCGGCTCGCCGCCCAGGCTGGCAAAACTTTCGACCTCGCCGCTCGCCACGACGTTGTGCAAAACAAAGGTCGGCTCGAAAAGGTTGCGGAGCGAAAGTGCGAACTCAAGGGTCTCCAGGCTGTAACTGGAAAAATCAATGGGAACAAGAATTTTCATGGCCTTTTTCATCGGCACCTCTTGGCAAGGATCCAATCCGTCGCAGGCGAAAACTATACCCCGCCGCGACCGATTTTCAAGGCATGCCTTCCATCGAGGAATAAATTCAGTAGTGTCCGGTTAGAGAGT
>NPIE01000100.1_pt1 | contig 86801 bp, 70 predicted proteins | sample 8637661 | NCBI WGS metagenome assembly NPIE01 (sample SAMN07420842, study PRJNA396082) | bioreactor metagenome | isolation source: sample BA12 brine-fed electro-methanogenic bioreactor BA | place: Japan: Kochi | collected 2016-12-09
GTTCCTCATGGTGTGGCTTCTCCCTGGCGCCGCCGGCGCGACGACCCTCGATGGGTGCTTCGAGGCGGCCGCGGCGCGCTATGACCTCTCCCCGAAGCTCCTGCGGGCCATCGCCCGGGCGGAGAGCGCCATGGACCACGTTGCCCAGGCAGTGAACCGGGACGGCTCCCGGGACATCGGCCTGATGCAGGTCAACAGCTGGTGGCTGCCCCGGCTCTCCGGGTACGGGATCACCGAGGCGAGCCTGTGGGACCCCTGTACCAATATCCAGGTGGGCGCCTGGATTCTGGCGGGGAACATCGCCCGCTATGGCTACACATGGGAGGCGGTCGGCGCCTACAACGCGGGCACCGGGACGAGCGAGACAACGCAGAACAGAAGGGTGAACTATGCGCGCAGGATTTATGAGCATCTGGATTGTGACGCTGGCGGGCTGCGCTGCGGCGCCGGCGACCCTTCACCCCGTTGAGGGGCGGGCCGTGCCTTACCCCCGGTTGGGCATGCAGCAGGCCGCGGACGGGGATTGGCTGTTCTGCGCCGACTGCCTGGCGCCGACGCCCAAGACACCCGTGGCCGCGGATGGAGAGAGGGAGAAGGAACGTGCCGCCGGGGTTTCAGTCCCGGATGTGCTGGAGCCGCTCGGGCGGATGGTCAGCGCGGTGGCCGGCCAGGTGGGCGAGGCCTTGTCGGCCGTCGCCGCGGGCGAACTCCGAATCGAGTGGCGGGACGGCGTCGGCGAAGGTACCGAAGGAATCACGCCGGCTGCCTACCGCCCGGGGGAAGAGGATTCCCCCGCGGTCCCCCCGGAGCGGACCGTGCACACGGTCCGGTTCGCCTTTGACTCGGCGGGCATGACGGCCGCGCAGCGCGAGACGCTGAGCGCCATGGCCGGGGCGCTGCGGCGCCAGGCCGGCGAGATCTGGGTCACCGGCTACACCGACCACACCGGCGGGGAGGAGTACAACGACCACCTCGCCCTGCGCCGGGCCCAGGCGGTGCGCGATGCGCTGGTGGATCTCGGCGTCGAGGCCGGGCGCATCCAGGTTCGAGGCTACGGCAGCTGCTGTTACGTGGCCACCAATTCCACCCCTGCAGGACGCGCCGCGAACCGGCGGGTGGTGGTGACGCCGGGTCCGGACAACGGCCGCCAGACGGTGGCCTTCCGGGTCGGCCCCCTTGTTGTATCCCTGTGAGTTCCAAGTAAACGGAGGCACTTTGCTCATGCGTAATCTCATCCACTCCCTGAAGCAGCACAAGCAGCAGGCGATGCAGTTCTTCCTGATGGCGGCAGTGCCGCTGGCGGCGCTCGCCTCCACCACGGGCGCGGAGTTCTCGACCTTCTACCAGTTCGTCTACGACGCGGCGACCGGCTACCTCGGGCGCGGCATCGCCATCACCGGCGGCCTCATCACGCTGGGCATCGCGGCTGGCACCGGCAAGGCGGTCATCGCCATCCTGGGGGTGGTGCTGGCGGTGTTCGGCGCGCTCGGCCCGAGCATCATCGACAACATCTTCGGCTCGGCCATCATCTGAGGCGCAGGCTCCGCACCGACGCTCATGGCCAATGGCGCCGATCACTACTGGATCCCGCGGCGGCTCGACGACCCCGTCCAGTTCTTCTTCTGGGACGCGGACGTGGCCGTCGTGGTGATCGTCTTCCTCGTGCTGGGCTCGCTGCTGAACCACCTCCTGGCGGTGGTGGGGGCCGCGGTCCTCGGGGTGGTGGCGGCCCGCTCGCTCTCCCGCATCAAGGCGGAGGGCGGGCGGGGCGTCATCGCCCGTTTCCTCTTCTGGTACACCCCCTCGGAGTGGTGGCTCAGGGCCCGCGCTCCGAGCCACGTTCGGGAGTACACCGGATGATGAGGCGCAACTACACCTCCGCGCTGGCCGAGGCGGTGCGGCGCAGGAATCTCTGGATCCTCGTCGCCCTCCTGCTGGGCGTGTCGAACCTGCTGCTCGCCGGGGGGCTGCTCTCCCGGCTGGGAGTGGCCGAGAAGACCATCGTCACCCCGCCGGCGCTCCACAAGCCCTTCTCGGTCCAGGGCGAGGAGGTCTCGCCCGAGTACCTCGAGCAGATGGCCCCCTGGTTCGCGGGGCTCGCGCTCACCTACAACCCCGACAACATCGACTACCAGGTCCGGCAGTTCCTGAGCTATGCCGACCCCCGTGCCTACGGGGAGCTGGCGGCCCGGCTTGAGAGCGACGCGGAGAAGGTGCGGCGCAACCAGATGAGCAGCGTCTTCCACGCCCGCGAGGTGCGGATCCGGGGGCAGCTGGTGGCGGTCACCGGCACGCTGATGACCCTGGTGGCGAGCAAGTCCACGGGGCAGCGGGAGGCGACTTTCCTGATCGAGTTCAACTATCGGAACGGCCGCCTCACGGTGCGGCGGTTCCTGGAGGTTCAGTCCGATGATCCGTTTGCTGCTGGGACTGTTGCTGCTGGCCGCCGGTCTTGAGGCCGGGGCGGTGCAGATCGTGGAGGCGGTCGACGGGCAGAGCATCGCCGTCAAGCTCTCGAGCCGCGACTGGAACCGCCTGGGAATGGCTGATGGCAACCGCATCGAGGTGGTGCGGGGGCCGGAGGAGCGATTCCAGTCCCAGGAGGATGCCGCGCGGGGCCAGGTCTACGTGCGGCCCCTGGGTGGACCGTCCTCCTTCAGCCTCTTCGTGACCGACGCGGCCGGGGCCACCTACACGCTGCTGGTGGCGCCCACCGACATGCCGGCGGAGACGGTCCTGATCCGGCCGCGGAATAGCACCCTGGCGCCGCCCGAGACGCACGCCGGGGCATCCGTGCCCCACGTGGCCCGCATCAAGGCGCTCATGCGGTCGCTCGCCACGGACGCCGTCCCCGAGGGCTACGGCGCCGACCTGGCCCGGCGGGAGGTACCCCTCTGGCGCGAGGCGCGCCTGGTGCGGTCCGCCCGCTACCAGGGCGAGCTCGCGGGTGAGGTCTACGAGCTGACCAATGTCTCGGGTGAGGAGATGCGGCTCGACGAGCGGGAGTTCGGGGCGCTCGCCGGTAACATCCTGGCGGTGGCGATTACCCGGCATGCCCTGCCCCCGGGCGGGACGACCCGGGTCTACCTGGTCCGGGAGGCGCGCTGATGGAGAGCGCCCTCCAGACCCGGCGCCGCCAGCGGCTGCTGGCCTCGGGGGCCGTCGCGGCGCTCGTGGGCGTGGTGATCCTCGGCCTCTACCTCTCCGATCCCAAGCGGCGCATCGAGGAGGTGGCGGAGCGGGAGGTGGCGAAGAGCTTCCGGACGCCGGCCGCGGACCTGGACCCGGCGGAGGTCTGGATGACCCGCTCCGAGGCGGAACTGACCGCGCTGCGCCGCGACAACCAGGAGCTGGAGCGGCAGCTGAACAACCTGACCGATCGGCTGGAGCGTTTGCAGCAGGCGCAGCGGGAGCAGGAGGAGCGCCGCGGGGAGCGGAGTGCGAAGACGACGCTGCCATTGCCGCCTCCACTGCCGGCATCGCAGCCGGACCCGAAGCCTGATTCGGCTGCCACGGTCACATCCCCCAAACCCTTGCCGCTGCCGCCGCCGTCCCTCCCCGCGCCGGCCATCGGCGCCCGCCCGGCCGGGCCGGGCGCCACGGCCGGGCAGCCGGCCATTCCGGGCATGCGGGTGGTCGATCTGCGCGCCGCGGCTGGCGTGGGAGAGCCGGGGAGGGGGACGCCCGCGGCGAAGCCCGCCAACCGGAGTGGCGGCGGGCGGGTGGCAGGCGACCACACCATCCACGAGTTCATTCCCGCCGGATCCTTCGCCCGCGCGGCGCTGCTCGCCGGCGTCGATGCCCCCACCGGCGGGGTCGCGGAGAAGAACCCGGTGCCGGTGCTGCTGACGCTGCTGGACCACGGCACGCTGCCCAACCGCTTCCGCTCCCGGGTGCGGGAGTGCCACATCATCGCCGCGGCGCGGGGGGATCTGGCGAGCGAGCGGGTCTACTTCCGCGCCGAGCGCCTGAGCTGCGTGCTGCGGGACGGCGCGGTGGTGGAGACCCTGGTGGACGGCTACATCACCGGCGAGGACGGCAAGGCCGGCATGCGCGGGCGGGTGGTGAGCAAGCAGGGGCAGCTCATCGCCCGCGCCCTGGTGGCGGGGGTCGCCGGAGGCATCGGCAAGGGGCTCTCCCAGTCCCTGACCAGCCTCTCCACCAGCGCGCTCGGCGCGGTGCAGTCGGTGGAGGGGGGCAACATCGCCAAGTACGGCCTCTCCGAGGGGATGGCCTCGGCGCTCGACCGCATCGCGGAGTGGTACCTGAAGCGGGCCGACGAGGTCTATCCGGTCATCGAGGTGGACTCCGGCCGCATCGGGGAGCTGATCATCAAGCAGGGCGTGGATCTGGGCGTGGACATCCTCCGCCAGGCCGCCGGCGGGGAGGCGCGCTGATGGAGGGGCCGCATTCGTGGGCGTCGGTGATGCTGTGGGTGGTGGGGCCCCTGGTCCTTCTGTTGGTCGCCATCGGAAGGCGGGACCGGGTCGCGCTGACCCTCGCCTTGGGCTGGGCCATCGCAGGCGTCTGGGTTCTCTGGGTGGTGTTCGGGCCGACATCGCATGGGGTGCCAGATGGTGTAGATCCGGTCGCGGCGGCGGAGCAGGCCGTCCGGGCGGCCCTGCCCGGCACTCGCATTGAGACGGTCACCCCCACGCCCATCCCCGGGCTCATGGAGGTGGTGGCGGGTCCCAACGTGCTCTACGTGGACCGCGGCGGGCAGTGGCTGGTGGTGGGCCACCTCTACGACCTGCGCACGGCCACCGACCTGACCGCCGCGCGCAAGGCGGAGCTCAAGGGGCGTGCGGAACAGGAGGCGGAGGCCCCCACCGTCCCGTGGGACGCGCTCCCGCGCGCGGCCATGGTGGGCTTTGGCGCCGGCGCCCGCGAGATCGCCGTCCTGGCGGATCCCGATTGCCCCTGGTGCCGGCGGCTGCACCGGGAGCTGCGCGCGAGCGGGGATCTCAGGGTGCATGCGGTGCTGGTTCCCCGGTCCCAGGACGCTATGCGCCGGATCCTGTGCGCGGCTGAGCCGCTGGCGGCGCTGGACACCGCCATGGCCGGCGAGTCCCTGCCCGAGCCGGGGCCAGACTGCGAGACTGCGGCGGAGGCGCTGGATGATGCCCGCGCCTTCGTGCACCGCCATGCCCTCGAGGGCACGCCCATCCTGATTGCGCCCGATGGCCGGGTCCATCCGGGCTACCTGGAGCCGGCCCCGCTGCGGGCGTGGCTCGATGCCATTCCATCCAAGGAGGAGAGAGTTGATGAAAAGGACATCTAAGCCGGTTTATCCCGTGCTCGCCGGGGTGCTCATGCTGCTGGCCGGGGCGGCGTCGGCCGCCGAGAACTTCCCCTTCCTCGGCCAGGTGGGCGAGGTGGTCTTCCGGGAGAGCAGCGGCGCCAAGACCGTCTACGTGCACCGGGACGGGAGCCTCATCCCGGGCACCACCCTGTCGAACATGCACTCGGGAGCCAACGGCTGCTACCTCATCACCCGGGGCAGCGCCGAGGATCTCACCCAGGGCCGGGTGGGTCCCGACGACGTGGTCGCCTTCAGCTGCTACCGGCGGCAGTGAGCGGCGCTGACATGAAGGGCGTGACGCGCCTGGGCGTTCTCCTAGCGCTGCTGGGCCTTGGCGGCTGCGGCGGGGCGCCTCGCTACGGCTGCCCGGTGGGGGAGGGGATCAGCTGCTCCCCGGTGAGCGACATCTACGCGGCGGTGATGGCGGGCGGCCTGACGCGCGGCAGTGCCTCTCCGGAGGCGCCGGTTTCCGGGGAGGCCGCCGACGCCGGCGGACCGGTTGCTGCCTCCGGGCCCCGGACCGTGGTGGCCACCGTCACCCCGGGCGCGCCGGTGCTGACCCGCCCCGAGCAGCTGCGGGTCTGGGTCCGCCGCTGGGAGGACGCCGAGGGCGATCTCCACGACGAGACCTACCTCTTCCTGCGCCTCGACGAGGGGCGCTGGAGCCTGCCATGAGCCTGATCGGGCAGTTGAGGTCCCAGGCGGCGGCGGAGCTCCGGCGCTGGCTGCGGGAGGAGCCGCCGGGCGCGGTCTACGCCGCGGGCGGTCTGCCGCCCTCCATCCGGGAGATGCAGCGGCTGACGTCGGCCCATCGGCTGGCGGGGCTGCTCCCCTACGAGAGCTTCGAGCCGGAGACCCGGCTGTTCCATACCGAGGACGCCATCGGGTGGACGCTCGAGGTGGCGCCGGGGGTGGGCCTCAGCGAGGAGTCCCTCCGGGTGCTGAGCGGCCTGTTCACCCTCGGGCTCAAGGCCGGCACCACGGTGCAGGTCACCCTCTACGCCTCCCCGGACATCCGACCCCTGCTGGAGCGGTGGGCGGCGCGCAAGCAGGGCGGGATCTACGAGTTCCTCGCCCGCAAGCGCACCGACTACCTGGCCCGGGGCGCCTGGCGCTCGCTGCTCGGCGGCCAGCCCTTCCTGCTGCGGGACTACCGCCTCTTTCTGAGCGTGCTCCGGCCAGCGGTGGGGGAGGAGCGGGAGTGGCTGCTGCGCACCCGCGACGCCATGCGCGGCATCCTGAGCTCGGCCCGGATGCCCGCCGAGGATCTCGACGCCGCGGGGCTGATCAACCTCCTGGACACGATCCTGAACCCGGCGGAGCGCCGGGAGCCGATCCGCTGGGAGGACTCGAGGCTGCTGCGCGAGCAGATGGTGGACAACGACACCCTGCTGCTCGTGGGGCGGGACGGGCTGGGGCTGAGTCATGGCGATCTGCACCTGGACGTGCGGCCCTACACGGTGCGCCAGTACCCCCAGAGCTGGGCCGGCTGGGGCATGGGGGATCTCATCGGCGACCTGTTCGAGAACAGCCTGCGCATCCCCTGTCCCTTCCTCCACACCCAGACCCTCCATGTGCCGGACCAGCTCGGCGCCGGCAACCGGGCCAAGCTCAAGGCGGCCCGGGCCCAGCAGATGGCCGAGTCCCCGGTGGGCCGCTTCCTGCCCGCCTGGCGCGAGCGTCAGCGCGACTGGGAGATCGTCGCCCGGCGCATGGACGATGGCCACCAGCTCTTCCAGGTCCACAGCCAGCTGGTGCTCTTCGCGCCGCAGGGAGAGGGCGACTACGCCGAGCAGCGGCTGACCGCGCTCTACGGGGCGCGCGGCTGGAAGCTGAGCCGCGACCGCTTCACCAGCCTGCACGCCTTCCTGACGGCGCTGCCGCTGATGCCCGGCCCCGCCTTCATCCGCGAGATGCGCAGCCTCGGCCGGCTGCGGAGCTTCCTGACCTGGAACTGCGTCCACACCGCGCCCTGGATGGGCGAGTGGCGCGGCACCGGCACGCCGCTGCTGCAGCTGGTGGGCCGGCGGGGGCAGATCATGCACCTGGATCCCTGGGACAACCGCCAGGGGAACTACAACATCGCCGTGGCCGCGGCCTCGGGGGCCGGCAAGTCGGTCTTCTCCCAGGAGATGCTTTTCAACCTGCTGGGCGCCGGCGGCCGGGCCTGGGTCATCGACCGCGGCCGCAGCTACCAGCGGCTGTGCCAGCTGGTGGGGGGCTCCTACCTGGAGTTCTCTTCGGACTCGCGGGTCAATCTCAACCCCTTCAGCGGCATTCACGACTTCGACGAGGACGTGCAGCTCATGCTGCGGGACCTGCTCGCCCAGATGGCCGCCCCGGAGACGCCGCTCGACTCCCTGCGCAAGGGGCACCTGGAGCGGACCATCAAGGCGGTCTGGCGCGCCCACGGCCGTGAGGCCTCCATCACCCGGGTGGCCGAGGCGCTCCTCGAGCGCCCCGAGGAGCCGGCACGGGAGGTGGGCCACATGCTCTACCCCTACACCCGGGAGGGGGCCTTCGGGCGCTGGTTCGAGGGGGAGGCGAACATCGACCTGGACAACCCCCTGGTGGTGCTGGAGCTCGGCGAGCTCGACGCCAAGCCGGACCTGCAGGCGGTGGTGGTGCTGATGCTGATGATGCGCATCGCCGAGGCCATGTATCTGGGCGATCGCAGCCGCCGCAAGCTCTGCATCATCGACGAGGCCTGGAAGCTGATGGGCCGCGGCAACGCCGGGGACTTCATCGAGGGGGGCTACCGCACCGCCCGCAAGCACGGCGGGGCCTTCATGACCATCACCCAGGGCATCGACGACTACCACCGCTCGGGCACCTCCAAGGCGGCGTTGGCCAATGCCGACTGGGTGTTCCTGCTGCGCCAGAAGGAGGAGTCCCTCAAGGCGGCGGAGAGCAACGACCAGCTGGTGATGGACGGGCACCTGCGCACGCTGCTCGCCTCGGTGGACACCCAGGAGGGCGAATACTCGGAGATCGCGGTGCGCTTCGATGGCGCCACCTCGGTGGGCCGCCTGGTGGTGGACCGCTTCTCGGAGCTGCTCTTTACCACCAAGGGCGAGGAGTACGAGGCCATCGAACAGATGCGCCGGCAGGGGCTGGGGCTGGTGGAGGCCCTGGAGCGGTTGGCGGAGATGAAGGGGCAGCGATGAACAACGGATGGTTCAGCCGGACGGGGCGCTGGCCCGGCGCCCTCGCGGGCCTGGCCGGGGGACTGGTGGGCGGCGCGGTGGTGGTGCTCCTGGTGCGACTGGTGACCCCGCCGGTGGCGCTGGCCACCGTGGATCTCGCCGCCATCGTGGCCGACCAGGTGAAGGCCCTCGCCGAGGACACACGAACCGGTCAGGGGGATCCGGCGGCCGCGGCCGGCCGCTTCGCGGAGCGCCTGGCCCGCGAGGCCCGGGCCTTGAGCCAGGACTACGGCGTCATCGTGCTGGCGGCCCCGGCGGTGGTGGCCGGCGCCCCGGATCTGAGCCCCGTCCTCCGCCGCCGGCTGGAGCTTCCCGCCGGCGCGGCGCCGGCTGGGGTGGGAGGCGTGGCGGATGGACGCTGAGCGCCTCCGCCCGGCCTGGCGCCGCTTCCGGCGCTGGTGCGGCCTCACCCTGCTGCTCATCGGGCTCATCGGAGGTATGGACGCGCTCGCCTCGCCCTGGGTGACTCTCGGCATCAACGGGACCCCCAGCCTGCCGGGTGTGCTCTACCTGGTCATCAAGGGGCAGGCGCCGCGCGGCCGCGGGGATCTGGTGGCGTTTCGGCCGCCGACCCACCGCTTCTATCCCGAGGGGATGGTGTTCATCAAGCGGGTGGGCGGAGTGCCGGGCGATGTGGTCTCCCGGCAGGGCCTGGCCTTCTACATCAACGGTGGGTTCGTGGGGCTGGCCAAGGCCGAGACCTCCGGCGGCGAGCCGCTGGCCCCGGGGCCGGTGGGGGTGATCCCGGCCGGGACGATCTTCGTGTGGACCGGCCACCCGGACAGCTACGACTCCCGCTACGCCGACATCGGCTGGATTGCCGCGGATCGCATTGTCGGCCGGGCGCTGCGGCTGCTGTAGGGAAACGGACTGGATGCGTTGGACACTCCTGCTCCTGGCCATGACCATGCTGACTCCTCTCTGCCGGGCTGAGGACCTCGGCGTGGTGGGTTCGCTCTATCCCATCTCCGAGCCCGATCTGCTCGAGACCATCCACGCCCGGCTGCGGTCTCTCGAGGCGCAGGGGGAACTGGCCCGCCTCGAGGCCACCGCCCGGGAACGGATGCGCGCCTACGCCGAGCGGCCCGAGGGGGTCCGGCTGCCGCGGGCGGCGCGGGAGCGGGTGCGCTACTTCGACCCGACCCTCGTGGCGCCGGGCGACATCCGCGATCACCGGGGCCATCTCATCCACGCCGCCGGCGCCACCGTCAATCCGCTCGACTACCTGAACCTCTCCCGGGAGCTGCTCTTCTTCGACGGGGACGACCCGCTCCAGGCCGCCTGGGTGCGGGCGCGGCTCCAGGAGCGGGGCGCGGCAAGGGTGCGGGCCATCGCCACCAACGGGCCGGTGCTGGATCTGATGCGGCGCTGGGGCCTGCGGGTCTACTTCGACCAGCGCGGTCGCCTGGTGGAGCACTTCGGGATCACCGCGCTGCCCACGCGCATCCGCCAGGCAGGAAGGCTGCTCGAGCTCACCGAGGTGGCGTTGGAGGAGGCGGGGGAATGACACGTTCGATGCTGTTGATGGTGGTGCTGGCGGCAAGCCTGGCGAGCCTGCCGGTCCAGGCCGAGCCGCCCTGCCACGGGAAGTTCCCCAACCCCTTCACCGACATCTGCTGGAAGTGCGTCTTCCCCATCAGCATCGGCCCCCTGAAGGTGGACATGGGCATGGAGGACGCCGGCGACGAGGTGCCGCTCATCTGCACCTGCCCGGCGCCGCCGCCGCTGTTCGTGCGCATCGGGCTGGGGGTGGGCTTCTGGGAGCCGGCCCGGGTGGCGGAGGTGGTCCGCACCCCCTTCTGCTCCACCCTGCTCGGCGGGGTGCGGCTGGGCTCCCTGCCGGCGCCGGCCGGCGGCAACACCCACGCCAGCGAGAACGAGGACGCCTTCTACCACGTCCACTGGTACATCTACCCCCTGCTCGCCTGGATGAACCTGCTCACCGAGCTCGCCTGCGTCACCCCCGAGAGCTTCGACCTGCTCTACCTGACCGAATTCGATCCCCTGTGGGAGGACGACGAGCTGGCCTTCCTCATCAACCCGGAGGCGGCGCTGTTCGCCAACACCGCGGCCCAGGCGGCCTGCGCCGCCGACTGCGCGGCCGCGAGCGCCGGGTTCCCCATCGACAGCCTCTTCTGGTGCGCGGGCTGCCAGGGCTCCATGTACCCGGTGGACGGCAACGTCAAGCACCACACCGGCGGAGTCGACTCCTCCCTACTGCTGGTCCAGCGCATGGCCGCCAAGCTGCACCGCCAGTTCATCGCCCGGGACACCTCGAGCCGGGACGCCATGTGCATGCCGTTGCCGCTGCCCATCCTGCGCAAGACCCAGTACAAGACCCAGATCCTCTACCCGACCCCCTATCCCGCCAACGCCCAGCCCTTCGGGCGGGTCACCATGCCCTACGGCGCCGGCCGTGAGTACCCGGTCAAGGGCGAGGACTGGGCCTATCTGATCTGGAGAAAGAAGGCATGCTGCGCGTTCTGACCCTGCTGCTGCTCCTGGCCCCGGCGCTGTCCGGCGCCGGGGAGACGCCCTCGGGCGCCGAGCGCGAGGCGGCCCGGCGGCAGAGCGCCGGCGCCGTGAGCGAGGCGCTGGAGCAGCTGGAGGCCCCGGTCGACGCGGAGCGGCAGGCGCAGGCGCGCTCCGACATCGAGGCCGCCCGGGCGGCGGCCTCCCAGGGAGCGGGCGCCAACCCGGCCGCGGCACTCCCCGACCTCGACCCGGCCACCCTGGAACGGGCGCGGGCGGACATCCGCGCGCTCCTGGCCGACACGGCCCTTGGCTTGGCGGAGGCGCCCGGCGGGCGGGAGACCGCGCCCGCGCCCATTGTCTTCGTGTCGCTCTCCATGCCGGAGGCCGCCCTGCGCGCGCTGCTCCGGAGCGACACCGTGGCCACCCTCGCCCTGCGGGGGATGGTGGAGAACTCCATGGCCAGGACCGTGGCGCGGCTGGCCGAGCTGGCGGGCATCGACCTGGAGGCCTCGGCGGCGCCCGATGCCCCGCGGTGGCCGGCGCTTGTCATCGACCCGACGCTGTTCCAGCGCTTCGAGGTGGGCGCGGTGCCGGCCTTCGTGCTGCCGCTCGATCCGCCCGGCGTCTGCTCCGACACCCGCTGCGAGACCCCGCCCCATGTGAAGGTGGCCGGCGATGTCACCCTCGACTACGCGCTCGGCGTGATGGCGCGGGAGGCGGCCTCGGCCCGGGCCCGGGAGCTGGCCCGGCACTGGCTCGGGCGGCTGGGGGAGGGCGGCTGATGCGGCGCCCGTGGATTCTCCTCCTGCTGCTGGCACTGGCGTATCCCGTCATGGCCGGGGAGCTGACCCGCGAGTCCGCCCTCGGGCTCGGCAAGGCCCTGGGGAACGCCGGGAAGGAGAGCGTCCGCGACACGGCGACGGCCACGCCGCCTGACCAGGTGCCGGGCTACGCGGGAAGCGACGTGCCCGAGCGGGACTACTACGACGAGGGGCTCGGCATCGAGGCGCGCGCCCGCGAGTCCCTGCCGGAACACGAGACGGGCCGCTGGGTGGACGAGACCGCCTTCAGCCGGCCGCGCTTCACCCTGGACCGGGAGAAGGACCCCCTGTTGCAGCGTGGTGAGGCGATCGCCGGCGACCCGGAGGTGACCCTCGGGCAGCGCCTGGGCGGGGAGTATGACGGGTGCGAGGCCCGGGAGGCTCCGGTGGCCCCGGCCACCTACAGCGAGGAGCGCTGCACCGAGTGGGGCGTGCGGGCCGAGGTGGGATGCCAGCGGGTGCTCGAGGTGGAGGTGGACCGGCCGGCGGCCCAGGAGACGATTCTCCACACGGGCGCCTATCTCAAGGACCGCGGCACCTGGCGCATCGACCTGCGCACCGGGGAGGTCCTTTCGGTGGCTCACAACAAGGGCGAGGGCAGCTGTCTCGTGAAGGACCCGGAGACCGGCAACTATGTCACGGCGCCCTGCGTGGAGTTCTGGCAGGAGCTTACCGTCCCCTTCGACCCGCCAGCGGGGGAGGCGGACCGCTACAGTCTGGCGGCCGCCTCCTGCGCGCTCTGGGACCCGGGCAGCCGCATCTCCAGGGGCAGCTACGACGACACCGCCGCCTGCCGGATCCTCGAGCCGCCTTCCGCCGGCAACGGCTGGCAGGTGGTGGCGGAGGTGGACGACGACGGCGGGAGCAGCTGGCACCGCTACGGGGCGCGCTTCCAGTTCCGCCTGGAGGGGGAGCCCCGGGTGACGGACCACTGGAGCAGCACCTGCGGGACCGGGGAGGCCTGCAGCGCCGTGGGCGCGGAGGCGTGCCTGGAGCCGGAGGAGACCCGCATCATCGACGGGGTGGAGGTCCACCGGGCCTGCTGGCGCTACCAGGGGGACTACCTCTGCGGCGCCGGCGGGACCACCGCGGAGGAGCCCTACTGCGCGGAGCTCCGGGAGCGGGGCTGCACCCAGACCGGCTCGCTCTGCCTCACCCGGGACGGGGAGGGCCGCTGCACGGAGTACGAGCAGGCCTTCCGCTGCCCGGCGGGCGCGGCCGAGTCGCGCACCGTGCTCGACTGCGGCGGGGCGCTCTTCTGCATCGAGGGGGAGTGCTTCGACACCGGCTACGAGCCGAATCAGGACTTCGCGCTCGCGGCGAGCTACCTCGGCGCCATCGAGGCGGCGGCCAAGGACTTCGACACCGAGGAGCTGGTCATCTTCAAGGGCGAGGACCTGCGCTGCAAGAAGACCGTGCTCGGCTTCTCCAACTGCTGCAAGGAGAGCGGCTGGGGTCAGGACCTGGGGCTCGCACAATGCAGCGAGACCGAGCGGATCCTCGCCGAGCGCCGGGGCGCCGGGCAGTGCCACTACGTGGGCAACTACTGCAGCAACGACACCCCCTTCGGCTGCATCGCCCGCAAGTACACCTACTGCTGCTTCAAGTCCAAGCTGGGGCGCATCATCCACGAGCAGGGCCGGCTCCAGATCGATCTGGGCTGGGGCGAGGCGAAGCGCCCGGAGTGCCGCGGCTTCACCCCTGAGGAGCTGGTCTCCCTCGACTTCGCCGCCATCGACTTCTCCGAGTTCTACGCCGACGCCCTCAAGGCGGCCGAGTCGGTCATCCGCCCCTCGGAGGCGGAGATGAGCCGGATGATGGAGGAGCGCATCCGGGGGATGATGCCATGAGAGGGGCATTTCTGATGGTCCTGCTCCTGCTCCCGGTGCTGTCCACGGCCGGGGAGGGCGGTTCCCTGTTCACCCGCCCCGGGGAGGGCTGGTTCTGGTACGAGGCGCCCGATCCGGAGCCTGAGCCGGAGGGGGAACGGGAGACACTCGAAGCCGCGCTCCCGACACCGGCGGCTACCGCGCCCGCGACACCGGATCCCGTGGCGGCCCTGCAGGCGCTCCAGCAGGCCCTGGAGGCGGCGCGGGCGGCGGCCATCATGGCCGACCAGCCGCGGGAACGCGAGGCGGCCGTGCGCGATTACATGCGCCTCAACCAGGAGGTGATGGCCCGCTCCGGGGCCTTCGCCAAGAGCTGGCAGCGGGTGTTGTGGTCCACCCCGGCGCTCGACACGCGCCTCGAGCATCCGGTGAACGACCAGGCGGTCCACGTGCGCAACGACACGCGCCTGGCGGCCATGGACACCGCTCTGCGGGAGCTGGCCGTCACCCGGGGGCTGCTCTTCTTCTTCAAGTCCGACTGCCCCTACTGCCACCGCTTCGCGCCTGTGCTCAGGGCCTTCGCCGGGGCCTACGGCTTCCATGTCATCCCGGTGAGCCTGGACGGCGGCGGACTGCCCGAGTATCCCCACCCCCGGCTGAACGCCGGCGCCGGCGTCGCCCTGCAGGTGGACACCGTGCCTGCGGTCTACCTGGTGGAGCCCCGCTCCCGGGCCATCCACCCCGTCAGCTACGGCTACGTGAGCCACTCCGAGCTCCGGGACCGCATCTACACCCTCATGGTGCCCGGGGCGCCCGATCCCTTCGTGACACGCATCCTCGCGGGAGACTGACCATGCCCCTTCACCTGCTCGCCTGTCTCTTCGCGGCCACGCTGCTGGCCGCGAGCGTCGCCCGCGCCGACGTGGCCGGCGACATGGAGTCCTTCTTCGGGGACCTCAACTTCACCAATGTGACGAAGCCGGGCGCCTACGAGGGACAGTCTGCAGGCTACTACACCGGCGGGAGCCTCTTCATGCGCGTGCCCCAGCGCAACTACACCCTCTACAGCATCCAGTTCCCCAAGTTCCGGGCCGGCTGCGGCGGCATCGATCTCTTCTCCGGGGGCTTCAGTTTCATCAACGCCGACCAGTTCGTGGCCATGCTGCAGAACATCGGCTCGGTGGCCGTCAGCCAGGCCTTCATGCTGGCGCTGCGCACCATCAGCCCCCAGATTGCCTCCACCATGGAGCAGATCGAGACCTGGGCCCAGAAGTACGGCCTCAACTCGGTCAACGCCTGCGAGGCGGGCAGCCAGCTGCTGGGCGGGGCGCTCTCCTTCTTCGGGGCGGAGAAGCAGGCCTGCATCGTGGAGAAGGTCAACAGCGAGGGGGAGACCTGGGCGGCGGCCGAGGTGGCCTGCACCACTGGCGGGGAGCGCCGCGCCACCCTGGACGGCGCCGCCCCGGGCAGCGCGGCGGACGTGATCGCCACCGCGGGCAACATCGCCTGGCGGGCGCTCTACCACAACTCCTTCTTCCGTAGCGACAAGACCATGGCCCAGGTCATGATGAACCTCTCCGGGACCATCATCCTGCGGCCCCAGGAGCCCGGCAAGGAGGACTCCCTGACCATCCACCGGGTCTACCCCTCGATCCTCGAGGACAGCCGCGGCCAGCAGTTCCTGCAGGCCCTCCTCGAGGGCGGCAAGGTGACCATCCGCACCTGCTCCGACGGCACCAGCGACGAGAAGAGCTGCACCGAGATGGACACCGAGACCACGGTCACCATCGCCCCGGAGGAGAGCTTCACCGCCATGGTGCGGACCCTGCTCAACGGCATCGCCGGGAAGATCGGGACTGACGCCGCCCTCGATGACGACCAGCGCGGATTGCTCTCCGCCACCACCTTGCCGGTCCACAAATTCCTCACCGTGGAGTACGCCATGCTGCCCGGCCTCATCTCCAACTCCATCGACCAGTACGCCACCCTCATCGCCAAGGACATCCTCTACACCTACCTGCACGACCTGATGGGGAAGGTCTCCGCGAGCGTGAGCGCCCTGCCCAACCGGCGGGACGACAAGGTGCAGGAGTTCTACGCCGGGGTGCGCAAGGCCCGCGAGCAGATCAGCGCCTTCATGGACCGGAACCGCAAGGCCTTCGACGAGTCGTTGATGTTCACCACCCGGGTGCGGGAGTACGAGCGGGCCCTCATCGGCCGGCTCTCGCCGGGCATCTACCGGAACCTGGTGTGGGCCTCGTCCCAGTAGGGCGGGCCGTCGGACGCGGGGAGAGGTGACCGGAGATGAACTGGGAGATCTTCAGCTACGGCAACGGCGAGTTCCTGCGGCTCGTCTTCAACGGCATCGCCGCCATCGTCGGGGACGGGAACTTCATCACCATCCTCAAGATCTCGGGGCTGATGGGGCTGCTCTGGGTGCTGGTGGAGGCGGCCTTCCGGGGGAGGGCGGTCAACCTCCAGTGGCTGCTGGCCGTGGTGCTGGTGGTCAACGTGGTGCTGGTGCCGCGCACCAACGTCATCATCACCGACCGCATCGATGTGACCCAGTCAGGAGTGGTGGACAACGTCCCGCTGGGGCTCGCCATGTTCGCCGGCGGCGCCAGCAAGATCGGTGACTGGATGACCCGGGCCTTCGAGACGGTGTTCAGCCTGCCGGACGACATCCAGTACCACAAGAGCGGCATGCTCTTCGGCCAGTACCTGGTGGAGGCCAGCACCCGGTTCGAGATCACCGACAGCCGGGTGGCCGGGAACCTTGCCGAGTTCTGGCAGTCCTGCGTCTTCTATGACCTGCTGCTGGGGCTCTACACCTGGGATGACCTGCTCTCGGCCACGGACACCCTGGAGTTCCTGAAGGGCCACACCTCCCAGTCCCGGAGCTACGTACACACGGACGCCGCCGGGAGCCGGGACACAGTGGTCTGCCGGGTGGGGGCCAACGGTGTGCTCGGCACCGAGATCAACGCCACCGTGGACAGCGCCCGTAGCTACTATGGTCGCAAGCTCGTCAAGGCGCCCGACCAGGCGGCCGCCGTCGCCAGGTTCGCCGCGGCGATGCCCATCTCCTACCAGTACATCGCCGGGCTCTCCATGAGCGCCGAGCAGATCATCCGCCAGAACGCGCTCGCCAACTCCCTGCGCCGCGGCCTCACCCAGTTCGCCGCCCGGGTCGACGCCGGCGCCGCTGCCCAGGACTTCGCGTTGGCCCGCGCCGAGCAGGAGCGGCGCACCACCTTCGCGGCCATGGGCGAGCTCGCCGGGCGAACCCTGCCGCTGCTGCGGGGGATCTTCGAGTCGTTCATCTACGCCATCTTCCCGGTGGTGCTGATGCTGCTGATCCTGCCAGCGGCCGCCAAGGTGGCGCTGACCTACCTGAAGGCCCTGCTCTGGATCCAGCTCTGGGCGCCCCTCTACGCGCTGCTGCACTTTGCCATGACATTCTTCTCCCAGTTCCCGGCCCAGAGCGGCCTGGTGCTGCCGACAGGCTACACGGCTCTGTCCATGGCGACCCACACCGCCCTGGGGCAGGTCATGAGCGATGTCTCGGCGGTGGCGGGCTACCTCTCCCTCTCCATCCCCATGATCTCCTACCTGGTCATCAACCAGGGTGGGGCGATGATGGCGAGCCTCGCCGCCCGGGTGGCCGGCAGCTACGAGGCGCCGGTGAGCAAGGGGGCCGACGAGGCCTCCACCGGCAACATCAGCCTCGGCAACACCAGCCTCGGCAACGCCTCATGGTGGCAGCAGAACACCTCCCCGAGCTTCCGGACCGGCACCACCACCATCACCGACCCGGAGACCGGCGTCACCTACACCACCACTGGCGCCGGCGCCTTCATGCAGGTGCCCCAGTCGGACTTGCCCTTCAGCACGAGCATCAGCAACGCGGTCAAGTCCAACGTCCAGAGCCAGCTCAGCCGGTCCATCCAAACGGCCGAGACGCAGATGGCGGACTACTCCACCAACACCGCGGCAATGTTCAACCAGATGGAGCGGTTCCTGCACCAGGCCGGTAGCGAGACCGCGGCCAGCGACACTTGGCGCCATGGAGAGGGAGCCACCTTCCGGCAGGAGCATGGGGAGGTGCAGCGGCTGCAGGAGGAGTTTGGCAGGACCCATGGGCTGGATAAGGGGCAGGCGACAGAGTTGCTGGGCCGTGCCTCGATGGGCATCAAAGCATTTGGGACCGGTGTTACAGCGCAGATGACAGGTACTAACAAAGCCGCACTCAAACAGGCATGGCAGGACGCGGTAAAGTTCGCTCAGGACACCCAGTACGGCCAGCACTGGCAGGCGATGGAGGAGGCCGCCAGGTCGACGGCCGCCCAGGTGTCGGAGAAGACCGGTGACAGCCTGGCGGCGGAGCTCGCCGGCGGCCTGCAGCGCCAGGAGGCGCTGCGGGAGTCGGCCCAGGCCAGCCTCCAGGAGGCCCGGGGGTGGCAGGAGTCCCTGGCCCACATCGAGGAGCAGGGGGTCGCCTTCAGCGAGGAGGTGGGTATGGCGGTGCGGCAGTGGGCCATTGGCCGGGAGATGGGGACGTTCACCGGGCCCGGCCTGGGCCCAGGCGCCCGTTGGACGGCGCAGGAGATCGATCGCCACCTGGCGCGGGCGGCCAACGGCGACCTCCACTCGCTGGGGATCGTCCAGCACCTGGCCGGCGGGTTCATCCGGGAGCAGGGCCTGGATCTGGCGGGGGTGGCGGCCGCGCCCGGCCCCAAGGATGTGCGTGTCGCGGGCGAGGCGGCGCTTACAGGGGTCCGCGCCCAGGGCGCCGGGATCGACAACGCCGGGGACTTCTACGCCAGGCAGGCGCGCGCGGCGGGCGAGGAGGCGGGCGTGCCCGACGGGGCCGGCGTCACCGGGCGGGCCGAGACCATCCGGGAGGCGGCCGAGGGGCGGCGCACGGCCACTGCGGATGGTGTGGAGGCGGGCAGGGCGAAGGTGGATGAAGGTGGCAGGCCGATCCGGGAGGAGGCGAGAGAGGAGACCGATCCCGAGATCCGCGTGGTCACCCTGGGCGATGTCGCGCCCACGGCGAACCAGCTGCTCACGCCGTCACAGAGGCAGTGGCTCAGCGACAAGTTGGGGGAAGACTACAAGGAGGAGGGTAAGAAGCCGGAGGACACGTTGCCGGGGCCTTAGTCATCGTCCAACATGTATGGGCCGGTCTTAGACGCATAGTCGATAAGATCCCGCTCAGTCTCCGCCTCCAGCCAGCGCGCATTCTCCTCCTTGTACCGGGCCCACTCCTGCGGCGTCCACGGCCGCACCGGGCGGACGCCCAGGAGAAAGACCACGGCCCCGACGATGATGCCGGAGAGGTGGAAGCCGGTGAGCAGCGCGATGATGAGCCCGACCAGGGCGAACGCCGCCGCCATGACCCAGTCAAACCCACGCCACCGTCCACCCTGCCAAGGTGGGGGCTCGCGCCTCACGGTGACCGTCCGCATCGTCCTTCCGACCGTCTTCACGGTGCGAATCGTCCCTTCGTTCATCCTTGACCTCCTTGTTCGGCTACTGATTATAGCCTGCAGGACCGGGGCCGGGGTATGCGGGTTGGGGGCTTGCCAAGCAGTCCTTACTGGCAGTGCATACTAGAAGGACCCGCCCAGCCGACCTATGGAATGACTCCGAGACGGATCTTCAGTCTGATCTCATTCAGCCAGTCAGCGCGATAGTGACGTGCGAGGGCATTGACCTGCCCATGGGTAACGCCGGATTCCTGGGCCAAATGTTCCAGGGAAGTAAGTGAGTCGAGCCATCCAATATTGCCGGTGGCTACGATAGCCGCTTTATCGGCAGTGGAAAGTAGGACCAACGCATCCGGAAGCAGGTTCTGGGTATGGAGCCACGCAAGGAGGTGCAGTTCGCCGTCGTCGAGGCCGTGGCATGATGGATGGGAAAGGACAAGGTTTGCCAGCTCACGATTTCCGACTTCATGTCGAGCGGCCAAGCCTTCCAAAAGAACATCCCCGTCAATGTGTATATGCCCGGGGTCCTCTGGGTTGCCGGTCAGGGCTTCCTCGACGCATTTGTCGACGGTTTCGATAGCAAACTTGTTGCAGATCGCCGTCCAGCATCCTGTCCGGAATGCCTCGATGAGGATATTGGTGTCAATGAATACCCGCGTCTTAACCATGCCTTGCGCACCCCTTACAACTCGAAGGGGGCGGGTAGCGAGTGCTCGGCAAAAAGATCCACAAGCTGTGTCAGGCTTGCGCCCATGGCCTTTGCAGCCTTGCGGGCGGACAGGTGGCCTTTGTCTATCGATCGGTGCAGCATGTCAACGAAGCTTGGCGAGAACCGCTTCGGCGTACCAGTAGCGGTTGGGCGCTGGTGCTCCTGTGCAAGGGCATTCCGCGTTTCCACGCCTAACCACTTCAGATTGAACAGCCTCCAGGCAAGAGCCACGGGCGCGACGTGCAATTGCGCAGCCACGCCTGCAAGATGATCTGTGTCATCGATTCGACGTCTGTCGATCAGATTGACCAAAGAAGCTTGAGGCATCAGCAGGGCAGCGGCGAAATTGTTGGCCAGTTGTTCGACGCGCTTGATTTTGGCACGGTCTTCGACCGAATTGGATTCGCGGTGATCTGGCTTCATGGCATCCCAGGTCAGGGCGTGGAACAACTCGTGAGCCAGATCGAAGAATCTACGGGCCTCTGGCTCGCTGCGGTTGATCAGGATCACACCCATGTCCTGAAGATGACAGGTCGCACCGGAAATAGAATCCCCATCGGGTGTCTCGATCGTATCGACGTAAAGGACTGGGATGTCGAGATCCTGCTCGATCTTTTCGGCCAACCGCTCGGCCGGAACAATGCCCAGATCGAGCGCCTCGACCAGGCTCTCGGCTCGAGCGATCGCATCTTCGTATGAGGATTGTGCGGTGAGCCGGAGTGCGTGTTTGAGGGGATTTGGCCGGTTCTGCTCTTTTTCGCGCAACCAACGCAGCAGGCCGATCCACTGGCCAGCTCTCAGTTCGAAACCATCTAGGCTGTCCTCGGCCAGTCCGGGGGAGGCGCGCCAGGAGAACTGGGCCTCGCCGGCGACTTGAAACAAATCAAGGAAGTAAGCGAGTTCGCGATCCAGGGCGTCGGACAGGAGGACTAGTTCATCCGGCTTGAGCGCCCGCTTGCCATTCTCGATGTCGGAGACGCTCTGACGGTCTTTCAGACCCATGGCCTCAGCCAGTCGATCCTGCGTCCAGCCGGCCGACTCGCGGGCAGCTTTGACGCGATATCCGATGAGTTTCTGTGACAGGTTTTCGAACATGGCGCGCCCTCTTTCCTAGGGGGGGAACTATAGTCTTGCGAAACGTTAATTGCAAGAATGTATTGCATTACGTATTCGGCGGTGTGGCACCAAGTCGCTATCGCAGCCCGGAAGAGCGGCGGGCCATCGGCCGGGAGATGGGGATGTTCGCTAGGCCCGGTTTAGGCCCAGGCGCCCGCTAGACGGCGCGGGAGATCGACCGCCACCTGGCGCGGGCGGCCAACGGCGACCTCCACTCGCTGGGGATCATTCAGCACCTGGCCGGCGCGTTCATCCGGGAGCAGGGCCTGGAGCTGGCGGGAGTGGCGGTCGCGCCTGGTCCCGAGGGGGTGCGTGCCGCGGGCGAGGCGGCGCTGGCCGGGGTCCGCGCCCAGGGTGCCGGGATCGACAACGCCGGGGACTTCTATGCCAGGCAGGCGCATGCGGCAGGCGAGGAGCGGGGAGTGCCCGACAGGGCCCGCGTCACCGGGGGACGGCCGAGGGGCGGCGCGCGGTTACTGCGGATGATGTGGATGTGGGCGAGAAGACCGATCCCGAGACCCGCGTGGTCACCCTGGGCGATGCCGCGCCCACCGCGAACCAACTCCTCACGCCGTCACAGAAGCAGTGGCCCAGCGACAAGCTGGGGGGAGGTTACGGCGAGAAGGACGCCACCCCGGACGATAAGCCGCAGGGGCCTTAAGTCCTCACCGATAATGGCCATCGTTTCGCAAGGACGTGTACGGGCCAGTCTTACACGCATAGTCGTCGGACCCCGCCGCCTACACCAGTTATATGATGTAGAATCTGAGTGGTTGCTGTTCACACGGCCTTTTCTTTGCCTACGGCCCGTGAGGGTGATTTCCGGTAAGGCATCTTCACTCCCCCGCTAATGAAGAATGTGCCTTCCCGATCAACGAACATGTCCGCGCCTTGTGTTGATCGAGTCCGAGACGGATTGCGGCGTCATCAAATGAGAGTTCGCGGCCAGCCTCGAGGTCGTCAAGACCGATTCTAATGGCGCAGATGAACTTCCTGCGCTCTTCAATTGCGCTCGGAAACGAATCGCCTATGGTGACACCGTTGGTAACAGTTATGGCTTCATACCCAAGAGTTCGGAGAAATTTTGAGATCTCCAACATGATTCTAGCGTCGGTAATCTGCGGAAATCGGTTTGTAAGGCCTTAAACAGACTCAGGGAACTACCGCCTGAAGCGAGGTGTCCAGCTCTCGATCAGGTCCTCGTTGTCTTCATCATCATCGTCCTCGTCCCTGAACGTCTCCTCGACGAGAGTCGGGCATGCGATGACGGTTAGCGTCTTGCCGTAGGAACCAAGGCCGATGACTTCTTCGGTGGCCGAGACGGACCGGTTTCCGCCAAGCCATTCACAGATGTCGATCTCTTCCTCGTCGCGGTCCGCACTGCGGACGCGAGCCGGATCAGCGTTCAGTCTGGCGGTGACGGTTCCGCGTGGCACAGCCATCCCCTTCTTGAGCCAGGTTATCTCTCGAAGCGACTTCATCGTCCCGGACAGCCGGCAGAAGTCGATGGTCTGGCCGGTGCTGAGAATGACGGCGACAGCGTCCTCAGTCAGTTCAGCGTAGCGGAGGGCCGTTGCCGTGAGCGATGTTCGGCAAGTCGCCGCCACGGATTTCACGACATCAAATCCGGGATTGTGTTTGCCGAGCGCTCTGCGGAACAGAGTCGCTGGCATGAGCAGCCCGGCGGCGAACTGGTCAGCTTCCAACTCGTACGGGTCGCCGGAGACGAAGCCCGCGTGGGAGGCGTGGAACCCATCATCGGGAAGAATATGGTCGATGTGACCATCGAGAAAGTAGTGCCCAAGCTCGTGGGCGATGCTGAAGCGCCGGAAGCCTTCGCTCTCGATGTGCGTGGCATAGAGAATCCCGAACGTGTTGCCGTGGCGCAGGAGCATTCCGGACACGCCCCGGGCGGTGTCCGGCTTCGCCTCGACAATGATGTCGTGCCTTGCGGCGATAGCCACGGGGTCGACCGGAAGCTCGTTGATCCCCAGTTCGCGTAACAGGTTTTGTGCGCGCTGCTGCGCCATCAGCAAGCGTAGCGGGCGGCTCATTTCCCGCCGCCTTCTAACTTGGCTGCGTTTCGCTCGGCAAGCATCTTGAGGAAATCTTTGGCCAGATCCCGGTCGTTGCCGGTGAGTTTGCTGACGTCGCGGAACAGAGGGTCGCCTTCGGCGGCGACAGTGGGTTCCTCCACCCGCCCGAGCAGATAGTCGGTAGTCACTTCGAGAGCGTTCGCCAAGCGGTGCAGCGTGTCGAACGAAGGCTTGCGGGACCCGGCCTCGAAATGCGCGATAGAGCTGGGTGGCAGTCCGGCTTTAGTTCCCAGGTCACTTTGGCTCCATTTCCGCATTTCGCGGGCCGTGCGGAGGCGTTGTTTGAACAGGTCGGAAGGGGTCGGTTTCTGAGTCATGGCGATCTCGACAAGTAAAACTTGACGTATTTAACGAATCAGGTCATCATACTCGACATATCTTGCATGGCGGTATAGACAATGGCAACAAAAAAGAGGTTCCAATGGGAAGGAAGCACGTCGAGCACAAGGATATAGCCAGCTTCGCGCGGGACAAAGTCAACCTGCCCAAGGACAAGGCGGACGAATACCGAGCGCAGGTCAGGCGCCTGCGCGAAAAGTTGGAGGGTTATCTGAACGATCACCCGGATTTCGCGCTCAAGAAGATGCTGCTGTCGGGTAGCCTCGCCAAGGGCACGGCGCTGCGGTCGATCAACGACATCGACGTTGCTTGCTACATAAGCGGCTCGGATGCGCCGGGTGATGTGGCGGAACTGCTGCTATACCTCGCCGAGCGCTTGCGCAAGGCGTTTCCGAACTTCAGCCCCGACCAGGTGCAGCCCAAGACTTACAGCGTCACCGTTTCCTTCAGAGGAACCGGGCTCGACGTTGATGTGGTGCCGATCCTCTACAGTGGCGATCCGCAGTGGTACGGCAATCTCGTCAGCCAGGAGGACGGTTCCTTCCTGAAGACGAGCATCCCGCTGCACCTCGAATTCACGAAGAGGCGGAAGGACCGGCAGCCGGACGACTTCGCGCAGGTGGCACGGCTCGTCAAGTTCTGGGTGCGCCAGATCAAGCGGGAGCGCGAGGACTTTAGGTTTAAGTCGTTCATGGTGGAAATGATCCTTTCGCACCTGTGCGACCAGGGCCTCGACTTTTCCGACTACCCGGAGGCGCTGCAGCACTTCTTCACCTACGTCGCGCGCAGTAACCTGCGTGAGCAGATAGTGTTCGGCGATTACTACAATCCCTCTTCCGTACCGGCATCCGGCGATCCGGTCCAGATCATCGACCCGGTAAACAGCGACAACAATGTCGCCCGCCTTTACACCGACTCGCAGGCGGAAGACATCGTCGAAGTCGCCCTCGACGCGGGCGATGCCATTGACGCGGCTCTGGCCGCACCCACCAAACAGGAGACCGTCTACTACTGGCAGAAAGTATTCGGCTCCAGCTTCCAGGTATGAGGTCCCCATGACGTCAAGTTTTACCCTCTCTGAATCCCGGACCTTCACGGTCACCCATGCGCGGCATATGGCCGCGAAGGTGGCGACCGACCTGAAGCGGATGCAGCGGCTCTATGGGAAGCCGGGCGATACGGACATCGCTAAATACGAGGATGAGGTCATTCAGCTCCTGAAGCAGGGTCTGCTCGGCACGGTGAGCTACGGGTTCCGCAGGGATGATGAATGGATCGAACCGACGGTGCGCTACACCGCACGGGATCTGGCAGGAATGTCGGCAAATGACGACGACCCCGGAAAGATTCGTCCTGGAAAGAACGTTTCTGGTGCAAGCTTCTACAGCTACCTGACCTACAGTCCGGCGTGGGACGAGCTGACAGACGCGCAGAAGGCCGCCGTCAAAGCTGGGCTCCCCTTCAAGCGCACCGGAGCATCGGAACCGGGCGTTAACGGTTACATGGTGAGTGACCGCACCTACTCCTCGGGTGGCAGGGCGCTTGATCGCTCCAGCGTGAGGGCGTACTGATGCAGGCGGGACCCAATATCGATGAGCTGTTCGATCGCAGGATCAGATACCCGGATTTCGACCCGCAGGAACGCTTGGCGCGGCTGATCGGCCTCGACGAGCAGAAGGAACGACTGCGTAAGATGCTGGGGCTGCTGGTCAATCCGGCTGGGCTGGAGGCATGGGCCAAGAAGCATCACAACGGCGCGTCTGCGCTGCTGGGCTCCGTCATGCGACGCCCGCCGCTGGTGGTCCTTGCTGGCGACGTTGGCTCCGGGAAGACTGAGCTTGCGGAAACGATCGGTGACGCCGTGGCACGGCAGGAGGAGATCGAGATCGAACTCTTCCCGCTGAGCCTGTCGAGCCGGGGTCAGGGGCGCGTCGGTGAGATGACGCAGCTCATCTCGGCGGCGTTCGACATTACGGCGGAGCAGGCCGCGAAGCTGAAATCCGGGAACGGTCGCGCGCGGGGCGCGGTTATTCTCCTGGTTGATGAGGCTGATGCGCTCGCGCAGTCGCGCGAGTCAGCGCAGATGCATCACGAGGACCGCGCGGGCGTGAATGCTTTCATCCGGGGGGTCGACCGGCTGGCGGAGAAGGGCCTGCCCGCTGCGGTAATCATGTGTACTAACCGGCTTTCCGCTCTGGATCCCGCGGTGCGCCGTCGTGCCGCCGACGTGCTGACGTTCTCACGACCCGGTGATGAACAGCGGCGGGCGGTGCTCGCTCCCGCGCTCTCGGAAGCCGGGTTCTCTACGTCCGACATCGATGCCCTCGTAGCGGCAACGGGTGCGCAGAACGGCAGGGATTACGGATTTACGTTCTCCGACCTGACACAGCGCCTGCTGCCGGCGATTGTCCTTGCCGCGTATCCGGACGGCCCGGTCACGGCCTGCACAGCTATGGAAATCGCCAGGGGCATGGCTCCCACGCCACCCTTTCAGGACGCAACATCATGACGCAATGGTCACTATCAACTCTGCTATCTGAGCTTCACGACGAGATCCAGCAAGGGCTTGAGCGGTCACGCAAAGCCTTCGGTCATTCCGGGACGAAAGGTGACGCCAGCGAGGGCGTATGGCTGGACCTGCTGAACAAGTATTTGCCGGAGCGTTACAAGGCGGCCAAGGCGCATGTTGTGGACAGCAACGGCATGTTCAGCGATCAGATCGATGTCGTCGTTTTCGACCGACATTACTCACCCTTCATCTTTCATTATCAGGACCAGACGATCATCCCCGCAGAAAGTGTTTATGCGTGTTTTGAGGCGAAGCAGGCGATCAATGCTCATGAAGTCGAGTATGCGATGAAGAAGGTCGCCAGCGTCAGGCGCCTGCACCGCACGAGTCTGCCGATACCGCATGCTGGCGGCGTCTTTCCGGCGAAGCCGCTGATTCCGATCTACGGCGGAATTCTCACGTTTGAGAGTGACTGGAAGCCGGGCATGGGGGAGCCGCTTGAAAGACTGCTTGAGAGCGGAACCGACGACAACCGGCTCAACATCGGTTGCGTCGCGGCACATGGCTATTTTATGCGCGATGCGGATAGCGGCAACTACGCAATACTTGCGGGCAGAAAGCCCGCGACGGCGTTTCTCTTTAGGCTGATTGCTCAGCTTCAGTTTAGCGGCACGGTGCCGATGATCGACGTCCAGGCCTATGCGAGGTGGCTGATGCCTACGGAAGCAACGGGGCTGGCGTAGATCAAGGAGGGCATTCTCCCCTCGAGTTTTGGCTAGGAAGCTGAACCTTGCTGCGCGCACAGCCGTAGCCATAGCTCGACAGCCCCGGGAGATGCCTCGACGCCAACAAGACGCGCATGGATCAAGCCGATTACGCTCCAGCTGGCTTTGGGATATCGCTCCAGTAGAGTGCTTGGCTGATGAAGTCCTCCCACCCATGGAACAGCGCCAGTCCGATGCCGTCTGCCGCGCGTCAATCCCTTGGGTTGGTCGTCGCCACCCCCAGCGAGGCAAGATCCTTCACGTTGCGGGTGGTGTCGTGCAACGGCTGCGTCGTCTGCTGCGCCGCGGAGCCGCGCGCCGCCACCCGGTTGTTCCTGTACCGCCGCCGCGAACGCCAAGAAGATGGCGGATATGGGCAACCTGGAAGGAAAGTGCGTCTACAATCGGTGTGCGCCGCGGAGCCGTGCCCCGCCGCCTACCGGGCCTCACAGGCGGCGACGGCCGGCATCTCCTCTGGCTGGTGCCAGCAGCGGGGGTCTTCGGCCATCAACCGGCCCGTCTTGGCGAAGGAGACCGCCCGGCAGCCACCGCAGCGGGCGCGCACCCGGCAATCCGCGCACCTGCCCTTCAGGCGGTCCCGGTCCTGCAGGCTTCGGATCACCGGCGATGCCTCCCACAGCTGCCGGAAGGGTCGCTGTCGGATGTTGCCGATCGGGATGGGCAGCAGGACGCACGGCAGGACCGTCCCGTTACCGGTGACCGCCCCCTGTCCGATGCCGGCTTGGCAGCCGATGAAGCCGGGCAGGTCCTGGACGCCGTCGTCCACAAGGATCTGCTGGGCGAGGTGGGTCACGATTTCGAGCCGGCCGGAGTAGCGCTCCCGCAGCTCCTGGCAGAGCTCGATGGCCGCACGCCATTCATCCGGCCGCAGGTCGAGGGCATCGGTCCCCCGCCCGGTGGGGACGTAGCGCGAGAAGTTCAACCGGGCGACGCCCAGCCCCGCCACGTACTCAGTGAGCTCCGGGAGGGTCTGCCAGTTCAGGCGATTGATGGTGCAGCAGACGTGGGTCCGGAGCCCAGCCCGCTGCGCCACCCGCACACTCCGGATGGCGCGCTCGAACAGGCCCTGCCATCGGCGCAAGGCGTCGTGGCTCTCGGCGAGGCCGTCCAGGCTGACCTGGAAGCGGTTGACTCCGCTCGCCGCCAGCTGACGTGCCGTCTCCTCACGCAATCGGGCGCCATTGGAGCCGACGCCGACTGCAAGGCCGTGACCCCTGGCGTGCTCGATGACCTCGAACAGGTCACGCCGCAGCAGCGGTTCACCCCCGGAGATGGCGAGGTCGACGACCCCGGCGTCGGCCAACTGTTCGACCAGGTCGCAGGCCTCGGCGGTGCCCAGCTCGTCCGGCGAGCGGACCGAGGAGTTGGACGAGCAGTGCGCGCACCGGGCGTTACAGCGGTCGGTGGCCAGCCAGACCATATGGAATGGCATCGCCGGGCGGAAACGCCCGCCTTCGCCGGACATGTTCAACACTCCTCTCCCGGGTCGGCAACGCCGCATCCGGACGGGATACGCCCGGACGCGGCCTGCCGGCCGGATGGGCCGGGCCCGTTCACACCACCGGCCAGGCCGCGAGGGCCAGCCGGCCGATGTCGTTGACGCTGAGGCCCTCCAGTCGTAGGTTCGCGGCATCGTCGGCCTTCGGCGAGATAACCACCTTCAGGCTGGTGATGCGGCCGTCGCGAAAGGTGAAGGTGTGGCTCCCAGACACATTGAAGCCGACGCCCTGGTGTGTCCCGACGATCGTCGTCCAGCCAGCGACCATCTTGCCGTCATGGGCGCGGACCCGATTGACGTCGGTCTTCACCGTGCTGAGGGTGACCTCCCCCTCCTTGAGCTTCTTGGCCGACTCCCCATCCAGCTTGACCTCCATGCCGTTGGCGTGGAGCCGGTTCTTGTACAGGGTCTTGATGGCCACCTTGCCCGTGTACCGCGCGTTCAACGGTGGCGCGCCGCAGAACTCGAAGACCCCGTCGTCGTCCCACATCTCGGTGAGCCGCTCCACCGACGAGTCCACCCCGCTGCGCAGGGCCTCGATCTGCTTGAAGTATTCGCCGACCCGCTTTTCGTCACCCTGAGTTGCCTTGCTCATGCTGCACCTCCCATTGTGCCTGCTTGACGGTCATACCCTTGCGGGTGGGTGAGGAGGAAATGGCCTCCCCGAGCGGTGTCCCCATCGCGGGGACACCGCCTTACTCGGTTGCACCGCTGGTCCGCGGGCCGTCCGCATCCGAATGCAGCTCGCCGTGGCGTAGGATCCCACGGTCCACGAGCTGTTGCAGGAAGGCGACCACAGACCTTTCCGCCTCGCCGGTCTGCGCATCCGCGATCCCGGCCACCGCAGCGGCGATCTCGCCCACGGTCGCCAGACCGTCACATAGCTCATAGAGGTAGCGGCCGGTGGGCGGGATCAGGTGTAGCTCGTCGGTGGTGGCGTTGTAGACCAGGTACTGCTCCTCCTGCTCGCGGACGGTGCACTCCCGGGTGTGGGTGAGCACGCTGTCCGGCGTCACCGGCCGAGCCGCGGGTGTGAATCGTTGCGACATGTCCATCGGGCGGTCCCCTCTATACCGGCAGGTCTTCCCCGGCCGCCAAGTCGGCCAGCCGGCCCGGGTCGTGTGGCTCGATCCAGCAGTGCGGGTCGCCTGCCATCGGGTCGCCGCCGCTGTACGCGTAGGCCACGGCGCGGCAGCCTCCACACTTGTGCAGGTGTTCGCACTCCCCGCAGTTACCGGTGATCGCCGAACGCTCCCGGAACTTCGTCAGCAGGCTGGCGCCCCGCCATATCTCGCTGAAGGACGATTCCGGGTATTTACCTATCGCCGTGGGCAGGAAGACGCAGGGAGTGAAGGTGCCGTCGGGCAGAATGCGGGCGAGCAGGCGGCCGGCCCCACAGCCGACGTAGTCGCGGCGCTCACTCTCCGGGACCAGCATGCCGACCCGGCAGTCGTGCCAGATGAGAGTGATGGTGTCCTGGAGCTCATCCCGCCAGGCGATCCACTGTTCGAGGAGTCCCCGCAGGGCCTCCGGCTCCAGTGCCAGGTCGGTCGCCCCCCGTCCCGCCGGCACGTACTCGGAGAGGTTGACTGCCTCCGCGCCCAGCCGGATCGCCAGCTCGATTATTGCCCGGCCGTCCTGCTGGTTGCGGCGGGTCGGGGTATAGCCCACCACGACGCGCACCCCGACGTCGGAGAGCATCTGGATCGCCCGGGTGGCCTTGTCGAAGAGCCCGTCGAGTTGCCGGAAGTCGTCGTGCTCGGCCGCGCGGTGGCTGTCGATACTGACGGTTACGCTCTTGACACCCAGATCCTTGAGGAGGTGGGCCGTCTGGCGCGTGATGGTGGAGCCATTGGTGCCGACGTTGACACTGAGCCCCCTGCGGACCGCGCGATCGACCAGCACGGGCCAGTCCCGGCGTAGCATGGGCTCTCCGCCCGAAAAGGCGAGGACGAGCACGCCGGCGTCCGCCAGCTCGTCGATGAGGCCCAGCGCCTCTTGTGTAGTCAGGTCGGTTGCGGTCGGAGCGTCCGGACTCGAGCTGGAATAGCAGTGCACGCACCTGGCGTTGCACCTTTGGGTGATCTCCCAGGCGACATACAGCGGGGCCTTGAAAGCGGTGACGAAGGTGTCGCCGGGCGGCCGTTTGGCGTGTGCGTCCATGCCTGTACTGCTCCTCTGGCTCCCTGCCGGCCGGCCTCCCGGGAGGCCGGATCCCCACGGCCCTGTTCCCGCGGGCCGCTAGCAAATGAAGCTATAGCACACCGCTTCCCGATTGCAAGCTGCCCCCTTTTCGAACCGTGACCCGTTTCGCAGTCGCCTTGCCGTGTCCTCCGGGGCCGCTTCCCACACCCTACCGGCGGGGTGCGGTCAGTTGCGCGGGCGTCGCAAAGGCGAGGACGTGCCCGTCCGGATCGAGGCTGTACGCCACCAGGTCGCCCCAGTCGCGCGGGGCCATGGGACTCAGTTCCCGGGCGCCGGCCTCGAGTGCCCGCAGGTGGTAGGCGTCGGGGTTGTCCACCTGGAGGTAGAGCTCTGCCCGCGGGATCCCCGTCCCCGGTGCCGGATCGGGCAGGGTGGCGCCCAGCAGGCGCCGGATCCCCCGCTCGGGCATTAGGCCCAGGCGGCATCCGCCGGGCAGGTCGAACTCGGTCATACCGGGGACGTGGAGGACCGGAGCGCGGTCCAGCACGTCGGCGTAAAAGCGCGTGCTCGCCTCCTGGTCCGCAACGTAAAGGATAAACAGGGCGCAGCCTGTTTGGTTCGTATCAACGCCATCGTTCATGCGGGTCGTCCCTAATCGTGCGAAGACCGGTGCAGGAATGTCACGGTGCCTTATGACCCTCCGTGGCCTATAGCATAGGGGGTTGGATATGTCGGCGGAACCTCGTGAATGCCCCGGCCGGGATGTCACCCGAAACACACCCCTGCAAAGGTCCCGGGTAGCCTTATGAAGGGAGTACTCGGAACACTACTGGGCCGTCTGGCATATGGCCGGGGGGCTTGCCTTGGTCGCTATCGATGCCGTCGTCGCCGCGGCGCGCGTCCCGACGGGCCAACCCGATTTCGTTGGGTCAAAGCACCGGCCGGCCAGGAACTCACCTAGCTCGCGCATTTCCTGGCTGGCTGCGCCACCAGGACACTGCCTGTGCCATTACAGGAATTGCAAAATGTCTCGTTTCCAAGCACTTGCGTCTTGACTCGCCCTTTGCCCTTGCAGAAGGCGCAGGTCTCGGGTGCATAACTAGGCCTTGTGAAACTCCTCCTTGTGATGTGTCTCGGGTCCAACAGACCTTGCCTGTTGGTGCGAGAGTCGGTACGAGCGTGTCGCTCGGGCCGAATAGACTCCTCCTACTCGTGTCCGGAGCCTGCTGACCGATGGTGCCATGGGGATATCGCAACGTGGCTCAGGGAGTCCTCCTACTGACCCGTCACCAACCTTGACCTGTGTGACTGAAGAAACGCGACGTAGAATTCCGCCTCCTCCATCGTCAGGAAAGTGCATAGTACAGCGTCGCGCTGGAGGACGGCCCAGAGGGTTCCAGTGCCATGCTCATTGGGCATTTCCTTGATTTCAAAATCGATTTCCATATCGAGTCGCCCTAGCGTCGGGTGTGTGAAATAGAGTATTGGTCGGGGCGCTGTGTCAGGCCGGTCTTTGTGGCCTTGTGCGGGACCAACTCGGTGCGGCGGATGGGTACTTCGCGCGGAGCAGAAATGAAGAGCTTGGCCTGTCCGCGAGAGTCTCGAGCAACCCAGATGATGATGTCATCGCCGATGCGGACGGCGCCGCCTGATTCCAGTTCAAGCACTAGCATGTAGCCACCTCCGTATGACATTGCGATAGCACTGGCGGGTATAGACCACTCGAGCTCCGTCCGGGCTTCTCACTGTTAGGACTGGACTAACCCAACAGTGGTTCTAATCGTGGGGACAGGTCAAACGGAGCAATGCTGTCACATTGTCGCTCAATAATTGGCGTGCATGAGTAGAAGCAAAGTCTAAAGATAGTTCTGTTGTGTGTCCCTGCTGGGTAAATGACAAATATCAAGCGTATAAATGACCTGAGTCGGCCTCGATGCCCCTGGTGTTCTGAAACCTGAACTATCCGTTCAAGTGTCTGTCGCTACTGGGTTTGTACTACATTTGACAATGTCATATTGAAGCTGGTAAACAGGCTGCGGACGCGGGGCACGTTGCATGCTCATGGATGGCGTGGTGACCATTTGTATGTAACAACTGGTTATTTTTCTCAGGGACGAGCGCATGATGCGTCATATACTTTGCCGTTGGGTCGATTCTTCACGCTGCGTAGCCGGTCTTTCCCTCTCTTCCCTCGGTAATTCGCCCCATACTCCACGTGTCCTTCTGGCACGTGCCCTCTTGGTTCTCCTGCCACTGACGCCGGCCTTCGTGGGTACGGCCGCCCATGCTGAGGCTGTTGGTGCGACGCAGGGCGCCTTCGCAGTCGATGAGCAGGGAACCGCCACCTACTCCATTCCGCTGCAGGTCCCGCCGGGCACGGCCGGCATGCAGCCCGAGCTCTCCCTCAGCTACAGCAGCCGTTCCGGGAACGGGCTGCTCGGTGTCGGTTGGTCCCTGGGAGGACTGTCCACCATCCACCGCTGCGCGGCCACCATCGCCCAGGACGGCTTCACCGACGGGGTGGACCTGGAACGGGACCGTTTCTGTCTGGACGGGCAGCGGCTGATCGCCGTCGCCGGCGAATATGGCCTGGACGGCGCCGAGTACCGGACCGAGATCGACAGCCAGGTGAAGGTGGTCTCCTACGGACAGGCAGGTGGCGGGCCGGCCTGGTTCCGCGTCTGGACGAAATCCGGCCAGATCATGGACTACGGCAACAGTGCCGACAGCGTTGTAGCCGTTGATCCAACCGGTGACGTGCTGACCTGGTCGGTGAACCGTATCAGCGACACGGTCGGCAACTACTTCTCCTTCACATATCACAACGACGCGTCGAGCGGGGAGCATCATCCACTCCGGATCGACTACACCGGAAACGATCCGGCCGGCGTGCCGCCCTACGCCCAGGTGCTCTTCGACTACGTAGTGCGCAGCGACACGACATTCGGCTATGCGCTTGGCTATCGCCGCGAGCAGAACGTTCGTCTCGCGTCGGTGCAGATGCGGGTGGATGGGGTCCTGGCGCGGGAATACCGGCTTTCCTACGAGCAGAGCGCGATCACCGGGCGTTCGCGCATCCGGTCCGTCCGCGAATGCGGCATGGAGGGCGGCTGTCTGCCCGCGCTGGAGTTCACTTGGCAGGAGGGCCAGAAGGGCTTCATCGAGGAGCCCGCCTGGGGGCTCGACGACCCGGATTTCAACTTCAGCTACAAGGAAAATCCCGATGTGGGCTTCAGGGCCCTCGATCTGAACGGCGACGGCCTGATCGACTTCCTTCGCGCCCGTGCCAAGGGGGACGAGCGCTCCCATGCGGCCTTCATCAACACGGGCAATGGCTTCACGCGAGATGATACCTGGTCCCTGGCTGCTTATCCCTCTGCCCATTTCGTCCGGGATGATGGCTATAAAGATGCGGGAATGCAGATCGTCGATCTCAATAGCGATGGATTGCCAGATCTGCTGCGTGCCTATGACAGTTCGTCATGGGACTACCACATGGCGTTCCTCAATACCGGTGAAGGTTTTGTTGAGAATGCCTCCTGGAAGATACCTGACGCGAAAGCAGAGTTCGTTTGGGATACCGATGACGCGGGCACCCGGATCGTTGACTTGAATGGCGATGGGCGGCCCGATCTTGTGACGGGCTTCAAGTGGAGTGATACGGGAGAAAAATATAGATCGTACGTCAACACCGGCTCGGGCTTCGTAAGGCAGGACGACTGGACCGTGCCTTACCAGCAGGATGCGCAGTTCGCCGATTCCTCTCATACCGACGAAGGCGCGCGGCTCGTCGACCTGAACGGGGACCAGCTTCCCGATATCCTCAAGCTGCGCCGCTGGGACGGGGGCAGCACCCGGCTCGGCTTCCTGAACACCGGAGAGCATTTCGAGCGCAATGACGGCTGGCTGCCGGCCGATGCCGGGTTCTCCTTCTCCTACAAGTCCGATTGGGACGGCGCCGAGAGCGTGGATCTGAACGGCGATGGCCTGGCCGACCTGCTCCAGATCCAGGTGTTGGAGACGGGCGTGCGCGTGAGCCGGGCCTACATCAACACTGGCACGGGGTACGTGGAGGACGCGGGCTGGCATATCGCCGACGAGCAGATCAAGTTCCAGCACAAGACCAAGGACCGCGGTCTGCGGCTTGCCGACCTGAACGGGGACGGCCTGGCGGATCTCCTGGCCGCCTACCGCGACGGCACCCTGGTGGTGCGGGCCGCCTACATCAACACCGGGCGGGGCTTCGTGCGGGATGATGACTGGAACTTCCCCGGAACCATCACCTACGACAACCAGTCCGACGACGTCTTCGCGGTCAAGGACGCCGGCTACCCGCGCGGACTCCAGATCCTCGATATTAACGGCGATGGCCTGGCGGATCTGCTGCGGGCCCACAGCTACGAATACGGCAGCCGCCACACCGCCTTCATCAACCGGGGCCCGGTCCCGGATCTCCTGCTCGGCGTCCGGGATGCCCTGGGCGCGGAGACCGCTCTCACCTACAGCTCCCTGACCGACAAGGGGATCTATACCAAGGGCGCGGGCGCGGTCTTCCCCCAGCAGGACTTCCAGGCCCCCCTCCCGGTGGTGAGCGCCGTGGAGAGCTCCGACGGCGCCGGGGGAACCTACCGGCTCGAATACCGCTACGCCGGGGCGCGGGTTCATCTCCAGGGGCGCGGGTTCCTCGGCTTCGAGCGCGTGGAGTCCACCGACTCCCGGACCGGTCACCAGACAATCACCAGCTACCGGCAGGATTTCCCCTATGCCGGCCTGGCCAGCTGGACCGAGCAGCGGCTCGCCGACGGCACCCTGGTGCAGCGGGTGGAGAGCACCTACGACGCCCTGCCGAGCGCCAACGGCGCGGTCCGGTTCCCCTATGCCGCCGCCACCGTCGAGCGGAGCTACGAGCTGACCGGCGCACTGACCACCCAGGTGACCACCCAGTCGGCCTACGACGGGTTCGGGAACCCCACCCAGGTCGTGGTGACCACCGAAGGGGGCGGAGAGGTCTTCGTCAAGGAGACGGTCAATACCTATGACAACGATCCGGCGCTGTGGCACCTGGGGCGGCTGCGGCGGGCGGTCGTCACCCACCGCGGCACGGACGGCGACGTCCAAGTGCGGACCTCCGCCTTCGAGTACGCGCCGGTCACCGGGCTGTTGACCCGGGAGGTGATCGAGCCCGACTCCCCCACCGCCTGGCAGGCGACCGACTACGAATACGACGCCTTCGGCAACAAGGTGCGCGCCACCCTCAGCGGGCCGGACCTGGAGAGCCGCGTCACCACCACGGGCTACGACGCCCGGGGGCGGTTCGCCACGACCACGGCCAACGCCCTCGGCCACAGCGAGACCCGCGTCCATCATCCCGCCTTCGGCGGCGTGCAGCGCCTCACCGGCCCCAACGGCCTCACCACCACCTGGACCTATGACGAGTTCGGGCGGCAGGTGCTCGAGCAGCGGGCCGACGGCACCGTGACCGAGAAGCAGTTCGAGTGGTGCGACGCGGCCGCCGGCTGCATGGCCGGCGCGGTCTACCGGGTCACGACCCTGAACACCGGCAACGCGCCCAACACGCTCTACTATGACATCCTGGGGCGCGAGATCCGCAAGGAGGGCCGCGGCTTCGACGGCACCCCTGTCTACCAGGACACCGTCTACAACGCGATCGGCCAGGTGGCCCGGGCCTCCCTGCCCTACGCCGTGGGAGAGGCCGCCCACTGGGTGGAGACCGCCTACGACGCGCTCGGGCGGGAGACCGCCATCACCCAGCCCGGTCCCGGCGGCAGTGCCTCGGTCACCGAAACCCACTATGCTGGCCTCTCCACCACGGTCGTCGATCCCCTCGGCCGCCAGAAGACCACCACCCGCAATGCGCTCGGCAAGGTCGTCCACGTCCAGGAGGAGGAGGGCGCCTGGCTGACACACGGCTATGACGCCGCGGGCAACCTGGTCCGCACCGACGCCGGCGGCGTCGTCACCACCATGGCCTACGACATCCGCGGCCGCAAGGTGGCCATGGACGATCCGGATATGGGCCACTGGGAGTACCGCTACAACGCCGTGGGCGAGCTGGTCTGGCAGCGGGACGCCAAGGGCCAGGAAGTCTCCATCGTCTACGACCGTCTGGGACGGATGGTGCAGCGCGATGAGCCCGAGGGCGCCACCACCTGGACCTACGACACGGCCGCCGGCGGCGTGGGCAAGCTGGCGGAGGTGAGCGGCCCCAGCGGCTACCGCGAGACCTACGGCTACGACGCCCTCGGCCGGCCCGCGCTGACCACCACCCATGCCGAGGGCGAGAGCTTCTCCGTGCTGACCGGCTACGATGCCGCCGGGCGGGTCGCCCATGTCACCCGTCCCCAGGGTTTCGTGGTCGAGAACGTCTACAACGAGCTCGGCTACCTGGAGGCCGTACGCAGCCCGAGCGGGCAGGTGACCGACTACGACTATGCCCACCTGGCGGAGATCATCGCCAGCCTCGATGGCGCCATCGCCGATCTCCTGGCCCAGGCCACCTACTACAACGGCCTGGCCGAGGACTATCGCCAGCAGGCGGCCGCCTACCAGGCGCTGGCCGCGGATCTCGAGCAGCAGGCTGATGCCGACCTCGAGACCGCCCAGCTGCTCCGCGAGGCGGCCGCCCAGCTCATCGCCCACGCGGAGATCCTGGAGGCCTCGGCGGCGGACAAGCAGGCCCAGGCGGACCAGCTCTACGCTGAAGCGGATGCGCTGATCGAAATCGCCGAATTGAGCGATCCATATTTTAGGTCGTATTACCTGAATGAGGCTGCGCTCAAACAGGCCGAGGCCGACGACCTGCTGCTGCAGGCCGAGGCGGAGCTACAGCAGGCGGCGGACGAGCGCGCCCAGGCCGCGGATGACATCGCCCAGGCCGAAGCCCTGGAGCAGGCGGCGTCGGATGCGCAGGCCACAATGGCCCTGCATCTGGCCGAGGCCGACCGGTTGCTGGACCTGGCGGAAGCGGCGGCCCTGGAGGCGGAGCGCACGTCCACGCTCGCCGCCAACCTGCAGGAGGTGGCCACGCACTACGCCGCCATGCAGGCCGACGGCGACAACATCTACTACTGGCGGGCCAAGGACCGGGACGCCGCCGGCCGGCTCACCGCGGAGATCGCGGGCAACGGGCTGGTGACCGACCGGATCTACGATTCCGGCACGGGGCAGCTGCAGGCCATCATGAGCGGTTTCGGCACCGCCCAGGCCATCCGCTACCTCGAGTACGACTACGACGCGCTGAACAACGTCACCGCCCGCCACGACCGGGTGCAGGATCTCTCCGAGACCTTCGCCTACGACCGGCTCGACCGCCTGACCCAGTCCACGGTGAGCGGGAGCTTCGGCGACATTCCCTACAACCACGCCGTCGACTACCAATACGACGCCCTCGGCAACATCACCCACAAGTCCGACGTGGGCGACTACACCTACGGCGCGGGCAACACCGCTCCCGGCCAGATCGGCCCCCATGCCCTGGTGAGCGCGGGCAGCGACCCGGACGGCTACCAGTACGACGCCAACGGCAACATGACCTCGGGCGGCGGGCGGGTCATCGCCTGGACCTCCTTCGACAAGCCCATGGAGTTCCAGCGCGGCGACTACCAGACCCTGTTCGCCTACGGCCCCGACCGCAGCCGCTACCTCAAGGTCAGCAACACGGGCCGGACCCTCTACGTGGGCAAGCTCTACGAGCGCGAGCTGCTCGCCGACGGCCAGGTGAAGCACAAGCACTTCATCTACGCCGGCGGCGAGCTGGTGGCCATCCAGGTGAAGGCGGAGGAGGACGGCGCGCCGCTGCCCGACGAGACCCGCTACCTGCACCGGGACAACCTCGGCTCCATCGACACCATCACCGACGGGCGCGGGAACATCGTCGAGCGGCTGAGCTACACCCCCTTCGGCGCCCGCCGCGCCGGCGACTGGCGGGCCACCGACCCCTTCAACCCGGCCGGGCTGGTGCTGGCGAGCTTCACCAACCGCGGCTTCACCGGCCACGAGCACGTGGAGGAGATGGGGCTCATCCACATGAACGGCCGGGTCTACGACCCCGTCCTGGGACGCTTCCTCTCCGCCGACCCGAACGTGCAGTTCCCCCATGCCTCCCAGAGCTACAACCGCTACGCCTATGTGCTCAACAACCCGCTGAAATATACGGATCCGAGCGGGTACTTCCTCAGTGGGCTGTTCAAGTCCATCGGGAAGTTTTTCTCCAAGTGGGGGCGGGTGATTGTCGCGATAGCGGCGGCTGCGGTTGTTGGGCTATGGGCTGCTGGTCTGGTGGGTGGTGGCTTTATAGGTGCGGTTGTGGGAGGTGCCGCGGCAGGATTCGTTGCGGGCGGTATAATGACCGGGAGCTGGCAGGGGGCATTCCAGGGGGCCCTGTTCGGAGCCATAACCGGCGGCATGGCCTGGCAAATAGGGTACGGCGCATCGTTCAGCTGGATAAGGGAACTTGCCGGCGGGCTGGGGCGGCACATAGCGCACGGCGTGGCGAATGGATTGGTGGCGGTCGCTCGGGGAGGGAAATTCCGCAGTGGTTTCTGGGGTGGTTTGTTCGGTTCCGCGGCACCCGTGGATGGCTTGGGTGGAGAGGGTGCGTGGGGAACCGTTGTGCGGACAGTGGCGGCTGCGGTGGTGGGCGGGACGGCTGCTGTTTTGGGTGGGGGGAAGTTTGCGAATGGGGCGGTGTCCGGGGCATTCAGCTATATGTTTGGTTCCCCTGGCCGTAACAGTAGCGGCGGTGACGGTGAGTGGATTTTTCCTAAAGGTGGTTCAACTAACTTGAACGACTACAATTCTGTGATGACGAATGGCATCCTTGGTGACAGAGCGGAATTTACATTGGCGGTAGATACGGCGAAGATGCCCGGCTATTTCAACCCATCGCATGGTTTTGTATTGGATACTCTGGAGTCATTTGGGCAGAAATTCTTCGGATGGGCGGGTGATCCGTTAGCTGCTGGCTTTGCTAGTGGAATGGCTGGTGTCAATCACCCAATGACGATCATCGCGCACAGCCAGGGTACGTTAACGGCCGCGAATGCGGCGCTGTATTACGGGTTGCCTTCTGGATCGTCATTTGTATTCAAGAGTCCGGCAATAACCTATTTCGGTGCGTCTGCAGCTGCTCAAGCTGTCGGCGGATCTTTTCAATATGTTCAGCCGTGGGGAGATGGCGCAAATCTTTGGGCGCCATCGTTTAATCCATTGAGACTCGGTTCGGGCGTGGGTGATCTCTTTTGTGGGTTCTGCACGCACTCGGCAAATGGATTACCATGAGGTGTGGTCATGAAGAGATTGTTTGCTTCGCTGATTTTGGTGGCACTTAGTATGGCTGGATGTGGAAGCGGGCTTTTCAGTTCGGGTATTGATTCCAAGCGTGATGAGCACGGTAACGTCATTTTGCTGGATACCAAAAATAACTGGGAAAATTGGGTTATGTATATGGATTTACATATTTCCAATGAGTTATCTGGAAGGCAAGTTCCTGGTGGGGGTGGACTAGGTGCAACATGGAAAGAGTTCTGGCAGCGACAGATACGCGATATTGGTGATGGCCACCAAGAGAACCCACAAAAGTACATCAACTACATCATTGAAAAACGGCGGCAAGTGGGATTGCCGCCATTGAAGCTAGAAAATGGAACGGCTGACGAGAGGAAGTAGGCGCGTTGACGGGACATGCAGACGGGGTCATGGGGCGCTGACGGGGTCAGGTCTTGGTGCGCCAGGAAAGGCCTGGTCGCATGGGAAGGGCAACAGGAAGCTGCTCCGAAATTGCGAAGAGGGACCCGGTGGGTTGAAATCCCACCCGGCAAAGGTTGGCCACCGGCCGGAAGCGAGTCTTGCGTGGTGACCGGGTAACCGGCGCTGCGAAGCGTAGACAGCGAGCGTGCAGGCCGTGTGATTGAGCCCCGAAATGACCGCTTTGCGGGAGCCGACAGTTTCAAGACGCGGGAAGGCCGCATGACATCGCCGCAATGGCCTGGCGATGTTCGTCCCGCCAGGGTCGGAGAGCAGGGCATGTGCGCACGGGGGTACCCCAGGAACCTGGGAGGCCCATGGCGCTCCACCTGAAACAAGCACCGGTGCTTGGGGAAACCGGACAGCAATTCTCCTGGCCCATCGCCGGAGTGTCTGCTGGCGGCGGGAGCGAACGTTCAGGCCACGAGGTGGTACGGCGGCGCGACGAGAAAGGAGTGCGGCTGACGGGGTCAAGTCTTGCAATCAAGCAGCAAGGAGTTCGGGTGAGGAATGACGCGGCCGCTGCGCATTGGGCTCTCCGGTGGTCTGTACCATGTGACCTCCGGGGGTGATCGGCGGGAGGCGATCTATTTCCGGGATGCTGACCGGGAGGCGTGGCTGTCGATGTTCGGGGCGGTCTGTCGCCGGTTCAACTGGGTCTGCCATGCGTGGTGCCAGATGAGCAATCACTATCACGTAGTGGTGGAGACGCCGGAGGCGAACCTTTCGGGCGGCATGCGACAGCTCAACGGGGTGTATACCCAGTATGTGAATCGGGCGTACCGGCGTGTGGGGCATCTGTTCCTGGTCGGGAATGGGCGATTTCCTGTGAAATTCATTGACAAGCGACACCTTGCATGGACATGAAACCTTCCTACCTGTTGGCCCTCGGGGTCGCGCTGGCCTTGCCCGCGGTCTACTCCCTGGTCACGCCGCGGGAGGCGCCGACGTTGTTTCCAGATGACCGGGAACAGGCACGGATGACATCCGTTGCAGCGCCGAAGACCGATGAGGGCGACGCCAACTCCGAAGCGCCTGTTGTCGATCCTTCGCCGAGGCCCACCGGCCTTGTCGGGCCCCGGCCGGTCAGCCCCAAGACGCTGCCGCCGGAGGCGCAGTCCCTGGCCCGGGCCGTCGAACGCGCCGAAGCGGAGGCGGCGACACCGGGTCCAGCGGATGACACCGTTACGGAGGCCAATGCGCTCATCGAGAGGACGGACCGCATGTTGGCGGAGAAGGGCTACACGCCGCCCGATCCCAACGCCTACGCCGCTTCGGGTGCTGATGGCTCCCGGAGCCTGGAAGCGCTGGAGGCGCGGGCGCAGGCGCTGCGTGAGCGGCTCGATGCGCGATGACGCCACACGCTTCCCGCGCACTCGACACCGATTCACCGCCTGCCTCCTGTCAGAGACCGTTGAATTCCAGGCTCCCCGGATTTCCTGGCCGACGCCCTTGTGCTTGCCGTTGCCATCTGCGCTGTATTCGACGCCCGGGGTGGACAACCGCCGGTTCGCGGCGGTATCTTCACTAAACTTTTGATCTCGAAGACGGTTTGCAGATCGGGCAACCGTTCCGGAGTCCTGTTTGCCAGGATGGCTGTTCTCCCCTCCATTCAAAATAATTTCCCCGGCAGTCAGCGGCTGCTGCCGCTCGCCCGTGCGGCGGCGAGTCTCCTGCTTCTGGCCGCGGCGGCCGATGCCCTGCTCGGGCTGGTCGGGCCCTGGCTGGCCCCCGGCCCTGAACTGACAGAAGCCCCGTTCCAGGAGACTGGAACGATTAATCCGGAGTTCACGGCCGGTCCCGGCGGTGGAGTGGGCTCCACCCTGGCGGCTGCCCGCGATCTCTTCGGCGTTCCCCCGAGCGAGCCGGTGCCCGAGCCGGTGCAGGCGCCCGAGACGCGGCTGGCGCTGGAGCTGCGCGGGGTCTGGGTGGCGGAGCGGCCGGAGGCGTCGCTGGCCATCATCGAGGCGGACCGGGAGGCCCGCTACTTCCGCATCGGCGAGACGGTCGCCGAGGGCGCGACCCTTCACCGGGTCGAGGCGGCGCGGGTCCTGCTGCGCCGCGGCGGCCGGTTCGAGGCGCTCTCCCTGCCGCGGGAGTCGCTGATTCCGGCCACGGAGGCGCCGGGACCGGCCGAGGATTCCGATGGCGGCGTGGATCTCGTGGGCTACCGCGAGCGCTTCAAGGCGGACCCTCAACAGTTCGCGAGGCTGATCCGGCTCATTCCGGTGCAGCGCCAGGGGCGGCTGGAGGGCTACCGGCTGCTGCCGGGACTGGACCGGGCGCTGTTCACCGGCCTCGGCCTGGAGACCGGGGACCTGGTGACGGCGGTCAACGGGATCCGGGTTGGGGAGGCGGGCGCGGCGGAGCGAATCATCGCCGAGCTGGCCGACGCCCCGAGGGTGCGGGTCGACCTGGTGCGTGACGGCCGGGCGATGACGCTCGACTACGGGCTGGAGGGGTGATGGACGCGAGCCGGCGATGCGGCGCGGAATTGAAGGGGAGCGGAGCGGTGCGGAACAAAGCGGGAGTCTGTCGCCGGCTCCATCCGCTGCTGGCCCTGCTGCTGCTCCTGCTGCCGCTCGGCCAGCCGCCGGCGCGGGCGGAGGCGGGCGGGGTGACCCTCAACCTCGTGGATGCGGACATCCAGTCCTTCATCGGGACCGTGTCGGAGCTGACCGGCCGAAACTTCGTCCTGGACCCCCGGGTGAAGGGGAAGGTGACGGTGGTTTCCTCCCACGCGATGGACGCCGACGCGGTCTACCGGGTCTTTCTCTCCGTGCTCCAGGTCCACGGCTACGCGGCCGTTCCCGGCGAGGAGGTCACCAAGATCGTGCCGGTGGCGGAGGGCAAGCAGATCGACACGCCGGTGGCCGACGATGCGGCGCCGGGTGCCGGCGACGAGGTGGTCACCCGGGTGGTTTCCGTGGAGCATGTCTCGGCCGACCAGCTGGTGCCGCTGCTGCGCCCGCTGGTCCCCCAGCAGGGGCACCTGGCCGCCTACGCCCCCGGGAACGTGATCATCGTCTCCGACACCGCCGGCAACATCGGGCGGCTGGTGAAGATCATCGACCGCATCGACATCGAGAGCGAGACCGGCTACGAGGTGATCCGCCTCGCCCACGCCCCGGCCGCCGAGGTGATCCGCCTCCTCAACAGCCTCAAGACCCCGGCCGGGCCGGCGGAGCCGGCGGGCGAGCGGCTGGTGTTCGCCGCCGACGAGCGCACCAACAGCATCCTGCTGAGCGGCGATCCGGCCTCCCGGCTGCGGATCCGCACCCTGGTCACCCACCTGGACACACCGGTGGAGGAGTCCGGCAACACGCGGGTGGTCTACCTCCACTACGCCAAGGCGGAGGAGCTGGCGCCGCTGCTCAAGAGCGTCTCCGGAAGCCTGGTCAAGGAGGCGGGCGCGGCGCCGGCGGGGCAGCCCGGCCGGAGCCGGGTGAGCATCGAGGCGGACGCGAACACCAACGCCCTGGTCATCACCGCGCCCCAGGAGGTGCTGGCCGCCCTGCAGGGGATCATCCGCCAGCTCGACGTCCGCCGGGCCCAGGTGCTGGTGGAGGCGGTCATCGCCGAGGTCTCCACCGACACGGCCAAGGAGCTGGGCATCCAGTGGATCCTGGATGGCACCCCCGGGGGCGAGGGGCCGGTGGGGGTGATCAACTTCGGCGGTTCGGGCTCGGGCATCGTCCAGCTCGGCGCCAGCATCGAGGCGGGCAACGTGCCCAGCCTGGGCGACGGCCTCGCCCTCGGCTTCGGCCGCTTCAACAGCGGCTCGCTCAACTTCGCCGCCCTCATCCGGGCGCTCTCGGGCGACGCGGCCACCAACATCCTCTCCACCCCGAGCCTGGTCACCCTGGACAACGAGGAGGCGGAGATCGTGGTGGGCCAGAACGTGCCCTTCCTCACCGGCTCCTACACCAGCATCGGCGACTCCGGCAGCACGCCCACCAACCCGTTCCAGACCATCGAGCGCAAGGACGTGGGGCTGACCCTGCGCATCAAGCCGCAGATCAACGAGGGCGACAGCATCCGCCTGGAGATCGAGCAGGAGGTCTCCAGCCTGGCGGCCAGCAGCATCGGGGCGGCGGACGTCATCACCAACAAGCGCGCCATCCGCACCAGCGTGATGGTGGAGGACGGCCGGCTGCTGGTGCTGGGCGGGCTGATGGACGAGAGCCTGCAGGGCAGCCGCCAGAAGGTGCCGGGGCTGGGGGACATCCCGCTGCTGGGCGGGCTGTTCCGCTACGACAAGACCACGCTGGTGAAGAAGAACCTGATGGTTTTCCTGCACCCGGTCATCCTGCGCGACGGAGCGATGGAGAGCCGCATCTCCGGGGGCAAGTACAACCACATCCGCGCCCGGCAGCTGCAGCTGCGCGAGGAGGGGGTGCCCATGCTGCCCCGGGAGGCGATCCCGGTGCTGCCCGAGGAGCAGGACCTCCTGAGCCGCCCCACCTACCAGTTCCCGGTCGGGCCCAACTCGTGAGCCTGGAGCCCGGGAGCGGCCGGAGCGGGGGCGCGGGGGCGATGCCGGCGCTCCCCTACGGCTTCGCCCGCCGCTACGGGGTGCTGGTGGCGGACGGGCCGGCGCCGGAGGGGACGGGCGTCCGGGTGCTCTGCCGCCCCGACGCGGCCGCCGGCGCGCTGATCGAGCTACGCCGCCATCTCGGGCGCCCGATCCGGCTGGAGACGGTGGCGCCCGAGGTGTTCGAGGAGCGGCTGGCGGCGCTCTACCAGCAGGGCGCCGGCGGCGGGCTGGAGGAGATGGAGGCCTACGGCGAGTCGCTCGACCTGCAGGCCGTCGCCCAGTCCCTGCCGGAGCCGGCCGACCTGCTCGAGAGCGAGGACGACGCGCCCATCATCCGGCTGCTCAACGCGCTGCTCACCGAGGCGGTGCGGGAGAACGCCTCGGACATCCACATCGAGCCCTTCGAAAACCGGCTGGTGGTGCGCTTCCGGGTGGACGGGGTGCTGCGGGAGGTGCTCAGCCCGCCGCCGGCGCTGGCCCCGCTGGTGGCCTCGCGGGTGAAGGTGATGGCGCGGCTCGACATCGCCGAGAAGCGCCTGCCCCAGGACGGGCGCATCTCGCTGCGCATCGGCGGCCGGCCGGTGGACGTGCGCGTCTCCACCATCCCCTCCAGCCGCGGCGAGCGGGTGGTGCTGCGCCTGCTCGACAAGCAGGCGGGGCGCCTCGACCTGCTGCACCTGGGCATGGCGCCCGGGACCCTGGAGGCGATGAACCGCCTCATCGGGCTGCCCCACGGCATCCTCCTGGTCACTGGCCCCACCGGATCGGGCAAGACCACCACCCTCTACGCGGCGCTGGCCCGCCTCAACGACCGGCGCCGCAACATCCTCACCGTGGAGGACCCCATCGAGTACGACCTGGACGGCATCGGCCAGACCCAGGTGAACCCCAAGGTGGAGATGACCTTCGCGCGGGGGCTGCGGGCCATCCTGCGCCAGGACCCGGACGTGGTGATGGTGGGGGAGATCCGCGATCTGGAGACCGCCGGGATCGCCGTACAGGCGAGCCTTACCGGCCACCTGGTCTTCTCCACCCTCCACACCAACACCGCGGTGGGCGCGGTCACCCGGCTGCGGGACATGGGGGTGGAGCCGTTCCTGCTCGCCTCGAGCCTCGTCGGCGTGCTGGCCCAGCGGCTGGTGCGGCTGCTCTGTCCCGAATGCCGCACTCCCTACGCCGCCGGCCGCGCCGAGTGCGAACGGATGGGGCTCGACCCGGCCCGGCCGCCCACGCTCTTCGCGCCCGGCGGCTGCCCCCGCTGCCGGGGCAGCGGCTACCTGGGGCGCACCGGCATCTACGAGCTGGTGGAGGTGGACGCGGCCCTGCGGACCCTGATCCACGACGGGGCGGGGGAGCACCGGCTGGAGGCCCATGCCCGCAGCCGCGGCCCCGCCATCGAGGCCGACGGCTGGCGGCGGGTGCTGGCGGGGGAGACCAGCGTGGAGGAGGTGCTGCGGGTCTCCCGCAGCGGCCCATGAGCTAGCGCCGATGGGGGCCTTCGAGTACACGGCGCTGGACGGGCGCGGGCGGCAGCGGCGCGGCACCCTGGAGGGGGAGACCCCGCGCCAGGTGCGCCAGCGGCTGCGGGAGCAGGGGCTGACGCCGCTGGCGGTGGAGGCGGTGGAGCGCCGCGAGGTGCGCCTGCGCGCCGGCCGGGCCGGCCTGCTGCGGCGCGGGCTCGGCGCCACCGAGGTGGCGCTGCTCACCCGCCAGCTCGCCACCCTGGTGCGCGCCGGGACGCCGCTGGCCGAGGCGCTGACGGCGGTGGCCGAGCAGAGCGGGCGGCCGCGGGTCCGGCGCGTGATCCTGGGGGTGCGGGCCCGGGTGCTGGAGGGCCACAGCCTGGCGGCGGGCCTGGGCGCCTTTCCCCACGTGTTCCCCGAGCTCTACCGGGTGACGGTGGAGGCCGGCGAGCAGGCCGGGCGCCTGGACGGGGTGCTGGAGGGGCTGGCGGACTACCTGGAGCTGCGCCAGCAGCAGCGCCAGAAGGTGACGCTGGCGCTGGTCTACCCGGCGCTGCTCACCGGGGTGGCGGTGCTCATCGTGGCGGGGCTGCTCACCTACGTGGTGCCGGAGGTGGTGCAGGTGTTCGAGCACATCCACCAGCAACTGCCCTGGCTGACCCGGGCGCTCATCGCGGCGAGCGGGTTCCTGCAGGCCCACGGCGCCCTGCTCGGCGGCGGGCTGCTCGCCCTCTGGGGGCTGGCGCTCTTCCTGCTGCGGCGTCCGGCCCTGCGCCGCCGCTGGGACGGGGTGATCCTGCGCCTGCCCTTCGTGGGCCGGCTGGTGCGGGGGCTGAACGCCGGGCGCTTCGCCCGCACCCTGAGCATCCTCACCCGCAGCGGGGTGAGCGCGGTGGAGGCCCTGGCGGTGGCGGGCCCGGTGATGGGGCGGGCGCCCCTGCGCGCGGCGGTGGCGGAGGCGGCGGCCCGGGTGCGCGAGGGCGAGAGCATCCACCGCGCCCTCGGCCGCAGCCGGCTGTTCCCGCCCATGCTCATCCACCTGGTGGCCAGCGGCGAGGGCGGGGGGCAGCTCGACGCCCTGCTGGAGCGGGCGGCACAGTACCAGGAGCGGGAGAGCGACACCCTCGTCGCGGCGCTGCTGGGGTTGCTGGAGCCGTTGTTGATCCTGGCCATGGGCGGGGTGGTGCTGGCCATCGTGGTGGCCATCCTGCTGCCCATCTTCGAGCTCAACCAACTGGTGCGCTGAGCCGGCGACCCGTGCCGATTCCCGGCCAGCGCCCCACGGACTGGAACCTGTCGAACATGATGAACGGAAGGCGAGACGCGACGCGGCGCCGGGCGGCCGGCTTCACCCTCATCGAGGTGATGGTGGTGGTGGTGATCCTGGGCATCCTCGCCGCCCTGGTGGTGCCGCGGATCATGGACCGGCCGGCCGAGGCCCGGCAGGTGAAGGCCCGCCAGGACATCCGGGCGCTGGAGAGCGCGCTCGGCCTCTACAAGCTGGACAACTACGTCTACCCCACCACCGACCAGGGGCTGGAGGCGCTGGTGGAGCGCCCGGGCGGCACGCCGGAGCCGCGCAACTGGAAGGCGGGGGGGTATGTCCGGCGCCTGCCCAGCGATCCCTGGGGCAACCCCTACCTCTACCTCAATCCCGGCAGCCACGGAGACTTCGACCTCTATACCCTGGGCGCCGACGGCCAGCCGGGCGGGGAGGGCGAGAATGCCGACATCGCCAACTGGACCCTGGAGTAGCCCGCGTCCCGGGCGGGGCGGCGCCACCGCTCCGCGCCCTCACCCGGCGGGCTTCACCCTGCTGGAGCTGCTGGTGGTGCTGGTGATCGTGGGGGTGCTGGCGGGCCTGGTGGTTCCGGGCCTCGGCCTGCCGGGCGGCGCGGTGGATGCGCGGGCGGAGGCGGAGCGGTTCGCCGCGCTGCTGGAGCTCGCGCGGCAGGAGGCGGTGGTGGGCCTCGCGTCCCTGGCGGTGCGCGTCGACCGCGAGGGCTACCGGTTCGAGCGCTTCGGCGAGAACGGGTGGGAGGTGATCGGGGGCGACCGGCTGCTCCGGCCCCGTGCCTGGCCCGAGGGGCTGGCGGTGGCGCTCTCGGTGGAGGGGGGCGGGAGCGGGGAGGAGCAGGCCCGCATCGAGCTCTACGGCAGCGGCGAGCAGACCCCCTTCAGCCTGCGCCTGGATGCCTCCGCAGGCGGCTGGCGGGTGAGCGGGGATGCCCTCGGCCGGGTGTCCCTGGCGGTGGAGGACACAGGAGCGTGAGTCGGCGGCGGTTGCCCGGGCCGCGGGGGCGGGGCTTCACCCTGCTGGAGGTGCTGGTGGCGCTGGCGGTCATCGCCGTGGCCATGGCGGCGCTGGTGAAGGCGGCCGGGGACCAGGCGGCGGCGGCCGTCCACCTGCGCGATCGCATCCTGGCCCACTGGGTGGCCCTGAACGTGGTGGCGGAGACCGAGCTGGCGGCGGCGTGGCCCGCGCCGGGCGAGCAGGAGGGGGTGAGCCCCATGGGCGGGGCGCTGTGGCGCTGGCGGATGCGGGTGAGCGACACGCCCGACCCCGCCGTGCGCCGGCTCGAGGTGGCGGTGGGGCCGGATGGCGGGGCGGAGCCGGTGGGCAGCCTGACGGCCTATCTCGGCCGGCCGGGAGGGACGCAATGAGCCGCGCCCGGCCGGTCGCCGGCTTCACGCTCCTGGAGCTGCTGGTGGCGCTGGCGGTCTTCGCGGTGCTGGCCACCGTGGCCTACGCGGGCGTCTACCAGGTGCTCCAGGTCCGGGACCGGACCGAGGACCAGGCGCGGCGGCTGGACGCCCTGCGCAAGAGCTTCGCCCTGCTGCAGCGGGATCTGGAGCAGGCGGCGCCGCGGCCGGTGCGCGACGCCTACGGCGACATTCTGCCCGCCTTCCGGCTCGGCGCCGAGGGCGCCCTGCTGCTGGAGCTGACCCGCGGAGGCTGGACCAACCCCGCCGGGCGGCCGCGCAGCACCCTGCGGCGGGTCGGGCTCGAGCTCCGCGACGGGCGGCTCCGGCACCTCGCCTGGCGGGTGCTCGATCGCGCCCAGGACAGCGAGCCGGTGGCCACGGAGCTGGTGGCCGGGGTGAGCGGGGTGGAGGTGGAGTGCCTCGATGCGGACGGGAACTGGGTGCGGCGCTGGCCGCCGCCCCGGGACCGGGACGGCGGTCCGGATCCGTCCGCGCTGCCCCGCGCGGTGCGCCTCACCCTGGTGCTGGAGGCATGGGGGCGCTTCACCCGCCTTTTCCGGCTGCCCGGGGCGGGCCCGGAGGAGGCGCCGTGACCGGCGCCGGCGGAGCCCGTGGGCGCGGGATCCTCGCCGCGGGACAGGCGGGCGTGGCCCTGGTGACCGCCCTCATCCTGGTGGCGGTGGCCACGGTGGCGGCGGTGGGGATGGCCTCCACCCAGCTGCTGAACATGCGGATGACGGGCAACACCCTGCAGGCGGACCAGGCCTACCTCACGGCACTGGGCGCCGAGGCGTGGGCACGCCAGGTGCTGCTCCGGGATGCGCGGCAGAACCGGACCGATGCCCCCGGGGATGACTGGGCGGTGGCGCTGCCGCCGGTGGCGGTGGAGGGCGGGAGCGTGGCCGGACGCATCGAGGACCTGGGCGGGCGGTTCAACCTCAACGGCCTGCTGACCGGGGCCGGGGTGCCCGACCCGCTGGCGGTGGCGCGCTTCACCCGGCTGCTGCGGATTCTCGATATCGACCCGGGGGTGGCGGCGGCGGTCGTGGACTGGCTCGACGCCGACCGGGTGCCGGGCTTTCCCGGCGGGGCGGAGGACGAGGCCTACCTGGGCCGGGATCCGGCCTACCGGGCCGCCAACGGGCCGATGGCCAGCATCAGCGAGCTGCGCCTGGTGGCGGGTATCGACGGAGCGGCCTACCAACGACTCGCGCCCCACGTGGCGGCTCTGCCCGGGCGCGCGGCGATCAACGTCAACAGCGCCACGCCGGAGCTGCTGCGGAGCCTCGCCGAGGGCATCGAGGCGGGGGACGCCGAGACCCTGGTGGCGGCGCGGGGCGAGGCGGGTTTCGAAACCGTGGCGGAGTTCCTCGCCGAGGCGGCGCTGGCGGGGCGCGCGGTGGACGAGGCGGGGCTGTCCGTGGCGAGCCGCCACTTCCTCCTCACGGCGGAGGTGCGCATCGGCGGCGCGTTCACCCGCCACCAGGCCCTGCTCGAGCGGGACGAGACCGGGAAGCGGGTCAGGACGGTGCGGCGGAGCATGGGAGCGGAATAGCATGGCCGGAAAGTGGGTGGTGGCGCGGTGTCCGGATTCGGACCCGGAACGGCTGGAGTGGGTGGAGGTGTCCGCCGCGTGCGCCATCGACGGGGCGGTGGCCCGGGGCGCGCCCGAGGCGCTGGCCGCTGCGGCCCAGGGGCGGCGGCTGGCCGTCCTGGTTCCCGGCGAACGGGTCTGGGTGACCCGGGTGCGGCTCGCCGCCCGCACCCGGCGCCAGCGCGAGGCGGCGCTGCCCTACGCCCTGGAGGAGCGGCTCGCCGACGACGTGGAGTCGCTCCACTGCGCCCCCGGCCGGCCCGGGGCGGACGGAAGCCTCCCCGCCGCGGTCGTCGGGCGGGAACTGATGGAGGCGTGGCTGTCCCGCTTCGCCGCCGCCGGTCTGCGCGTCGAGCGCCTGCTGCCGGACTGCCTGGCGCTGCCCCTGGAGCCGGGAGCCTGGTCGCTGTGGAGCGAGGGAGGGCGGACACTGGTGCGGACCGGTCCCGAGAGCGGTTACGTGGTGGATACCCCGAACCTGGTCCACATGCTGCGGGCCGAACTCCGCCAGGAGACCGCCGCGGCGCCCGAGCGGATAGTCCTGGGCGGGGCGGCGGTGCCAGCGCTTACGGCCGAGCTCGAGGCGCTGGGGATTCCGGTCGAGTGCTTCGAGCCGGGGGATCTGCTGCCGCTCCTGGCTCCGGGCGCCAGCGCATCGAAGGCGCCGCTCGACCTGCTCCAGGGGCCGTTCGGGCGCCAGGAGCGGATCGGGCGCCGGCTGCGGCCGTGGCGGCTGCCCGCGGCCCTGGCCGCCCTGTGGCTCGTCCTCCTGGTGGCAGGCAAGGCGACGGCGCTCCATCAGCTGCGCGCCGAGCGGGCGGCCCTGCAGGCGCAGATCGACGCCCTCTACCTGGAGACCTTCAGCGACGCCATCCGGGTGGTGGACGCCCGCACCCAGATGAGCCAGCGGCTGGAGAGGCTTCGCGGCGTCCGTCCGGAGGGCGGCTTCCTCGGCCTGCTGCAGCTCACGGCGGATGCGCTGGGAGACCGCTCAGGCTACCGGCTGCAGCGGGTGGCCTTCGACGACGGCCGGATGGACCTGCTGCTCGAGCTGCCGGCGCTGCAGGCCGTGGACGCGCTCAGGCAGCGGCTGGCCGCCGCGGGACTGCGGGCCGAGGTGGTCTCGGCGAGCGCCCAGGGGGAGCGGGTGCAGGCCCGCCTGCGCATCGGGAGGGGGGCATGATCCGGGCGTGGTGGACCGCGCTGGCCCCGCGCGAGCAGGCGGGCCTGCTCCTCGCCGCGGCCGTGGTGGCCGGCTTCATCCTCTATGCGCTGATCTGGGAGCCTCTCGACGAGGGCGTGCGCACTCTCGGCCTTCAGGTGGAGGCCAAGCGCGGGGAGCTTGCCTGGATGCGCCAGGCGGCGGCCGAAGCGAAACGGCTGCAGGGGACCACGATGCAGCCCGAACGGCCGGCCGGCGTCTCGCTCCTCGCGGCGGTGGACGGCGCCCTGCGCGGGAGTCCGCTGCGGGAGGCGCTGCAGCGCATCGAGCCCGAGGGGGATGACACGGTCCGGGTGTGGCTGCGCAAGGCCCCCTTCAACGACCTGCTGGAACTGCTGGCGTCGCTGGAGAGGCGCTACGGAGTCCGGCCGATCTCGATTACGATGGAGCGCCATGAGCAGCCGGGGCGCGTCGATGGGCGCCTCGTGCTGAAGTGGGAAGAATGACTGGAACTAGGCGGGTTGTTGTCTAAGTCCGGTATTGATAGGGCAGTACTCTGCTATGTCTGGCGCCGATGATCCCGGCATCGAGTGACAAATTCTCGCCAGGAAAGTTGGTCTCGCACCTCTGTATCGCTCTCCCAGGAAGAGATCACAGGTGAGGGTTGCGAACCGTCATGGGCCAATCAGGCGGTAGTTTAATCGTGGGGGCAGGTCAGATGAGCGCCTCCTCGTAGTCCGCGAATCCGTCCCGGCATTGCTCGTCGTCCGGTGTGCTCATCTCTGGTGCTCACAAGGTCCGCTTGGGCGGCCATGGTCTCGGTCGCGAGTGCTGGGATTCTATCCCGCCTGGGCTGTCTTTTTGCGCAGATGCTGAGCCCAGACACGCTTCACCTGACTCTCGCTACACCGAACAGCCTTGGCTGTCGCGGCGATGGAGGCGCCGCCACTGCGTAGCGAGACAATGTGCGAGTGTTTGGCGGTGTCCGGCCGGCGGCCGGTGTACTTGCCGGAGGCCTTCGCCAGATCGATTCCCTGGCGCTGCCGGCGGCGCCGGTCCTCGTAGTCGTCACGGGCCATCTGCAGGGCCAGCCGCAGCAACATAGTCTGGACCGACTCGAGCACCACCCGCGCCACGCCCGTGGCGTTCTGTACCAGCTCCGAGAGGTCCACCACGCCCGGCACCGCCAGGCGGGCTCCCTTGGCCTTGATGGTTTCGACAAGCTGCTCGGCCTCGGCCAGAGGCAGTCGGCTGATCCGGTCCATCTTCTCGGCTATGACCACCTCGCCCGGCTGCAGGTCTCCAATCATCCGCAGCATTTCCGGACGGTCAGCGCGAGCGCCGGAGGCCTTCTCACGGTAGAGGCCGCCGATGTAGTAACCGGCAGCCTTGGCCTCCTCTATGAGCGCCTCCTGTCGGGTGAGGTCCTGGGCGGCCGAACTCACGCGCATGTATATGCGGGCGATCTTCATGGTGCTCCTTATGTGGGTTCTTTTGGGTATAGGTATTTGCGCCGATTATGGAGTGTGGGGCGCAAAAGGTCTACCCGCGACCTAAGTGCGCTGGCTCACTTTGGCCGACCCAAATGAACCATGTTTGCCATTGTGGGTAGTGATCGCGGCAGGTAGTGGTGCTTGCATGATCGGCATCCATCCGCCACTGTGCGGCCGAGTGCGGACCGAAGCCGGCGTCCCATACAGTGCCGGCCGCCGGATCGAATCGCCGCGCCCTGAAGCAGACGGGCAACCAGCCGGGTGCCTGAGATGCCGGGCGTCCCCGCGTACGGGCTCCCAAGCCGAGCCCGGGGCCGCCTGCGTGCATCGTCCTGAAATTGCACTAGAATGGACTCTATAAGGGACGGGCCGGAGGGGCTGCGGAGCCATCGCAGCCATGAATGCCACCACCGACTGGCCAGGCACAGGACGAAGCGACACTTTCCAGACCCCTCCCGACAAATACAATTTCCAATAAAGAAGACATCCGCTCACCTTGTGGGAGTGGCTCAGTTCAACAGCCATTTCTCCGTCATGCTCCGCGAACGGAGAAACGCTTATTTAGTTATGCCCTAATTCGTTGAGGCACAATCGATGGCAGATCACACGACAATCATCATCGACTGGAATGGGCCTTTGGAGTTCCCAGCGATCGCAAAAAATCCACAATGGAAGAGCGGGCTTTATTTGGCCACAGGGAAACGCAAACACAAACATGTTGAGGAGATTCAGTACTGTGGGATCACTGAAGGCAGTTTTTCCACTAGATTGAAAAATCACCACAAGACAGATCAAATAAATAGGAACTTGCGCTTCTGGATTGGGCAAATCGCATATCCGAATGCCAAATCACGTCACTACCTGGAAATTGCTGAATCTATCATCGTGTATTTTTGGCAGCCTAGTCTCAATGAAAGAAAGAGGGTCTATGCTCCCAAGCCAGTTACATTGATTAGCCGATGGCATAGGCCAGACGGTGTGGCGCGACATCGACAGCACCCTATGTGCAAGGAATTGGACGATGTGCTGTCTTGGGATGGGGAACTATGGAGGACTGGCAACCTAAAAGTCTGGGAAGATTAGCGCACCTGATCCGGGGGCTTAAACGTTATAAAAAAGGAGACATACATGGCAGAGAAGAGAAAGCTGAGCGTAATGAGTTGCACATCGTGCGGCAAGAACCACGTGCAGGTTGGCGGAGCCTCGAACTGGGTAATGTGCGACAAGTGTTTCCAAATCCATTGTCCAAGCTGCTATCGGAAGAAACTAAAGCAATCTACGCATTGCACCCAGCACCAACCCTGGGGCAAGTGGATGAGGTCAAAGGTCTCTGGCAGCGAAGCGGTCTTTAAATAGCATTGCTTGAACCTTAGTATAACAACACGTTGCAGCGGCATAAAAAAGCTGTGCAGTCCGGTTAGTTCGGGACGTTAGATCGCATCTACCACCCGACATGGAAATCAATAGCAAATCAGAATTAGCAAAGGCTGCAGAGCAGGCTGGAATTCTGCTTCAGCAGATCCAAAATTACTTGGAGGCCAATGAGCTAAATTGGAGCGAGTGCCCAGAAGCCAAAGTGCGTTTTCCACGCGGCTTTATTCGGCAAGCGAGTCTCCAACGTAAGCGTCTGGGATTTCTTGAGAACCGAGCATTGAAGGACAACTTGGCATATACGCTAATCCTTTCGGATGTCGTGCTCTGGTTGAAAATAAGAACAGATCTCTGGGGAATGCCCAAGGAGATGCTTACGAAGCTCTATGTCTTCTTGATTGGAACCCTGGTCGAGAGCATCACTAAGGAATATCTGGAAGGAATTTGCGGGAAGAATTACAAGAAGCGGAACGAGTTCCTTGTAGAAAAGGGTGTAATCGATGAAAAATTGCAAGTTGACCTTGATTGGCTCTGGGACACACGAAACCGGATGCACCTATTTCAACTTGATACCAGAGAGTACAACAACGATTACGACGAGAAATGTCATCGCCGCTGTGTGAAGACCTTTCGTGGCCTACTTGCTGCACTCCGAGCCAAAGGGCCGCTTAATGCAGTCTAACCATTCGCTTGAGAGAGCCGCTTCGAGGTGTATGTGCCGCGAAGCGGCCCTCAGTTTCACGTTGAACTAAATCGTTTCGCTGGTTCATCCCTCCGAAAGACGCTGTAGCGCCGCCCATTGCTCACTCCTTGTTGACTCTTGTCGGGTCGGCCGCGCAAGAGAAGGCGAGCGATGAGCGAATTGCGTCGTCAGATGATCGCGGAGATGCGACAGCGTTACGACTCGGTGAAAACCTGTCGATTTACCGTCACATAAACGGCCGATTACGTGACAACCGCAGCTACTCCCTGCAGCGCACGCAAGCATCGTCAGATAACCCGTATCATATCCAATGTCACGTGAACGGAAACGCCGTATGTTGTGTGACAACCAACTCACATCAGAATGTCGGCCCAACCAAAGGGGTCAGCAGGCAGCGAAAGGGGGAAATTGCCTGGCGGAAGGGAAGGGGATGTAACGGGAAGGGACTTGCCCTCAATGGCTTCCTGTATCAGGGAGGCGTCCCTGGAGAAAGGGATTAGGGCTCAGCAACCGAGTTCTCTCTGGGGGAAGGAGCGCCAACGCAGCAAATACAACCAGCATCCGCTTCATTCCAGACCCCTGGGCATCAGTTCCGACTCTTGTCTTAAACAATGCTTGACTCGCACAACGAGACATTGAGATGGGACCTCACTGGCTTAGAAAAATGGTCGGATTCGCCATTGACATTTTGTCCATGTGTAATAAATTGAGTTACATTGAGTGACCAATGTTACATGATGCGACAAAGTATCTAAAATGATATTAGAAATCAATGGAATAAGATACATATCCGTAAGTGAGCTGTTGAAGACGGTGGACGTGACGAGGCAGACCCTTTGGCGTTGGCGCCAGGAGGGCAAGATACCTGCAGGTCATCGTTACCGCGGACGTCAAGTTGTCTTCAATCCGGAAGAAGTTTCCGTCATTCAGGAGTATGCGAACCGGATCGAGCCGATCGATACCGCTGAGGGAGAGCAGTTGAGTCTGTTCAATGGCAACGGTGTCGGGCGTACAAGTTAGGAGACGCCATATGGCAGAAGGAAAGAAGGCGGTTGTGCTCCTGAGCGGGGGGCTCGATTCCACCACAACCCTGGCAGTTGCCCAAGCGGAGGGATTCGAGACCTATGCCCTCTCTTTTCGCTACGGCCAGCGTCATAGTACAGAGCTTGATGCCGCATCCTATGTGGCAAGAGCGTTCGGCGTACAGGAGCATGTGATTGCAGACATCAACCTGCGCATGTTTGGTGGTTCTGCGCTCACGGCGGACATCGCAGTTCCCAAGGGCAGGAGTCACAGGGAAATGGGGCAGGGGATCCCCGTCACCTATGTTCCGGCACGGAACACCATCTTCCTTTCGTTCGCACTGGGTTGGGCTGAAGTGCTCAACGCCAACGACATCTTTATCGGGGTAAACGCATTGGACTACTCCGGCTACCCGGACTGCCGGCCCGAATACATTGAGGCCTATCAACAGATGGCCAACCTAGCCACCAAGGCCGGCGTCGAGGGGCGACAGCAACTCAAGATTCATACACCACTGATTGGCCTCTCCAAGAGGGAAATCATCCAAAGGGGGGTGGAACTCGGGGTCGACTACAGCATGACGAGCAGTTGCTACGACCCTTCCCCCGAAGGGCGTCCATGCGGGCAATGCGACTCATGCCAACTGCGTGCCAAAGGTTTTGCTGAAGCAGGCCTGGCCGATCCGCTGAACTCAAAGTTTGAGGCCGTTGCATGAGCGACACCCTCTATCACGTTGCCGCTGTCCCGTTTGAAGCAGCTCGGCATGTGGATATCCTGCCTGAGGGACACCGTTCTCGCCGCTTGCATGGTCACAGCTTCGTGGCGCGTGTCCGCGCAGTGCTTCCAGAAGGATGGGCCCCTTATGCGGGTGCCGAGACGGACGAACTCAAATCAGCCCTCGTACAGTGTGTGCAGCGCCTCGATTACGACCTGTTGAACAATCACCTCGAGATCCCGACGGACGAGAACCTGGCGAGATGGGTGAGAAAGTGTCTCGACGTTCCGGGTGTCGAGATGGTCGGGGTACAGAGTACGGGCAGTCAAGGGGCTGACCTCGATGGCGACAACCACGTCCATGTCTGGCGACGTTTTCGTTTCGAGGCGGCTCACCAGTTGCCGAACGTGCCGGAAGGGCATAAGTGTGGGCGGATGCACGGGCACGGCTTTGAGGTCATTCTCCACGCGGACCAGACCCTCAACGGCGGGGACATGGGCATCGACTTTGACCACCTCGACGCACTGTGGGCGCCTCTCCACAATGAGTTGCATCTGGCCTGCATGAACGACATCCCCGGGTTAGAGAACCCCACCAGCGAGATGCTCTCGCGTTGGATCTGGGACCGGCTGAAGCCTGTCTTACCGGAACTGTCCTGGGTCACCGTCTATGAGACAGCGACTGCAGGTTGCCATTACGACGGGTCGCACTACCGGATTTGGAAAGAGTTCAGGTTCGAGTGCGCTCTCCAACTCATTCAGGCCCCCGAAGGAGACCGGAGGCGGCATCTCCACGGCCACAGCTATCTGGCGCGCCTGCATCTCTCCGCACCGCTCGATGAAGTCATGGGCTGGACGGTCGACTATGGTGATGTGAAGGAGTTGTTCAAGCCCGTGTACAAGCAACTGGACCATCATCGTCTGAACGACCTGTCCGGTGTCGAAAACGGAGACGTGGTCAGCGTGCTGGAGTGGGTCAAGAGAAACATGGCCGTCCATCTTCCCCAACTCGACCGGCTTGACCTCTATGAGACGCCTGGCTGTGGCGCGGTATTAAGCTGGGGAGAGCAGGGCCCGGCGCTGCCGGTCTGACTGCGTCCATGACCTACTCCGTAAAGTCGATTTTCTACACTCTGCAGGGGGAGGGCGCCAATGTTGGGCGGGCAGCGGTCTTCTGCCGATTCGCAGGGTGCAACCTGTGGTCGGGACGCGAACAACATCGGGAGCAAGCAGTTTGCCGCTTCTGTGATACGGATTTCGTTGGTACCGATGGGGAACATGGTGGTAAGTACCGGTCGGCCGCTGAGCTTGCGCACGCAGTTTCTGTGATCTGGGAGGGGAGGGCGGAAGACGGGGTCAAGAAACTCGTGGTGTGTACGGGTGGCGAGCCTCTCCTGCAACTGGACGAGACGCTAATCGACGAACTGCGCTCGTTAGGGTTTGAAGTGGCGGTGGAGACCAACGGCACGAAGCCGGCGTCTGGTCACATCGACTGGATCTGTGTCAGTCCCAAGGCCGATACCGAACTCGCTATCTGCTCTGGTGACGAGTTGAAGTTGGTGTTTCCCCAGGCCGATGCCCCGCCAGAGCGGTTTGAGCACCTGGATTTTAGGCACTTTTTCCTCCAGCCAATGGATGGACCAAATCTGGAAGCGAACACCCGCGGAGCCATTGCATACTGCATGACTCATCCAAAGTGGCGCCTGAGTCTGCAGACACACAAGCTCCTCGGGATCCCCTGAGGAGGCAAGGCATGGAAAGAGACATCATTGGAGATGTGAGCTACGAAGCCGAGGGCATCTTCGTTTCCATGCCCTATCCGGCGGTCGATGCTGAGAACATGGCTGATGTGCAGAGTCATCGGGATGATCGCGGGATAGAGATAGAGCAGGTGGGTGTCAGCGACCTGCGGTACCCGATTACAGTGCTGGATCGCGCCCAAGAGAAGCAGAACACCGTTGCCACACTCTCGCTATCAGTAGGGCTACCACACGATGCCAAGGGTACCCACATGAGCCGATTTCTCGAGGTGTTGGAACAGCACCGAGGGGAGTTGACTATCCGGACGATCCCGCAAGTCCTGGCCGACTTGAAGAATCGTCTCGATTCCGAGTCGGCGCGCATCGAAGTGAGCTTTCCTTACTTCCTAGAGCGAACGGCTCCGGTCAGTGGTGTGAAGGCATTGATGGATTACCACTGTTCCTTCACCGGTGAAGTCAACGGGGGAAAGGATGACTTCGTATTGGGTGTCAAGGTGCCAGTGACTAGTCTCTGCCCTTGCAGCAAGACCATAAGCGACTACGGGGCACACAACCAGCGGGGCTATCTGCACCTCGAGATTCGATCGGATGAGATCGTCTGGATCGAAGAACTGATTGGTGTGGCCGAGGCATCAGGCTCGGCGCCCGTCTACGCTTTACTTAAGCGCGAGGACGAACGGTACCTGACTATGAAAACCTATGACAATCCCGTATTTGTAGAGGACATGGTGCGCAATGTGGCGGTCCGGTTGCGAGAGGATCCCCGAATCAAATGGTTCCGGGTGAGAGCGGAAAACCATGAAAGCATCCACAATCACAATGCTTTCGCCCAGGCCACTTGGCAGCGTGCCAGTTAGAGAGGGTTTCCCTAAGTACAGAGCGAGGAATCGTCGCAGATGTCACTAGCGCTTAGCGCAACCACTGTGAAGTCTTGGTTTCAGTACCGCTGTGAAAGGAAGACGCGGTACGAAACGATGAGCCGAAAAGAGCGTGATGCGATACCTATTCTCCGGGATTTTGTGACCGCTCCCTGGGCTCAATTGGGCAACCGATTCGAACAGCAGGTGGTTGCATGCATTAAGGCGGACACCTCTGTACTAGAGCCTGCGATAGGCGAGGACTTCCTTTCCCAAGCGCTGTCGACCGCATTTCTGCAGGGCAAGCGACCGGAGGAGTATGCAAGCCAACTTCTTCTGGAGGCTTGGAGGCCATTACGTGAACTTCTGAACCTGACCGAGAACGTGACTATACGCCGGTCATATGCCGACCTCGTTAAAGTTGACCGCAGCGGGCCAGAGCCGATCTTTCAGGTCATTGACATCAAGGCTACCCAGCATGCTACTCCGTTTCATAAGGCCCAGGTCGCCTTTTACAGTCTTCTGCTCCAGTCGTCATTGGCAGAATTGAACGTTCCCGGAGTGCTTAGCCGCACGGGGCAAGTATGGTGTTTACCGCTAGGGAGCAAGGGAGATGACGGAAGGTATAAAGCGGAGGAGTTTCGACTGGAGCCGTATCAGAGGTTAGTTACGGATTTCTTCCGCAATGAGGTTCCGTCGATCGCCAAAAGCATTGTGGCACCGGGTTGGGACAGCACTTTTTTTCACATCTATTTCAAGTGCGAGCAATGCGACTACCTCCGTCACTGTCGACAAGCCATTCGCGAGGAAACTAGACCCGGGGATAGAGACGTGTCCGCCGTGGCTGGTGTATCACATGAGGCGAAGCGTTCTCTCCTGCGCCTCGGAATATCCACCGTCGGAAAACTTGCCAAGGCACACGGCCTGCGAGTGTCGAGTGATGGTAGTTGGGCATTGCGTCGGCGGGCGGAGTTGCTTGTACGGCGCGCGGAAGCTTTGGTAGCCAATAAGGTTCAGCGCATGGCTGGCGTAGCCAGTTATCTCATGCCACCGCGGGTTAATGTGGCTCTGTACCTTGTCGTAGATGTGGACCCGGTGACAAATAGTCTCATCTCTCTAGGATACGTGCGAAGCGAGCAGGGTCAGCATAGACACTTGGTCGAAGTGCTACAGGAAGAAAGTCCGGAGGTAGAGAGTGCGGCCCTCTGCAAGGTGTTGGGCCAGTTGGTCAAGGACTTGTCCGAGATCGACCGCCACAACGAAACCAATGAGGGCTCGCCGGCCCAGCAAATTTATGCCCATATCTTCCTTTATGAACCGTCAGAAGCGATAGGCCTTCAAGAAGCAGTCGCGCGCCACTTAAGCAATCCTCTGGTGCGTACAGGGCTTCTGCATTTGATAAGGATGTTTCCGCCGGAAGATGTAGTACCAGAGCCGGAGTTTCGTGGTATGCATCATCTACCGGCCACTGCATTGCGCAATGTGGTTGAGCAACTTTTCGCGCTTCCTATCATGGTGTCCTATGACTTGCGACAAGTGACGTCCGTGCTGGCAGAAACTGATCCAAGCTTTTCGCCACCTTATGCCCCGGAGGCACCATTCCGGCGCCCCTTCTCTTCTCGCCTGTCCATCGAGGTGTGCCGAGATTTGCGTGACGGACGCATCGAGGTCGAATCGGTGCGGGAGGACGTCGTCGCTCGGTTGGATGCCATGCGGGCGCTGGCCGAGTGGCTGATGCGGGAGAATGCATTGGCGCAACAAAGAGAGGGTGACTACGCGTTCCTCCGTCTAAACAAGCGGCCGTTTCGCTTTCAGGCGACCCTGGACCCCCTGAATGCCGTAGATCTGGACCTGCTCCACGCCTTTGAACTCCTGGAGAACCGGGCCGGCATGCTGGATGCCCTGGTTTCCCTTGCCCAACCTTTCAGTCAACGGCGGGATCGGGCTCGCTGCGTGGCGGAGATGACGTTGAAACGGCATTGGAGGACTGACTGGGGTCAGTATTCGCTGCTTTTTTCAGTGCCCCCAGAGAGTCGCGAGAGCGAGTTGTCATCCAGTAATTTTGATCTCATTCTTACTGATGACAACCCGGACATTCGCCTAAATCCCCAGCTTTGGCCTCTGTTTGAGGTGCGGATCGCACCAGAGCGCCCTGACTTTGCCACGAGCGGCACACTCCTCGTGAATGTTGCCGCTGATGTCTTCGAGACTGGTGACTTCCAGCGACTGCTCAGGGAAACCGGCGCGGGCGGCTGGTTCCTGGATCGTACCTATAAGGATTTCACCACCGTGAGGGCAGCAAGCTTTATGGCCTTCCTCGGCAAGGAGACTGCGTGAGCGTCCGGGCGGAGATTCTCCAGTTTCTGCGGGCGCCGCAGACTTTCGCCGGCACCCTGTCTGCCTCCGGCCGCGAACTCTGGAACCAGGGGTTGTATGCGTTCGCCCAACCCCAGATCGCCGAGAAAGGCGACTATCCATTGCGGGAGTCCCAGATAACCGCGTGGAAAGGCCTTGTGTGGCATCGCGTCGGCCTCATACAGGGCCCTCCTGGCACTGGTAAGACCTACGTGTTGGCCTGGATGGCGCTGGGCTACATGCAAGCTTGCCGCGCGGCCGGCCTGCCCTGTCGGATCTTGGTGAACGCCTTCACACTGAACGCCATCGGGAATCTGCTCGATGCCATTCAATCCAAGGCAGCGCGCTACGTGCCGTCGCCACCGGAAGTGCTCTACCTTGGCAGTCAGCCTGGTGGCGGGCTCAATCCGGCTATTCGGCACATCTCGTTCCGACAACGCGACGCCACGTCCCAAGCTTGGGAGGCTCTGCAAAGCGAACACCTGGTTTTGGGCTGCTCCGTTTGGGCGCTGAACAAGTTGCTGAGCGCTGGGGACCCGACCGCCACCGATGGCCCGACGTCACCCCTCTTTGACTTGGTTTGCATCGACGAAGCCTCGCAGATGGTTGTCAGCAACGGTCTCATGGCTCTTGCCGGACTCGCCCCGGGCGGACGCGTACTGGTGGCCGGCGACGACAAGCAGTTGCCGCCCGTGCGAGCCGCCCACGCGCAGGAGGTCGAAGGTCGCCAACTGGGCGGATCCCTCTATGAGTTCCTCAAATCCGGCCAGGTCGCGGAATTCCCCCTCGACGAGACTTTTCGTCTTAATGCTCCGCTGACCCGTTTCCCGGAAACAAAGTTCTATCCAAGGCGATACCGCTCGGCGACGGCAGTTTCCAACAACCGACTGGAACTGCGTGCGGGCTGGGAAGACGACTTGGACTCATGGGAACGAGTCGCCCTCGATCCTCAGTTTCCTCTTTGCATTCTATTGCATGACGGGCCTACATCCGGCACCTCCAACCCCTTTGAAGTCGCCATTGTCGTCCGCTTGGTCAAATCTCTGCATTGGGCGATGACAACGGGCGATCCCCCTCAGGGCGGGCCGTCTGAGGCGATGTGGCAGGAGCGGCTCGCTGTGGTCAGTCCCCATCGAGCCCAGAACGCAGCCATTCGGGCCGCACTTGCTAATCATCCCGCAGGTGTCGGCGCCGTCGTCGAGACGGTGGACAAGATCCAAGGCAAGGAGCGGGACGCCATCATCGCCAGCTACACGGTATCGGACCCGGAGTTCGCCCTGGCGGAGGCGGAGTTTATCTTCAGCGTCGAGCGGCTCAACGTCACCATTACCCGTGCCCGCACCAAGCTGATCCTGATCGTCAGCCGCCGCCTCCTGGACGTCGTTCCGCCGGACGAGAGCACTCTGGATGCGGCCCAAGTCCTACGTGAACTGGTGTTCGACAGCACTGAGGTCGGCTCCATCCATGTCAGCGATAATACTGGACAAAGGATCCCGGTCAATGTTCGCGTTAGAGGGTTCACGGAAGACGGCGAACTCCCGCCGCTCATCGATGTTCCCGACGAAACCCCCGCTGAGGCGTTGCCCGACTTCACCAAAGAGTTGGAGGAACTGCTGACCGCTATTCGGGAGATCGCTGTCAAGAGCCCCTACGGCTCAGCGGCCGACTTCGAAATTAAGAAGAAGCTCTATCTGCGGGAGTCGGTCCCCTTCGTTCAACTTCGTGACCTGGTGCGCCGGGGCCACATTCAATTGATTCCAAGGCATGGGCCTCACGGTGTGTTCTGGACCGCCAAGCCCCTGGACCCGCCCCGCCCGCCTTTCACCGGGGACCCCGAGACGGTGCGGGAGCGGCTGGAGCAGGTCATCGCCGAGGCCCGAGGGGGGCGCTTTGCCCCCTTCTACGAGAGCGCTATCCGCCTTCGCTTCGTCTGGATGGACCCGTCGGGCAACGATGTTATCTGGCCAGTCATCGAGTCGATGGCGCGCGAAGGACTGGTGAAGCTCGCCGAACACAATGGCAGCCCCACGGTGGAATGGGTGCAGCAGGCACCGGCGGAGGCGGGGGACGAGGAGTCCCCGAAAGAGCCCTTATCCGACGACGACTTCGAGGTGCTCAATCATCTGGAGGATGCGGAGGCCCGGCGTATCAACTTCGGAATCTATGAAGGCTGGACCTCATTGCCCGAATTGGCGAAGGCCCTGGAAACGGGGCACGGTCGGGTATCCGACGCCTTGCGCCGCCTTCAATCCAACGGCCACGTTTTGATGGATGAGGAAGGGCGAATCCGCAGTCGCATGGCCGAACTCGCGCGCGAGGTGCGATACACCAAACAGCGGTTCGCCGTTGGCGACGCCGACCGTCGCCCCTATCTGGTCCGTTCCCTCAAGGTCGAGTTGCGCGACCGCGAAAAGCCGGTGCGGGATTGCCCACTCTCCGAGGTGATGGATGAAACCCGGGCCTCCCTCGCAGACGATTCGGTCGCCAACCATGTTCTGCAAGGCCTACAGGCAATGTTGCAGAAGCGTTGGGATCATGAGGACCCGCCCCTGGCCGGCTTTCAGGCCCGCGCGCTCGGGGTCATTTTCCCTGCTTGGCTGGGCCAGCGCGCCGACCACACCTTCGTCATCACTGCCGACACGGGCGCGGGCAAGACCGAGGCGGCCTGTCTGCCCTTGATTGCCGGTGCCGCCCACGATCGCCTTAATGGGCACCAGGGAACGCGAGCCGTGCTGGTCTACCCAAGAGTCCGGCTCGCCGCGAACCAAGCCCAGCGCATCGCGGGTTACCTCGCGGCACTGGCTGATGTGGAAGGCATGCCGGCCCTAACCCTCGGGCTTCAGAACTGGCAGGTCCCGCGCCACCTTGGGCACATCCACGAGTCCCTGCAGGGGATATGGACCACTGGTGGCGGGGGCACCCTGCGGTTTCCTTTCTTCGCCTGCCCCGACTGTGGGGGCGATCTGCACCTACACCCGGGCGCGGGACAGGCAGGCGCCGATCAACTCACGTGCACCCAGTGCGCATGGCGATTCAACGGTTGGGTGGGCTCCAAGGTGGGCCTCCAGCAGAAACCGCCAGATTTCTTCCTGCCGGTCACGGAATCCCTGCACCAATGGCAGCAGGACCCCACGTATGGGGCACTGTTCGGAGACCTTCCGCCCTACCAAGCGCCACGGGCCGTGCTCGCCGACGAGATCCACCTGTATACCCACATCCACGGCGCTCAGGTGGGCTACACGTTGCGCCGCCTGCTGGCGCGGGCCGAAGCCAACGGCCCTGCGCAGCTAAGCCCACTGGCCATCGGCATGAGCGCCACCCTGGGCGATCCCGCCCGCGTCTGGGGAGAGTTGAGCGGTCGGAATCCGGTGGTCGAACTCCGACCCGAGTCCGGAGAGCGCCTGAGGAACCCGCGGGGGCGGGAGTACTTCTATTTCGTTCAGCCGGAGGTTGAATCCAGGGGACGGGACATCGCGGGAGCCTCCACGAGTATACAGAGTCTCATGTGCCTGGCCCACGGTATGCGCCGACGCACCGGTCGGGAAGGCGGTTACCGGTCCATCGTGTTCCTGGACTCCATCGACAAGCTCAAGCGCCTGCATGGCGATTATCAGGACGCCGAGGAGGCTAAGGGGCTTGCTGCGTTGCGTACCCGACTGTACGACGACGACCCCGGGGCAAGCCATCCGCGGCGGGAGTGTTGCGGTCAGCCGGTAACCTGCGATCGCTTCCGGGAAGGAGAGTGCTGGTACTTCGCGGCCACCGATAAGGATCAAGTCACCGTGCGTGGCCGCTACCGTCCCGGCAACAGCCTCACCGTGGCCGATCGGCCAGTCTTCTCCGGCACGAGCGGTAATCTCGAAGATCTGATACGCCGCTCCGACGTGGTCTTCGCCACATCCTCCCTCGAGGTCGGCTACGACGACCCGGACATGGCCCTGGTCTACCAGCACTACGCCCCCAAGAATCTAGCCAGCTTCATCCAGCGCAAGGGCAGGGGAGGGCGGGGCGTGGACGACCGTCCCGTCACCGGGGTGACTCTCTCTCCCTACTCTCCCAGAGATTCCTGGTACTTCCGCCGCCCGCATCGGATGTTGGACAGCAGCCATTTCGATGTTCCCCTGAATGCAAGGAACTATTTTGTGCGCCGGGGGCAGGTACTGGCCACATTGCTGGATGCGTTGGCCCGCCATGCGGCGGTCAACGGCGGCACAGATCTGACTATCGAAGAAGGCCGGGTCCTGGTGGCGGCTGGGCCCCTGGAGGAGGCTGACCGGCTCGTCCGCAGGATCTTCGGCGATGAAGTCTATGGGGACCTGGAAGTCGAGGACCTGAACGATCTGTGGCGTCATGCGGAGAACCGGGCCTCCACCCCGTTGGATGCGGGGATGTCCGCGAAAGAGTTGCGCGAGATCCTTCCCTGGGTCCCCCAGAGCCTTTTCGCCACGGTTAACCTCCCGGCTTTAGCCGTTCGGTACGAGACCGAGCGGGGCGGGATCCGCATACAGGAGGAGGCGATCGACTTCGCCTTCGAGGCTGCAACCCCGGGCAACATCACGCGCCGTTATGGCTTTAGCCTGGTGCATTGGCTTCCGCCTAGGGAGGGCCGTACCTCCTGGCTCAGCGACGAGGTATACCGGGCTTCCGAGGGCTTTACCATCCCCCCCCTCGAACTGGGCCCAGAGGCGCTGCTTCGTGAACTGCCCCTGGAGGCTCGGGAGGAAGTCGGCCTCGATATCCACCCCAAAATCTGCCTCCCCGGCGCCGTCGCTCTGGAGGTCGCGGGCAAGATGCTGGGGGCTGGCTGGACCGCCCATTGGTACTACGATGCCGACCAAAGGGCGGTACAGCGCATCGGTGCCACCGAGCCCGACAGTGGTCTGAAAGTCCACCCCAAGTCCCGCGGGAGCCTACGTAGCTTCACTTGCGTGGAGGTCCAGCCCGATGCCGGCCACCCCCTGTCTACCCAGGGTATCGAGAGGTTCGCCGATCGTTTCGAGGCATACTACGGGGGCCGTTTGCAAGGCAGCCACACCGGCCTGGCGGTGACGGCTCTCTCCTGGGGTGCTGATGCCGAACTGCGCCTGATGGACCCGGCCCAGTCCGACATCCCCTTCACCCAAACTTTCATCCATCCCCGATCCGGAAAGACCCTGCTGCACGGCTATCGGGTGGAGACCGAGGGCGTCCGCCTGTATCTCAACAGCGACCGGCTGACAGACTTCCTGAACTCGGAGATCGAACGCCAGCGGGACGACCCGGACGGCCGCTGGCACCGCGGCCAGATGTTCCGCTACCTGGTCGGTAGTCGGGCCAGGGCGGCCGGCATTAACGCCTACGAGGCCGACCGCGCGGCTGATCTTTTATTCAGTGCTGCCGGGCGCCCTGATCTGCGTCACAAACTCCGCGGCCTCGTTCGCCGCTGGGATGGCGAGGTTCTTCGGGAACTCCTGCACCAGACCTTCACTGAGATGCTCGCCTGCCATCCCCTGCTCTCCGCGCGGCGGGTCGATCGACTGGCAGACGCCCTGGGAGAGCACAAGTTCCAACGCGTCTTTGGGGAGTCCCTGGAGGCGGTACGTTCCGACGAGCAGTTCGCCGCCTACCTGCGCAGCGTCCTTATCCACAGCCTTGCCATCCGTCTCAAGCAGGCCTTCGTCCTGCATGGACGCGGCGACGAGCGCCAAGTGCTGGTTCACGCCAAGCTGCCGATTCAGTTCGGTGCAGATGCTGAGAACGTCATCACTGTAGCGGAGAACGGCAACCATGGTGATGGCACCACGCGGATGTTCGTGGAGAACCTAGAGACCGTGCTGGAGGCGTGGTCGAGGGGTGCACTGGGAGAATGCCCCAACGCCAGGGAGGACGCCCTCATCGAGGAGGCATTCCGACGGGCTGACAGGCATGCCGCTTGGCGCGCCCTCAATCCTCGCGATCCCCAACAGATGGCCCAATTGGCTGCTGAACTAGGGCTGGGAGATGCGGCAGAAGTGACATCTATGCAGGGCGTCATGCGTTTGCTTTACGGGGCCGAGTCATTTGGCGCTGAGCGTTTCGATCTCTATGGGCTGCACCAGGAAATCCGAAGTGTCGATGTCCAGCTCCGCGCGGCCTTGGGTAGAGAGCCGTCCCAATGGGAACTAGTGAGCGCCACGGTTCGCACGGCTGCGGAGGGTGGTGGCGTAACCGCAGGGCTCACGGCCCAATACCAGGCCTACCTAGGCCTTGAAGATGCCACTTTGGAAGGATCTCTTTCGGCTGAGCACCGACTCGCGGATCAAGTCTTCCGATTGAGCGCGCGACTCTGTGTGGATGGCTGCCAGGGGTGTTTGCATACTGGCAGTAACCTGATGCCAGAAGCGCTGGCGGAAGCTGTTGTGAGCCGGAAATTGTTGCAGATATTGGCTGTGGAATCGTTGTAGACGATTTGTCCTGCGGGGCGAGCGCCGTCCCCAACAAGCGGTTGATCGTGCGCGGGGATGCTTGTCACGAGTAGGTTTTCAACACCGGGACTAGAGACCCACATTAAAGCGTTCTAGCGCCTCCCTGGCGTCGAGCCAGTCTCTGACCTCCCTCGTCACGGTCGCCAGAGTGGCAGATCGAGCGGCCACGGCGAGAAGGAATGTCACCACCTCTTCCCCTGCGCCCGACTTTGCCAATTTGTCCTTGGCGCGATCCCGCTCGGCTGCCAGGGCGGCGAATTCGGCGGTGCTCCACTCCGCGTCCTCAACGTAAGCCTCGAGTTGCTGAGCCCGTTGGGTCAACGCGTCCATGTCTGATCCGAGTTGCTGCGTTTCGGGAATCTCCCGTAGTACTGCCCCGAGCCGCGCTGTGGCGGAGAAGGCTTGGTCAGTTTTAGCCTTCCAGCCGCGGCGTATGAGCGTATCGGTCTGGTTGATCAGCCCCTGCAGATGGGGCACTCCGGTTGCGGCACCTTGGAGTGTTGCGGCATCCGACGCCTGACTTAGATGCTGACCAACGCCTTTCAGATCGCTCAGGAAATGACGACACTGCTCCAGATCCGAAGGGTCAAGATAAGCCGCCACGAGAGGCGTAAACCCTGCCAGTTGTTCCAATCGGGAAATCGAGTCTTCAGCCCTCTGGGTTGCCTGCAAGGCGGCGTCCAGGGCATCCCCCAGGCGGTGCCGGTCTTTGGCTTCCTGTATCTGGCCCAACCGGGATTCCAGTCGCTCCAGTGGATCGATGTTGACGGTATCAGCCATTGGGGGTGTCCTCCAGGCCCTTCATCGCCTTGTCCGAGGCCGCTTCAATCCGTGCCCCCGCTGCGTGAATGTCATCTATCGTTCCTCCGCCATCAGAGTCGCCTTTAAAGTATTCTTCGACGTACTCGAGCAACTGAATCACCGTTGTTTCGGCGATTTCCAGGCTTCTAGAGACCGTTTGGAGCGCGCTGGCCGGGGCGTCCAATGTCCATGACAAGACCTGCGCGCGGACTTCGGTGGAAGGTACGGCCCCATCGGTTACGCGGTCTAGGAACGCCTCGACGGCGGCTCCGGCATAGTCGGTATCGGTGCCCATGAACCCTTGGCTTTCGAGCCCCTGCCTGGCCGTGCGCCAAGCTTGGATCTGGCCCGAAACCTGGTTGGGAAAATGCCCAGCGACCGCCTCGATTGCAGCGTCGATACGGTGGATGTGATGGCGGATTGAAGATCTTCGGGACATGCGCTCCACGGCTGTCGCCAGGCGGACCAGCCGATCAAGTTCGTAGCGTGGGACGTTCCGGAGCCTTAGCCCCAGGTCTCCGGCAACCTCTGCCAGCCTTTTCAATTCCGAGAGCTTTTCTCCGAGACCCTGAGTAGACGCTGGTTGAGGCAAGGTGGCAAAGGTCTCGCAAAGACTGCGTAGCGCCTTGACCAAATGGCTGCTCACAAGTGCTACGGAGGTCTCTGGATTCTCATTCTCGGGGTCGGGCTGGTATTCGGCCAAGCCAAGGGAAACCCGCAGGAGGGTTCGCAAGGTTCTATGGATGCCACTGGTGGCATCCACCAGAGCGTTCCAGCTTTCGACCCTGTCCTGGGGGCTGCTGAGCGGTTCCCCTTCGTCGCAGATCAGCGCCCGCCACTGCTCCCAACTGTTGGCCAAGGGGGAAACGTTTCCACGCAGCCACGCCCTGGCGAGCAGGATCTGGGCGGCTGTCGCTGCAATATCCCAAGGTGTTCCGTCGCCGAGGCTCGGCAATCGGCCCTGTACCTTGGCGCTTGCTGCTGCCCCGAGCTTGCGTTGCATAATGGCATAGGCCCGCCGATAGGCCTCTGCATCCTGCGGTTGTAGATCACCCACTCCGGTGCGAAGTGCTTGATATGCTTCGATGCCCTTCTTGACCCACGGCTCGCGTTCGAGGACGAGATGCTGTGATCGCGCTGGCTTGGTGTCCCTGAGGATTACCGTGTCTTCTGTGAACATCCGGGAGCGAATCCAGGGAGTGATGCCAAGATACCCCCAGTTGAGTCTCGCCGCGATTTCGTATGCCAGGCGATTGAGTTCATTCGACCTCTCGGGTCTCTTGCCCTCGCTCCAGCGGGCAATGTCCTGGCGCACGCCAACCAATTGGGAAGAGGTGAGCGGCCGGTAGCCGGTGGGAGGAGGCGGGCTGCTCCGTACATCTTGACGCTTCGGAACGATCGGGGGCTTGCCGGCCCGACTTGTGCCGGGCTCGGGGCCCGAGGGTTCCTGGGGGCTCCCTGGTTCGGGCGGAGCCTCGGGCTCGCCTTCGGTCGGTGGCTGCTCAGGGGTTTCGGTGCCAAGCCAGGGTAATCCAAATGCCTGGTAGATCCCCTGTCTGACCCCCCCGTACACCAGGTTACCATCACGGTCGCTCACGGTTTGGGTGGCGACACTACCCTTCACACCCCAGTAAGCGACAAGGCGGCGCATCCTTTCGCGGGTCCAATCGTCGTCGACTCTTGCTTCCAAGACGTCCGCCATCTGACCGTGCTCGAAGAGCTTGCGGTCAACCTCAGGAATCAGTTCCGTTTCTATCTCGGTACCCGGATACGCTCCAGCATCTAGAACTAACGGGTGCTGCAGCGTCGGTGATAGAACCCCCTGCAGCATGCCGCGGGGCGTTTGGTATGTGGCCGTGTGCTGAGGGTCTCGCAAGATCCCGTAGAGCCTCGTGATGGCCTGCTCGGTGAAAGGGAAAAGCCCCACGCCCTCGTAGCTGCCGAACTGCTGGTGGCAGGGCTCCTTGTGGGGGCAGGTGTCACAGCGATTGGGGACGGGGTGAGGCCCACCATTCCATTCCGTCAGGCGCTTCACGCCGGCCCGGGTGGCTCGCAGGTACCTCGCCGCGAAAGAGATCTGAGACTTGGGCGTGCGCAGGGCGGACACTTCCTGGTAGTCCTGAGTGTCGCTGGGGTCCCCAAGCTGTATGTGGTGCGTGATACGCTGGCGGTAGTTCGCTTGGAAGCTCTTGTTTTGAAAGTAAGCGGGCGTTACCCCCACTACGGAGATCATGGGGCACAAGTCCTGTCGCTGCCGGGTCTCCACGTTGGTGACCAGCACATCGACGAGTTGTCTATCCACGCCCTCCCAAGCGGTGATGTCCTCCAAGAGCAGTACCAGGCGGCGATCGCGCAGTTCACGTCGAAGGCGCAGGAACAACTCCTTAAGCCCGTCGGAGGATATCCCCAGGACGTTCTGAACCGCGTTGTTGTGGCGCTCATTGAGCGCGTCCACCAGCTTGTAGCTGTAGTCGAAGCGACGCCGATAGTCCTCCTGAGCGTTCGCATTCATCAACTCCTGCTGACTGAGTTGGCGAATTGCGTCAGCCTCTTTTTTCAACTCGTTTTTGAACCGGACGGCCCTAGGTGCGGGCGACTTCAGCGGTCGAATCAATTGCTCTAACTCTGCGATGTCCTGCAGATTGAAACGGGCGAGCTCCTGGTCCCGTTTGCCCTTCTTCCCGGAGAGTAATTCCATGATGCGTTCCGGGGCCTTCCATTGGTCTAGAAGGGCCTTGTCTCCTATCAGCTCTGCTAATTTGAACTGATCGCACCAATCCGCATCCTCAGGCGGATTCGCGAAATGATCCGGCCGCAGCGCCAGGGCGAGGTTGGTGTGAAAGACGCGGGCTCTCCCGGCTAAAGTGAGATCCTGGGGGCGGCCGATCTTGTCGAACAGGTGCTGATGTTCTTCTGGCAGGGCTCGCTGGAGTTGCTGGAGCGTGCCTTGCAGGCTGCCGTCAAGCCGCTGAATCAGGAGCGGCCTTAGGGATTCCTCCTCCGGCCAACGAACTCCAAGCCAGCGGATGAGATGGGACTTGCCAGAGCCCGGCTCCCCCTCTACGACGCAGAATGCATGGTGGGTGGAAGGCGCCGAAAGGGCGTCGAGCAAGCCCTGCTCGGTACGAGCCGGAACGTCGCTGGCGTGACTCCCGCCGACCTTGAAATCCTCCACGGGGGAGTGGGTTGCCAGGAAGACGGGATCGTTTCGCTCCAGTGCCTCGTTCGCCAGGATGGTCCGAGCGTCGTCCGCTTCCCAGCAGGCCTTGGTGGGGAGTTCAGGCATGGGTGCCTTCTCCTCGCTTCAACACGACGGAGATGAAGGCCTTCTTCCTTTGGGTCGGTTCCGGGTGGAGCGTGAAGGCGTTGGGCGCGTCCCCATACATCTTGAGCTCCAACACTCCGTCATCATCCAACTCCCGCAGTGCCGAGCTCGTGACGATGGATAGCTGCCTCGGCGGCGGGGACCAGTGTATGCGGTCTGCTGCGGTCTGGAACAGTTGACCACCATCCAGGTAAGGCATGCGCTGGACCAAAGCGTAGAGGAAGGTTTCGGCCGGGATCTCTTCGTCGATCCCGAACCGATCACGCAAGGCCCCAAGTTCCCGTTCCAGCCGGACGGTGGCATAGGGGAAAAATGCCTGTCCACGGGGAATGGGGAGGTCCAGCCCGAGGCCTACAAAAGCGATCCAGTCGCGCCAGCGCGGGTAACGGGTCTTGTTGAACCGGCCTTCCTCCGCTTCAGACGTAAGGTCTACCCGGATCCGTTCAGTCAGGCTGTCCGCGGTCTCCCGTTCGATCCAGATCGTACCCTTCTCCCGGGCGCAGTTGGCCACAAACCAGGCATAGGCCTCTAGGACCACGCTGTTTCCGTGCTCCGGCGGCGTCGCTACGAGCTTGGCGTGGACCCAGTCCGCGAAGTCCGACTGCGTGTCGGGCAGATCTTCCGGCAGTAATCGAAGTGTATCGGAAGAGCGGTCCGACTCGACCAGGTCCAGACTCGCTGCGGCGCCTGTGGTATTTTGGATAGCGGTACCCTTGGTATCCGTCTGGAAGGGGTCAAGCCAGACCTTGATGCCCCCTCGGCTCAGTTCACCGTCGTGGCCCGCCAAGAGATTGACCAGCGACCAGACGCGCTCCGGCGTCCCCTGGGTGTCCGACATCAGGCTCATAACGCGCTAGTCTCCTGCGTCGCCGTCTCAGGCGACGCCCAACTGTCCAATATGACCTCTTCGTACGGGGCCAGTCTCGATGCGATCTGTTCCAGGGGTCTCCCGCGCAGTGTCAGGCCTGGAGGGGCGACAAGCAACAGAGGCTGCGTCGGGTGAGCAACGCTCCAGTCTTCGCATCGTCGGTACAGGGTGTCGACATGGCGTGCATCCGTGGATAGCAACACCGCCGTCGGCAGGCCGATCATCGCCCATCCGGAGCGATCTAACAGGTGGTGATTTTCCAGCACCAATCCGGCAGTGCCAGCCATGGAGCTCAGGTGCTCAGCCACGCGCCGTCCGAGCTCCCGGGGCACCACGAATTGGTCTACGCCCGTGGCCGCCAACCTAATGAGCAGTCGGGGAAGGCCGCTATAGTCGCCACCATCCGCCGGGCGAATGACGGTGATACCGGTCGGGAGGCGCGTGAGTCTCAGTGGAGCGGGCTCCGCCCAGGTCTCCGCCAAGCCCTTGAAAGGCACATGAGTCGGTGGGGGTATCTCATGCTGCCTGCACCAGTCGCATCGGCCACACTCCTCCACGGCGGGGTGACCCGCCTCTACCGCCTCAAATAAGGAGCCGATCCGGCACCAGTCTGTATTGCCAGCGAGCACTGCCACCAAGCGATCCACGTCGCGCCGCGCCGCCTGCTGTTCGGCGTCTCGAAGCGAAAAGATCTCTCCAAGTAATTCCTCGCCTCGCGCCGTGATGTCGAGGATCCTCATGTCCAGGACTTCAATACGCCACACGGGCGCCTCATGCTCGCGGTCTTCGACCGTGTGCACGGCAACGGCTCGGGCGCGTTGCAACAGGTTCAGGAGAGTCCGGTTCCAGTTCCGGTTGTAGTCCGACGATTCGCCTCCCAGTTCGGCGTGAACCGCGTCTAGAGGGATGTTCATGAACTGCTTGCCATCTTGAAGTTCGTATCCGCCTAAACGATGCGTTTCGCGCAGGATCGCGTGCCATCGTTTAACGGACAGGTCGACTTTAAGCCACTGCCGCGTCGCCTGCCCGTAGGCCAGGGAGCGGTCATCCTTCGAGTTCCACTGATTGCCCGGAACTCTGTGCCAGACGCAGAGCGCAAGGGCCTGATGTCCATCGCGGGCGGCCCGCCCGATCTCCTGGTAGTAGCGGGCCGCGCTCTCCGGAATGCAGGCATGGATAATGGCCCGCACATCCTTCTTGTCGATACCGAGGCCGAAGGCCGAGGTGGCGACCACGATGTCGAGGCGGTCCTCGCTCCAGGCGTGAACGATGTACCGGCGCTCGGCCGCGTCCTCGATCTCGCCGGTGAACAAGGCTATGCGGCGGTAGCCATGCTTCTGCTTGAGTCGCTCGAATAGCGCTCGGGCGTGGTCCACCTTGGTGGTGTAGAGTATGCTCGGGCGGGGTACGCGGTCCATCAGGCGCAGCACCGTCTCATCCCGGGCTGCTTCTGAGGGTTCGGCCAGAGAGACCATGTCGAGTTCATACCGGGCTGCCTGGGCATCGATGGCAAGGAACGGCGCGTCGCGCGCGTAGGCGCGCTCGAGTTCCTTGCGGGCCTCCTCCCCCAGGGTCGCAGAAAGCAGTAGCACCTGGAGTTGCGGATTGCTCTCGCGCAGGCGCGAAACGAGGGAGGGGAGGCGCTGGAAATCCGGGCGAAAACTCCGCCCCCAGCTCTCGACGATATGGGCTTCGTCGATGAAGAGGGCCACGAGGCGGCCCCGCGCCGCACTGGGTTTGTCTGCAGCCGGTCTGGCCGCATCCAGCAAAGACTGTCGGGCTCTGCCAAGTGCCAGCTCCGGGGAGATGAACAGAAGGGGGATCTCGCCCCGGTTGAACGCTGAGAACAGTTCCTCCAGGTCTGCCTTGCCCGTTTCACCGGTCACGGCCCGACTACCCTCCAAGCCTGGAATGGCTTGCGCGCTGCGCTCATGGTCGTAGGCGAGCGCCTTGGTCGGGACGATGACCAGGGAACAGGCGAAGGGCTCTCGTGTTCGCCACCACAGGGTACCGAACTGAAACAACAGGCTTTTTCCGGAGCCCGTGGGCATGGTGACAGACAGCGTGGCCGCCGGTGGCATGGTGATCAGATTCCGGATGGCGGCCTTCTGGGTGGGGGTCTGGTACTGGGTGAAGGGAGTGATGCGCTGAAGGATCGCATCTCCGACGGCGTGGGGGTAGGGCCGCCGGGGGAAGGGGTCCAAGCGAAGGGCCGTCTTGACGGGCTCCGGGAGGCTGTCGTCATCCAACAGCAGGAGCTTCGCTTGCCTGGTGTCCTGATGCAAGCGTGCGCCAATCCCATGTTGACGCAGATGGGGCCACTGGTCGTCGGCGATTCCCATTCCGTCTGCGGGGACCGATAAGGTTCCGCCGGCCAGGCGGGTGGCTTCCCGGAGCAGCGCGGCTCGATCGGCCATAGAGGCGGCGGGGTCTGCCAGGGCGTGCAGGCAACGGCGTATGCCTCGCAGGCACCAACGTTCTGCGTCGTCGAGCCCCCTGAACTCCTCGCCACGCGGAGCCAGGCGAAGGTCGGCCACCTCGATCGCTTGCCTGAGGGTCGCGCAACTGGAAAAAAGCCCGCTCATTGGACGCCTACGATCAGTGCGATCGCCTCGATGTCGACGCGCTCTTCGCCCACCGCCTCGATGAGCCTTAGGCGCCCTTCGATCGCATTCCGCGTTTCCTTGGATGGAGACTCGCTCTGTCTCCAGTTAAAGAAACCAATCTCAGGCTGCAATTCGTCCTTCAGAGCCTTCGCCGCTTCCTGTGAAATGCCCGCTCTGTGCTCCTTGATATGTGCGACGGCGAGCGACTGAGCCTCTTCCAGGGCAGCCCAGAGCGAGAGGGTATCGAACATCTCGCCTAGGTCGTTTGGAGGCATCTTCTGGTACTGGGCCTTGATCGTCTCAGGAGACCTCAACTGGAACGTCAGGGCTGCGTCGTGAACAAGGTTTGCTGCCGGGGCCTCGCCCGGGTGTAGCTCCAGCAAGGCCGACTGCACCTCTGGCCAGAGGTGACGACGCGCACGTAGTCGCAGGCCAGGAGGCAGTTCCGTACCCCGGGCATCGACGAGCCCGAGATCCGAGCGTCCCAGGATGAGGGCGAACAGGCGCCCGCGGTAGCGCGGTCCCAGCCTCAATAAGAAAAGGCTCGCTCGACCTTCCTGGGAGCCTGCGAGGTCGCCGAGCAGCGCATCGACCAGGGGATGGCCGGGTCCGAGAAACTGCTGCCGTTCGTCCTCCAGGGCAAGTTCCCGTGAAAAGGTGCCGGAAAGGAAGTGGCTCCGCGGCACGCCGGCTATCGGTCGGCGCAACTCATCCGCTTCCCACTCGAATTCCCATGTCTGATCATGTAGTTGGTGCGTGCGCATGCCGAGTTCTTGCGCCCATTTCGCCAGTGTCATGGCCTCCTGTCCCCAGTCCACGGGATCGTCCAGCATCTCGGCGAGATCTTGGGCATCTTTCAACTGGAGTTTGGAGGCGTCCAGCGATAGGTCGAAAGACTCATCCACGTCCTGAAGCTCCCGCTCTATGCGCTCTACCAGCGAAGCGCGCAGGCGGTTCACGGCGTAGGGGCTCTCGCAAATCGCCTGGTTCAACTCCAGTTGAAGGTGAGGCAAGATGTACTCTAGGCCGCCAACGGAACGGGTGAGCACTCCAAATACCTCTGTGTGGATGTCGATCAACGCCCGGTCCATTGCGCTCGGTCCTTGCAAGACGAGGGACAGTACCGGTCGTCCGCCACCACGACCGACGCGATCCAGCCGACCGATACGCTGCTCCATGCGTGCCACCGACCAGGGAAGGTCAAAGTGAACCAGTGCGCTGGCATTCTGGAAGTTGCGTCCCTCACCACCCAACTCGTCTGAAACGAGCACACGACATCCCTTGTTTCGTTGGAATCGCAGAGCGACCTGTGCCAGGTCCGACTCCTCCATGCCGTGATGGAAACTTTGAATGGCATGATCCGGCAGGGCGTTGCTAAGCTTCTCAGTTAATGCTTCAACGACTTCTCGATCCTGTGCAAAGATCAAAACCTGGTAATTCGGCGATGTGCCGAGGTGGACCGATAGCCACTCGGTCAGGGCCGCGAGTCGGCCCGCCAACCCGCTTTCTGACTGCCAGTCGCGGGCGAGCCCGAGAGCGGTTTCCAGCCACGGCCGTTCATTTGGAAGGGGAGGGGCAGCGCCCAGGATCTGGTTGACGATCAACTCCTCGTCGGCGGGGCTGGGATCGGCCGTCAGGAGCAACAAAGGCTCCGTGACCTGCGGGCTCTCGCCGCGTTCGCAAATCGCTCTGTGCCTTGCCTCCAAGAAAGCTACGAATTGGTCCGGCGTACTGGAGAACTTTCGCAAATAGAGGCCGCGCAGAGCCGACTGCAGTGGGTCGGGCTCTTCGAGTTCAGGCAAGGCATCGATGTGATTGGCGAGCATGGCCTCTGAGGCCGCGCACTCGTATCGGAGGACTTCGACCTCTCGGTACGACCAGTGACTGCGCTCTCTCTGCAATGTGCTTCGACGCGTCCGGATCACGCGGTGGTCCAGCCGGTGAAACTCCTGGACATATGCGACCAATTCTTCCGCGGCTCTCGCTTCGCCATTCTTCAGTCTCGCCAAGAGGTCGTTAACCACCGGGTCACCGGGTAGCAGGCCTTCCCATTCGTCCGCCAGATAGCTGAGATCGTCTACCTGGAGTGCTTCATTGGATTCGCTGGCGGCATCCAGGAAGCTGCGACTAAGGTGTAGTTTGTCCCACACCCCTCTCTGGATTCGAATCCGCTCGGCCAATGCGTCGTGGTCAGTGGGTCCGTAGACTTCGGGCGCAACCAGGGCAAGCAGTCCCGCAAGGCTAGTGATCTCTCGTTTTGATGGGGTGGCCGAGAGGGCCAGCAAGCCTCGAGAGCGGCGCGCGAGGGCGTGAAACAACTCATACAGGGCTGTGCCCGGTGGGAACTGGTGCGCTTCGTCAATCACCACAAGATCCCACCGCTCGTCGATCAAGTCCGGCGCCAGCTCCGTATTGGTTTGGATCAGCGTGGTGGTGACAATCAAGCGCGGGGAATGCAGGACGCTGTGCTTCTCGGCCCGAGACAATCCGTTCCAAGTGGTGCCGTCCAGGTGTTTGAAGACGACCGCGCCGAAACGGAGGTATAATTCTGTCTGCCATTGCCGAGCCATCCCACCGGGGGCGATGACCAAAACCCGAAGTCCTGGCCTTTCCGCCATGAGCGACTGGATGATCAGTCCAGCCTCTATGGTTTTTCCGAGGCCCACTTCGTCGGCGAGGATGAATCGTGGAACCCGGTCCCAGAGAACCCGTCGAGCCGCGTAGATCTGGTGGCCTAGCGGGTGGATGCGGGCGCCCAGGAAGGCTGGGATACCGCCCGAGTCCTCCATCCAGCGGGACTCCAGAAGGCGTAGACGCCAGCGGCGCAGGAAGCGAGTTGGGCCTTGCCAGGTGAGCGCCTTGAAGTGGTCCAGGGGGTGCCTGGACTTGGGAGGCAGGGGGAGAAGGTGGTTTTCCGGTATGTCCACCTCCTGGACATCGTCCCCCACGAGTAATCCAACCCGATAGAGAGACAGGCCGTTTTCAGCGCCGACGCAGTTGAGGACAAGCCCCTCGACGGCGGGTTTGTTGTTGTCCTGCTGGCATGCCACAGGCGTGCCCCCGAACAACTGATAGGGCTCGATAGAAGCCTGCGTCGATTCGAAAACGGCTTCGGTTTCGATCCAAGGGAAATGGACGTACAGGCGTCCTGTGCCGTCCGTCCTTAGCAAGCGTCCGGGCCCCATCTCCGGGGCTCGAACGTTCCTCACCAGCGAGCCTTGGGCAAACGGCACGTGCTGAAGTCCTCCTTCTCCTGCGACTCCGGGGTCTTCCTAGTGCCGTCTCTCCGGCGGCGTCCGGTCGGATTATAGCCTATTGGGGAACAGTTGGGCCTCGACTCCTCGCTGCTATGCGGGCTGCGGGTCGGCCCCTTTGACGGGCATGACTGTAGCGATTCGCTTCAGTTCTCTGAGGAGATATTGGCTGAGTTCCATGTAATCCCTAGGAACGAATTGTAGGCCATTCCAAGGACGCCGGTTCTCCTCGCCGAACATCCAGACCCCTTGGGTCCATGCGGTGACCGGCTTGACGCTAATCAATGCGGGCTCGAATTCGGAGGATTCGAATGCACCCAGGGTAGCGTGCAGGTGCTCCATCACATAGCCCATGGCCATGATGCCGACGCCATGAACCAGCCGGGAGGTGCGGGGGTTGTGTCCCGCCCAGGCATCGGGAAATACGTTCTGGACTGCCTGGAAGAAGTTGCTCAACAGCAGGAAAGATCGCTCGGCCCCATCCACGAGTTGGCCCAACTCCCGCAAGGCGCCGTCGCTTAGCGAGACCATGACCAGTTTCTGCATGACCGTATCCTGTAGGACGCCCGTAGGGTTGGTGTGCTGCTTGATCTGGCCTCGTAGAGATGAGGATTCGTCGAAGTTGAGGCGCTCTACCAACGCAGCGGCCGCGGAACGGGACGACAGACGGTGGGGCAGGCCGTTGACGGTCGGCAAGAGTTCATAAATGAGAGGCCTGGGAAGTGGACGGGTGTTGTTAATGAGAATGAACTGCTTTCTCAGTTCTTCTTCTCCTTGGCAGATGATTCCTGAGACGAAGACCTCGAACTCCTTGTCCGGAAGTCCGGCAAGTGCCGACAGACGCTGCTGTCCGTCCACCACGAAGCCCACGGGGCCGTTCGGCGCGTCGATAGTGATCTTGGCGGTGCCCCCTTGGGAGCGGAGTCGAACCCCTTCGGTGAACGCGATGACGATCGAGTTGGGGAGCACGGCATCGTCGTGCTGCAGATAAGCGCGGATCTCACTGATGTGTGCCGCTACCTGCGGGCGCTGAAAGCCTTTCAGGCTTCCGTCCGCCCGACGCCCGATCCGGTCGATGCGGGCAAACTCGAGCACGTCGGAGGCCCGCGCACAGAAGGCGAATACCGTGTACTTGTCGCTCTGGCGAGGGACTATCGCAGGGTAGCTGTATCGGGTCATCGGAGGTCCAGGGCCTTGAGGTGCTTCTCGTAGATGGCAAGGTTATGGATGCCGCGGCGCTTGTTTCGGTTCGAGCCTCGGAACAGGATGACCTCCACGGAGACGTCTTTGCAGATAGGGCAGCCGCACGCTTTCCACGGCCGATCGTTCAACGTCCGACGATACTGGCTACGGAGGGTCTCCATCCGCTTGTCGAGGCTGGCTTGCGTCGCGGTGGGGCTCCAATGAAGTGGTCGGGAGTACTCGATTACCCGATCCAGCGCGGTATCGAGATCACCCTGCCCCCGATCGAAGGCCCGGACCGCGCCCAGTGCCGCACGCTCCATCCTCTCCAGTTCCTCCTGATCGAGTCGCCCGGTCTGGACTTGGCGTTTCAACTTGGCGTTCTCCAATGCCTGGGGGATTCTGATGGCGGTGTAGTAGTGCATCCGTCCATGACGGTCGGGCAGGTAGTAATTGCGGCGGGCATCCTTGAAGGCCCGCAACAAGGGCGAGGTGGTATCGAAGCTTGCCACGCGGTAGCGCTCAAACTCGCCGATTTCATCGGCCTTGGCAAACCCGAGGAGGTGGATGCGGGCGTCGGAGTGGGTGGAGATAGCCTCGTCGACGGCGGAGACCGCTTGGTGAATAGCGTCGGTCTTCAGTGGGACGAGGCCGCCGATGGCAAGATATCTGTAGCCCATGGCGATCAGCGAACGTGCGGCCTTGGCCATACTTTCAGGCGACCAGCCCTGGACGACCCCGATGGGCGTGAATCGAGGCCCCAGGGCCTTGCTGGACTTTAAGAACGCCTCTGCGAGTTCCAGGGTGATTTCAAACCTGTCGCGAGATTCCTGGGATCCCCCTGCCAACCCGCGGGCGTTGGGGTCGAACTCGAATACGATGTGATCAATGGACAGACCATGGGTGAAGCGACCGTCGCCGTAGAATTCGACGGTGTCGTCTGGGCCATAGGGCGGGCGTGACATCTTGCTGTAAGAGAAGGCGCCACAGTCCCCCATAATCATCTTGTCGGCATACCGGGGCCCGTCGAAACGCAAGAACTTCCGCGCGCCATCGCGGCGAAAACGCATCGCCTGCGGCTCGGTGTATTTGCCGGGGAAGCGGTGGTCCCCGACGATGGCGCGTGACACCAGCATGCCGTCGTACGGTGCATAGCCGAGGATTTCGTGGGGAAACTGGTCATCCCAATAGGGCTTGCGGGCCTCGCCGTGCTGGTCCCCCGCGAAGTCGTAGCGGGGATCCACGTAGTCCATGCTATCCGCGAATACAAACTTCATGGCAACCGGCCTTGAACTGACGCGGCGTAGTCCAGATGGCAGAGCAATTGACTCAGCGCGCGTTGGTGGCGTGTGGTTTGCTCCACCTCATTCCAAGCCAGCCCGATGTCCTCCCATACGCCCTCGACCCAGCGGCAACGTGGGGCGATCAGGGCCAGTGATTCAGCGATGTGAGTGGCAGGAACGGGGGTGACCGAGGCTCTGGTCGCAATGCGGTCCATCAGTTCACCCATGGCGCGGATGCCCACGGAGTGCATCAAGCGACTGTTGGCCGGAGGCAAGCCCCAGGCCTCGGGAAAGGTCTCCTTAACCGCCGACCAGAACATTACCAAGGTTCTGTACATCCCCTCCGTATTGGAAGGCCCTTTGCCTAGCGCCTTGAAAGGCGCTAGGGCTCCGTTAGGTGCCCGGATGCTTTCTTTGATCATGTTAATGATCGCGTTATCAACCACCACAGCGTGATCAGAGGTTTGTGAAGACATCCGCTTGATCAGGCCATGGAATGGTGAGTTCGGGTCTCGGTTGAGCAACTCGCAGAGCGCGCTCGGAATCTTACGCGCGGTCAGATCGCGGGGCAGGTAGGTATCGACTTCTGGGAGCAATTCGTTGATCAGTCGCGTGGGTAAGGGCTTGGCCTTGTTTACCAGTATGAACTGCTCCCTCTGGGTCTCCAGGTCCTCGGCAACGAACGCGACGACGGGGACGCTCAGGTTGCCGTTCTTCGTCTTGGCAAGCGCGAGGGAGCGCTGCTGTCCATCGACAATCCATGCAACCCGGTTGCCTTCCGACCGCTGAGGAATGTAAAGCGTGCCCGCCTGGCTCGTCTCCAACGCCCCCTCCGGTTCCCGCCCCCGTGCCTGCTTGAACTCGACCTCGGGCGAGAGGGCCAGGGTGATGGAGTTCGGGAAGAGCACGGTACCCTGATCCAGGTACTCGACAATGCTGTTGACGTGCCGTCGGATCTCTTTACGCTGAAATCCCTCGAGTTCGTCGTTCTCGTCGCGGTGGATACGGCTGATGTCGGCTATTTCGGTTATCAGACTGCCGGGGATAAAGAAGGAATAAACGTCGACTCCCTCTCCCTGGATTGTGCGAACCGCCCTGAGCGCAACATGCTTAGGCTGGTTCTGTCCTGCGACGATGCGGTTTCGAGCTGTGGCGAAGAGTCGGACGAAGCGACCCTGTTCGCAGGCGATTCGCTCCTCGTCTCTAAGGACTCGGAGCATGCGTGAAGATTTACCGTCAGCTCGGTCCCAGGCCGCCACAATCGCGTCTACGATCTCCTCGTCCGAAAGTTGCTTCCGGTCGGGAATCTCGGGAGGGGTTAATCCGGCGAGGGAGTCGTTGATCAACTCGAGGTGTTCGCTAATGCTGCCCCTCCGCGACCGAGGCCACACGCGGTCGGCGAAGTGTCGCAGGGCTCGCTGGGAGAAATCGGCTCGGGTCCCGCGGTACCGGCTCTCACTGTCGTTGAGGCGGTCGTCGTAAGGGAGGTGACACTTGCGGAGCCGCTCGGGGAGGCGGTCGATTGCTTGGGGCCCGATGAGGCGGACTCGATCGAGTTCGTCGTCCTCCAGTTCATCTAGATCGTCGGAGATGAGCTCCAGGTAACTTCCTGATACGGCAACGACCAGAGTGGCGTTGGTGTGCTGCCGGGCCAGAGCGGCCAGGCTCCTCTTGGGGCGATAGCGTCGCCCTAGGCTTGACCACCAACGTGCCGGATCGAACGACTCGTGAGTGACTTTGTCGCGGATGGTGTTCGGCGAACCAGTGGACAACGTCAAGTCGTAAGGGGGGATCTCCTCGTTCGCATGGATTAGGCCAAGTCCACCTGAAATGACCCAGAGATCTGCCTCAGCAGACTCCGCTGCAGCAAGTGCCTCCGAAAAGCCCCGGCCGCAGTAGAGGTCTCGGACTGGTAGTCGCAAACGCGCTTCCTTGAGCCACCGCCTCCATTGGACCGTAACATCGTCTTGGGTACCGGGCCGTAATCCCCGAGCTTGTAAGCGGTCGGAGACACCGATGGTCTTTCGGTTGGTGCAGGTTGTAATAAATACAAGATCCATGAATTTGCAACGAATCAAAAAATATACATAAACAACAACGATATATATGTGTAGTACAAAAAAATTGCGATAAACATATAGAATTGGTTAAAGAACCAGTTTCGATTATAGACTAAGGTCTTTACCTGACGCTACTCAGTTTCATAGCACGAAGAAGCATCAGGATGTGACCATCGAGGGTACTTCTGTTTGGCGTCAAAGCGTCAAGTGAGGGATATGTCCCCAGGAGTCGTGTGACTCCTGGGGATGCCAAAGTTGATTCGACGCATTTCGGCGGAAAGGCGAACTGTGGTGGTATCGGGGCGGTGATCACAAGTTCCTGGGTTTGGTATGGATAGTCAGCGGTTTACATGAGGCTCGCTTCATCGGTCCGGAATGCCTCCCGAGGCTAGGCAGGATTTCCGCCGATTGCCATGACCATCCCACACTAGGGTCGAAGCCCATGTTGGCGCGGCTCTTCCAGCAATCCCCTCTTCGAAAGACACGCTCCACGGGCGACTGGCTGGTCGTGCTCGATGCCGACTCTCTCTTGGCGCCCCTGAGGACGCTATCAGAAGCCATCCGCTCGCTCGTCGGCGTCCCGGATACCCACTGGGACACACTCTATCGCCCCCTCGTGGAGTCCTTCGCTACCTGGGTCCAGCAACTTCCGGCCTCTGAGGCCCACCACCACGCCGGGCCGGGCGGCCTTCTCCGGCATGGCCTCGAGGTGGCTCATGAGGCGCTGAGGCTGCGCCGCAGCTCGTTGCTGCCCTCCGGAGCACCTGCCGAAGAGTTGGCCCGACTGCAGGACGTGTGGACCTACGCCTGCGTCACGGCGGCGCTCATGCATGATATCGGCAAGCCGATGTCTGACCTGCGGGTGGCCCTGTTTGACGCGGCGGGGCGGGCTCAGGGGCTCTGGGCGCCTCTTGCGGGTCCCATGCCCCCAGGGTTCAGCTATCGTGTCGAATTCAACCGCGGTCGCGTCTACCGGCGCCATGGGCGTATCGCACCGCTCCTGGCGCGGCACGTGGTGCCCGTGGAGGGGCTCAACTGGCTCGCTCAAGAACCGGAGGTGATGGACGCCTGGTTGGCGGCCATCCAGGGAGAGTACGTGGAGGCGGGCCCACTCGGGGTGCTCGTCTCCAAGGCTGATGGCCTGTCGGTGGCACGGGACCTCTCCGGCGGGATGGGCACGCGGATGCCGACGGCCCGGGCCCGGCCGTTGGCCGAGCGGTTGCTGACCGCCTTACGCCATCTTCTGGCCGAGGAGGCGCTATCCCTCAACCGCCCCGGCGCCGCGGGCTTTCTGGCCGATGACACACTGTGGCTGGTGTCCAAACGGGTGCTGGACGCCTTGCGGGAGCAGATGCTCCGGGAGGGGCAGCCGGGCGTGCCCTCCCGCAACGACCGCTTGATGGACGAACTGCAGCAGCATGGGCTGCTGGTGCCGAACGGCGACCGGGCGGTCTGGACCTGCGAGGTCCGCGTCGGCGACTGGAGTCAGCGGCTGACCTGTCTTCGCTTCGAGGCTGATCGCCTGTGGCCCGATGCCGACCGGCGGCCCGCGTCGCTGGATGGCGCAGTCATCCCCCTCGAGGAGGGCGGGGCTGCGTCATCGGAGCAGGCCGGGTCCGGTGCAAATGAGAGCGATGGGGCAGGGGAGCCTGACCCCGGGGCACAATCGCCAGACGTGGCGTCAGGCAGTCCGGGCGCGGGCCTGACCGAGCCGGTGGGCGACGCTTCCGTGGATCCGGTCTTCTCTGGGCTGGATCCCGATCCCATTGAGGACCTCCCGTTGCCCTTCGACCAGCCCCCGGAGGGGGTGGACTCCCCCCTACGCGAGGAGACCCGCAGCCCAGCTGCCGCATCCGCAGAGGCTCCTCGGGGCGGACAGACGACGTCACAACCAGCCAAGCAGGCCGTGCCTCCCTCACCAACCTTCGATACAAACGATATTGGCCAGCGATTCCTGGCCTGGCTCCGGGAGGGAATCGCCTCCGGTCGCGTGGAGATCAACACCCCGAAGGCCCGCCTCCACGTGCTGTCCGAGGGGCTGGCGCTGGTTTCCCCGAGGGTCTTCCGCGACTTCGACCCGGTCCACTGGGACCGGGCCCAGAAGCGGCTCCAGAAACTCAAGCATCACCGCAAGCTTCCGGACGGCACCAACATCTGGACCTGCCGGGTGGCGAAGGAGCGCAAGCGCTCCCTCATCCGGGCCATCCTGATCCCCGATGCCGAGCGGGTGCTCGGCGTGCGGCTGCCCCCGCCCAATCCTGTGGTTACCCTCGTCATGCCGGAGGATGGCCAGGGTGGGTAGGCCCTTCGACAACCGGCTGCGTCCGGTGGTGGAGTTTGTGCCGGCCACCACCCTCACCGGGCTGGGACTGATCCTGGCCTGGCAGCCGGGGCTCATCGCGCCCCTCATGCCGGGGGTGGCCGCCGGGGTGGCGGGCGTCTTTGTCGTGACGGGGCTCTGGCGGGGTGTGCAGGGGGTGCGCCTGGCGGCCTATCGCCGGCAGCTGAGGCGTCTGCCGCGCTACGTGCTGGATGGCGACCGGATCCCCTGTTCCCCCTCACGGCTGTTCCTCGGCCGCGGCTTCCGCTGGGACCAGCGCCACAGCCAGCGGCTGGTGGAGGTACGCAACCCCGAGGCCCGCAAGTATCTCGAGCCCGGTCCCCACTACCGGTGGGCCCGCGCCCTCGAGGCGGCGGCGGAGCGGCGACGCTGGCTCCGGGGTCTTGCCCGCCTCACCGTCCTGGACTCCCGCATGAATCCCCTTCGGCCCCTGCCACCGGTGGGCGGGGACCCGGCCCTGCATGGTGTCGGCCTCGAGGACGAGAAGGACGTCTGGCTCCCCCTGGGGGAGCGGCCCGGCCATACCCTGGTGCTGGGCACCACCCGGGTGGGCAAGACCCGTTTCGCTGAACTGGTGGTGAGCCAGGACATCCGGCGGGGCGAGGTGGTCATCATGATGGATCCGAAGGGGGACCTGGACCTGCTGCGGCGGATGTACGCCGAGGCGCGGCGGGCCGGAAAGCTGGAGCGGTTCCACATCTTCCACCTGGGCTTCGCCGAGCTCAGCGAGCGCTACAACCCCATCGGGGAGTTTGCCCGCATCACCGAGGTGGCCACCCGCACCACGGCCCCCTTGCCGAGCGAGGGCAACTC
>NPIE01000096.1_pt1 | contig 85923 bp, 66 predicted proteins | sample 8637661 | NCBI WGS metagenome assembly NPIE01 (sample SAMN07420842, study PRJNA396082) | bioreactor metagenome | isolation source: sample BA12 brine-fed electro-methanogenic bioreactor BA | place: Japan: Kochi | collected 2016-12-09
TTGGCGGGATTGACCAGCTTCATGTCGAAGCGGTGCTTGTCCCAGGATTTCTCAATCGGTCCGGTAGGACATTTGCCGTCGAGTATCACGATAGTTCCCCCTAAAGTTTAACGATGCCTACGAGAATGGAGATCGGAATGGAGACATAACCGACCATCAGCACGATCGCAACCCACTTGCCGACAGTTTCAACGGTCGGCAACGTGCGGGCGTTGTTAAGGCCCGAGGATTGGAACATGCTGCCGATGCCGTGGCTGAGGTGGAGCAGCAGAAAAACCATGGCAATGACATAGGTCAGCGCGATGAAGAATTTCTGGAAGCTCAGCACCACCATGGAGTAGACGTCCATACGTCCGGCGGCATCGACAAGATTGGAAATGTCGGGATTCGTGACACGCACCGTGAAGTGGAACAGATGGTAGATAACGAAGATCAACAGCACGACACCGGTGTAGATCATGATCTGTGCCGCATAACTGGTGCGCAGGCTTTTCTTCTGGGCATATTCAACCGGGCGGGCCATCTTGTTCTCAAGCGTCAGCTTGATGCCCAGCCAGATATGAACCAGAAAAACACCCAGCATCACCAGACGGAACAGCCAGACCACCGGCCCTAAGGAGTGGAGCTTTGCCGCATAGGCGTTGATGCCGTCGGGACCAACGAAGATCGAGCTGTTCCCGATGAGGTGGACGATGACGAACAGTACCAGGATCAAACCTGTTGTCGCCATGAGGACTTTCTTACCCACCGAGGATCCAAATAACATTTGCATACCCATCATCCCCTGGAAAAGATTGATTGACTCACCTGCCCGGCCTCATGCCGGGAGGCACTCTCTCCGACTTTTATCTATTGAAGCAAAACCGGATTGCTCCGATGACGAAAAAATGACTCAGTCCGGCGGAGCACGCCCGCAGACTGTGCATCTGTTCAGGCCGACATTCATGGAGCGAAGTCTTCCATTGACAATGCGTTGGGAAAAGGGGAAAAAGAAGTCGCGATCCCTTGGGATGCAAGTTCTTTCATCTCCTTGATATAACATAGCAAAAATGCTTCTATTGCAGATGGAACCGGAAGATTGTATACACAATCCATACTCTTCTAGCAGCCCATGACAAAAATGTCAATTTTTACTTTCATGACAACGGCAAAGAATCTGTCTGATTTGGAACGGCGTTTGATCCTTTAGTGCGCGGGTCGGAATTGTCTTCGCGAAAAACTCGATAACCTTTTCTGATGGAGGATAAGATGGATTGGCGCAGAATTGTGGCCGGTTTGGGCCTGTGTCTGCTGGTTGCGGGATGCGGTGCGGGTCTCGGCGCCCGGACAAATGAGCTGATCGAGCGCGACTACCTGGCAATGAAGGATACGGAACTCTTGGGGTATTATCAGCAGCTCAGCGATCAGTTGGCGCGGGAGTCCCGGGCCAGCCGCAACAAGGGGGCCACTCCCTTCGGCGGGCCATCCCTTCAAACCGGCCCGCGGGAAGCCGATGAAAGGGTTGAGCTTTTGCGAAGCCGGTGGAACGAGGTACGGTCGCTGCTTTACGAGCGGGAGCTGCTCCCCTGATGATGTCGCTGCTCGAAAGAGCGTTCTGGAGAGGATAAACGAATTTTTCGGGACTAAATCCCCAATTCCACCCGTGGTTGTGCCTGTTCCTGCGGCTGGTAGTCGGGACTGCAGGTCAGAACCCTGTCTTCGGCGATCCCCGCTTCAATCAGGCTGTTTTGGACCGTGCGGGCCCGTTGCCGGGCCAGTTCATACATTGCCTGTTTTTCCTCTTCGCTGGCAGGTGGCGACGGTTCGGGCTCCGGCCCGTCAGCGGAACTGGCTGTTGCCGTCGCGGCCGATCCCTGCTTCTTCTCGTCCCTTGCCTCGGTGCGTTCGGCGCGCAGCGCTTCGAGGTCGGGGGGGGCTGCAATCCCGCATACCGCCAATTTGGCATCCGGCCGGTCCTGAAGCAGTTGGGCCATCTCCTTCAATTTCAGTTTCTGCTGCTCCGTTGTCTCCCATTCCCCCGGGGAAAACAGCATAGGATCAAGGCGCAGGGTCGTTGCCATGTCGTAGAGTTTGCCCACCGCCCATATCGCGCCGGCAGGCAGGGCGGCGCCGGTCAGCAGAGACGCCCCGAGAGGCGCATAGTAGCTGACCATTCCTTTTTTCAACGTTTGAAAGATCGCGGTGCGCACCACCTTGCCGATGCGAAAGGCAGGGTCGTTGAGATCGCCCTGTATCGGGATGTCAAGGTGAATGGTGCCATCACCGTCGCGAACCAGGTTGAGGGCGGTTGCGAGGGGAACGCCAAGCTCGCCGGTGGCTTCGGTTCTGTCCTCTTCGCGCACGGCTTCGACTTGGAGTTGTGCGAAAATCAGATCCAGGTTCGAATCGAGTCGGTCGTTCTCGACCTGGCCGTTGATTTCGCCATCAAGCCGCCCGCTCTTGAATCGATAGCCGATGGCTTCGCGCAGATAACCGTCCACCGCGGAGAGGTTGATGTTTTTGAGCTTTAGAAGCAGATCGCTCGAGAACTGGTCGGCAAAGGGATGAAGGGTGCCGTCGAGATTCAGAATGCCGTGCTCGCCGACTTGACTTTTAGCCGTGATGCGGGTGGCTTGAGCAGGCTTGCGGCTGTCGATGCCGGTCACTTCCAGCGACAGTTCGGAGAGGGTCTGATGCACCTCGGGGGTGACGCTGCGGTCGATGAAGTCGATGCGGTTATCGCCGGCCAGCAGAAGGCGTTCCAGAGAAAATTCAAAAGGAGAGTCCGAATCTGCCTCAGTATCGGCAGACGGCTCTTGCTTCCCGCCGGTTGGACGATCCTCCCGCGATGAAGGGGCAAGTGCCTGCACGGCTTCAATTCGGCCATCCCTGTTGCGCACAACCCAGGCCCTGAGATCCTCGATCTGCAATTCCGTGGCGCGCAGCCTCTGCAGTCCCTGGAGGGATGCCCGCGTCAGTTCAATTCGTCCTGAGTTCAAGACAGCATCAGGGGCGTTGGCGGAGAGAGCCTCCTCGCCTTGACGCTCGACAGCCCGCAGGTTGTCAAGTCGAATTGATGCCGCGCCGATCGAGTCCATGCCGGCGATATTCAGATCCGTCACGGAGAAACGTTCCAACTGCAGCAGCTTGTTCTCCTGGCGCAGGCCCGAGATGTCGAGTCCCTCCAGCGACAAGGTGGCAGCGAGGCCCAGGTGTTCGGCGGGGGCCTCTTCTGCGGGAACTTTCAACGCGATGTCTGCAGTCAATTTTTGGTGCGCGACCCCATATCCGGCCTCAATCAGGTTGAGGGCAAACTCCGGAACAGCCAGAGTCCCCTGCGCCTCGATGGCCGGTTGTGGTTTTTGGAGATTATGCTCCAGGGCGACATTGCCTTCCCAGGTCAGGCTGCCGCGTTCCAGGGAGACCTGCGAATCACGGTAATTCAGGCCGGCGAGGCGAAGGCTTCCGTCAAATGATGCTTCAAAGGGGGCTCCCTTGTTCTGCTGTGCGGAGATGCGCTGGGTCAGCTCCATGTCGCCGGCTGCATTGCGTTCCGTCTCCCCGTCAGTCCACTGCAGGGATTCGGACATGAGATAAAGGTCGCCGGTGACGCTCCACTCCGGCGGCGCTTCCTCTGGCAGAAGCCGCACCCTTGTCTGCCCGTCCCAGGTCAACTCGAGACGGCCTATCCCCGCCTGTGAATGGTCCAGGGAGGCCGAATCCAGACCGATCGAACCCTGCACCGAGAAATCCGGCAGGCTGGTCTCCTGATCCGTCTTCAGTGTGATCTGCAGGTCCGTGTCGAAATTGCCATTCAGTTGCGAGACTGAATGTTCTTCCAGCAGCGGTTGCAGCCAGCCGATGGGCAGCTGGTCGATGCGCAGGCGGGCGGAGGCTTCCGGGTGGGAGGACAGCGGGCGTGTCTGGCCCTCTAATCGGATGCGTCCCTGATTAACGATCAGGTCCAGGTCGAACGGGGTCGCCTGTTCAGGGTTCCAGGTTTCAAATGAACCGAGCCGGGCGTTGGCAACCTGAGCATCGACAACGAGCTTCGGATCGCGATAGTGGATGCGGACATTTTCAAGCACCACCTGTCCGATTCCAAATCCCCAGGGCTCTTTCCGGTCGGCGTCGGCCTCGTCTTCTTCAGGCTTTTCATCGGATGCGGATTCTGAAGGGAGATTCAATTCTCCGATGGTCCAGTTGCCGTTATCGTCCCGCTGAAGGTGCAGATCCACATCACGCAGGATGATTTGGGCAACATAGATATTTTTCTGCCACAGGGGAAACCAGTCGATTTGCGCCTGAAGCTGAACCGCCGCCAGCTTCTGCTCCTCCGCCTGAACATTGCCGCGGAATGCTTTGATCACCAGAACCCCGGTGAAAGGATTGAAGTCCACATCCTTGACCTGGGCATGGGGCACCCCCTGATCGGACAGGGCCTTTTCAATCCCCCAGCGGATCGCAAGTGGAGTGGCCGTCAGCAGGATGAGCCCGGCCAGCAGCAGACCGGCAACAAACCACCAGAGTCGCCGGCGGCGTGATCGGGAAGGAGGTCTAGGCTCTTCTTTTGGGTCGGATTCAGTCATCGGTAGATTATATTCTGTCGCCGGGCTGCGCGGGAATTTCGCGCATGGCGGTTGGAAAAACGCCGCGTTGCAACCTGAGAGGATGCAAGCGGCAGGCGCAATGAGCTTACTATAACGAAAATCACTTGCGGCGCAACCACAAAGAAAGTCCGCAAAAGTGCATCCTGAAAGGGGGCGCAGGAACTCCTATACGGGAGAAGTCAGTGCCAGCCACCAGCAGAAAAGAAAGAGGACCAAAGCTGCGGCTCCCAGAATGATGTTACCTGTTTCGGCCGCGGGTTTCTGATGCGAGCCCCTGCGGGAGCTCACCCACCCGATCAGAAGCCCTGCGGCAAACCCCCACAGGTGTGCGCCCACATCGGTGTTGCTGCCACTGGTTCCCAGGAAGGCAAGCAGGCCCAGTGCCGCGGCGACCGGCAGCAGGCGCCGCAGTCTGCGGCGTTGGGCGCGGGGGAAAAGTCCCTGGGCGCCGAGAATGCCCACCGCACCGAAAATGGCGGTGGACGCCCCGACCGCGGTATGAGAAGGGGACTGCAGCACGGCATTGATCGCATTGCCCAGCGCGCCGGCGGCAAGGACCATGGCCCAGCCCCTTCCCGAGCCCGACCTTCGGCACAGACGGCCGATAAAAAGAGCTCCGGCGGCCAGGTTGGCCAGCAGGTGCAGCCCGCCGTTGTGCAGCGAGAGTGCCGTGACGACGCGCCACCACTGCCCGTCGCGCACTTTCTGCACCTGCATGGCCCCAGCTTCCAGCCATGTTTCGGGTGCGATGCCGAGCAGATTGGAATCCAGTGCCCGCAGGTTGTGAAAAATGCCAAGCAGGAGCAGCAGCGAGAGGGTGACCAGCAGGTTGTCGCGGGCAGAGGCAGGTTCGACGCGGGGCGGCCAGAAACGGTTTTTTTCTTCATAGGTGCGGATTTCCTCTTCCGCACGCATCAGGTCCGCGGCCGGAACCAGGATTTTCCACCCCTGCTCGTCGCAGGCCGCCAGCAGGCTGATTCCTCGTGCCTCCAACACCAGCGCCCAGAGCCGGCAACGGTCCAAGTCCACCCCTGCAGATCCTGTCTCATGGAGGATTTCGCCGGGCCGCAGGGCTTGCCAGGAGCGATCGTTTTTTTGTTGTTGAGAGGTTTGATCCTGCACGTTGACTCTTTTGGCAGCGAAAAGATGTTTGGTTGATTTTAATGGCGATTGTTGGGCATAAATATGTTATTTTAACGCCATTTATTGTGATCTTCTGCAATACTCGCAGGTGTTGCGATATGGAGTGTACGCCCCATGAGGCGTTGGGGCTGTTGCAGATTTCTCTTTTTGTCCCAAGTCCGCAAGGTTGATGTTGTGTTTAAACGACTTTTTCGTCATGCGAACGTCAAGCAGAAGCTGACCGCCATCATCATGCTGACCAGCACGCTGGTGCTGCTGCTGTCTCTGACCGCCTTTATTGTCACGGAGGTTATGTCCTTTCGTCAAACCCTGTTGGACAAATCAACGTCTCTTGCCCGCATTATCGGCGCCAACAGCAAGCTGGCGCTGGCTTATCGGGACAAAACGAGTGCGAAAGAGACGCTTCGGTCCCTGGCTGCAGAAAGCAATGTGCAGGCGGCTTTCCTCTTCGACCATGAAGACAAGCCCTTTGCCCAGTATCTCAAACAGAAGGGGGCGGCTCACCTGGTGCCCCGGCATGCCAACCATCCCCGTGGCCGGCACTTGTATGAAATGGTTGTAGAGGGGCGTGAAGCTCATCTTTTTACACTGAATTCCCTGTCGCTGGTTCATCCCATCGAGCTGGACCGGCAGCGGGTCGGGACCCTCTATCTGCAAAGCGATCTGTCCCTGCTTTATCAGCGCCTGCTGTGGTTTGGGGTTGGAGCGCTGGGCGTGTTCGGCTTCTCCGTTCTGCTGGCCTATTTCATCGGTTACCGGCTGCAGCAGTTGATTTCGGCCCCCCTGACCCATCTCTCCCGCCAGATGAATCAGGTTTCACAGTACAAGAATTTCAGCCTCCGGGTGGAGAAGCAGACGGAGGATGAAATCGGCGAACTGATTGAAGGATTCAATGAAATGCTCTCGCAGATCGAGACCCGCGATGATCAGTTGGCCCACCATCGTCGCAACCTTGAACAGCAGGTGGCAGAGCGGACACTGGATCTGGAAAAAGCCAACGAGCGCCTGCAGGTGACCATCCACGATCTGGAGCGCGCCAAACTCGGGGCCGAAGAGGCCAGTCGGGCGAAATCCCGTTTCCTTGCCAACATGAGTCATGAAATCCGCACCCCGATGATCGGCGTCATGGGGATGGCCGACCTGCTGCTGAAGACTCCTCTCAACGAACGTCAGCAGGGCCTGGCCGAGACCATCCACAAGTCCGGCGATGCGCTGTTGAGCATTCTTAATGACATTCTTGATTTTTCCAAAATCGAAGCGGGGCGCCTTGAACTTGAAGCGGTGGATTTTGATCTGTGCCGCTGCATCGAGGATGCGGTGGAACTGCTCTCCCCCAAGGCCTTTGCCAAGGGGTTGGAACTGGTCTGCATTGTCGATGAGCGGGTGCCGACATCTTTGCGTGGCGATGCGGGGCGCTTGCGACAGATCGTACTCAATCTTGTCGGCAATGCGGTTAAGTTTACCACCAGCGGAGAAGTGGTGGTGCGCGTTAATGCTCTGATGGAAGAGCGCGCTACAATCTGGGTGCGGCTTGAGGTGCGTGATTCGGGAATCGGCATCCCGGCGGATGTTCAGGATCGTATCTTCGATTCCTTTTCCCAGGCCGATACGACGACCTCCCGCCATTTCGGCGGAACCGGCCTTGGCCTCTCCATCGTCAGACAGCTTGTGGACATGATGGGCGGGCGTATCGGAGTGGAGAGCGAGCCGGGGGCGGGATCGCTTTTCTGGGTTCATCTCCGCTTGGAAAAGCAGCCCGACGCGGGCCGGCCGAATGCCCTGGAGATCCCGCACGCTTCCGGAAAAAGAGCTTTGGTGGCGGCTGGGCATGCCGTCTTCGGGCAGGCTCTGGCTGAGCGCCTGAGTTCCCATGGCCTCGACGCCCTGGCTGTAAGGTCGGCGCAGGAAGCTTTCTCGGAAGTGCAGAGGGCTCCTGGTGAAGACTCCTACGACCTGATCCTGGTGGACGAACAGCTGTCCGACGGAGAAGGCGTCGCGCTGTGTCGTGAATTGCGCGCAATCCGTTCCCCCGCCTCATTGCTGGTATTTCTCTCGACCCCGAGGTCCGGTTGCGACGAGGGCGTTTTGCGGGAGGCGGGGGTTATGGCTTTCCTCTCCAAACCGCTCCGTCGTGAGGATTTGGGCAAAGTCCTGCACCGGCTTCTGGAAGCTCCAGACGAACCGAGCCCCCCGTGGGCAGCTGAAAAGTCACGGAAGATCTCTGCCGCTGCGGTCAAACGACAGATTCTTGTCGCGGAGGACAACCCCACCACTCAGCGGTTGATCGAGCTTCTTTTCGAAGACGCCCCTTATCACATCCAGATCGTGCCCAATGGCATGGAGGCGGTTCAGGCGGTCAGGGATCATCCGTTTGATCTGGTGCTGATGGATTGCCAGATGCCTGGCCTGGATGGATTTGATGCGACTCGCGAGATACGTAGTTGGGACGCGCATACCCCTGTGATCGCGTTGACGGCTCACGTTGGCAAGGAAGAGGTCGACCGCTGCCGTGAAGTGGGCATGGACGATTATCTGCGCAAGCCCTTCAAGCAGGAAGAGCTGTTTCTCATACTTGAGAAGTGGTTGGCCGCCGAGGACAACGAGGCCGGCTCCTCTCGCCTGGCCGGGGAATAACGCCATGTCCTTTCTCAACCGCCTGATTGTCCTGACCGGTGTGACGACTCTGCTGCTGGCTCTGCTCGGCGCACTGGTGCTTCTCGATTTCGAAAGTTCCTCCAATCGTGAATCGCTTGCCGTAAGCGATGTGCAGCCCCAGTCATTGACCGGCGAAGATGTCCTCATTACCGGTCGTGGTTTCGACGCGCATACGCGGGCGGCCCTGTTTTTCGATACGGGAAATCGTCGCGCTATCATAGGAAAACTCAAGAGCACGGCCGAGATCTCAGGCCTGACCTCCCGCGGGAATCTGGTTTACATGGCCAGCGCCCATTCCGGCCTTCAGGTCCTTGACCTGAGTCGCCCGCAGACCCCGCGCATTCTCGGGACGGAGAAGAAGATCTTCGAGGCGGCCTGGGATCTCGAACTGGCCGGACACCATGTGGTGGTGTCAGATGTCAAGAAGGGACTGGTGATCGTCGATGTCAGCTTTCCCGAAAGGCCCCGAGCCGTCGGACATCTCCCCGAAAAGAACCGTAAAAGCTGGGGGCTGGCGTTGCTGTCGGAGAATATCGCTCTGCTGGCGCAGGGGCTCGATGGGCTTGCCGTCATCGATATCGCCGACCGCAGGCATCCCCGGGAAATCAGCCGCATCGAAAGCCGCGGTTTCAGTTGGGAGGTCGAGGTTTCGGGCCAGCTGGCTTATCTCTGCGACGGTGGGGGGGGGCTGCGCATTTTCGATCTGAGCACCCCGACTGATCCCCGACCCCTGGGGGAGTATGACACCTATGGCCACTTGCGGGATCTGACCCTTGTCGACGACATCGCTTATCTGGCAGACGGCAGGAAAGGGCTGACCGTGCTCGATGTCGCCGATCCGAAGCAGCCGCGATTGCTGGCCGCCGATGAGGAGCTCGACAATCTCTGGCGGATGGGGTCTTATGGAGGAAAGGTTTATGCCGGAGGCACCGGGCGCGGACTTATGGAACTGAATGTAGACGATCCCGCTCGACCGCGCATTACGGGGCAGGTGGCGGTACCCGGCTCGGTCAGGGGGCTGACCATCGTTAACGACCACCTCGTGTTTGCCGACGGTATCTACGGTATACAGGTCGTTCCCCTTGAGACTCTGCGACCGGTGCAGGCGGCCTTTACGATCCCGGCTCGTGGAAAAGCTTATGTGCTGACCCGGAAAGATGAACTGATGGCGGTCGCTGAAAAAGACGAGGGGGTGCGGTTTTTCAGCACCCGGAACAGCGGTAACGTTCAGCTGCTTGAAACGGAAGGGGTTGCTCCCGTGTTGCGCGATATGGACGCCCACCAGGATATCTTCTGGTTTGCCGGGGGACCCCAGGGGCTGCTGTCCTTTCGTCAGCAAAGGGCGGACCTGCTGAAGTCGGTGGGCCGCCTCGTCGTTCCCCGTGAAATTGATCGAGTGGCCCTGTATCACGAAGGGCGCAGGGCCCTTCTGGCGGCAGGTGGCGGCGGGGTGCTGGTGGCCGATACCAGCGACCCCGTGAAGCCGGTCATTAAAAATCGTCTGCTGGGGCAGGGTCTTGTCATGGACCTTCTGCTGGAAGAGGATCACGCCTGGGTGATCCAACGGGAGGGGAAGCTGGTGCGTATCGACCTGAGCGATCCCGACCAGCCGCGGGTGACGGCGACCCTGAATCTGCCGGGACCGTTACAGGCGATGCGGAAAGTGGGAGAGACCCTCTGTATCGCCCGGTATGACAAGGGGGCCCATCTGGTGGAGGCCGGAAGTTCTGAAAGCCTCTACCTGCAGGGCAGTGTTCTGCCCCAAAGGAAGGTGAATCTTTTATGGTCGTCCGCGGACCATCTCCTGGTGCAGGTGCCTGCTGCCGACTATCCGCTTCGGGCTGAGGAACTGGTTCTGTTCCGGAAATCGAAAGGCCAAGGGGTGCGGGAAATCGCCCGTGTGCCGGCTCCCGGGTTTTTCAGCGATGCCGCCGAAGCAGGGGCGTTTCTTTATCTCGCCGAACGTGACGGCTATTTGTGGAGAATGGAAAAATCCCGGCTGCCTCAGCTTGTGCTGGTCGAGATTGATGATTCGCCTCAGATTCATTCATTTCTGAAAAATTTCGGTGACAGGCTGTGGGGGAATAGCTCATTTGGCCTTAAATCGATGGACATCAGCGAGCCTCTTGCACCGCACCCACAGGCCGTTGCCCTGGACAATTTTCAGAACATTGTCGATATGAATTGGCACGGGGATCACCTGTTGATTCTCGATGCCTCCTCCGGCCTTCATGCCTATCGGACCAATGCCGAAGGGGGGCCGACCCCCGCCGGTTTTCTTGCCCTGGAAAGCTCTATCAAAGACTGGGATCAGGACGGAGGGCTGGGGTATGCCCTGAGTAAAAACGGCAGACTCAAGGTGATTGATATCGCGGACCCGACTTGCCTGCGCCTGCTTGGGACCCTGGATGTGGGGGGGAATCATCAGTCTTTTGCGGTGCACAACGGTTTCGCGCTGGTCAACAGTGGCACGGATGGAATCCAGGTCTGGGATATCAGTGATCCCGAGAGGGCGCAGATTGTCGGAGAGATTGCCATGGCCTGGCCCGAGTCGGAGTTCCTGTATTCGCGTGAGGTGCACTGGAAGGATGATCTGGCAGTGGTTGCCGTTGGCGATGGCGGCATCTTGACCCTGGATATGTCTGATCCGCACGAGCCCAAAGTCGCGGGGCGCTTCAACAGTACCAATTTCATTGTGGATGTTTGGGTCTACGGCAGGCATGCCTATGTCGGCACGGCACATCAGGGCGTTCTGGTGCTTGATCTGGCAAATCCCGCGCAGCCGGTTCTGATGGGAACGCTGGAGACGCGGGGCCATGTGCGTGACCTCATGTTTGCCCCCCCCTATGTCTGGCTGGCGCTCGATTCGGGAGGGGTCATGGCGGTGCCCATGCCCGTTGAGGCCACGCAGGTGGAGGTGGAGTCCGGCGAGCGCCTCAGGGCAGGGTTCCCGGATCCTCCCCTGCCGGGGAGTTATATTCTCAGCGTTTTCTCTTCCAGCGCTACACAGGTCGTTGAAGAGGGGATCGACTATTTTCCGGACCGTTAAGGTTCAAAGGGCTGGGCACCGCACCGGACGCTAAAACAGATAATCCACCCCCGCCCAGAACTGGCGTCCCGTTTCATACTGCAGCAAGGCCGGTTCGGTACTGATCTTCTCGTTGAACACATTGTTGACTTCGAGGTGGAGCCTTATCCGCTGCGCCTGGTAAACCTCCCTTTCCCAACTCAGTTTCCAGTCGAACCGCCAGGATGAGGCTTCGCGCCGGTCGGCGTAGACCGGAACGGTCTGGGCCTGTTCCGGATCGTCTTTTTCCGTCGGCGGCAGTTCCTGCTGGCGCAGGGTGTCTACTATCCGGTCGTAACTGGAACGAAAAGTCGTGAAGTTGGTAAAGGTCAGGCCCCAGGGGAGCTTCGCAATCCAGGTCAGGCGCATTTCAACGGGAAAATCGTCAGCGTCGTCCGGCAGTTGATCGCGAAAGATAAGCTGATCGCGATACCAGATGCGGCTTTCGGTCTCTTCGTCCTCGATCACGCTGGCGTCGAAATCTTGATGGTTGGTTTCGGAGCGCCGCCAGTTGGCATTGACCGAAAGAAAATGTTTCTCCCAGCTGCGCTCCCAGGTGGCGCGCCAACTACGATGACGGCTGCGACCGTCATTGGACAGGGTATAGGGGCGCAGGCCTGTTTCCTCCAGATCGCCATAACGCCTGGCAAATTCATCCTTCCCCTCGCGATAAACGAATTTAAGGCTCAGCCGCCCCCCCAGAAGCTGCTGGTCGACGCCGGCGGCGATTTCGTCCGAATAGGGTGTGTCGAGACTGGAGAAGCGGCTGACCTGAGAGAGGTTTCGGGAAGCGTCGCTCCACTCGTCCAGCGTTGGCAGCGGCGCCTGCAGGCCACGTTCCTGAGGCTGATAGGGAGCGATCGCCTCGCGCAGCTTGTAGGTCAGCAGGGTCTGGCCGTAGTAGCGATTGAGCCCTGCAATCAGCCGAGTGCGCTGATCTCCGAACACATCCCAGGTTGCGGCAAGCCGAGGCGCGACATTGAAGTTCTCCATGAAATCGTCGTAACTCAGGCGCAGGCCGGGGCGCAGGCCGAAGTTTCCAACCCGGATCTGGTTTTCAGCGTGGGCGGCCAGGCGCGTCATGGAGGCACGGGCGGAAGTTTCCGGATAGATATTGCGTCGGCTGAAAAACTGTTCTCCTTCGACACAGCCGATCAGGTCGTCTCCGCAGATCACCGTGTCGGAAAAAAAAGGCTCCCGGTAGATGTAGGCGGTTTCCGTCCGTTCATATCGGCCGCGGATATGCTCGAAATCAAGGCCGGTATGCCACTGATGGCTGCCCCAGTCGGTGCGTTGGGGGTAGCTGCTCAATTGCGTTGCGAGGTGCAGGGTATGCTGTTCCTTCTCAATATCGCCAAACCCCCCTTCGAGGCTTGCCTCCGAATTGACCGTGCTGCCCCAGGTGGTCGACCCGAGCGTGCGCCAGGGACGCCACACGTTGGGAGCCTCTCGGGAGTTTTCACTCAATTGGTAGCCGCCGCGCAGGGTCAGTTCCCAGTCGGAAAACGCCTTGTACAATGCTGCGCCGAGAGAATAGCCGCCCCCTTTGACAAGAAATCTGCTGTCACGGGCGTTGGCGATGAAATGTTCTCCCTCGTATGGGGTGGCCTTAAGGCTCAGTTCCAGCACCGTGCTGTCGGAGAGAAGGTTCTGATATTTGATGAAGATGTTGTGCAGGATGCGTGATTGTTCCTGAGTCCGGTCAAGGTTGTAAAGGGGGATGTCGGAGTGCAGGAAACGATAGGAAGCCAGTACCCCCTGTTTTTCACCGAGGGGAAGGTTGAGTTCCAGACCCACATCGTTTTTTTCAAAGCGTGGCTGCCTGGAGGGGCTTCGCCCTTCGGAAAAGTCAAACTGATCTTCATCGCCGAGGTGAAACTGGGTCCAATCGTCGCGGGTATGGCGGAACGAAACGCGCCCGCCGAAATCAGGCCCGGGATTGCGGGTGACCACATCCACCACGCCCCCTGTGAAATGGCCGTAGCGCGCGGGGACATTGCTGTCGTAGACTGAAATGCTCTCAACCAGGGCGCTGTCGAGAAACAACTCCTGACTGTGGCCCGGCACGTCGGTAATGGCATCGACATTTTTCTGTGTGGGATCGAGCAGGCTGTTGTTGCCCATGCCGTCGAGCGTGAAATTGTTCTGATAGAATTTGCCGCCGGAGATGGAAACCTCCGGCGGCAGAATCTCGCCGCCGGTCAAAGAGTTGGAAAAGCTGCGGTCGAGGTGCACATCGGGCAGGATCTCGAGAAGTTCGCTGATGTTGCCGTTGCCGCGCCGCAGGTGGGGGATCACATCTCGGGAAATGCGCGAACGTCCGGTCGCACTGTTTTCGATGGCGCCTTCAACGACCAGCGGCTTCAATTGCTGCGGGGCGCCTTCCTCCTGCGCCGCTGCGGTCAGGACCAAGATTCCCGGAATCATCGCCAGTGCGATTGTCAGGTATGTGGAACATCTCACCGGCGCACCTCGTCATAATATAGCGGGCGGTAATCCTCTTCGTCAGGGATGCCGTCTCCGTCGCTGTCCGGGTCCAGTTCCAGCCCCTGCGCCACGGCGGCTTCACGATCCGCATCCGGATTGAAGAAATTGGGGCGCCCGTCGCCGTCGGTGTCGACGGAGGCCAGGTCGGTATGAGGCAGATCATCCCATTCACTGTAAAGAATGGCCAGTGTCTTGAACGCAAGATTGCGTTCACTGCGGTAGGGGAGTGAACGCGCCATTTCAATGGCGGTCTCAAAGTCTCGAGCTCGGGCGTAACCTTCGATCAGATGCTCTTTTCTTTCATCATCGGAGATATAGACGCTCATTCTGGTTGCGGAAACATAGATCTGTTCCGCCACTGCGCGCGCTTCATCGAGCAGGTCGAGCGCCCATCGCCGCAGTGTCGCATCTGTGCCGGTAAAGCCTGAAATCAGGTTGGCAGCGTAGATGAGCGAGCGAGCTTCAAGCTCGGCCAGATCATCATGGTCGGTCCCACTGTAGTTCAGGCCCTGGGTGAACAGGCCGCGGGCGGTATCAATGTAGGTGGTCAATGCATTTTCGGCGAAGTCGCTGAATGCTTCCAGAATCAACTCCTGCAGATCGATAGCGTCCTCCCCGGGATTGCCCAGGGTAAACTGGAGCGCCTTCTGCAGGCTCAGGTCGGCTGCTTCAGTTTGGCCGACAAGGCGCTGGACCTCGGCAATTTCGATCAGTGCCGTGACCCGGTATTGCGCCTCGTTCAGCTGTTCTGCCGCCGCCAGGGCCTGGTCGATCAATTTCTGAGCCAAGTCAGGCGCCTGTGCCTCCCAAGCCAGGTCGGCGAGCTTGGCGTATCCGTATTGAATCGCGTAGCGATAGTGGTTGCGCTCCGTTGTTTCTTCAAGTTGCGCGACAAGATCCCGGGCGCGCCGCAGCGCCTGCTGGGCCAGATCGAAAAACTGCTGCTCGATGGCCTGTTGAGCCGTGTAGGCGCGTTGCTTGTTCCCCGCCATGTAGGTCCAGGCCTCGATCTGATCATGGGGATCGCTGAGATTTTCCGCCATGAACTGCCCCGCCGCATCGATCCCGCTTTCCAGCGCGATTGCGGCGGACACTGCTTTCATGGCGCCGGCGCGATAGAATGCTCCGGGCATGGTGAAACCACGGTAGTTCTCATAGCTGTCGGGGATACTCAGGGCCAGATCCATGGCCTGCTGGTTGAGCCCCAGGGAATAGAAGGTTTCCACCAGGCTGATCATGTAGAACCAGGTTTCATTGCGGGTCAGATTCTGCAGGCCGTCGTTTTCCCGGAGGTCGCTTATGATTTGATAAATCTCTTCAACTTGAGCGACATCTCCCAACTCGGCGTAACGCTTGGCGGTCTCAACCAGGTAGAAAACACGGGCCTTGTAGAAAAGTGCGCCGTTGGTGTCGTTTGGGGGGCAGCGCATGGCAAGGCTGAACAGAGAGTCGACCAGGGGGCGTGCTTCATCGAACTGTTCGCGTTCAAGGTATTGATCGGCAATCTTCCATGTTCCGACAATCAGGCGGCCGAAAAGTGTCGATGTGTTGAAGTATAGGACGGCGTCTTCCAGCAGGTCGAGGATGCGCTGCGCGTCCTGTTCTGTACCGATTTTGCGATAGTTCGCTGCAAGGGACTGCAGGTTCTGCGTATCGCTGTTTTCGATGTTGGCGACCCCTTTGACCTCGATGACGCGCGTAAACTCACGTTCGGCCAGGTTCAATATCGCTTCGACCTCTCCCTCGCGGCCTCTTTCGATCATGCGGCGGGCCAGTGAGAGATAGGCGCGTCCCCGCTCTTCCGTCTGAACGATCTGGGTGTCAGCAAGGACCTGCGCATCCTCGAACAGGCCAAAGCGGCCTTTGCCTTCCACCAGCTTCGCCATGATCTCATCGTTGAGAACCGCATCGCCGACTCCTGAAACCATCCTTTCGGCCTGATACAAATGAGACTGGTCGGAATTGAGGTAGTACTCGATACGTTTGTCTTCCGTATCGAGCAATCGGGACTCGAACAGAGGGACGCTGCTCTGGTACCGGCTCCGGCTGCGCGCCAGGATGAGGATTTCGGGATCCTCGCTCAGCGAAATCATCTCGTCGCCGGTGCGGCGCTGCATGCGTTGTTCAAACGCTTCTCCCGAGAGCAGAAAATCTTCTGCATCGAGCAGGTCGTAACTGAAAAACAGGTATCGCGCGATACGCTGTGGTGTTAAATCGTCAAGGGGGATGAATTCGGGTGCGCAGGCGGTGCGGATACCGTTGACCAGGCGATTGATGTTGTCGAGAAAAAGAGGATCCTCGAAATCGATCTGATCGGATTCATCCGCAAGCATCAACTCCAGGATCGCAATCAGGCTGCGCTGCAGTTCTTTTTCCTGAAAAACCGCTCCCCATTGGGCGGGGGGCGCTTGAGTCAACGCGGCATCCAGCGAAAGAATATGATCAGCTTCATCGCTTCTCAAGAAATCGACCAGCGCCAATCCCTCGCTCTGCAGGCTTCCGTCACTGTTGAAAAGGTTCGACTTCTGCGCCAGGGCGCGGAAAGGATCTTCACCTGTGTCGTTATCATTTACTGCGCCTGCTCTGGCAATGGCCGTCAGGAGCATCGATCTTTTTCCTGCAGCGGGGTTGTTGCCGGGGAGATCGGTCAGGCTTTGATCCGAGGGCAGGGCGAGCAGCGAGCGCACCTCGCGTTCAGCCTCCTCCGGAGATTGCGCGCGGCGCCTGTGGGAGAGCAGCGTCGTAACGGGAGTCACCGCCATGTGCTCTTGCCGACCGGAAAACATGCTGAGGTCTGCAGCCAGGGACAGATTTGAAAAATCGACTCCCGTCTGCGTGTCCCGGCCTCCCGAGGTGACGATCTGTAAGGAAGACAGGTCGATTTCTGAAGCCAGATGAAAAAAGAACCGCCCGTCTTCGTCGGTCATGGTTTCGCAGCGGCTTCTGCCCGCCGTACCGCAAGATGATACGAGGGTGTTGCTTCCGATTTCCCGGATTTCAACGCGAGCGCCGCTGACAGGTCCGTCGGCGACAATCCCCGACAGGCTCAGAGTCTCTGTCGGGGTCGCTGTTCGCACATCGCTGCTGTCGCCTCCACCGCAGGCCGATAAGAAAATCGTCCCCAGAAGAGGCAAAATCCAGATGATTTTATGCATATTCATTTTCTCCGGGAAATGACTGTCATTGTTCGGTCATATGACCGAGTCGTTCTGTTTTCAGGGAGTTCGACCGGGAAGTCGCGAAGTGCAATCCGCGCTGTTTTTCTCCGTGCGCCGCCGCCCGACCGGGAAGTCATGCAAAGCCATCGCCAAAATGCGAAAAACCCGAGACTGACAGCCTGATTTCAATCTGAAGATTTGTTCAGGCGCTTGCCGTGCTTGGCGACTTTGTGGCTTAAAAGAGAAATGACTTCGGTTGCGGCCTTGATGATCGCCTCATCGCTGAATCCGGCACGGCTCATTTCGCGATAGAAAGATTTGCCCACCATGCGTGCCATCTTCCCTGGATTCTGGGCGGCCTTGCTCAGAGATTCGCTCATATTGGCGCGGGTCTGCTGCATCAAAGCGTGCTGGGCGAAACGTGACTTGAGAATGTTCTGCAGCTGTACCACCTGGATCGATTTGCCGACCACAAGGGCAATGCTGGTCAGAAGATAGAGATCGCGCTCGGTGTAGCGTCTTTCATCAAGGGGAGAGTTGACATTGATGACGCCGAGCACTTTGTCGCCGATAAAAACAGGCGCAGAAAGAAACCCTTTGCTGGCCCGATCGGGCCAGCGCGCCTTGGAAGCATAGGGTGATCGCTCGATGTCGGCAACCAGCAGCGCCTCGCCGCTGGCAGCAACGTGTCCCGCAATGCCCTCCTTGTGGCGAGCCGTTTCGCTGTAGGCGGCAGGCGGCAGGTAACCATGGCTGGCGAAAATCTTCATGCGGGGATCGCGCGGACTGTCTTCCCTGAACAGCATGATGGAGCAATTCTGCGAGTTCAGAAGGTCCGCTGCCATGGCGGCCGATTCATTGAGGCTGTCTTCAAGATTGCTCTGCTGTTCAAGGAAATTAGAAAGTCCCACCAGATGGACGAACGAGATATCCGTTTTTGTCATAAGCCCTCGCTGATGTCCCTGTATTGAAAAATCGCTCAGGTGTAGTCTTTCTCGCTGAGGCCCAGCTCCGGGTAGTGCTTTGCGACACATTCCGGGCAGAAGCTGTGGGAGAACTCCGATTCGGAGTGGGTGCTGATATATTCTTCGAGCATCTCCCAGTTTCCGTTCTCATCACGGATTTTCTTGCAGAACGAGCAGATCGGCAGCAGTCCGCTGAGCACCTTGATCTGTTCTGTTTTGGAGTGAATGATGCCGGAGGCTTTGCGCAGCAGGGCATAGATGACCAGGAAGATTACAGCGAGAACCGCTGTGATGATGGCCAGCGAAAAGATCACGAAATGAACGACGTCATGCTGATAACGCGACACATCGAGATAGATTTCATAGGCGCCGATCACGCGGCCGTTTTCGTCGTTGATGGGGATATAGGTTTCTACAATATCCACATCGAAGCGCTGCTCGTCCTCGAGGTCCCAGAACTCCCCTTCTGTTTCCAGTTGAGAATAAACCTGCCCTCCCAGGGCCTGATCGAGTTTTTTGTTCTCGGCATCAAGCCGGCCGATGATGGCTCTTTCGGTGCTGTAGAGAATGTTTTTTTCAGGCGTGAAGATTTTGATCTTTGGGACATCCAGTGCGCGCAGCGTTTCACGCAAACGTCGGTCGAAATCCTGGAAGTTCTTCTGATCCAGCTGCAGTTGTGCATGGCCTTGAGCATCTCGGTGAATCAGGTCCGATCTGCCCTGCTCGAGCAGAGCCTCGCTGATGCGTATCGCACTCGATTCCGCTTCGTTGTGAATGTAGCTTTTAAATGCCAGAAAAATTCCGGTGCCGGACAGGGTCAGGATGACAATGAAGGAAATCGAAGAAGAGAGCAGGAAAAACCTGCGCAGCCGGCGATTTGGATCGTCCTCATGGGTGTGCATGTGTGCATGGTGAGGTGTCTGCATGGGTAAATTCGCCTGGAAATGGGCTGATACAAATGGGTGAATCATTATCTTTAAGTGTAATTCACCACAGTTGTGAAGAAAAGAAAAAAAGGCCGCCGCATCAGCGACGACGCGGCGGCCCGTAAGACATTAAAAAGAATATTGAAGGCTCAAACTGGTTTTGAAGTCGTCTTTTTTGACCTCTTCAGCCGGATCGCTGTCGCGTTCCCAGACATTGGCCAGGCGCAGTGACCAGGCCCCGCCGAGGGAGGTCTGCATGGCGGCTTCGTTGCGCAGGGTGTAGTCACCGAAACTTTCGAGTTGCGGATAGAGCAGCAGCCGATCGGTGAATTTGAGCCAGGGGGTGATCTGCCAACGTGCGTTGGCGCCCAGGCGCGCGGTAACCCACTGATCGTCTTCCTCCTCGACGCGGTCTTCGGAAAAGTAGGCGATGCCGGCCTCAAGCGCGAGAGCCTTGATGTCGTCTTCCCACACCTGGTAGCCGATGCCGGGGCCGACGATGGTTCGCAGGTTGAGATCCTTGAACTTGTCTTTCAGCATTTCAAGGCTGAGCAGGCCATAGAACTTCTGCGTAAAAAAGTAGTCGTATTTCAGCGATCCATAGGTGTCGCGGGTTGTCAGTTCGTCGTCTTCTTCGGCGTAATTATAGAGGAAGGACAGGCTGAAGCGATCCTTGAGGCTGCGACGTGTCGCTTCCGCACCGAAAGAGACGCTGGTTCGTTCCGTATTTCCGGCCTGATGAGTGCCGCCCAGAAAAACACTGCCGTCCCAGAAGGTGTCGGGAACATTGATGGAGCGCACCCGCTTCCAGTCAACAGGAGTCGTCCCCCGCACTTCGCTGGCCTGTAGAGTGATTTGATCATTTTCGGTGGTCAGCTTGCCGCTGAGGATCTCTTTGCCGTCAAAGCGCAGGGTCAGGTCGGCTTCGCTGTGAATGGATTCAACGGCATCCATGGCGATGGATACATTTCCGGCATAGGGCGTATTGAAGGTCAGTTTGCCCTCCTTGGCGGACACAATGGTGCCGGTAAGGCGGTCGCCGTTTTTAAGGATAACTTCGTCGGCGCGGGCCTGCGAAACGATGAACAGCGTCAGCAAGAGTGAAAGAAGAGCAGGAACAAAAGTCTGAAACCGGGGGGTGCCCATGAAAGCCTCCTGTCGATGAAATGGCATCAGCATGCCTTGAAATGTGAAGTTCAGCAACATGTGGGGAAAAACAGGGCGAGAATAACGAACAGGCATGAAAAGATCAATAGATCCTTTGAGCTGATGAGCGCCTGGGGAGACTGTCTGCCGGCGGATTCCCGAGATATCGGCGGGCGGATTGCACAAACTGTCGGCAATCCTGTTGCAACTGGGGGTGATGGGCCTGAAGTTCAGGCAGCCCCTGTTCGAGAAAATTAAGACGTGATAAACGGCGGGAGAGGCTCTGAAGGACTTTTTCAATGACCCGGATTTCGCGGTAGCTGGTGAGCCAGTCGCGCTCGATCATGCGTGGAGCAATGCGCTGCAGTCCGGCGGGGAGCAGCTCGAAATGGGCCTGCAGCAGATGGTAGACATGACCGGCAAAATCCTCCAGCGGTTGCGGGTGATATTGGTCCCAGTCCCGAGCCAGTACGTGATCATAGAAAATGTCCACCATCACACCGCGACAATGCCTGAAGCGAGGGTCGAGCCGCTGCCTGCTCTTTTTAAAATAGGGGTTGGTCTGAGCAAAGGCATCAAGCCGTCGATGCTCTTCGATCCCGCGGCGCAACGCAGGGGAGAAGGTACTGTTGATGGAGCCTTTGACGAAATCTCCCATCAGATTGCCAAGCAGCCCTTCGTCGCTGCCGTCGGAGAGGTAGAGGTGCATCAGGTAGTTCATGGATGATTTGCTCTCATTCGGCTTCTCCCAGCAGGCCGTGGGCCATTCGGATATGCTCGACGTTGCGCCAGTCGAGGCCGAGCAGGGAGGCGCCGGCCGCATCTACCGCCACCGGATCGAAGCCCCCCAGGAGTCTCTGCGGCAGTGGATTGCAGGTCGGCCCGCCCAGATGATGATCGGCCAGCCCGACGCTGGCATCGATCAGGGCGAGATCCGGCTTTCGGTAGCAGTTCAGTTCAAAGATCGATTGGTGCATACGTGCGTGAAAAGCGGACTTTTTCCAGTGGCCACCCTGCTGATAATAGGCAGGGGGTGCGCAGCCGAGCATGTTCTTCATGCTCAAAGTGACTTCGGCCAAGGAATGCGCCTTGAGCACTGCGGCGGAAATGAGCGCGCCTTCCTGGAGGATGCGCGGGAGCATAAATTCAGGGAAAACTTCGCGCTGTGGTTGTTCCAATCGAATCAGTTCGGCGCGGTTGAGGTCGACCAACTCCAAATCCAGCTCCCGAGCCAGGCGATCATACCCGTGAATGGAAAAAATCTCATCGGTTTCCAGGGCATGGTCTCCGCAGCCCTCCGCGACGATGATGCGTGTGTTGCTGCAGGCCCGGATTGCTGAGACAAGGGCTTCGGTAAAAGCGGCCGGGAGGGTGACCGGCGGCGGTGACGCGTTGACCAGATTGGGTTTGATAATGACACAAGTTTGCCGCTTCAGGTAAGCAGGCGCTCCGATCTCCTGTAAAAGGCGCGGCAGCGTTTGCGCATAGGACGTCAGCTTTTCTTCGTGCACCTTTTTAACGCCAACTTGATCTTTCACTCCTCACTCCTCACGGGACCTCAAGTCATCATGATCTTGTTGCGCAGAATCAGGATGTCCAGGGCCAGAGTCGCTTTTTGAGTCAATTTCTGCAAATCGAAAAACTCCCCCGTCAGTATCGATGGCTGCCCCGTGACATAGAGTATGCAGATGACACGACCCTGTTTGACCCAAGGGATCAGAAGAGTCGTTTCCGGGGGAAGATTATGCAGCTGCTCGAGCAGACGATTGTTTTCGGTGGTGTCCGGCGGGGTGCCGAGGTAGAAGCTGCCTGTTTCGACAACGGTCTTAAGAATGGAGGGCTCATTCAGAGAGATGTGAAAGTGATCGAAGCCGGGGAGTTTCTTGCCGCTGATCCGTGCCTGCCAGCCGTGCGCCATTCCATCCCGGATCAGAAAAAGCGCGGATTTGTCGAAAGTGCGCTCGATATATTTAAGAACCAGAGGGGCGATCTGATCGCGTTCGCGCACATCGGCAAGAGCCTGCGAAAGTTCGTCAATGGCATAACGGGAAACATTCTCGCGCCATGTCGGATCATTCCCCTTGGCAGGTGCAGCTGGTGCGGGCGAGCCGCCGGAAGATCCGGATTTTGCAGTTGGTGGATTTTTTTTGAGAATCTGCTTGATCACCGGAACATAACGGACATCACGGTCGATACCGTAGTGTTTTTCCAACGCCAGAATCAGGCTGACCTCCGGTGCCACCAGGGGATGGATGGCATAGCCGCTGACAAACCCGATTTCGTCCACGGCCCGCAGGTCCGAGGGGTCGACCATGGCAAGATAGAGTCGTTTCTTTTCCTGTCGCAAAGGGACGACTTTGTATTTCTGGGCAATCTTGCGGGGAATCAGACGGATCAGCTCCCCGGGAATATTCAGCAGTTCTTCGCTGCCGGTAAAGGGGACCCTGAGTTTTTCGCTGAGAACCCGTGCGATATCTTCTTCTTCGGCCAATCCCATCTCGATCAGGTTGGTTCCCAGCCTTCCTCCGAATATAGTCTGGTATTTCAAAGCCTCGTCCAGTTGCTGCAATGAAATCAGCCCTTCCTGAACCAGCATTGTGCCGAGTTTGATAGCCATCCGCGTTGTGCCTCTGAAAAAAAGTTGTTGGTGGAAAATTCTGCCGAAGGCTGGTCAGGGCCTTGTGTCGACCTGTGCCTGACGAATGTTCATATCGTCCAGTTGTGCAAGCAGAGGTGCAGCGTGTTGCTTGAATGCGGCCATATTCTGCGCCGATACGGACGGTGCGGCCGGGGCTTTGATTCGGGCGGGATTGACCGGTTCGCCGTTTTTGCGCATACGAAAGCATAGATGGGGGCCGGTGGCCAGCCCGGTACTGCCCACGTAACCGATCACCTGCCCCTGGCTCAGTCGCTTGCCCCGACTCATGCCGCGTGCAAATTTGCTCATGTGCAGATATAGAGAGGTGTAGCCACTGACGTGGCGGATTTCGATGAAATTGCCGTTACCCCGGGTGTAACCGATGCGTGTGATGGTTCCGTCACCGACCGTTTTGATCGGAGTGCCGGTTGGGGCGGCATAATCGATAGCGGGGTGCGCTTTCCAGGTTTTGGTGATCGGGTGGTAGCGCCGCATCGTAAAGCCGGATGAGATGCGGGTGAAGGACAGGGGGGCTTTGAGAAAAGCCTTGCGCAGGCTGCGTCCTTCAGCATCATAGTAGGCGGCTGAACGCTCTCCGTCCTTGAACAGGATGGCATCGAAGGTCTTGCCCTGGTTGACGAATTGTGCGGCGAGGATACGCCCGTAACCGCTGGGCTTTCCCTCCCGGTAGCGTTTTTCCACCAGGGCCCTGAAGCTGTCGCCCTGGCGGATGTCGAGGATGAAGTCCACGTCCCAGGCAAATATATCGGCCAGCCTCATGGCCAGATCCGGAGCTTCCCCAGCATCGGCGACAGCCGTGAACAGGCTGGATTCGATCCGTCCATGAACAATTTCGGTTTCTATCGTATAGGGGATGGGAATACGTTCGATCTCAAACCCCTCATCCCCTTTCTTGATCAGCAGCTGCTCTTCCTCGTCGATTTCGTAGAGAAAACTATCAAATTTTCCATCGACCAGACAGACCTGATAAGGCTGCCCGGCGCAGATGCCGGTCAGGGGAAAAACATCTTTGCTCTGTCGCGAAAGGCGGTGAATCTCCTGGGGAGTGAAGTGATCCTTGAATAAAGCGGTGATCGTATCGCCGGGAGCGATGAAATCCTTGATGACCTCCCGTGAGATTTCCGGTTCCGAAGGTTTGTTTTTCGGGGAAGAGATCGCTGGGGGAATATCGAAGTCGGCGGTGACCTGAACCTGTGCCCCGGCGGGGTCCGGTTGGAAATGGGCTTCGGTCAGCCCTGCATCCTGTTGAAGCAGGAAAAAACCAGCGGTGAATGCTGCAGCCAGACCCATGAATAGCAGGGGCAAGCGGTCGCGAAAGCGGCTCCGCCGTTTGCTCCTGTTGGAACTCTGGGGGGGATTGAAATCAAAATCCATACACTATCCTGAAACAATTGAAGTGTGCCGGGGGAAACCAGCCCTTGCCGATGCTATCAGCCTTGCGTGGGAATTGTCCAGAGTCAATCGTGGTGAAGTCGAGAAGAGCAATAGGCCTTTTCATCCTCGGACAACTGCGGTAAAACTGATTAATTTCTGCAACCGTTTAAAGTTTCCGGTCTTTTCTGTCGACAAGGATAAAATAATGGCCAACCAACGAAGAATCATTGATGAATTCACACGCCTGGCATCCATTGCCAGCCCCTCTTTCCATGAAGGGGAAATCGCACGTTACCTGTCCCGCCGCTTCCATGAACTGGGTGGAGAGGTTTTCACAGATGACGCCGGCACCCGCATCGGAGCCGAAAGCGGCAACCTGATTGTGACTTTTCCCGCGGAGGGGCGCGACAGCGAGCCGTTGATGCTCTCGGTACACATGGACATGGTCGAGCCGGCCGCAGGGGTACAACCCGTCCTGAACGACGGGGTTTTCACCAGTGCCGGCCCGACGGTCCTCGGCGCCGACGACAAGGCGGGGATCGTCGAAATCATGGAAGCCATCCAACTGCTGCGCGAGGGCGGCATCCCCCGCGGGCCCCTGGAGGTGGTGGTGACCGTGTGCGAGGAAGCGGGACTGCTCGGTGCCAAGAACCTCGATTATTCCCGTCTGCGCAGCCGTCGCGGGCTGGCGCTCGATACCACCGGGATCGACCTGGCGATTCACCGCGCGCCCTGCGCCGACAAGCTGCGCTTTGAAATCAACGGCCGCGATTCCCACGCGGGTATTGCGCCGGAGCGCGGCGTATCGGCCATCGAAACGGCGGCGCGCGCCATCGCCGCCATGCGTCTCGGTCGCATTGATGCGGAAACCACTGCCAATATCGGCACCATCCGCGGCGGTCAGGCCATCAATATCGTGCCCCGCAGCGTGGTGCTTGAAGGGGAGGTGCGCAGTCACGATCCGGACAAGCTCAAACGCCAGGGGGAGCACATGATCGCCTGTCTCGAACAGGCGGCGGACGAGATGAGCCGTGAAATCGACGGAGTCATGGTGCGCCCGGAGATCCGCTGCGAGGTCATCTCCGACTATCCGGCCATGCACGTGCCGCTGGAAAGCGACATGGTGACGCTGGTGCGGGCCGGGGGGGAGGCGATCGGCCATCCCCTGACGGTGCGCGCGGCGGGTGGTGGCAGCGACGCTAATATTTTCAACAGTCACGGCATCGAGACTTTGATTATCGGCACCGGCATGACTCATGTGCATACGGAGCAGGAGTCGGTTCGGGTCACCGATATGGAGCGCGTGGCCGAATTCCTGGTTGAGGTGATGAAGCGGGCATGAAATACCGGATTAATCCCCTGATCGATGCAGTCAATTTCCCTCCCATCTCCGAGGTCTGGGAGTGGGTTGCGGCCGGGCGTCACCCCGGAGACATGCCGCTGATCGACCTGTGCCAGGCGGTGCCGTCCCATCCGCCGGATGCGGGGCTTGTCGCTCATCTGAAAAATCTGATGGATGACCCTGCAACCTATCGCTATACCCCGGATGAGGGCCTTGCGGAGGTGCGTGAAGGCCTGTGCGCCTATTACCAGCGCCGCTACGGGGCGCAGATGACGCCGGAGCACCTCTGTCTGACCATCGGCGCAAGCCAGGCCTTCTGGCTGACGATGGTGACCCTGTGCCGCCCCGGCGACGAGGTGGTGGTTGTGGTGCCCTATTATTTCGACCACGTGATGGCTCTTGACATGCTCGGCATCCGCAGCGTCTTCGTGCCCTTCGATGATCAGAACGGCGGCATTCCGGACCCCCGCGCCCTGGCTTCGCGCATCAATGAGCGCACCCGGGCGCTGCTGATGGTCACGCCCAGCAATCCCACCGGTGTGGTGATGCCGCCGGAGGTGCTGGCGGAGATTCATCAGTTGGCGCGCAAAAACGATGTCGCTCTCGTCCTGGACGAAACCTACCAGGCGTTTATCCCTGGCGGCGGCCGGCCCCATAACCTGTTCTGCGATCCCGACTGGAGCGACCATTTCATTCACATCGCCTCCTATGGCAAGACCTTCGCCCTGACCGGCATGCGTGCCGGTTTGCTGGCCGCCTCCCCCGATTTCATGCGGCAGGCTCTTAAGGCGCAGGATACCATGGCGGTGTGCGCGCCGCGCCTGACGCAGCAGGCCATCTTGTACGGCGTGACCCACCTCGACGGCTGGGTCGCGGCAAAGAGAGACCAAATGCAGCGCCGTCACGATTTGTTCGTGGAGGAATTCACCAAGGGGGGAAATCCCTTCCGGCTGGTTGCCAGCGGTTCCTTCTTCGCATGGGTGCGCCACCCTTTCCCCGGGCACAGCGGACGGCAGGTGGCGCGCCTGCTGCTGGAGGAAGCCGGCGTGCTGACTCTCGGCGGCGAGGTGTTCGGCCCCGCCCTGTCCGGCTATCTGCGCATTGCGCTGGGGAATATCACCGAGGATCGCATTGCCGAGGCAGTGGGGCGGCTGCGTGAGTTTCCGGTTTGAGGGCAGAGTGCTGAGTTGGGGTAGGTGTTCAGCATGGGGTCGTCACTCCCATGTCAAGGGTGTTTGGCGCCAGGGAGGGCGCCAATCAAACGGCCAGGGATGGCGAAAAGTGGCCCTTGTCATGGGAGTGACGACCCCATGCGGTCAGCGTTTTTTATTGCGGGGGCGGGTGGCGCGGGTGGCAACTGCGTTCCAGGGGTCGTCGGGCCATGGATGCTTCGGGTAGCGGCCGGCCAGTTCTTTTTTAACCTCGGGGTAGATGTTGTCCCAGAAACTGCGCAGATCCTGGGTCACCGCCAGGGGGCGGCGCGCGGGGGAGAGCAGATGGATGGTGACCGGGATGCGCCCGCTAAGCACCGCCGGGGTGTCGGCCAGGCCGAACAATTCCTGCAGCTTGACCGCCAGCACCGGCCCCTCGGGTCCGTAATCAACCCGCACGCGCGAGCCGCTCGGCACCTCCAGGTGCGTCGGTGTTAATGTGTCCAGGAGCTGCCGGGCATGCCAGTCCAGCAGGGCGTGCAGCGCCGGCAGGGGATCGAAGCGGGCCAGGTCGTCCAGGGTGCGGCAATCGGTCAGATAGGGCGCCAGCCAGGTTTCAAGGTCTGCCGTCAGCTTTTCATCTGAGACGTCCGGCCATTGGCCGGATTCGTCCTGGTCGGCCACAAATCGCAGCCGCGCCAGAAACTGGCGGCTGTCACGCGACCATCCCAACCCCTCAAGCCCGCGTCGGCGCAACCCCTGCAGCAGGGCGGGGATTCGCTCTGACTCCTCGGCCCGAACCGGCTTTTGTGCCAGCACCAGCGCTCCAAGCGTCACCACCTCGCGCGCCGTCACCCGCTGCTCGCGCTCATCCCATTCCACCTGGCGCCGCCGCTTCAGCTGCTCCTGAAAATCTTCCTCGATCCATTCCCGCTCCAGACGGCTGGCACGGCGAATCTCTCCCTCGCGCCGGTCGCCGCCGAATACCTCGACCGCCACAAGAAAGGGAAACGCCCTGACCGCACTGTCCTTGCCCAGTTGCACACCGCGGCCGTTGGCAAGCAGGTATCGGTGTGATCCGGGTTCACGCTGGGCGGCGATGCGATCGGGAAATGCGGCGGCCAGCAGCCGGCCGACCTGCTCCACCGAAGGCACGCGATCCGGCTCCGCCTTTTCCCCCAACCGCCGCAGCCAGTACTCAGCCGCCTGCACAACCCGGCGGCGGGCAGCCGCACCGTTCTGGCCGCTGTCACTTCCGTTCAGCCAGGCCAGGTCTTCCAGCAGATCGCTGTCGAGGGTTCCCTGCCCTGGTTCGCGGCGAGGCACAGCGATCTGTTCGCTTAGAACCGCCGCCAGACGGCAGGCCAGCCGCGGGTATTGACGCCTGCGCCCCAGCAGCATCATGGCCGCCAGCCGGGGATGCGCGCCCAGCTCTGCCATTGCGCGCCCCTGTGGCGTAATGCGATTTCGGTCATCCAGCGCGCCGAGCTGGACCAGCAGTTTGCGCGCCGCAGACAGGGCTCCGGCGGGCGGCGGGTCGAGCCAGCTCAGGCAATCGCTGTCGTCTATCCCCCACAGGGCCAGGTCCAGCGCCAGTTCGGACAGATCCGCTCGGCGGATCTCCGGGACATTGTGCGCCCGCAGGCTCCCCTGGGTGGCCTCCGTCCACAGGCGATAGCAGATGCCGGGACCGAGACGGGCGGCGCGCCCGGCTCGCTGGGTGGCCGAGGCGGCGGAAATACGCTCCGTTTCAAGGCGCGAGGTGGCGCTGGCCGCATCGAAGGCGACACGTCGCGCCAGGCCTGAATCGACCACCACCCGCACCCCCTCGATGGTGAGGCTGGTTTCGGCGATGTTGGTCGCCAGCACAACTTTGCGCCGGGGCTGGGGCAGGATGGCGCGCTCCTGGGCGGCAAAGGGGAGGTTTCCATACAACGGGCAGAGCAGGACAGGTGAGTCCTGGAGACGGGATTCCAGCAGATCGGCGCAGCGACGGATCTCCGCCGCTCCCGGCAGAAAGACCAGCACGTCGCCTCCGTGGCGGCGCAGAACGGTCTCTACGCAGCGCGCCGTTTCCTCCACCACCGACCCGTCCGGGTCGCGATCCAGATAGCGGATGTCGAGAGGGTGGCTGCGCCCCGTGGTGGTGAGCAGTGGCGCGTCGCCCAGCAGGCGGCTGACCGGTTCGGCGTCCAGGGTGGCGGACATCACCAGCAGGCGCAGGTCATCGCGCAGCCCCTGCTGCACATCCCGGCACAGGGCCAGGGCGAGGTCCGAATGCAGATTGCGTTCGTGGAATTCATCGAAGATCACCAGCCCGACCCCTTCGAGCAGGGGGTCGCTTTGCAGCCGCCGCGCCAGAATGCCTTCGGTCACCACCTCGATGCGGGTGCGGGGCGATACCCTGCGGTCAAAGCGGATGGCATAGCCGACCGTTCCTCCGACCCTTTCGCCCCGTTCCTGAGCCATGAAACGCGCCGCGTTGGACGCGGCCAGGCGCCGCGGTTCCAGCATCAGGATGCGTTTTCCGGCAAGCCAGTCCTCTCCCAGCAACGCGGGCGGCACCCGGGTGGTCTTGCCCGTTCCCGGCGGCGCCTGCAGCACGGCACAGCGCTCCAATGCCAGCGCCTCCTTCAGTTGCGGAAGAATCCCCTCGACAGACAGAGACTCCTCACTCACATCTCACCCCTAAAGCCTAAAGCCCCAAGCCTAAAGCCTCAAAAACCTACACCTTGTGGATCTCAAGTCCCTGAGGGCCAAGTTTCTCGTTGGCTTTCTTCAACTGCTCCTCGCTGGAGATCACCGACACCGCGCTTTGATCGCGTCCGTCCACCAGGTAGCGTTGTGCAATGCATTTGAGGGCGTCGCGATCGGTCGCCAGTACTTTTTCGCGCAGCTCGCGACGCATCTGCGGGGTCAATCCCTGGGTGGCGTCGGCGAATTCGCGATATCCTTTCCCCCCGGGGGACAGCGGCTTGTCCAGTTCGGCAAAGACCGCGAGGATCGCTTCCTTGATCTCCTGATCGCTGAACTCTCCGGCCGCCGCCCACTGCGCCGCCTGGTCGTAAATGTCGAGGGTGCGCGCCAGATGGGGGTCGCGGTAGGAGAGCATGGAAAGCAGGCCCGCCTCCGGATTGCACGAGGCCATGCCGCCGTAGGCGCCCCCCTTCTCGCGGATTTCGCGATGCAGAAATCCCGATCGCAGCAGCTTGCCCAGCACCATCAGCCCGCCGCTGTCTTTGTGGGTATAGGGCACGGTTGGATAGACCCGCGTCACATAGGAGACCGGCATCCCCGCCGCCCAGCCGAGCCGTGCCGCTTGTGCCGTGAAGGGGGAAGGAGAGGAGATTTCCTGCCCTTTTGCCGGCAGTCGTTCGAGAAAGGATTTCAGGACGGGGCGCCCCTGCTCGAAGAACCGCTGCTCGGCGACCATCCCGCAGCACAGCCCTTCCCGGCGCAGCAGGCGTCGCGCCAGATCCTGCATCGTTTCGGCGAACTGCTCCAGATCCGTACCGCGCAGTTCCGCCGCTTTTTTGGCAAAGCTCACCAGTTCCAGCCCCGACCAGGTCTCCCGCAGGCGTGCCGCAGGCCTGAGTCGCGCTGCTGCGGCGCGGGCGGCGTAGCTGTGACCTGAGGCGGGGATGGAGTTTTCCAGCGAGGCGCGGATTTGCCCCAGAACAGTGGCAAGGCGGTCAAGGTCGCTGAAGTCGGGAGCGCTGAGCAAATCGCCCAGCAGGTCGAAGAGCTTGTCCTGGTTGCGGGCCAGCGCCTTGCCCTTGATCTGAATCAGAATCTTGATCTTTTCGGTGTCCTGCGGGTTTTCCAGAACTTCTGGGGATGCGGAGATGCCGCCGGTACCCGCTTCAATGCGCTCGGCAATACGTTCATAGCTGTCACCCGCGGCGCCGATGTGCGTCAGCAGGGCACAGAACAGCGGGACATAGGCCTGCAGTTCATCGGGCAGGCCTCCCGCGTCGAAATGGGCGATCGTATAGACGATGCCGTTTGTGGGCTGGTCGAACCAGCGCACCGGCGTGCCCGCTTCTTCGCTGGTGGTATATTGCGCGGTTTTTTCTTCCGCTGGAATGTCGGAGAGATCCAGCGTCGGCAGGCAGGAGAGATCCTCCTTCGCCTCCTGTGCCTGCTGCAGCACTCGGGCGCGCTCGACAATGCGCTGTTCTTCGTCCGGCGACATGGCGGCGCGGATTTTCTCCAGCCGCTCTTTCTCCGCCTGCCGCTCCCGCTCTTTCTGCTCCGGGTCGGGGCGCAGGGTCAGAGTCACGCGATGGGGGTTGTTTAGCAGCCACTTCCGGATCAGGTCTTCGAAGAATGATCCACGGTCGATTTCCTGGCGCAGCCGCTCCAGGTTCTCCGAAATGCTCAATGGGGAAACCGGGTCGTTGCAGTGCATCCACGGTCCCATCATGCGCATGCATAGCACCAGGGGGTAGGGGTAGCTGTCGCCGGTGACCTCGCGATGGCTGAATTCGTATCGGTGGATGGCGCCGTCGATGCGCTCCCGGGAAAAGCCCTCGCGTGCCACCGCTTCAAGGGTCTGCAGTACCAGTTTCTCGATCGCCTCGGCCTGCTCGGGGTCGGTTCCCTGCAGACCGGCGGCGAAGACCGTGGTGCGGTAATCGTCGTGATAGCCGCAGCCCGGCGCCAGGTTGGTGCCGAGCCTGGAGTCGAGCAGTGCCTTGTAGAGGGGCGCGGCCGGATTGCCCAGCAGCAGGATCGAGAGGATGTCGAGGGCCATGCGCTCGAAGGTCTCGGAAATATCCGCCGTCAGCCAGCCCAGTTGCACCATGGAGCGGCGCGCGGTTTCCTCCCCCGCGTCGATGGGAAAGGTTTCTGTAATCCGTCGCGGCTGATCATAGCGCTGCTCAGGGGGGACAGCCGAATCGACCTGACGGCGGGAGAACTCCTTGAGAGCTTTTTCCTCAATCCGCTCCAGGTGCTTCTCCAGCGGCAGGTTGCCGTAACTGAGCATCCAGCTGTTGCTGGGATGGTAATAGGCGGCATGAAAATCCTTGAGATCGCCATGGGTCAGATCGGGGATCTGCGAAGGTTCGCCTCCTGAATTATGATGGTAGGTCACCGTGGGGAACAGGGCGCGGTTGAGGCGTCTCCCCAGCAGAGACGAGGGGTCGGACATGGCGCCCTTCATCTCGTTGTAGACCACCCCTTTGAATTCCAGGGGCGAGGACGGGTCGAGCGGTTCGGCAAACTCGAGGCGGTGCCCTTCCTGGCTGAAATTCATCTCCGTCAAAAGAGGGAAAAAGGCGGCATCGAGATAGATGTCCATCAGGTTGTAGAAATCCTTCTCGTTCATGCTGGAGAAGGGGTACAGCGTCCAGTCGCTGGATGTCAGGGCGTTCATGAAGGTGTTGAGGCTGCGCTTGAGCATGGAGAAGAATGGGTCGCGCACCGGGAAGCGACGTGAGCCGCACAGAACTGTATGCTCAAGAATATGGGCGATGCCGGTGGAATCCTCGGGTGTGGTGCGAAAGCCGACCGCGAACAGGTTGTTGCTGTCTTCGTTGGCCAGATGCACCATGCGGGCGCCGGTGGCCTCGTGCCGCAGCTGTACCATGTCGATATTGATCTCTTTAAGGGGCGTGACGGCGGTGACCTCGAAGCCGTGAAGGCGCTGGCCGACGCTGGGAATCTCAGGCATGCAAAAATCCTTTCATGCAGATCGATCGTGCATTATGATTTCAAGACAGTCACAGTGACTCACGTCATTCGTTTTTTGTCATGAGGCTTTTAGAAACGGTCCGATTTATATCATGGGCGCGGTGAAATAAAAAGGCGGTCGAAAGGAAACACTCAACCACTGCGACTTAAAGGATCCCATCAGAAAAAGGAGAACTTATGAAATCGCTGGAAGTTCTTTTCAACAACAACCGCCGCTGGGCGGCCAGGAAGATTGAGGACGATCCGGAATTCTTCAAGCGGCTGCAGAATCAGCAGGCTCCCAAATATCTATGGATCGGTTGTGCCGACAGCCGTGTCCCTGCAAACGAGATCTGCGGCCTTGATCCGGGGGAGTTGTTTGTGCACCGCAATGTCGCCAATGTCGTGGTGCACAGCGACGTCAACTGCCTGTCCGTCATCCAGTATGCGGTGGAAGTGCTCAAGGTCGAACATATCATCGTGTGCGGGCATTACGGCTGCGGCGGTGTCAACGCGGCTCTCGGCAGCGGCCAGCATGGATTGATCGACAACTGGCTGCGTCATATCAAGGACGTTTACTACCTGCACCGCAAGAAACTCGAGAGCATTACCGACGAAAAAGAGCGCATGGACCGCCTGTGCGAAATCAATGTCGCCCAGCAGGTGGCCAACGTCTGCCACACCACCATCGTGCAGAACGCCTGGCAGCGCGGCCAGAAGCTGCATGTTCACGGCTGGCTCTACCATCTTGAAGATGGTTTGCTCAACAGCCTCGATCTTTGCATCGATGGCCCGGGCCAGATCCCCATCATCTACCGCATGGACAGCAATGAGGAGCTGGGGTAGGAGACCAGGGCGCAGCACGCTGCACCCCTACACGGATCCGGCGTTGACGTAGGGGCGCACCGATGTGCGCCCTGCTCCCGTCATTTATCCCGTTGCCGAAATGTTGCCGCACGACCGTGATGGGATTATCGTCTTTCACCGGGGTACCGCGTTTGTACCAGGGCACAGCACGCTGTGCTCCTACGCGGATCCGGCGTTGACGTAGGGGCGACCCGGTGGGTCGCCCTGTTCCCGTTATTCATCCCATTGCCGAAATGTTGCCGCACGATCTTGTACTGGGATTATCGTCTTTCACCGGGGTACCGCGTTTGTACCAGGGCGACCCACCGGGTCGCCCCTACGTGGTCAATTTCAGCAATTCCTCTTCGATCAATCCCTTGAACAATTCGATTTTATAGCCGTTGTGCTCCAGCGGTTTGGCTTTTGCCATGGCCGCTGCTGCGGCTTTGGCGGCCGTGTCTGCGTTGAGGGGGCGATCTGTCAGTTCGGCTTCCGCCTCTTGGACCCGCCAGGGGACGGGGGCCGCGCCGCTGAGGGCGATGCGGGCCTGGCGGACGCGATCGCCTTCAAATGTCAGCGCCAGGGCGCAGCCGGCAACGGCGAAATCCCAGGATTGGCGGGCCCGTACCTTGCGGTAGCTGCTGCGCTGACCCTGCGGAGGGGCGGGCAGCATGACGGCAGTGAGGATCTCCTGGTCCTCAAGGACTGTTTCCTTGAGAAAATCATCCTCCGGCAGGACATGAAAGTCCTCTGCCGCCACAGTGCGTTTGCCGCCGGGACTCTGGATTTCCACCTGGGCATTCAAAGCCACCAGGGCGCAGGCGGTGTCTGAAGGGTGAACGATGTAGCAGCCGCTGCCGCCGAGAACGCAATGAAACTGGTTCTGGCCCTTGTAGGCGTAGCAGGTCGGTCCTCCCTTGCGCAAACAGTCGAATTCTCCGCGGTAATACCAGCAGCGCGGCTTCTGGCACAGGTTGCCGCCCAGAGTACCCTGCTGCCGCAGTTGAGGGCTGGCCACCGAAGCAGCCGCCTGGGAAAGGGCGGGAAATTGTCGCTGAATGTCCTCGTGGGCCGCCAGCTCGGCAACAGGGAGAAGGGCTCCGAGGCGATAGCTGCCGTTGGATTTGCGGGAAATCCCACCCAGGTCGTTGAGGGCGGACAGGCTGATGACCTTGGAAGCAGAAAAGACCTGGTCGTGCAGGCAGCCGAGCAGGTCGGTGCCCCCGGCGTGAAGGCGCACGCTTTCGGCATCAAGGTGCTTGAAGGCTTCCTTCAGGGTTTGCGGGCGCACATAGGAAAATTGCGGTATCATCTCATCCCTCCTTGCGATTCTCGGTGAGAACCTGCATCAGCTGAGGCGGATTGATCGGGCTGTGGGTGACCCATTTCCCCGTGGCATGATAAACGGCATTGGCAATAGCCGCCGCGGTGGGAATGGTCACCGGTTCGCCCAGCCCCTTGGCGCCGGTGCTGTTGGCCTCGGGATCCGGCATCTCTATGGGCAGCGATGTCATGCGCAGCGGGACATCGAGGGCGGTGGGCAGCTTGTAGTCATGCCAGTTCCTGTTGAGCACCTTGCCGCTCTGACCGTAGTCGAACTGCCGCACCTCGGTCATGCCGAGGCCGATCCCCATGGTGATGCCGCCGAAGACCTGGTTGTCGTAGGTTAAACGGTCCATGACCCGGCCGCTGTCGTTGGCGCTGAGGAAACGCAGCACCTTGACTTCGCCGGTGCGGGTGTTCACCTCAACTTCGCAGAACTGGGCGGCGAAGGGATTGACGATCTTTCCGTCGGGGTTGGGGCCGCGGTAGCCGACGCCGACCACCACGCCCCGTTTCTTCAGAGTGGGAATTGACGTAATGGCCACTTTCTTCGAGGAATCTGATTTTGCCACCACATTCGCCCCTTCGAAGCGCAGATCCTCCCCCTCGACCTGGAGGTGGTCGGCGGCCATCTTGAGCAACTGGCGTTTGACTTCCACGGCTGCCGCCCGCACCGTCGGTGCTTCCGTCGGCACCGTCTTGCTGCCGCCGCTCGGGGTGGCATACTGGGTGGTGCCGGTGTCGGCATGCTCGATCTGGATGACTTCGGGGCGAACACCGAGTTCTTCCGCCACCACCATGGCCATGATTGTCTTGGTGCCGGTGCCGATGTCGGAGGCGCCCATGTTGAGGTTGACGCTGCCGTCGGAGAAATGCTTGACGATGACGGTCGACGGAGGTCCGCCGCCACCCGCAAACCAGACGCAGGCCCCCATGCCGACACCGCGTTTGATGTGTCCCTTGCCGTTGCTCTCCTGCGCCTGGCGGCGCGCCTGCTGCCAGCCGAATTTTTCCGCTCCCTGACGAAGGCATTGCTCAAGCCCGGTGGTGGTGTAGGCGGGCTGTCCTTTGCGGGCCTGGCTGACGGTGGGGATATTTTTCAGCCGCAACTCTACCGGGTCCATGCCGATCTCTTCGGCCAGCTCATCCAGCAACTGTTCAAGGGCCCAGGCGCATTGCGGATGGCCTGGCGCACGGAAAGGGCGGGCAGGGCCGCCGTTGATATAGATATCGGTCGTTTCGCAGCGCACGTTGGGGCACAGGTAGAGGTCGCGCACCAGCCAGTCGAGCAGCGAGGTGCCGCCGGCAGGGAAGGCGCCGCCGGTGCCGGTGGCAGTAAACTCGAGGGCGGTGAGGGTGCCGTCCTTTTTGACGCCCCCTTTGAGCTTCATGTTGGCGGGGGGGCGGTTGCCGACGGCGAGAAAGGTTTCCTCCCGTGTCAGGAAGAGGCGCACCGGGCGTGCCGCCTTTTTGGCCAGCAGGGCGGCGATGATGGAGTATTTTCCGGTTTTGAGCTTGCTGCCGAAACCGCCGCCGAGGTAGTGGCCGATAACGCGCACCTTGGACAGGGGCAGCTTGAGTGTTTCGGCGATCTGCGCCTGTACCGCGTAAACGCCCTGGCTGGATTCCCATACGGTAAGGCTGTCGCCGTCCCAGTTGGCAACGCAGCCATGCAGCTCCAGGGGCGTATGGAGTTCCGCCTCCGTGCGGTATGCGCGCTCACGCACCACGTCGGCTTCTGAAAAGCCTGCAGCCACATCGCCGCGGCTGTATTCATCCTTTTTGAGCTGGTTGCCCTGCTCATGCACCCGTGGGGCGTCTTTTTTCAGGGCAATACGCTCGTCCACCACGAAGGGCAGCTCTTCGTATTCCACCTTAATGGCGCGCGCCGCGTCCCTGGCCTGCTGCGGGGTGTCGGCCGCTACAGCGGCGACCGTATCGCCTTCAAAGCGGCAGACGGAATCAAACAGCCGCGTTTGCACGCCGTCGGTCCAACTCCATTTGAGGTCGTCCGGCGCCGTACGGTTGCACACGACAGCCCTGACGCCAGGCATTTTTTCGGCGGGGCTGGTGTCGACGCTCTTGACCCGGGCGTGGGGGTAGGGACAGCGCACGACGGCTCCGTGGATCATGCGCGGCAGAGACAGGTCGGACGGGTAGACCGCGGTGCCGCTGACCCGCTCATAGCCGTCGACCCGGGGCAGCGGTTTGCCGACGATGTTGGTTTTTCCCCAGGGGACGGGATCGGCGTTCGGCGCCGGGGTTTCCGGTACGGGGATATCCTGCGTATAATAAAGATCTTGATGGTCATCGCTCATAGCTGGCTCCCTTGACATGGTTCCGGGGTGCTGAACAAGGATCAGGCTTTTCTTTTCTGTGCGGCAGTCTCGACCGCATCGAAAATGTGGACGTAGGCGCCGCAGCGACACAGGTTGCCGCTGAGAGCTTCAGCGATCTGCTCCCGCGTCGGGTTGGCGTTGGCGCGCAGTAGCCCCTCCGCCGACATGATCTGTCCCGGGGTGCAGTAGCCGCACTGATAGGCGTCGTGATCGAGAAAAGCCTGCTGGGTCGTCCCCAGCTTCTCGCCCTTCATCAGCCCTTCCAGGGTGGTGATGCGCTGATTTTCGGCTTCCACCGCCAGCGTCATACAGGCATAGCGGGGGCGGTCGTCGATCAGCACGGTGCAGGCGCCGCACTCGCCCCGTTCGCAGCCGACCTTGGTGGCTGTCATCCCCATCCGGTCGCGCAGGACGTAGAGTAGCGTCCAGCGCGGCTCCACCAGCAGCCGGTGCTTGCGGCCGTTGATGTCCAGGGTAATGCGGACCATGTCGTCGGAGGTGATCTCCTGCGCGCCCGCCGTGGCGGGCGCGTTCACTCTCCCTGACACAGCCACTGCGGCCGCACCGATGCCGACCGTGGTAAGAAAACCGCGTCGGTTGATGCCGGCAGTGTGGGGGCATGAATCCTTTTTGTCCTTATCGCACATGCGGCCCTCCTTCTGTTTCGCGACTCAGTTTTTAGTGTTGCGTCATGGGTGCTGCGACCCCGTGAGGTGGAGAGGTCATTCAGCTTTTAAGCTTTGCGGCGATTTCGGCCACCCGCAGTCCTTGAACCTGGGCGATGGCCAGCTCGTTTTCGCTCGGCTGACGCGAGCCGTCCCCATCCGCCAGGGTGCTGGCCCCGTAGGGGGTGCCGCCGGTGATTTCATCCATGTTGAGCAGGCGCTGCTCCGTGTAGGGAACACCGACGATGACCATGCCGTGATGCAGCAGAGTGGTGTGGAAACTGGTGATGGTGGTCTCCTGTCCGCCATGCTGAGAGGCGGTGGAGGTGAACACGCTGCCGACCTTGTCGACCAGCGCTCCCTTGAGCCACAGCCCACTGGTTTGATCCAGAAAATTTCTCATCTGGGCACACATATTTCCGAAACGGGTCGGCGTGCCGAAAATCAGGGCATCGGCTTCTTCCAGTTGATCGAGGGTTGCGGTGGGGACATGGGCGAAAGTTTCCTTTGCCTTGAGGGCGCCGGACTTTTCGAGGACATCTTTCGGAACCAGCTCCGGAACCTGATAGAGCGTGGCTTCGGCGCCCTGATAATCACCCACTCCTTTGGCCACCGCCTCCGCCATCTGGTAAACATGTCCGTACATGCTGTAAAAGATAATGTTGATTTTAACGCTCATGATTATCTCCTTTGGCTCTGCTTTATTTCGCTTCTGTTGCAAAACATAGCGTAGATGTCGTCAATGTCCACCGCAGAACAGAATTCGGCGGATGGGAATATGCGGAGCAGATTCCCTTTGGAGTGATGCTTTTCTTGCGGTAAGCTGTTGTTTTCCTTTTTGTAACTGTTGAACCTGGGGTCGCAACTCCCATGACAAGGGCCACTTTTCGCCATCCCTGGCCGTTTGATTGGCGCCCTCCCTGGCGCCAAACACCCTTGTCATGTGAGTTGCGACCCAGGTGAATTGATGCTTCTCTTTACCGGCGGCACCAGCCGCCTGATGACGAAACAGGTTTGTGCATGTCCCTTCTGACCGTAAAAAATATTTCCCTTGCTTTCGGCGGTCCGCTGCTGCTGGACGGCGCCGAGCTGACCATCCGTGACGGCGAGCGACTCTGCCTGCTGGGGCGCAATGGCGCCGGCAAAACCACTTTGATGCGCGTCCTCAACGGCGACCTGCTTCCCGACAGTGGCGACATCATGCGCCGCCAGGGCTTGCGCACAGCCCTGGTCACCCAAGATGTCCCGGCGGACCTGGAGGGGACGGTGTTCTCCATCATCGCCTCCGGTCTGGGGGAGCAGGCGGCGCTGCTGGACGAATTCCACCAGGTGAGCCGATCGCTGCAGTCCTCCACCGACCCGGCCCTCATGGAGCGGCTGGCGCAGCTTCAGAAGCGGATCGAGGAAACCGGCGGCTGGCAGATGCAGCAGCTGGTGGAGCAGGTCATCCGCCACCTGAAGCTCAAGGGCGATGCTGCATTCGCGCACCTGTCCGGAGGAGTGAAGCGCCGCGTCATGCTGGGGCGTGCGCTGGTGTCCGATCCGGATCTTCTTCTGCTCGACGAGCCTACCAACCATCTCGACCTGGAGACCATCGCCTGGCTGGAGGATTTCCTGGTGCGGCGCGACAAGGCGCTGATGTTCGTGACCCATGACCGTTCATTTCTGCGCCGGGTGGCAACGCGCATCGTCGAGTTGGATCGCGGGCAACTGTCCAGCTGGCAGTGCGATTACGACACTTACGTGCAGCGCCGGGAAGAGCAACTGGAGGCGGAGGAGAAGCAGGCGGCTGAATTTGACAAGAAGCTGGCCCAGGAAGAGAAATGGATCCGCCAGGGAATCAAGGCGCGGCGCACCCGCAATATGGGCCGCGTGCGGGCGCTGCGACAGATGCGCGAAGAGCGCCGCGCGCGCCGGGAACGTTCCGGCACCGCAGAGCTGGCGGTGCAGCAGGGCGAGCGCAGCGGTCGGCGGGTCATCGAGGCCGAGCACATCTCCTACGCCTGGACGGGGCAGCCGATCATCCGTGATTTTTCCACCACGATCCTGCGAGGCGATAAGGTGGGGATTATCGGTCCCAACGGTTCGGGCAAAACCACCCTGCTGCAGTTGCTGCTCGGGCGGCTCGAACCGGATGAAGGGAGCGTCAAACTCGGCACCAACCTGGAAATCGCCTATTTCGATCAGCACCGCGGCCAGCTCGATGAAGACAGGAGCGTGCAGGACAATATCGCCGAAGGCAACGACTGGGTGGAGATCAACGGCCAACGCAGGCACGTGATCGGTTACCTGCGCGATTTTCTCTTTCCGCCGGCACGTGCCCGCTCGCCGGTTCGCACCCTCTCTGGCGGCGAGCGCAACCGCCTGCTGCTGGCGAAGCTGTTCACGCGCCCGGCCAACCTGCTGGTGCTGGACGAACCGACCAACGATCTCGACCTGGAGACGCTGGAACTGCTGGAGGGGCTGCTGGTGGATTTTTCCGGCACCGTGCTGCTGGTCAGCCACGATCGCGCCTTTCTCGACAACGTGGTGACCAGCACCCTGGTGCTTGAAGGAGAAGGGCGGGTCGGCGAATATGTCGGCGGCTACGAGGACTGGCAGCGGCAGCGGGCAGAGCAGGATAAGGTTGAAGAGAGGAAACCGCAGGCCGCCGCCGAAAAGGTTCAGCCGCAGCGCCCCGGCCGGGATCGCCCCCGCAAGCTCGGCTTCAAGGAAAAACGCGAACTTGAATCCCTGCCGGCCCGCATCGAAGAGTTGGAGTCCGAGCAGGCCGCCATTCACGAGCAGATGGCGGATCCGGATTTCTACCGCGACCATGGCGAAGAAGTGGCGCAGCTGCAACAGCGACTGGAGCAGATTGCCCGGGAGTTGGAGCAGGGTTACGCACGCTGGGAGGAGCTGGAGGCTCTGGAAGGGTGAGGAAGCAATTGGACAGCGCGGATGAGATTCCCCCTTCCCGACCTCCCCCGCTGGGGGGGAGGAGTTACGTGGGCTGATGGTATTAGGGTGCGGCCTTACGGACGAGGGCCAGGAAAAATCCGTCCATCATGTCATCGGGCAGAATCCGCACCGCTTTGCACAGATCGGAATGCAGTGCTTTGTCCCGCCAGCGGGTCAGGCCGGGCTGGGTATTTTCGATGGGCAGGGTGATCTCTTCCAGTTGCGCTTCATCCCCGACGCGGCACAGCAGCCGCTCGAGGATCAGTTCATTCTCCTCCGGCGATAACGAGCAGGTGCAGTACAGCAGCACGCCGCCCGGCTTGAGGGCGGTCCAGGCCGAAGCGATCAGCCCTTTCTGCTTGCGGGCCATCTCCTTGACCTTGCGGGGACTCCAGTGCGCCCAGCTGTCCGGGTCGAGCCGTGAAAAGCGGGCCTCGGATGAGCATGGGGCGTCAAGAAGGATGCGGTCGAACATCTGCGGGCACTTGCGTCCTACCGCCCGGCCGTCCATCAGAAACGTGCGGGCAATTTCCACCCCCTGCTGATGCAGGTTGGCCTTGAGCTTGAAAAAGCGCGGCTTGACTGCCTCCACCACCGACAGCCTTCCTTCATTATTCATCAGTGCCGCGATCTGGGTCGACTTGCCCCCCGGCGCCGCCGCCAGATCGAGAACCGTTTCCCCCGGCTGAGGATCAAGCACCCAAGGGGCGAGCATACTCGAGAGATTCTGGATATAGAACAGCCCCTGCTGAAAAGCCTTTGTTTCCGTCAGGCCGCGTTTTTCCGTGACGGGCAGACTGTAGGCCCCGGAAAGCCAAGGGACTGGATGGGGAAGGATGTTGTCGGATTTCAGTTCGCGCAGGAGTTGTTCGGCGGTAGTCCGCAGAGTGTTGACGCGGAAGAATACCGGCTTCTCACGGCTGAAGGAAGCAAGCGCTTCATTCTTATGCGCCGGGGGGAGAACTTCGTTCAACAGGCCGAGAAATTCATCGGGAAGTTCCGGGAAGTGGTTGGGCATAATCGTGTCAGTTCCAAGAGGGTGGTAGGGTCGCGGCTTCCTTTGCGCAAAAAAAGCCGGAACGCTTGTTTCTGCGTTCCGGCCTGTGGATATAGCATGATTCCGTCTTGCGCTCAATGCCCCATCATGCGCGCCATGGGGACCAGGCGCATATAATCCTGATATTCCAGCGAAGTCTGCCAGTGGCCGGTAAGCATGCCGAAGCCGACGCCGCCGAAAAACAGTGCCAGCACCAGCACCGCGAAACTCCATGAAGGGAGAAAACGGCGATGGAAGGGCGGCTTCATCGACAGTGCCTCGGTCGGGCAGCTTGAAACACAGCTCAGGCAGCCGGTACACTCGGCATTGATGACAGTGCTTTTCTTTTCGACGTCAATACGTGACGGGCAGGCGCGCGTGCACTTGCTGCAGCCGCTGCAGGCTTCAGGATCGCGCCTGACCGCCATGGGGCTGAAGAAGCTTATCAGTCCCAGCAGGGCGCCGTAGGGGCAGAGATAGCGGCACCAGAAGTTGCGGTACAGCAGGGAAAGTCCTGTCAGAACGGCGAGTGTCACCATGACGGTGAGCGACATATTGGTGAAGAAATGCAGCATCTTCACGTCGCTGATTGCCCAGTAGGGAGCCTGCAGAAAGCCGCCGATGGCCTGCGCCGGCATGTCGATCAGGATGATCTTGACGAAAAAGGCAAGCAGGGCGTATTTGAGGCCACGCAGCAGGATGTCGAGTGGACGCCAGATCTGGAAGTTGCGCCCGAAAATACGCTCACCCAGCTTCCAGCACCCCTCCGATAGCGTCCCCACCGGGCACAGCCAGGAACAGAAGGACTTCCGGGCCAGAAAGGCCATGGCGACAAAGGTCAGAAAAAGAACAAGCGCTGCCGGATGCACATGGTCGACGATGCCGTTTGTCACCCAGTGCTTGAGGCTGACCAGCGCGCCGATGGGGAGGAATCCCTCGACGCCGGGCGGGCGCGACATGTAGGCGGCTGTACCGCCCGATTCGAAATGGCGGACAAAAAACCAGAAACGCACGCCCAGATAGACGATCCAGGCGAAAAAGACCCATTGGATCAAGATGCGAAAGGCACGGGCGTCACGCGGGAGCAGGGTTTGAAACATAGATAAATCTCCGGGAATAGACGAATCAGCAAGAGTGGAAAATGCAGAACGCGTCGAGTGTCGCACCAGGGGCGCCGCGTTTCTTTGACGTAAATCAAAAAAATCCCGGCGTGGCAATTTCTGCGTGAATCGACAGTCCCGTTCAGGGTTCTTCGTCGGGGGAAACCAGTGTGAATGCGCTGCTGACCTCCGGAGGGATGCTGCAGGGTCGTCCGCTGGCGGCATCGACATAAACCCACTCGGTCTGGGCGCGGGCGATCTCCCTGCCGTCGCCTGCGCGAATGAAGAGGAATTTTCGCAGGGAACGGGAGCGCTTGAGGTTTGCCACCCAGGTGCGCACTTCGATGGTATCGCCGGCAAAGGCCGGGGCCAGGTAGGTGATCTGGTGCGAGCGCACCACCCAGCTGGCCTTCAGGCGGCGGTAGGCCTCGGAATCAAGCCCCTGCGCGCTGGAGTGCATGACTGCTGCATCCTGCATCCACTGCACGTAGGAGACGTTGTTGACATGGCCGTTGGCGTCGATGGCGCTCTGCGGGACTTGGATGTCATGCTGAAAGATTGAAGGCATGATACGGATTGCCTCTTTCAAGGGATATTTGAATAATCAGGGTGTTGCCACGCGTTGTTTGATCATCTGCCAGGCGCCGTTTATTTCCTGGATATCAACCTGGAGATCCGCAATGCGCGCCCGGTAGTGAGAGTCATCCAGCCATTCTCCGCTGTCGGTGAACATCGCGACCATCTGGCGGTTGCCAAAACCGGCGACGGGGCCGAGGTTGACGGGGGGCTCCTCCGGTTGATGTACATAGGCGGTCAGTGTGAAGGAATTGCTGGCGCTGAACCCCACATCGCTGACCTTGAATTCGATAAAGTCGCCTTGCTCATTTTCTTCGCCGGGCACGGTATAATCCTGTGTAAAATAATACCAGGCGATGGGCAGGGCGATCAGGGAAAGGATCGCGGTCAGTATAAATACCCGTCTGGAGCGAATGGCTGCGTTCATTGATTTCCGTCCTGCGCAAATGTTTTTCTACCGGGGGAAGAAAAAAGGAATTGAGCGAAGTCTGTGTTTCGCGGGTTTCATGACATACCATATTTCAGCCGGCGCGCCTAGCCCATAGTGTGTTTGGTTCCCGCTGATTTGATGAAATCATGACCGGGAGAATTTCTTCTTCAGCTTAGGGCGCGAACATTTATCCTTTATAGCAAGGTGGTTTGGAGCGTATAATTCACAGCATGAACAGTGTGCGCCTTGTTTTTATTTTTTCCTGGCTGCTGATGGCCGGGTGGTTCTTCTCCGGGACGCTTCATGCTGAAGACGGTCTGCGTTTCGGACCGCTGCGGGGTGATGAGGCGCTCGGCAGCAGCGATCCGGCTCAAGCAGCCCCTCCCCCAGAGAATCTGGATGCGCCGCCCGCATCGCCTCCTGAGGTTCCGCCCGTTTCCCCCGATTTCCCGACGCGACGGTCGATGAACGAGCCTCAAATTCAAACACCGGTCGGCAGCGGGCGCAGAACAATGCCTCCCTCACGCACCATTTCTCCTTCGAGGTCCGGTTCGTCGTCCGGCTCTGCTCCTGCACAGCTCGCAAAGCATGCCGGGGCGCTGGAGCTTGTCCAGGGGAGCCCCGCGAAGGTCCCTTTGCAGCAGGTCGCCGCGCTGTTATGCCGCAGTGTATCCTCTTCTCCGCAGCGCCCGAATCTGATCGTTGCAGACGGCAAACAGCGCATCCAGTTCATATTTGGAAAAACCTCCGGAGGGGCAAAGCCGGATATTGTGTTGTCCGGTCTGCGTCTTGAGCGATTTTCCCGCAATGCGCAGGAGCAATGGGTTCTGTCAGCGGTGGTGCACGAGGGGGCCCTGGATGCGCGTGTTTTTCTTTATACCGCAGGACAGATACAGAGCTTCCCGGTGTGGTCGACGCCGCGCCGCAATGTCGACTTCGACGGCGATGGGACTGTTGGTGAGGCGGATTGGGCGGCGCTGCACAAAAGCACGGCCTCTATCTACGACCTCAACGGCGACGGCCGCATCACCGCGGAAGATGAAACCATTTTCGTTCTCAACTACCTTCTCGAAAATCCCTGCCACCTGAACGATTGATGATTTGCAATGATTCAGTAGATAGGTTCGACAGGACCGCAGGGCACGACGGCATCGTTTTCGGTGACAAACTCGCCTGCGGCTCAAACAGCTACCTCAGAACTCAACCGTCGTGCCCTGCGGTCCCTGCTGCACAAATACAATCATTTTTTCGACCAATCACCTCCCAGGGCCTTGATCAGAGAGACGCTGGCCTGCAGGCGCTGGCCCAGAATGCGGGTCGCTATCCGCTGTGAGGTCAGCGCCGTGCGTTCACTGTCGACCACTTCGAGGTAGCTGACCAGCCCGGCCCGGTAGCGTTTGTTGGAGAGCTGCGCCGCATCCCTGGAAGCGATAACCGCCAGCTGCTGCATTTCAGCCTGTTGTGCAAGGATGCGCAGATCGGACAGCGAATCCTCCACTTCGCGGAATGCGTTGAGAAGGGTTTGCCGATACCGGGCGATCTCTTCTTCATAGACCGCCTGGGCCTGCTCCAGCCCGGCGCGGTTGCGGCCGGCGTTAAAAACCGGCAGAGAAACCGCAGGTCCGAACGCCCATAAACGGTTGTCCCAGGAAAAAAGCGAAGACAGCTCATCGCTGCCGAACCCGGCGCTGCCGGTCAGTCGGATGTCGGGGAAAAAAGCTGCGTGCGCAATGCCGATCCGGGCGTTGGCTGCCATCAAGCGGCGTTCGGCAGCGGCCACGTCAGGGCGCCTCTCGAGAAGATGCGAAGGCAGGCCGGGGGAGGGTGCCGGCGGACTGATATCCAGGGGAGAGGCCGGCAGTTCGAAATTGCTGACCGCATCCCCCGTCAGGACAGCCAGGGCATGCTCGATTTGAGCCCTGTCCCGGCTCAGGCCTGCAACGTCGGCCTGCGCGGTGGCCAGTTCAGTCTCCGCACGGGCAACATCCAGGCGGCCCACTTCACCGTTGAGAAAAAGGCTTTCAACCAGCCTCAGATTCTGGCGGCGCAGCTCGACGGCCCGTTTGAGCAGCTCAATCTCCGAGTCAAGAGCCCGCAGGGCGAAATAATTGCGGGCCACCTCGGCATGCAGGGTCAGGCGCAGGTTTTCAAGATCTGCGGCGGTCGCCCGCGCTTCTTCAGTGGCAGCCTCCACCGAGCGCCGCACCCGCCCCCACAGGTCCACTTCATAGCCCAAGTCAAAGGGCAGACTCAGGGTAGTTCTGGTATCGCCGCGCCTCAATGCCGAGAGGTCGGCCGGCGTGCGTCTGCGCTGTGCGGCGGGATTGAGATCGATGCGCGGCCATAGGTCGCTCTCTTCGATCCGGGCGGCTGCCCGTGCCCGATCCAGGCGGGCCACGGCCGCTTTGATGTCCTGATTGGCTTGAGCTGTTCTTTCCTGCAGGTTGTCGAGAACCGGATCTCCGTACGCTGTCCACCAGGGCCCCTTGGGGGCCTCATCGGCCGGGGCGGCCTTTTTCCATGGAGCGTCTTCACGGTACTCGACGGGAACGTCAAGCTCGGGACGCCGGTAATCCGGCCCCAGGGTGCAGCCGCCGAGCAGAAACAGCAGCGCCGCAGCGGCCAGCAGGGGCAGAGGGAAAGATCGGGGCAACATGACGGGGCCATCCTGTCTGCGGTTCATCATTGTCCATTTCTCGTGGCGTCGGCGGAAACCGTGACCCGTCCGTCGCTGCTGATTTTGATGCGTTTGCGTGCGATCAGAAGATAGGCGGTCGGGATGACGAACAATGTCAGAATCGTTCCGAGACTCATGCCCCCGACGATCACCCAGCCGATCGACTGACGGCTCTCTGCGCCGGCGCCCGAAGCAAAAGCCAGCGGCACCGCGCCCAGCACCATGGCGCCGGTCGTCATCAGAATCGGTCGCAGGCGCAGAGCGCAGGCTTCGATGACCGCGTCGAGCTTTGCTTTTCCTTCGTCACGCAGCTGGTTGGCAAATTCGACGATCAGGATGCCGTGCTTGGTGATCAGGCCGACCAGGGTGACCAGACCGATCTGAGAGTAGACATTGAGGGTTCCGCCGCTGAGATAAAGCGCTCCAAGTGCACCCGTCACCGACAGCGGCACGGAGAGCATGATAATGAACGGATCGACGAAGCTTTCGAACTGGGCCGCCAGCACCAGATAGATAAAGCCGAGCGCCAGCAGGAACGTCACGTAGAGGCTGGCACTGGATTCCTTGAATTCCCGTGACGGACCATCATAATCGATGACTGCGTCCCCCGGCAGCACTTCCGAGGCGATGCGTTCAAGTTCGGCCAGACCATCGGAGAGGGCGAATCCCTCGGCCAGATTGGCAGTGATTTTTGCGGCTCGCAGCTGGTTGAAATGGTTGAGTTCTTTCGGCGCTACCGTCTCTTTGACCGCTACCAGGTTGGAAAGCTGGATCATGTGCTCTTTGCCGCGGACATAGATGGCGGAGAGGTCTGACGGTGTGGCGCGGTCGGCATCCTCAACCTGAACAATGACGTCGTACTGCTTGCCTTCACGCTTGAAACGGGTAACCTGCCTGCCGCCGAGCATGGTTTCAAGGGTCCTGCCGATGGTGGAGACTTCGGCCCCCACATCCATCACTTTTTCTCGGTCGACGTGAACCGCCAGTTGCGGTTTATTCAATTTCAGGTCCGTGTCCAGATTGAGAAAACCAGGCCATTTGCGCGCCTCTTCAAGCACCTCGTCGGTCATTTTCTGAAGTTCTTCGTATGGTGCGGAGGTCTGGATTACGAACTGAATCGGCTGTGCGATGGCGCTTTGCCCCAGGCTGGGCGGGTTGACGGCAAAAGAAAGAATGCCGGGGATGCCCCCATAGAGCCTGGGCTGCATCTCCGCCGCGATCTCCTGCTGTTTGCGTTCCCTTTTCTCCCAGTCCTCCAACCCCGAGAAAGAGATGATCTGGGAGACCACCGGGAAGCCGGTCACCACGAAATAGCGCTCAATTTCAGGCACGGAGGCAAAAACGTCCTCCATCATGCGCGCATATTTGTCGGTGTAGGCTACCGTGGAGCCCTCTGGAGCAATGCCGACCCCGACCACCGTTCCGCGATCTTCGATGGGAGCCAGCTCCGATTTGAGCATCCCGAACAGAAAATAGGCGCCGCCGGCCACCAGCAGGGCCACCAGGATAACGGCAATGTTGGCCCTCAGGGTCCAGCGCAGCATCCGGGTATAGCCATCCGTCATCCAGATCATCCCTTTTTCGATGAAATTGTAGATCGGGTGATGGCTGGTGCGGTGGCGAAGCAGTTTGGAGCACATCATCGGAGAAAGAGTCAGGGCAACGAAGCCGGACACCAGTACCGCACCGGCCAGGGTCAGCGCGAACTCGGTGAACAGGCGGCCGGTGCGCCCCTCCATGAAGGCGATGGGCGCATAAACCGCCACCAGGGTCAAAGTCATGGCGATAACGGCGAAAGCGATCTCACGACTTCCTTTGAATGCCGCCTGTACTGGCGGAAGCCCCTCTTCGACATGCCGGTGGATGTTCTCCAGCATGACGATGGCGTCATCCACCACCATGCCGATGGCCAGCACCATGGCCAGCAGGGTGAGGGTGTTGACGGTGAAGCCGAAGGCATACATAAGGCCGAAGGCGCCGATCAGAGACACCGGAATGGTCACAAGCGGGATCAGGGTCGAGCGAACGCTGCGCAGGAAGAAGAAAATGACCAGCAGCACCAGCAGCACGGCCTCGCCGATGGTGGTGAAGACATTCTTGATGGAGCGGTCGATGAAGATGGATCGGTCGTAGGCAACCGTGGCCTGCATCCCTTCAGGCAGCGAGGCAACGATGCGCGGCATCATCTCCCGCACCGCCGCACTGATGTCAAGGGGGTTGGCCGTGGCCTGCCGAACAACACCGAGCGCCACCGCCGACTCGCCTTTGAAGCGTACCACGGTGCGTTCGCTGGCCGCACCGAGTTCGGCGCGCCCCACGTCCTTAAGCCGCACCAGGTAGCCATCGGCCTTTTTCAGGATCATCTGCTCGAATTGCTCCGGGGTGCGCAGGTCGGTTTCGGAAAGAACCGTAAATTCGCGATCCAGCGACTCGATGCGGCCCGAGGGGATTTCGACGTTCTGCTGGCGCAGGGCGGACTCGACATCCTGAGGGGTTAATTCAAAGGCGGCCAGGCGTTCGCGGTCGAGCCAGATGCGCATGGCGTACCGGCGGTCGCCTAGAATGCGAACATTGGCCACGCCCTGAATGTTCTGCAGGCGGTCTTTGACATATCGGTCGGCGTAGTCGGTGATTTCCAGCGAACTGTGATTGGTGGATGAAAACGCCAGGTAAATGGTCGGTTGTGCATCTGCCTCGACCTTGCTGATCACCGGTTCGTCGACCTCGTCGGGCAGAATCCCCCGCACGCGCGATACCCGGTCGCGCACGTCGTTGGCGGCCTCGTTTGGTTCGCGCGACAGCTGGAATTTGACGGTGATCTGGCTCTTTTCCGGGCGCGACATGGAGGTCATCACATCGATCCCCTCGATGCCGGCCAGGCTCTCCTCCAGCGGCTGGGTGATCTGGGACTCGATGATTTCAGCCGTGGCGCCTGCGTAGGAGGTCTCGATGTTGACCACCGGCTCGTCGATTTTGGGGTATTCCCGTACCGAGAGTCGCTGGTAGCTGATCAGGCCGACCAGGATGATGATCAGGCTCATGACCGTGGCCAGAACCGGCCGTTTGATAGAGATGTCCGAAAGCACCATGGCTTCAGTTCTCCCCGCGAGCGTTGGTCGCCGGCATGATGGTGACTGGGTCGCCAGGCCCGACCTTGATCTGCCCGGCGGTGATCACCTGGTCGCCCGTATCGAGACCTTCGGTGATTTCAACTTTCCCCGCCTGGCGCAGGCCGATTTCCACGGGAACGATATCGACCCTGCCGTCCACCACCTTGTACACCATCTGCCGTGTGCCCTGGGCGACCAGCGCCTGCTCGGGGACCATGATCGCATCGGGGCGCTCATCGAGGATCAGGCTCACGCGTGCGAACATGCCGGGTCGCAGCGGCCCGCCTTCGTTGGCGATGCGGGCCCTGAGCAGAAGGGCACGGCCGTTGACATCAACCTTGGGATCCATGGCGTAGACCTGCCCTTCGAAGGTTCTGTCGCCGACGGCATCGACCCGGATTGCAACACTCTGCCCCACCGCAACTCTGCTGGAGAAGCCTTCCGGGATGCGAAAATCCACTTTGATCGGATCGGTATCTTCCAGATTGACAACAGCCTGTCCCGGCTGCAGGTATTCGCCGACGCTGACACGCCGCAGGCCGACAATGCCGGAAAAAGGTGCGCGCAATACCGTTTTGGCGAGCTGGGCCTCGGCAAGGCGCAGGTTGGCCTGGTCGAGTCGCCACTGCGCAAGCGCCTCATCGCGTTCACGCTGCGATATAGCCTGGTCGGCCAGCAGAAGATCGGCGCGCTTGATGTTGGCTTCGCTCAACACCAGGCTGGCTTTGGCACGATCGCGCTCGGCGGCGGGCACGGATGGATCGAGCCGCACCAGCACCTGCCCTTTTTCCACGGGATCACCCTCCGTGAAAGAGATTTCGCTGACGCGGCCGGCGACTTCCGGGGCAATAATGACGGACTCATTGGCGAGCAATGACCCGACCACGGTCAAATCCTGCCGGACCGTTGTTGTATCCACCTCAACTGCTTCCACAGGCAGTCCCTGTTTTTTCTCCGCGGCATCCTTCTTTTCCGCCCTTGCGGAGGGTGCCGTCATGAGTGAGAGGGTGAGTGTCAGGGCCACAGCTAATGCCAGCAGGCCGATGGGGGTGAATCGGTACGGATGCGCGAAAGGGCTGCAGGAATTCAAGTTGCCGGTTTTACCTCTGAAAAATTTCGGTGGCTTCATCACTGATCCTGTTCGGAAAAAAAGAAGGATTCCCGTCGAAAAAGGCTTTGGCTCCTTTTATTCCGGGTTGTTTTTGAGGGCGTCCCACGCGGCTTGAATGGTGATCTGGCGGCTTTCTTCATCGAGAGGAAGGCCTCGATGGCTGTGGCTTTTAGCCAGGGCAACCAGCGGGCCGAAAGCAATGGCCTCCAGAACATCGAGAGGGGCATCTTTAAATATCTGGAGATGACGCGCTTCGGCCAGCAGAGTGCGGATCGGCTCTTCCTCCTCTGTCGATGGAGTGCGGTTGGCAAGTCCGCGAGAAGAGTAATAATAGAGTTCCATGAATTTGAATTCGCGTGGATTAGCGAGCAGAAAATCCAGCAGGCGTGAAAAAAGAAATTTGAACCGGTCTGAAATGGGGCGTTGGGGGTCGTATCCGCTGGCGATATGATCCCGGGCGCGCTTGTGAAGATCCTGATGCAGCTGATCGATCAGGTCGTCCTTGTCTTTGAAATAGCGGTAGATTGTGCCGACTCCGACCCCGGCTTTTTCAGCAATGGCCGCAGTCGGTGCGCTGTGCAGGCCGCGGTCGGCGAACAATTCCACTGCGGCCTCAAGGATGACTGTGCGTTTTTCGGTGTTTTGAGGGGACATGATGATATCTTTCGGAATGAATATTCATTCCGAAAGATAAGAGGCCGGAAGTGCAGATGTCAATGATTTCTTTGGGGCATAAAAAAGAGGCGGGCCTGGGTAGGCCCGCCAATAGCAGGAGGTTTATGTGAGCGTGCGTGCAGATATCAGGAATTATTCTCCTTCTCAGTTGCGCTTTAGGGCGACATAACGGATGGCTTCGCCTTGACGCAACAGCAGCAGCACGGTGTCTTTGCTTCCTTTTTCCATGGCTTGGTGGAACTCGGCCGGCGTTGTGACCTTCTGCTGATTCACCTCCTGGATCAGGGTCCCGGGGCGAATCCTGGCGCTGGCGGCAATGGAGCCGGGGGCTACCTGCGTTACGATAACTCCTTCAGCGTCGGTGTAGCCGAAACGCTGGGCCAGTTCTTCGGTCAGCGGTTGAACGGTCAGCCCCAGTTCATCAACTTCAGCCGGGTCGCTCTGGGCGGTTGCCTGGTCAGTTGGCAGGGTGCCGAGAGTGATCTTGATGGTTTTGCGCTTGCCGTCGCGCAGGATGGTCATTTTCTGTTCAGAACCCGGAGGGCTTAAGGCGACCCGGTTACGGAAGGGGCCGACGCTGTCCACTTGCGCACCGGCAAATTCGATGACGATATCGCCCTGGCGCAGGCCGGCTTTTTCCGCCGGACTGTCCTTGGTGACCTGGGAGATCAGGACGCCCTTGTTTGTTTCGAGTCCGAAGTTTTCAGCCAGCTCAGGCGTAAGATCCTGAATCATGACTCCCATGTAGCCGCGGGTGACGCTGCCGCTGTCGATGAGTTGGTCGCGGATGTGCTTGACCATGTTGACCGGAATGGCAAAGCCAATCCCCATGTAGCCTCCGCTGCGGCTGAAGATAGCGGTATTCATGCCGACCACCTCACCTTGCAGGTTGACCAGCGGTCCGCCGGAATTGCCCGGGTTGATGGCTGCGTCGGTCTGGATGAAGTTTTCGTAATCGGTGATACCGACGCTGCTGCGCCCCTTGGCGCTGACGATGCCGGCGGTAATCGTGTTGGAGAGCCCGAAGGGGTTGCCCACCGCCAGTACCCAGTCACCGACTTCCAGTGCATCTGAATCACCCAGCGGGACGAAAGGGAGATTCTTCTTGTCCTCAATCCTGATAACCGCCACGTCGGAGGCCGGGTCGGATCCGATCACTTCGGCAGAGAAGCTACGCCCATCGGTCAGCGTGACATTGACCTTGTCCGCGTCTTCTACGACATGGTTGTTTGTCAGAATCAGGCCGTCAGGGCTGACAATAAAACCAGAGCCCTGGGAGCGCAGTCGCGGACTCGGCCTTCTGCCGTGCGGATCCTGTCCCGGGCCTTCCGGCATGGGAATGCCGAAAAAGCGGCGGAAAAAATCATCGCCAAAAGGGCTCTGTCCCCCGAATGGGAAAGGCGTCTCGCGTTCAGGCGCAACTTTTTCGACCTGAATGTTGACCACGGCGGGTGAAACCTTTTTGGCGACCGACCGGAAGGCCTCGCCGGTGCTGCGCAGACTTTCGAGTCCTGATTCCTGCGCCGATGCCGGTCCGGGGGTCAGCAGCAGGGCCAGCAGCATGAGGGGCAGAAGCATCGCAAGTCCCTGCAGCATGCGCTGAGAGTTGAACGGGATAGAGTGGGTTGCACGATTTTTCATTGCATCATCCTCCAGTGTATTTTGTCGGTTTCTCTAAAGTATAATCGGTTTTTTCCGGATGGGGCAAAATGACCCGTCGAACCTGGCGCATCAGATCCTGAAGATCGAAAGGCTTGTCGAGCAGGGCAACTGCACCCAGGCGTCGGGCCAGTTCGTGGGTCTGCTCATCACCAAAAGCGGTGATCAACATCAGGGGCGGCAGATTCCCGCGGGCTTTCAGGTATTCCAGTACTTCCATGCCGGTGATGCCGGGCATGCGGATGTCGGAAATCACCAGGTCCCAGTCGATCGCCTCTGAAGTGCCGGCTTCGTCGAGGCGCTGCAGAAGGCTTGCCCCATCGGTGATTGATTCCACCGCATATCCTTCACGCCAGAGAACAAACGAGAGCATTTCCCGCATTTCGCCGTCGTCCTCGGCCAATAAAATTCGTGGCCGACTCGTGCTTTCTGTCTGAATGGGGTGGCCCGGGGCGCTCACCATGCGCTCTCCTCCATGTGTTGAATAACGACTTTATTCAGGAGAAAGCATCGCCCGTGCCAAGATGGAATTTGTTTTAAATCGGTAGGTTATGGAGTGTTTCAGCCGAGGCAATCCGCCCCGCTGGGGCAGAATGCCCCAGCGGGGCACTTTAGGCTCTGATCATTCCTCTTTGGAGCGCAGTTTCCGGTACAGTGTCTTGCGGTCGAGTCCCAGGATCCGAGCTGCCAGGGTGCGGTTGCCTTCGACCGCCTCGAGAACCCGGTCGATATGGCGGCGCTCCACCTCCGCCAGCGAGGGGAGTTCACCGGGGCCTGCCAGGTCGGTTGCCATGGGGCAGGGCTGACTGTCGCGGAGCCGTTCCGGCAGGTCTTCAATCGCCAGGGTGTTGAATCGCGTCAGAGCGACTGCCCGTTCCATGGCGTTGCGCAGTTCCCGGACATTTCCGGGCCAGGAATAGGAGAGAAGTTTCTCCGCCACAGGCTGGGAAAGACCCGTGACCTGCTTGTCGAAACGTTTGGCGCATTGGGCCGCGAAATGCTCGGCCAAGAGCAGAATGTCGGTGCCCCGGGCGCGCAGCGGGGGCATCTCGATAGGGACGACATTGAGCCGATAGTAGAGATCCTCGCGGAAACGGCCATCGGCGACGTCCTGTTCCAGATCACGGTTGGTGGCGGTGACGAAGCGCGCGTCCACGGTCGTCTCCTGTGTTGCGCCTACCGGTCGCACCTTGCGTTGCTCCAGGGCGCGCAGCAGCTTGGGCTGCAGATTGAGGGGTACTTCACCGATTTCGTCGAGGAACAGGGTTCCGCCGCGGGCCTGCTGAAAAAGTCCCGCCCGAGCTTCTCCTGCGCCGGTAAAGGCGCCCTTGACGTGGCCGAACAGTTCGCTTTCCAGCAGATTTTCCGGCAACGCCGCGCAGTTGACGGCCACAAAGGGCCCGTCCCGTCGGGGGCCGCGATTATGCAGGGCCCGGGCCGCCAGCTCCTTGCCGGTGCCGCTTTCGCCGGTGATCAAAACGGTGACGTCAAGTTCCGCCAGGCGCTTGAGCTGATCGTAGAGCTCCTGCATGACGCGACTCTGCCCCAGCAGGTCATCAAAGGGCTGTGCGCGCCGCACCGATTCACGCAGCACGCGAACCTGCTGCTGCAGGCGGCGCTGCTTAATCGCCCTCTCGAGGGCAAAAACCAGAAGGTCGAGATCCACCGGCTTGGTGACGAAATCATAGGCACCGGCTCGCAGTGCCCCCACAGCGGTTTCCAGGCTGCCGAACGCGGTGATGACAACCACCGGAAGATCGTCACGTGCCTCGATAACCCGGCGGCATAACTCAAGACCGTCCATCCCGGGTAGATTCAGATCGGTCAGCAGCACATCGAAATCCTGCTGATGGATCTGCTCCAGGGCCGCTTCGGCGCGCAGATGCCATTCCACCTGAAACTCCCGCCGGACCAGGGATTCCTCCAGCATTCCGCACATCTCGCGGTCATCGTCGACAATGAGGATGCGCCCCTTCATTGCGCGGCCTCCAGGGGCAGGTAGAGTGTAAAGCGGGCTCCTCCTTCGGACGGGCTGGCGACCTCGATCCGGCCGCCGTGCTCCTCAACGATGCCGTAGACAATCGAGAGGCCCAGGCCGGTACCCTCTCCGACATCCTTGGTGGTGAAAAACGGCTCGAACAATTGATCAAGATGTTCTGGCGCAATGCCCGGGCCGGTGTCCTGGACCACGAGCTTTGCGGTGTCATTCTGCAGGCCGTTGGCGTCCCCTGCTTTAAGGCAACTCAGTTCCACATCAATCCTTCCTCCCCGGGGGGTGGCCTGGATGCTGTTGAGGATCAGGTTGGTGACCACCTGCTGCATTTTGGCCGGATCGACCGCCACCTGCGGCAATTCTGGGTCTGCGTGCAATTCCACGGTGACATCCTTTTTGCCCGCGCTGGAGGCCAGCAGATTCAGCACACCGCGCACTAGATGCGTCAGCGAGGTCGGTTCGCGCCGAGTGGCGCCGCGTCGGGCAAAATCAAGCAGCTGCCTCATCAGTGTGGTCATGCGGCCGGCCTGTTCGGAGATGATAGTGGCATTGCGTGCCGCATCGGCCGGGGAGAGGTCGCCGGATGCGATCATCTGGGCGCGTCCCGACACCACGTTGAGCGGTGTCCCCAGCTCATGGGCCATACCGGCCGCCAGGCGCCCTACGGTGGCGAGGCGTTCCGCATGGCGCAGTTGCTCAAGGGCGGCCACCCGGGCCTCGCTCTCTTTCTGGATCTGGCGATGGGAACGCTCAAGCTGTTCGCACATCTGGTTGAGGGCTTCGGCCAGCGTGTTCAGCTCTCCCCGACCTTTAAGCTTCAAAGGTGTTCCGAATTCGCCGCTGCCGATGCGGCGGGTTTTATCCATCAGTTTCTGCAGGGGGCGCCCGACCAGATGGAGTCCCGCGATCAGAATCAGCACGCCGCTGGCGGCCAAAGAGCTGGCCAGAAGCGCCGCCGCACGCCACAGGGACGCATTGGCGTATTCGCGTAATTCAGTCATCGGCTCGGCAATTTCGAGCAGTGCCTTGATTTCATCGTTGACGACAATCGGACGGTAAGTCACCAGAAGGCCCTCATCGCCAACCTGCGGCGCTTCCACCACCACCTCCGCTCCAGGGCGTAAGGCACGTGGCCCCAGGTTGCCCACCAGGGGCGCACGGGGATCATCGGGCGGGGCGTTTGGCAAAACCAGCCGGATGCGCATGGGTTGGCTTTCGCGGGCGGCCTCGCGCAGAAAATTGAAAGCCTCGGTGCCGCCGCGCTCCTGCCACAGCGAAGCCGTGACCCCCTGCACAATGCGGCCGTATTGTCGGGCATCGCGGATCATGTCGCCGCGAAATGTTTCCAGGTCGCGGCGCAGAGAGAGATAGGCATCGATGCTGATGACCAGAATGATGCCGATCCATATGAACAAAGCGATTTTTGCAGCCAGCTTCATGCCGTGATCCTTGAGATGATTTGCAGAAAAGAATCGGCGCTGATTGTAACCTCTTATTTCCTGGGCGCCAAGTTTCGATTGAAAATGAAGGCTCTGCGAAGAGAAAGGAAACGGGAATTTTTTATGAATTCATAAACAAATACCTGTAACAATGTTCTATTTTTGATAGCATATTTGTTGGGTCATCTGGGACCTGCGCTGCACAGCGTGTAAATTCCAACCATGGGAGGATGCCATAATGTCGGATCAGACCTTCAAAGCGATGATCGTTGAGGAAACGGAACCTAAAAAATTCAGCCGCCGCATCGGCGAACGCAGCGTCAGCGACCTGCCCGAGGGCGATCTTCTGGTTCGGGTGCGTTACTCCTCGCTTAATTACAAAGATGCCTTGTCCGCCATCGGCAACAAGGGGGTATCACGCAATTTCCCCCATACCCCGGGGATCGATGCCGCCGGCGAGGTGGTAGAGTGCAACTGCGGACGCTTCAAAGCCGGAGACCAGGTGCTGGTGACCGGTTACGACCTGGGGATGAATACGGCCGGAGGATTCGGACAGCAGATCCGCATCCCCTGTGAATGGGCATTGCCTCTGCCGGAAGGGTTGAGCATGCGCGAAAGCATGGTCCTGGGGACCGCCGGCCTGACGGCCGGGCTTTCTATATTGAAGCTGATACAGTCCGGGGTGCATACTGACTCTGGTGAACTGCTGGTCACAGGCGCAACCGGAGGGGTGGGAAGTATTGCGGTCAGCATCCTCGCCCGTCTGGGATACCGGGTCGTTGCCGCCTCGGGCAAAACCGCCGCCATCGATGAGTTGAAGAAACTCGGTGCAGCGGAGGTTGTTTCCCGTGAGCAGGTGACTGAAGGCGCCGAGCGGCCCATGATGAAGGAGCGCTGGGCCGGCGGGGTCGATGTGGTTGGCGGCGAGATGCTGGCCGCGGCTCTAAAGGCGACACGTTACGGTGGGACCGTGACCTGCTGTGGCCTGGTCGGGGCGCCCGATCTGCCCATCAACGTCTTTCCTTTTATCCTGCGCGGCGTAAGCCTGCTCGGCATCGATTCGGTTCAGTGCCCGCAGGAGCTGCGGCTCAACGTCTGGAACAAGCTTGCAGCCCAGTGGCGTCCCGCGCATCTCGACCAGTCGGTTGACGAGTGTTCTCTTGACGGGCTCGATGAGCGAATCGATGCGATGCTTAAAGGGGAGCACCAGGGACGCACAATCGTCAATCTGGACCAATAAACGGGAGAAAAAGATGGAAGATCAACTTCTGCTGGACATCAGCGATTCGATAGCCACCCTGACCGTCAATCGCCCCAAGGTGATGAATGCGCTCTCCGTCGATGTCCTCAATGCGCTGAAGAAAAATGTGATTGAACTCGATGCCGATGACAGGGTGCGCGTGATCATCATCACCGGCGCCGGCGAAAAAGCGTTTATCGCCGGCGGGGATATCTCCGCCATGCGCGATTTTGGCCCCATGCAGGGGCGTGAATCGGCGCTGTTTGCTCAGGATGTCCTCAACACCATCGAGCGTTGCCGCAAGCCGGTCATTGCGGCGGTCAACGGTTATGCACTGGGGGGCGGATGCGAGCTGTCCATGGCCTGCGATCTGCGTGTTGCCAGTGAAAACGCACGTTTCGGGCAGCCCGAAGTCAATATCGGCATTATCCCCGGCTGGGGCGGCAGCCAGCGTCTGCCGCGCCTGATCGGCAAAGGGCGGGCCCTTGAGATGATGCTCACCGGCGAGATGATCGACGCCCAGGAGGCCTGGCGCATCGGGCTGGTCAACAAGGTCTTCCCCCAGAACGAGTTGATGGAGCAGACCCGGGCGCTGGCCGCAAAGATTGCCAAACGCAGTCTGGTGGTGACCCGGCTGAGCAAGGAAGCGGTGCATCATGGAATGGAGCTTGATCTCGGACGCGCCCAGGAACTGGAAGCCGATTTATTCGGTTTGTGCTTCTCCACTCACGATCAGAAAGAGGGGATGGAAGCGTTTCTTGAAAAACGCTCCCCGCAGTTCAAGGACTCCTGAATTGTTGATGATATTTTTCTGCCGGGCACTGCATGATTCTTAACATCTGGTATAGTGTACGGCAGGATTTTGGAAATGACCTGATGCCAACGTAAGGAGGATCGAAAAATGAAACGCATGATGTGTCTGCTTGTTGTTGTTCTTTTCACCGCGGGATTGGTTGGGTGCGCAATGCCTTCGTCTCAGAAAGAGAATGTCAAGGTCAAGTGCCCTGCCTGCGGCTATGAATTCGACACCCCTGTTGCCCACGAATAACGGTACGTCATAGCGCCGTGTTCTTCTTCGCCCCCTGCCTGGCTCGTCCGCAGGGGGCGTTTTCGTTGGAACGGGGCGAGCTGAGAAATGCACAGGGAGGAGATTATGGCTGTTTACTGCAGAGGCTCTAGAGGAGCTGAGGTTCGCAGGATTCAGGAAGAGCTGGCGAAACACGGACTATACAACGGACCGCTGGACGGTATTTTCGGCGGCGGAACCGAGAGTGCCGTAGCGCGCTTTCAGCGAAACAACGATCTGCTGGTCGATGGCAAGGTCGGTGAGCAGACATGGAGCGCTCTGTTCGGAGATGAGCCGGTGGCGGAGCCCGAAATCGTACGCCAGGGGCTCGATTACCGCTGCCTGGCCTTGACCGGCGCATTTGAAACCAGCCGTCCCGTGCCCGACTGCTTCAGCGGTGTGACCGGAGATTTCGACGGGCAGGGGTTGAGTTTCGGTGTTCTGCAGTGGAACCTGGGGCAGGGCAGCCTGCAGCCTCTCTTCAAGGAGATGGCCGGCAATCACCCGTCGCTTCTGGAGGAGATCTGCCATGAACATTATCCCGAGTTGAAGGCGGTCTTCACCTCGAGTTCCGAAGAGCAGATGAGCTGGGTGAGGTCGGTGCAGGACCCCGTGCGTCACCGCATCGAGGAACCCTGGTACGGGCTGCTTAAAACCCTTGGTCGCCAGGAGGAGTTTCAGCAGATCCAGGTCAGACATGCCCAGGGTCTTTATCGCGCCGCTCTGGATTTGTGCCGTGATTACGGGTTGTGGTCACAGCGCGCCGTGGCGCTGATGTTTGACATCAAGGTGCAGAACGGCAGCATCCGGAGCCTGACCAGGGTTCAGATCGAGCGGGATTTCGAGCGGCTTCCTTCAACCCTGAGCCCGCAGGAACTGGAAGTCGCCCGCATGGAGATCGTCGCCAACCGTCGCGCCGAAGCCGCCAGCGCCCGTTGGGTGGAGGACGTTCGCCGCCGCAAACTGACCATCGCCCGGGGCGAAGGGGTTGTGCATGGCCACAATTATTTTCTGTGGGAGCAGTATGGTCTGGGGCTGGAGCCTTTTGCCTGATCCCCCGGTTTTAAGCGGTTCCGACAGGAATGATCCCGGCCAGCATGCGTTCGAAGGACGCGTCGAGGTCTGACGCGAGCCCGAGGTCGGAGAAGATCTGCCCCCAGGTGTAGAGCCCCTGCGTCAGCGACTGCCAGATTTCGCCGGCGCTTCTGTCGCTGACTGAAGCCAGAAGGGTCGCACAGATCACTTCCTTCTGTCCTGCTCCCGCGGCATACAGCGACTCAATGGTTTCATGATCGGCAAACCCCTGTCCGACCAGAACTTCGGTGGAAACCAGACGTGCCAGTTCGCTTGAGTCGTCGGGAAACACAGAGTCAGATTGCGTCAAGGAGATATTATACGCTTTCAGTACCGACAGCCAGTCCCCCTGCGCTTTCTTCTCCCGCAGAAGATCGGTGGGGCTGAGGTCTGTTTCGGTACTGGCACGGTAGGCGATCCAGAGGTCATCCCCATCCGTACCTTTCTGTTTCGCCACGACGATATTGCGGCGGGGTTGATCGAATACCGCCGCCAGCAGACGGTTCTGAGTGGTGGCCAGGTAGTATTGATCCGCGGCCGAAGGTTTTGCCGGGTCAAACGCCCGATCCTGAAAACAATGGCAGTTGATCGTCGGCATGGCCAATGCCGTGGCGGTTGCGATCAGCGAAAAAATCAGTGACAAAAGAAATGCACGTATCATTTCCAACTCCTTGAGGAAAGCGATAGCAGAAAGGTCAAGGCAATAGGATAGCCGCCAGGTGGGCCGTAGTCTTTGATTTAAGTCAACCTTTGATGGCGTCGCAAAAAGTCCGTCCTACGGCGTTACGGCCTTTTTTCAGGACCTCGACATACCTGATGTATGCCTTCGCCCCTGAAAAACGACCAAGCCTTGTAGGACGAAATTTTTGCTTAGCCATCCTCTGGGTTTTTGCGAAAGCACCAACCTTTGCTCGGGAGGGAGGTTTGATGAGATGCAGATCCGTTTGCGCAGGGCCTATGAGGTCCCGGGAAAAGATGACGGTACCCGCATTCTTGTGGATCGCGTGTGGCCGCGCGGGGTCAGCAAAGAGGATCTTCAGCTTGATTTCTGGGCCAAAAACATCGCACCGAGTACGGAGTTACGCCGCTGGTTCGACCATGATCCGGAGAAATGGAGCGAATTTCGGCGACGTTATTCTGAGGAACTCGATGAGAACGACCAGGCTGTCGCGGAGCTGCTTTCAAAAGTGGAGGGCAGGAGATTGACCCTGGTTTACGGCGCCCGTGATGAGCAGAACAATAATGCTGTTGCCCTGAAGGAATATCTGTCCGAAAAAGGGGAACATTGAACGATTCTGCGAAGTGTGGGGTCGCCCTCCCATGTCAAGGGACACTTTTCGCCGTCCATGGCCGTTTGACTGGCGCCATCCCTGGCGCCAGACACCCTTGACATGGGAGGGGCGACCCTACATGAGGTGAATTGGGTACGGTTTGAAAATAACGACAAATAAAAAACGCGGCCCCCTGTCATCGGAGCCCGCGTTTTTTCAACGATAAGCCAGGTTCAGGAAATCAGTGGGCATGCCCGGCAGCGGCCTCTTCTTCGCCATGATGCGCCTTGCCGTGCACCACCTGCGCGATCCCTTCAACGTAGTGCACGTACTCGACGTAGGCCTCGACGTAGCGACGACCGTCCGCCACGCTGTCATCGGCGTGTTTGCGGGTTTCCAGCGCATGGGTGAAGCGCTCGCGAATCCCTTCCTCGGTATGGGCGAGAATCGCGTTGACCAGATTGTCGACGGAAGCCTGCTCCAGAGCCTGATCGGCCTTGGCGATGACCGGCTCGACGCTGCCTGCAGGCTTCAGGCCGGTGTAGGGAGCGCCTTCACTTGCACGGTGGATGCGCACCAGCGTTTCAAAGAAGAAGCGGTCGGCCAGCGCCTGAGCTTCTTCCCCGAGATCGCGTACTGCAGCCGTGTGGTCAAATACCGCGCGGATCTCTTTTTCATCCTCCGCACGCACCCACTTCAGAACCGGAGTCACCTCACCTGTGGCCAGAGCCGTGCGCGCATCTTCCACCACCGGTCCGTCCAGCGTGTCGCAGTGAGCTTGAACCTGTGCCGGTGCCAGTGACATTGTCAGGGCCAGCAGCAGGGCAGGCAGAATCAGGGCCTGTCGCAATGTTGTCGTCATCTTGTCCTCCTTGGGAAAATGTCTCAGTTTTGCTGCAGCAATGCAGAGGCTTTTGGAAAAAGAATGTTGTTCTCCAGGTGAACGTGCTTGTGCAGATCATCCTCGAATTCCTTGAGCAGGCGGTAAGTCAGCGCATAGGTATTGCAGGCATCCTGCGGCACGGCGTAATCGCTGGTCAGGCGACGGATTTCGTGGACGGCGTCACCCACTTCCTGATGCTCGCGGAAGAGCTGATCAAGATCTTTTTTGACGGTTCTCCGATCAGAGTCATCCGGTGAATCACCGGCCTTGCCGGCGGCCTCCAGTCTCTTGACCGCCGGGAAAAAGTGATCTTCTTCCTCCTGCAGGTGTCCCTTGAGGTCCTCGGCGATCCGGTCAAAGTGTGCAGCCACCTCCTTAAGTTCAGAATGGCGGCCGCCATGGACTTCAACGATTTTGTGCGCGTAGCCGACGATTTTTCCGGTGTTCTCGTGCAGCCATGCGTGATGTGTATTGACAATGTAGTCGGCAAGGAAAGACAGATCCCAGGCCGCGTAGTTCTCGCCACGGGGGGCGGGTTCGTTGTCGAGCTGCTTGATCTCTTCGACGACTTTATCGAGGTCAAGGTTGTTTTCGCGACAGGCCTCTGCAAGGGTGATGGCGCCGCCGCAGCAGAAATCCATGCCGTGTTTTTCAAAAATGTCCGCACGACGGTAATCTTCGGTGACCAGTTGGCCGAGCGTTTTTTTGCCCTGAATTTCGGTACTCATGATGTGGCCTCCTTGCGAAAGAGGATGGACAGCTGCAGTCAGATTATCAGCTTGAGCGACAGGCGCCTTGACCTGGGTCAAGTAGATGTAAAATTGATCACAGCTGCGTAAAGTGGGAAAAGCTTTGCCAAAAAAGAAACAGGAACGCTCTCAACCTCGGCGGCCAAGAACGTTCCTGTCTGTTCTTCACAGTTTCGTCACTGAGATTAAAGGCTCAGGCCTTTGGCCCCCTGTTCTTTCTGGGATTGGTTGTAGCTGGCCATGGCGTCTATGATCCAGGGGCCGTCGAACAGCGCCAGGCTCAAGGTCGGGCCAGTGAGTTGGCCGGAATTGTCGCTGTATTTTCCGACCAGGGCCGGGCCGCACTCGTTGAGGTTTTTGAAGCGATCCGGATCACCCGGTTTCATCGACCAGAAAGTCCCTGCCGGTCGCTCTGGAAGCCAGGGCAGATGCCAAAGGTAGGGGCGTCCCTGATCATTTGAAAAAGTATTCGCTCCCGAATCCAACCTGGCGGCCTTCTCACATTTGTCAGGCTTCTGGGATTGTTCCGTTATAGGCTTGCCCTGCGAGGTGCTGAGCCAGTGACGATCGAACATCCCCTTGACATCGTAGGCATAGGTCGGCGCGCCGTATTTCTTTTCAAGTGAAGATGCAATCGCAATCTGGGTCGGCGGGTTTGCCGGATCAAAGTGAACATAGCGGACGTAGCCCGCGACCCGTTCTCCTGCCGGTGAGTTGAGGGTGAGGACCGTGATGGCTTCATCCCCCGGCTCAAGGAGATACCCGCGTGCCTGGACAAAGGGGGACTGAGGGGAGCCCTTAACCACGTCGCGCGGTTTTTTGTAGGCACGAATCACACCGTCGGCTTGTTCAAGCGTCATGCCCAGTTGCAGACCGACCAGGTCGGGGCCGTAGGGGCTGCCGGTCTGAGCCCTGTGATGCGCTCCCGTTTTTTCCTTGATGGCAGCAGGTTCCGGCTTGGCCTGCGCTGGTTTTGCCGCGGCTGCCGCCACGGTCACCTTTTTTGCCTTTGCTTCACTCTTGGGTTTGGGGGCGTCCAGTTTGGGAAAAGCCGACGCCGGCAGAGTCATGAACGGCTTAACCGTCTCGAGGTCGAATGTCTGCGCGCCGGTGGACAGAAGAAGGACCCGCTCCACTGTCGCCAGGGCTGCTTCGCCTGCCGTGCCGTCAACACGGAATTCAACCACCGCGGTTCCGCTGGTGATCTGGTTTTTGTTGAGACCCTGGAACAATTTTTCCGCTTCGGCCGCCGACATGGCGACACGCCCCTGGCTGAGATCCCGGTCAAAAGCCAGTGCCGTGATGCCGCCGATATAAGGAAGCGCGACGTTGAGTTTGTGATATTCACCAGCGGTGCCGTCAAAGTTGGGTCGACGGGGGTTTCTAAGATCAAGATGCAGGGCTTCCTTTGGAAGTCGGTTCTGGACGCTCCTCTGTAGTTGGTCATACCCGGTCATGGAAAGATTCAAGACCCCCTGATCGAAGTCGTAGCTGCCCCGCCAGCGTACCGTATCGCCGAATTCAGGGGGCAGGTGCTGAGCCAGTTTAAGAAGCGCGGGCTTCATGCGGTCCTTATATTCCTGTGCCGCAAATTTCGGGTTGCGTCCATCGATCTCGCTATCGCTGAAGAGGGGCGCCAGTTTTATGAGATGCCCGGTGTGAGTGTTCCTGATAAACTCACCCATGCACCCGGTTCCTCGTATCTGATTGTGCTTACGAAAATATTGCTGGCAGGAGATGGAGGCTTGAGTGCTCTTGAGCAGGTTGTCCTCTGTCAGCCAGCTCTGGTCATAGCGCAGTCCGGCCAGCGAGAGAGTCTGATAGGTCGAGGGCCTGCGCGTGGTCGGGATGTCGCTGATGGAAATATCCTGATCGCTGCTTTTGACCGTCGCCTGTGACGAGTTACCTGCCTCAGTGCCCGCAGGCTGCTTTTCGTTGCCGGTCACGGTTTCGACAGTTTTGTTGACGGTCTCCTCTGCCAGTTTTTTGGTCTGGTCGATGACACTGTCGAGAAATCCCGCATAGGCGAGGGATGGGCAGAGCATCAGGAGTATCAAAGTTTTTTTCCAGATCATGTGCGGCACCTCCTTTCGAGTATATCTACCGTATGGATGTGCTGAGCGATGAAAGCCCTCATTTTATCGGTGTTCTTTTTTTTTATGGGTATCACAGAATGATGACGACGCAAGTCAGGTATTGATTAATTCGAGTCAACTTTTATCTTGCAGTGCTCTTGTTTCAACTATCTGTAAGATCAAGAATAGGGGGAGGGGCGGGATATTGTGAGTGCTATGAGTGCAACTATTTGACATCAGTAGTTTTTCGGTTAATTTTTCGCTATATCTGCATGTCAGGGAAACTTTAACGCGGAGGCGCTGGAGAAGAAGAGAGGCGCAGAGATAAAGCTCTTTTTTGTCACAGATTTTAAACTTTGAAAGCGGGGTGTGGTCTTTATGAATATGTTTCAGCGTGTGCTGATGGTAGATGCTTCCAGCGGCTTCTACAGGATGAAAAGATATGGCTTTGACCGCTACTTCGGGCCGGTGGATCTCGGCATCCATCTGACGCGCCATTACCGCAGCCTCAATTTCGGCGTGGGCATCTTTGCCGGCTCCATTCTGCCCGGCTCCAACCGGCTGGTGGTCACCGGGTTCTCACCCTGCTGGCAGGGCAATTACATCAGCTCCATGGGGGGCGCGGGACTGGTGTTCAACAACCTGGGCATCAACATGGTCAGCCTGGTGGGCAGGGCGCCGGTGCCGTCCGTGCTGTACCTCAATCGCAATCACGGCGAGGAGATCGAGGTCGAGGTGGTGCCCGTCGACGCTGCGCGCATCTGGGCCGCAGGGCGTACCGGCACCTACGCCCTGATGGACGAGGCCTACCTGATGTTCGGCAGCCGCTACGAGAAGGACCCGCGCATTCTGGCCACCGGCCCGGCCGCCATGCACACCGATATGGGCGGCATCGTCTCGGTGCCCATTAAAAAGGGGGAACTCAGCTACGTCGATACCTGGGCCGGGCGCGGCGGTTTTGGGAGCGCCATGGCGCAGACCCACGGCATTGTCGCCGTTATTTACGGCGGAACGCTGGTAGAGGAGGATTTTCGCGACAAGAAGGTGGCCGACGAATGGTTTCAGAACAAGTACGACCTGCGCCTGATGCAGAAGGACCTGGAGGTCACCAGCAAGTATCGCTATGAGGAAAAGCTGCGTACCGGCGGCACCTTCGGCGTCAATTACGCCAACATGGACGGCCGCATTCTGGCGTTCAACTACCGCACCATGAATTGGAGTCATGAGCAGCGCCAGGCCCTGCATCAGAACTTTGTCATTGACCATTACCTCAAGCAGTTCAACGAGGAGACCGTCGAGAGCAAGCAACAGGCCACCTGCGGTGAACCCTGCGTGGCGGTCTGCAAGAAGATGAACGGCCGCTACAAAAAAGATTACGAACCCTACCAGACCATGGGGCCGCTGTGCGGCATCTTCGATCAGCGGGCGGCGGAAAAGCTCAATCATCACTGTGACGCCATGGGCTTCGACGCCATCTCCGGCGGCGGTGTGCTGGCCTGGCTGATGGATCTGCTCGATGAAGGGGTCCTGAGCCGCGAAGACCTGGGAGTTACACGCCTGCCGCGTTGGCAGCTGGACGACTTCGACGTGGCGGCCGACTCTATGCACAACGCCGAGCTGGGGTGTGAGTTGATCGACGCGATCCTCGAGCGGCGCGGCATGATCGATTTCAGGGAAGGGGTGCGCAAGTGGAGCCGCATTCACTCCCGCGCCAAAGGCACCGCGCTGCATGATCGCCTGGTGCATGTCGCCTTCGGCCGGCGCGGCTGGATGGTGCCCAATCAGTACTGGGTCTCCGGGGTGCTGGCACCCATGGCGATCATGGGCAAATACTACATGATATACAGCGACGAGTTTATTCCGCCGCGCACGCTGGGACGCATGTGCGCAGATCGGCTGAAGAAAGAGCTGATCGTCGACAATCTCGGCACCTGCCGCTTCCATCGGGGTTGGGCGGAGGAGATGCTGCCCGATGTGATGGACTCCCTCTACGATTGCAAAGAGCGTTACCTGCGCAGCATCGAGATCCTTGCCACCCGTATCAACAGTGGCAACACTCCCGTCTTCTGGGATTCGCAGCGCAATATCGATTTCATCCACAGCTTCCTGAAACGCAAAAAGGAGGTGGATGAAATCACCGACCCGCGCCTGGATCAGTGGTTGGAGAAATTCAACCAGGATCCGCTCGAAGCCGCGCGCGAGTTCTGGTATCAGACCCTGATGGGGATTGACGAGAGTCTGCGGGAATTTTTCTGAGGCGCGAACCCATGAGCAGCGATCTCAATTCTTCCGAGCAAAATCAAAGTGATTGGCGTCACCGCCTGCACGAGATCATCTTCGAGGCGGATACGCCGCTCGGCAAAGCCTTCGACGTTGGTCTGATCCTCAGTATTCTGCTCAGCGTGGCTGCGGTCATGGCGGAAAGTGTCACCCCCCTGCGGCAGCAATACGGCGAGTTTCTGGTGACGGTCGAATGGTTTTTCACCATCACCTTCACTCTCGAATACCTTCTGCGCCTGCTGAGCGTGCAGCGCCCCCTGCGCTATGCCCGCAGCTTCTTCGGCGTGGTCGATCTGCTGGCCATTCTGCCCACCTACCTCAGTCTGCTGCTTCCGGGCACGCACTATCTGCTGGTGATCCGCATTCTGCGCATCCTGCGAGTTTTCCGCGTGCTCAAACTGGTGCAATACCTGGATGAGGCGCGTCTGCTCATGCAGGCCCTGCGGGCCAGCAGTCGCAAGATTCAGGTTTTTCTCTTTACCGTTGTAACGCTGATGGTGATCTTCGGCTCCCTGATGTATTTGCTCGAGGGCGAGGCCAACGGCTTCACCAGCATTCCACGCAGCATCTACTGGACCATAGTCACTATGACAACCGTCGGCTATGGCGACATTTCTCCCCAGACCGAGTTGGGACAGATCGTCGCTTCAGTCCTGATGATCCTCGGCTACGGCATCATTGCCGTGCCAACCGGCATTGTCACCGTCGAGATGAGCCGTCAGCGTCGCCAGACTGTTTCCACTCAGGCCTGCCCGGCCTGTGGATCGGAGGGGCATGAACCCGACGCCAGGTTCTGCAAGGATTGCGGAGCCGAACTTTAAGTTCTGTCGCGAATGAATACAGGTATACAAAGTGACATGGAGGAGGATAAAAATAATTAATTTTTTAGAGGGTTGGAAGGACAGAAAAGATGAATTAAAATGAAAAAAAACAAAACTTAGAAAGTTTTTTATGTTTTTCGATTTAATTTGATGAAGCTTATTTTGGAGGGAAATATGCCTTGGTCAGGTCACTGTTTTCAGCCAGAAGAAACCTGGTGGTGCAATTCGCACTTGGCTTCTCTTTGTATTTTTTATCCCTTTGCTTTTCACCCCAACCCCTTCCGCATTTCCCCCCGCTGGAAAGTCTTTTCCCTTGGCCCCATTTTCTTCCTTGCTTTTTTTTGCAGAATTTTAAAATTTCCTGAGTTCGGCAACTGTCCCGTATCAAATGGCTGCCGCCGAGAAAGCGAGTAAATCCATGGCTGATGATCGGTGTATTCAGTTTGGTGCTGAACTCGTTGAGGCAATATCGCAGCCGGTGCTGGTTTTTGGGAAAGATCTGCGGGTGCAGATCGCCAACGATGCCTTCTGCACTCACTTCAGATTGAAGAAAGAAGAAGTTGTCGGTCACCCAGTCCGGGAACTGCTGGATGGATGGGTGCATTCTGCGGCACTTTTCTCGGTCGTGGATAAAGTGCGAACGGCGGAAAAAGACTTTTCTTCTGTCGATGTACAGCACCCTGAAGCGTCTGGTGGATGGTGCGGCTTTCGAGTTGCTGTTCGAAAAGTCGATGTATCAGGGGCCGTTGCTCTAGTCTTTGAAAGTATTTCTCGGAGACCGCCTGTTTTTGACAGTGAGGAGCTTTTGCGTCTTTTCATCGAACACGCTCCATTCGCCATGGCAATGTTTGATCGGGACATGCGCTACCTTTGCGCCAGCAACCGCTGGCGTAGTGATTATAAAACCGGACAGAAGGAAATTCGCGGAGTTTCGCATTATGAAATTTTTCCTGAAATCCCGGCCAGATGGCGTGAAGCACATCGTCGGGGGCTGAACGGTGAAATACTGAGTGCTGAAGCTGATCGGTTTGTACGACAAGACGGTTCTGTTCAATGGGTGCGATGGGAAATTCACCCCTGGCGTAATGCTAAAGGTGAAGTCGGCGGCATCGTTCTGTTCACCGAGGATATCACCGACAGAAAAAAAACTGAGGAAGCTCTGCGTGAAAGTGAGGAAAATTTCCGGGAGCTGGCCGATGCCATGCCCCAATTGGTCTGGACTGCCGATGCGCAGGGTGCGGTGAATTACTATAACAGTCGGGCGCAGGAGTTTGACGGTTTTTCCAGGGGAAAAGATGGCGTCTGGACCTGGGCCCCGGTACTGCATCCGGAAGATGTGCAGCCAACGGTTGAGGCCTGGCGCGCCGCTTTACACTCCGGCACTACTTATCAGATTGAGCATCGGGCAAAGCGTGTGGATGGCGAATTTGTCTGGTATCTGAGTCGCGCCAAGCCGATCCGGGATCAGGAAGGGCATATCACCAAATGGTTTGGCACCACGACCGACATCGACGAGTTGAAAAGAACAGAGAAGTCTCTGGAAGAGGCCCGGCACAATGCCGAGAAGGCCAATCGCACCAAAAGTGAATTCCTGGCCAACATGAGTCATGAAATCCGCACGCCCTTGAGTGTGTTTCTGATGGCGCTCGATCATCTCCAGCAGGTCGATCACGAGCCTGAACATGCCTCTTTTCTGAAAATGGCAGACCAGTCCGCCCGTCGCCTGCGTGCCCTGATCACCGATATTCTTGACTTCTCGCGCATAGAAGCACGACAGGTTTCGATCGAAGAGTCATCCGTGAATCTTCGCGCATGCGTTGAAAATGCCGTTGATCTGCTGCTTCCCCGCGCGCATGAGAAGCATCTTTCCCTTCAGTCCTGCATCGATTCCGCTGTCCCCAGAACCGTGATTCTTGATCCTGATCGCCTGGGCCAGGTGCTTGTAAATCTGATCGGCAATGCGGTCAAGTTCACCGACCGAGGCGAAGTGGATGTCTCGGTTCAGACGGAAGGCGATCACCTGCGGTTTTCCGTTCGGGATACCGGTCCGGGGATCGCCCGCAATGCCCGCAGCCTGCTGTTTAGAAGTTTCAGCCAGGTTGATGGCGCTCTCACCCGCAAGCACGGTGGAACCGGTCTGGGGCTGGCGATCTGCAAAGGGCTTGTGGAATTGATGGGAGGAGAAATCGGCATTGAAAGTGAGTCTGGTTCAGGCAGCACTTTCTTTTTTACCCTTCCTCTGCGGACTCCAGAGATGTGTGATCAGGCTGTAGGGCAGGAAAAGGGGGGGCTGAGCCTGGCAGTCGAGGGGCTGCCCGTGTCCTGCTGGCGGAGGATGAACCCATGGTCAGAGACCTGATCGTGATGATTCTGCAGCAGCGTGGATTCCGAATTGATACGGTGGAAACCGGGTGCGCTGCGGTTGAGCGGTGGCAGCAGGAAGATTTCGACATTGTGTTCATGGATATGCACATGCCGGAGATGGATGGTATTGAAGCAACCCGGGAAATACGTGCCCTGGAACAGGAAGATGGCACGCCACCAGTCCGCATCGTTGGTTTGACCGCCGATGCCCGCCAGGAGCTTCGCGATCGCTGCCTTGACGCGGGGATGGATTCATTTCTGACCAAGCCGCTGGACATGAAAAAGCTTATTGAAACAATTGAAAACTGATCGCTTGGCGACAGAATCAGAGAGCATCCGGCAGGGGGAGAAGCAGTTCCCATGGGACGCGGTAGGTCACCCAGGTCACCGGATCCCCGCTGGAGAAGTCTGATTCAGAGGCGCTGTTGCGCCAGATCTCCGCGCTCTCCTCAACGGAGAACAGGGCGGCTGTCGCCTGAATCTCAAGCCCCTTGGTGCGGACATTTTCGCATAATCCCAACTGTTTGTAGTGATCGACCCACACGACCAGCACGGCATCCGCTTCCATGGGCGTCTGTGCCAGAACCGTAGCGGGTTTCTCCGTGGCGAGAGGATCCGGCAGCCCGCTGTGAGGCTGCGGCGGACGATCGATACGTTTGACCCGGTAGCCTTTTTGCTCGAGGAACCTCCCCAGATGAAAGCGTAGTTGATTGGGGATATCCCTTTCGCAATAGGTCATAGGGCGTTCATAGGTGCCGCCGCGGAAAATAACAGGCTGCAGGGCGACTGTTTTAATGTCGCGTGCATCAAAGGAGGGATCCTTGACCGGTGGCATTTCGGGTGTCGTTGCGCAGGCCACCATCAGCCCTGGCAGCAGAAGAACTAGCAGAGATCGAACAAAGCTCCTCATAAACGCCCTCCCATCCAGAAAAAAGATGCCTCACTACCGAGGCTCATCCATTCTCAAGTATTATATCGCAAGACGCGTTGAGGATAGAAGGTTGACCTCTATTATGGTGTGTGAACTTCTCTTGCCTTCTTCAGGTCTTCCAGTTCGATTTTGATCGCTTCGGTGCTTATGGTGATTTCGTAGAGGGAGTAGCCCAGAGAAAGAACAAGTACAAAAAGGCTCAGTCCGAAAGATATTTTCGCAATTCCCTCTTGGTTCATGAACAGAAAAAACATGGAAAGCGAGCAGAGAATAAAGCTGGAAACGCCAAATACCTGCATCGTTTTGATCAAGCCTATCCTTCTGTGCAGGTTGGCGATCTGTCGCACGGTGACATCGTGCCACTCTCCGCGACGCTGATCGTGCAGCTGGCGGATCAGCTGCGCCAGCACCAGAAATCGGTTGGTATAGGCCAGCAGCAATAATGAAATTGCAGGAAAAAGCAGGGCGGGGGTGGTCAGGTCCAGGTGATCCATGGGGCTCTCCGAAAGAAGGGTGTGCGTTCAATTCGTTCCGGCGCCTCATCCTGCCATAAGTCGGAGCCAAAAGAACAGGCCGGATTTGCGCAAATCCGGCCTGCTCCAGGAGTAAACAATTATTTGTGTTAGTTTATGCGTTGTACTGCCGACAGGGTATTGTCGGAAAGGTTTTCCTCCCCTGCAACCCCTTCAGCTGTTGCGGTGACGGTCACTGTGGTGCGCTCGGAGGGAGCTGACCACGGAAAACTCAGCGTGAGTGAAGATGTGTCGGCCGGAGTAGTGAATCCGACGGCATAGTTGTCGAATTGGTTACCCTGGTTGTCTGTCACAACAAGAGTCAGAAGACCCTCTGCCGTACCTGCGTATTGGTTGTTGAGAGTTACGGTGATTTCTCCACTCTCGCCGCGCTTGAGGCGCGGGACGTCGACAGCGGTCACGGCAACGTCCACCGCATCCTCGACAACGGGCGGATCAGTCGGATCCTCACCCTGATCGGTTGGGTCGTCGCCGGGCTCGGTGGGATCCTCCTGTATGTCGGACGCAACGGTGTTGATGCGCAGCACGAACTGATCGGGGGTCGGCCAGTTCATTCTGCGGTCGACGGTGATGAAATAGTTGAGGGTCAGGTTGGCGACGTCGTCGAAATAGTCAATGGCCCATTGAGGATCAGCGGTCCACTCGTCAATGATGCTCTGGGAAATCAGTTTACGCACTCCATCGGGGTCGCAGGGTTCTCCGGCACCGTCCAGACCGATGCAGCCGCGATAGGTAACCCACTCGCCCAGACATTCCAGGGTCTCGGGATCGTAGTCCCATTCACAGGTGGCCATCAGTTCGGCGTCAGTAATCGGGTCGTTGTCGCCGTCGTAGAAAAATGCGACGGGGACGTCATTGGCCGTGTGCCACTCTCCCAGAATGTCGAGGTGGTTCTGAGAGATCCCGGTGCTGGTGATCTTGTCTTCAGTCGCCTCAAGGTCGATGTACATGCGTTCTGTCTGAATATAGTAGCCGGGGTCTTCATGGTTCACATCGGGCGCGCCTGCGATGTCATGGGGGAAGAAGGCGGAAAGAATATCCGGTTTAGCCGGATCATAGAAAACGGTCCCCTCAAAATACCGGCCGCGGCGTTCGGAGAAACCGAGGCCGTCACCTGTAATTGAAGCAACAAACTCGCCATTGACCATGAATCCCAACTCCATGGTATAGCCCTGCAGTCGTCCGGCTGTAGCATTGGTCAGTTTCTGCAGCGACCGGTATGTCTGTTTGCTGCGGTCGTCGATAACGGAAAAATAGATATCCAGCGGCTTGTTTTCGTAAGCCCGGACCTTCCAGCGTTTGCTGGACTGGAAAGGATCGGAACAGGTTTTAGCCGCGCCCGTTTCGAGATTGTAGCCGGTGGTCATCAGGCAGTTTTCACCGGAGATCACATCATTGTTGATAACCTGCAGGCCTGGAGCCTGAACGTCGCTTTCCTTCCAGTAGATGGCCCCGTTGGAGCTGGTTTTTGTGGCATCGGTAAACAGGGTGCTGTCATAGAGTTCGTAAAGAGTGTACGGTGGCGGCGTGACCGTAACATTGTCCATATCCCAGTTTGTGATGGTTCCAGCCTGTGCCGTAAAGGCTACTGCCAGAAACAGCCCTGTACAAATGGCAGTGATTTTCTTCATACGTGACCTCCTCATGTGATTGCTCCCTTGCTGTGTTTTTAAAGTGGTGGGCAGATAAGCGGTGCCCAGTTTTAACGTGCGGCGATTCGGCAACACGTCCCCCTATCAACTTTCTGAACTGCGCTAAACACTCGGATGAATTTTGTGTGCAGGCAAACAGGAAAAAAACGAGAGTGCTGAAGGCAGGAAACTTCATTAGCAAACGGGGGGCCGGACATTTTGATTCAAAGTTATTTTTGCAGGCATTGTGATGAATAAGATGCAGATTCCCAGATTTTATAGATATTTGCGGGGCTATTATTTTTAATTAATATTTCTGTTTTGACTTTAAGTTTTGTAGATTCGGGAATAGTAAGTACGGTAAATGACCGAAGAAAGCGTTATTTGACTGACATTTTTGAATGGTAAAATCTTTAAGGTTATTATCTTCTTATGGTTCGGTTACGTTTCGGGCTAAACTTGGAGAATTGTGTGGAAAAGGCATCTTTAACGTTAGCGAATAGGGATTTTATAAGAGTTTATTCCCCCAAAGATCGAATCTGCTAAACTGAAAGTCCGAAGATTTTTCGAGGGACATTTTTCTGCACGCAAATGAATGACGGGCAAAGGAGGTACTGCATGTTCAACGTCACTCGAAAGGGCGATAATCGCCTCGACATCGAGCTTACCGGCAAACTTGACAGTGACGCGATGAAGGTTGCTCTTGACGAGCTTGTTGCCAAGGGGGAAGGTATCGAGAACGGGCGCATGTTTTATCGAATCGGGGATTTTGATATGCCTACTCTCGGCGCGATCGGGGTTGAACTGTCGCGGCTGCCGCAATTGTTCAGGTTCATTCGCAAGTTTGATCGTGCTGCAGTAGTGGCCGGCAAGCAATGGATCAGGAAGATGGGGGAGATAGAAGGAGCATTGATCCCGGGATTAACCATCAAGGCCTTTCCGCCAGAAGAGGAGGCACAGGCTGAAGCCTGGCTTGAAGAATAAAAGAACAATTCATTCATAGAGAAGGTGTGCAAAAGATTATGGAAGATGAAAGAATCAGGGTAAGAACAGAAAACGACAGAATGCTTGACGTTCTGGTGGACAGCAAAAGGGTGGACGCCATCTGGATCATTCTCGGTGAGGGCGTCAACAGTCTCAAGTGTAAGTTGACTCCTACGGATAACGGGCTGGCGTATGCCGGCAGCATCATGGGGCGAGAGGTCGTTTACGAGCGCAGCGTCAAACAGGTGCGCGAGGATCTTGCGAACCAGAGACAGCCGCAGGATAGGCTGCCGAGTTGTCCAGGCGGGAGTCGCAGCCGGGGGCGGCGATGAAAATCTGGATTGATGCCGATGCCTGTCCGCGCGTGATCAAGGAGATTGTTTTTCGAGCCTCCAAGCGTGTGCAGGTTCCGGTGTGTCTGGTCGCCAATACCGACTTGGCAAGATCGCATACGGCGCTGATCTCATCTGTCCGAGTGGCGGGTGATGATAACGCTGCAGACGATTATATCGTCGAGCACGCAGCGGCATCGGATCTGGTGATCACCGCAGATATACCTCTTGCCGCACGAATTGTCGCAAAAAGCGGCATTGCGATTGATCCCCGGGGAGAGATCTATTCGGAGGACAATGTCGGAGAACGCCTCTCCACGCGCGATCTGCTGCATCAGTTGCGTGAAACTGGCCTGGTTCAGGGAGGGCCGGGGCGGATGGGGGCGACGGATCGTCAGAAATTTGCATCCGCTTTCGATCGACTTTTGACGCAGCGGATTAACTCCAGACGTTGATAAAAAGACAGGCCGGGCTTTCCGGAAGCCCCTCTGATCCCCCTATATTTTATGTGCACTCACTCTTGGGAAAAGGCCTGGCACCTAACAGCTTCATGACTGTTATTGGGTTCATTCGCCCCAGGTGGAAACCGTTTCGGTCTCCTGCAGGAGGTTGCTGAAGAAGAGCCGGGTCGGCGTCACCAGCCCCTGTTCACTGGGCACCGCGCAGGGAAAATCATGGGGTGGGGCAGGCACGATGGTCAAGCCCTGGTCGAGGAGAGAGCCTACCCGCACCGGTGTGTTGCCGAAGGGGTTGAATACGGCCGGCACCATGGCCTCCCTGCCAACGGGGTCGGTGCGGAAATAGTCGATCAATTCGGCGACACTGATTCGCACCCCGGGCCAGCAGACACCGGCGACATCTTCAAAGAGGCTCGTCCAGTAGTCGCTGCAGCCGGCGCCATTGCGGCGACCGTCATCGACCAGGCGTAGCTCGCCGGTCGCCTGGATCGACGGCAGGAAGGTTTCAAATTCGAGTTGATAGGGAAAGCCGGCGGCAAGATCGGCGCGCAGGGCGGCCAGCAGTTCGGTGTCGTGCGCCAGTAACCGGTTCCGCAGTTCCGGCACCGGTGTCAGCGCCCAGCGGCTGCGATAATGGTCCGGATCGAACAGGTGGGCGCCGGAGGGATGGGGGGCGTTCCCTCCGTCCAGCCCCAAGCAATAGACCCGCAAATCGCCTTTTACGGACACGCTGAGGACCCCCCGGCTCAAGCTGTCAACATTCAATTCCGCCGCGTAGGCCCTGCCGGCCCCGTCTTTGCCCAGATAGACCAGAATATGATCAAAGGGGCCCGGGATCAGGTCGGCGACGGACGCCTCGATGGCTGGATCTTCATCGAGAGGGGCTCGATAGCCGCCGGCAAAGATCAGATCCCAGCGGCGCAGGACGAGCAAAACCGGAGGACTGCCGGGGTCAATGGTGGCGGGAAAGAGATAGGGCTCAGCGGCCAGCAGGTCCACCCGGGCTTCGTCCAACACTCGTTCCGGGTTGAGCTCCTCGTCACTGGAATCGCTGCCGCATCCCCACAGAACCACCAGCAGCACAATCAGAGCCAGGTAACAGCGCCAGCCGGGGCGCCCTTCAAAGGTCATGGCTGTCATCCTCCAGATGCAGTTCAAGAGTCCGGTCTGCCGGTGGCAGATCATGCCAGAGCGAGAGTAGCAACCGGCCGATGGTCACCTCGCAGCCGCGTCCCTGCTTGGCCAGTTTCAGAGCGGTTCGGAACGTCTCCAGCACGGGAAGTTCATCCCCGGCATAGTGAGCCAGGGTGGCCGCCACCACCGCTGGAACCAGTTGCGTCCTGCGGTCCACTGACAAGGTGGTGTGTTCAGCCATAGCGGCAGTAATCAGCTCGGTCACCTGTTCTTCGAAGGAGCGCCGGGCGAATGCCGGGAAGTTTTCCGTGGCGGAAAATGCTACCGCCTGTGGGGCAGTGACCTGCCGCGTTGTCAGCGACAACGTGGCGCTCTCTCTATCGAGACTCGCCAGCCGGTACAGAGACGGCCAGGAAGCCGTGGAGCCGGTCTCTACATCCGCCAGGAAGGAGCCGTCCGGCCAGTTCCTCCGGGCAACATCATGGGCATGAAAATGGCCGGTGAAGATCACCCGCAGACCTTCAGCGGCCAGAGCTGCGCTGACCGCAGCGTGGTCTCTAACGAGAAAATCAGGAAAAAACTCCGCCTGGCCATGCAAATGTTCGAGCAGGCCATGGTGCATCATGGCCAGGACCACGGCTCCCTCCTGTCGCGCTTGGCGCAGTTGGCCGATCAGCCATTCAAGCGTCGCAGGTGCCAGTTGTCCACCCACCTGGCCAGGCCCCCCCTGGACTCTGGAGTCGATTGCCAGCAACCGTACCCCCGGGACCGGTTCAGCCACATAGCTCAGAGAATGGCGGTCACGGGCCAGAGCCTGCCGATAGCCAAAACGGGCATAAAGGGCAGCGAATCCGGATCTGTCGAGGCCTTCAATGGGCTCGACGCCTCTGGCGGTATAGCGCTGCGCGGCGGGATTGTCGATATCGTGATTACCCGGCACCACAAAGACCTCGATGCCAGCATCTTCCAGTCGCGCCAGACGCTCGGTCATGCGACGATGATTATGCCGCTCGCCATCCTTGGTCAGATCACCACTCAGCAGCAAAAAGTCTGGGCGTGGTTTAAGGTCTCGCAGATCGGTAAGAAAGCGATCGAAGATCGCCTCGCTCCACGCCAGGAGCTTGGGATGGTCGGCCACATAGTCGGCGAAGGCGGGACCGTCGGTGCCCAGGGCCGGGTCGTAGAGGTGGGGATCGCTGGCCACCGCAAAGCGTACCGGGCGAGAGGTGACCTCTCCGGCTCGGTAAATCCAGAACAGGCCGGTGAGAACTGACAGAGACAGGATCAACAAGATACAGCGCCGAGCTGGATATAATGTTTGCATGATGTCCGGCGTCCAGGGGGAGAGAAAAAGGCCCGCCACCGGCAATGGGCGGTGGCGGGCCGACAGGTCATATCAGGAGCCTGCCCTCAAAGCAGGAGCTGGGACAGCAAACCGCCACCACTGGAGCAGTCCACCGCCGTATCCAAGGACTGGCCGTCCACCGCCACATCGAAGATGTCGACGCCCGCTGGGGACGGCGTGATGGTCACCGTGCCGTCAGCACCGCTGAGATTGAGGGACCCACCCGTCAGGACGCCGTCAATGTCGAGGACTAGGGGGCTGTCGGTGGAGATGTCGACATAGCCGCTCGAAGTGGTATCGTAGCGGCCACTAGCGATGTCCACCACCATGTCCGTCCCCGCTTCCCAGGTGTTGGCGGACAGATTGCTGAGGCTGTGGCGCTTGTCCTGGCTGACGTAATCGATGGTGACCCGGTCGATGGTGATCCGGTCGGGGCTTGCCTGGGTCGGCGTGCCAGGGGTGACGCCGGGCGTGCCGTAGTTGTAGGAGAGCTCACCAAGGGACAGAGTGGTGGTTTCACCGTCGGAGACCACCGTCAGGCTTGGCGCCGCCGCGGTGACGCGGGAAATGGACGGTCCGAAGTCCGTCGGGGTGCCGATCTCCTTCAACGTCAGGTTGCCTGCGAGCTCGGTCTGACCGCTGGAGGATTCACTGTCTTCCATGCAGAAGTTGTTGAAACTGACGCTGAAGGTCGTGGTTCCTGACTCATGGTTGCTGCTGATTTCGGCCGTCCCGCCGCAATCCCCTTCGAGCGTCTGCCCGCCGATAGCCGTCAGGGCAAGAGTGCGCACGTCAGCTTCATCCGTCGCCCTTTCTGCGGCCAGCCGGAACAGGTCAACCAGTTCAATAATTGCGCCCGATGCTGCCGATGGGTCAGCAAACGCCAGCGGAGTAGCACCGACCGCCTCGCAGCCGGGAACGTAGCTGTCGATGTTGTCGACTGCGGACTGCACGCTGGTCTCGCTGAGGTCCGCTTTGGCCGCAGAGGTTCCCACGCCGTCATCGCCACTGCCCCCGCCCCCGCCGCAGGCAACCAGCCCAAGAGCCAGTATCACCATCAGTCCCAAGTGCCATTGTCTGCCAATTCCTTGTTTCATCATTCTTGTCTCCTCTGCTACCGTTGAATGAAAACGGAGGTGGCTGCAAAGCGACTCTCCGCACCTAATCGACCTTCATTCAGAAATCTGTTACAGGCACAGGCCGCGGGTAAATCAGGACTCCGGCCTGCCCATGCGCGAACAATCGCCACAATACGCCTTCAGAATAATCGGTTGCGCAGGCCTCGCACATCACCCAAATGGGTGATTTTGAAAAACGGGGATAAAAAAATTAGGCAAACGGGGGAGAGCGAGAGGGAAAGGTAAAAGCCTGAAAAGACGTTAGCGGGAGAGAATCGCGGCCAGCGCTCGGTTGAAGGCTGCAGGATCCTCCAGTTGGAGGAAATGACCGGCGCCGGGCAAGAGCATTTCGTGGAGGTAGGGGGCGCAGCTCTGCCGGGCCGAGTCCGGGATCAGGGCGCCGTTGATGGCGTGCAGGGGAATCCGCAGCTCGGCGAAGGCGGCCGCGGGGTTCCAGGCGAGGAGGTCATGCCAGAGGGGCAGCGCCCAGGCAGGGTCGGCGGTGGCCATCTCCCGGGCCAGACGGCGCTTGAGGTCTTCCGGGGTAGAGGCGGTAGCAGTCTGTTCAACCAGGTCGGCGATGGCTCCGGCAAAGTCGGTTTCGAAGGGTGCGGCGAGGGCGTGGGCAGTATCCGCGTCCAGCCCCCCGTAATCGATGACGAAGGTATCCGCCAGGATCACGGCCTGGGCCTGCGCGGTTAAAAGTCTGGCGGCCTCCAGGGCCACGGCGCCGCCCATGGAATGCCCGACCAGGATCACCTCGGCGGCGTCCAGTTCCTGGGCGCAGGCCGCTACGTCCCGGGCCAGGGCGGCCACGGACCACTCTTTGCGGCTGCCGGCAGGTGACTCGCCATGGCCGGGCAGGTCGGGGGCGGCAACCCGCCAGTCGGTGGCGAAATGCTTCAGTTGACAGAACCAGTGAGCGCGACGGCAGGTCCAGCCATGCACGAACAGCAGCAGGGGCTCCCCATGACCGCCATGGTCACAACACATGGCAAGGCCATCATGGGCGGAGAGGCGACAGGTATCGATGGGCGCGGCGGGACAGGACATGGTTATCAGCTCTCGCTTTCCGTTCTGGAAATCCGGGCGGGACTGGTCAGCAACCGTTTCATCAGCTCTGCCCGGCTGTTCGACTGGGTTTTTAGGTACACGGATTTGAGATGGGAGCGCAGAGTGTTCAGACTGATGCAGCACTGTCTGGCCAGGTCCTCGGAATCGGGCGTCGCGACCAACGCCGCGGCAACCCGGGTCTCTGCTGCAGAGAGCTCATAGAGTTCACTCAGCCGCTCCTTGTCCAGGCGGACGGCAGCTTGTGGATCATGGCAGTAGATGGCGATGAAGACATCCGTTTCCCCTGCCAGCAAGGGCATAGCAGGATGCACCGGTCGCAGCAGTAAATGAAGGTTCAGCCGTCCAGGACGCTGCACCGCGATGCTGCTGCCACCCGCACATGTCCGGCTGATGGCTCCATCCAGACTCTGGCGTAAAAGCTTCTTTAGGCGCCTGTCACAGCTGTGGTCGATTAGTACCGGGCGACCGTTGCGGCTGGTCAGCACCTCACCCTCTACCAGCAGTTTTTCCGCCAGTGGGCTGCAGTAGCGTATCCGCAGCTCTCGATCCAGCAGGAGAAAGGGAAGTATCTCGCTCTCTGCCGCCCGCGCTATGGCGTCAGCTTCCACCCGCGCTCGCGCAATTTGTCCGGCTGCCAGCAGGGCATGTTGCAGGTGGGGTACCAGGGTGTTGACAAAAAGCGTGTCCTGCTCAGTATAGTGTCCCTGGCCACAGGTCCGCTGGAGCAGGAGTTGGACCGACCGTTCGCTATCGCCGTAGACTGTGCCACACAGGCCGTGATGAATATCCTGTTGGCGCGCCCAATCATTAAAGAATTCGGTGCGGTAGAAATCGGGTTGTCGGCAGGAGAAGTGGAGGTAGGTGGAATAGAGGCGGCCAGGCGGCTTGTGTTTGAGTTCGGGGCGCCAGGGGCAGAGGTTGACGTAATAATCCGTGTACTTGCGGTGGTGGTCGTCGTCGATATTAACTTTGGTACTGGTCAGAACCCGGTTGGCGGCAGTGTTCATCACCAGAAGCCGAGCCGAACGAGAGCCGGTGGCGGTGACCATCTCACCGAGCAACTCTGCCCAACTCTCCGGTGTTTGAACAGTTTGATAAATCGCCTCAATGAGATGCGTCTGCTGCACCATGAGCATTCCCGACTGTTTTTCAGGGGGATCCCGTGTTACTTGGCTGCCCCGTTTGTGGTCATTCAAGTTAAAGCCAAAAGCTATGTAATTCTAGAGACTTTCCGCTGTATTTGCAAGCAATTTTCCTTGCGAGCCATTGGCTGCGAACCACCTCAGCAGGTTCATAAAACAGAAGACAGGCTCGAAAAAGATTCAAGGCAGAAATGCATAGTATCAACCGTGGGTGAAAAGGAAGGGACCCTCTGACGGTTTCAAATAATAGCGGTACTTTGTCTGCGAAATTTTTGTTGGAGTGCTTACTGATATCGCTCGTTTTTTGTTCGGGGAGGGAATTCTGGCGAATTGCGAAAGTTGTGGAACTCGTTGAATTTTAAGTGGTGGGGGCGGTCGGAGTCGAACCGACACGGACTTGCGTCCGCTGGATTTTGAGTCCAGTGCGTCTACCAGTTTCACCACGCCCCCTTGGGACAAAAGCGAGGGAATTATAGTGGGAAGTTCTTCTCGGGTCAACAGTCTTATTGCATTTGACGGTCAATGGTTTTTTCAAGCTGTTGCAGCAATGATTGCCAGATCCGTCCGCCGCCGACGGCCTGATTTTCTATCCGGGTCACCGGGAGGACATCAACGAGAGAGTTGGTCAGAAAAACTTCATCTGCCGCCAACAGGTCTTTTCTGCTGATTGTTTCTTCGCGGCATTCAAGGCCAAGGTCCGCGGCGGCATTCATAACCTGGCGGCGCATGATGCCGGGCAGTACCAGATCTCCGGCTGGAGGAGTCTTCAGTGTTTTGCCGCAGGCGATGAACAGGTTGGAGGTCGCCGCTTCAATGACGTTATCATTTTCAGTGACAAACAACGCCTCGCGGGCCCCCTGTTTGCGGGCGTAGGCCATGGCGTACAGGCAGTCGGCGTAGTTGCCGTGTTTGAGCTGCGGAAGGTGGGAGAGGGGATTGACGCGGCGGTTGGGGGCGAAAACGCAGGAGACGCCCTGTAATCGCTCAGCCGTGTCGGGCTCTTCTGTTGGAGTGGCGATTAGAACAAAGCGTCCGGCTTTGGCCGGTGGAAATTCAAGCCCTGTGAAACTGCCGCGAGTCAGGGTCAGGCGCAAACGGGATACCGGCCGATTCAGGCGCTGCGCTGTGCGCTCGAGAGCGCTCTCGATGCGTTTTCGATCAAAGGGGAAGCCAAGCAGGTCGGCAGAGAGTTCCAGCCGGTCAAGATGTTCGGCAGGAAAGAGAATTTTTTTCTCACGCGCCTTGAATGTCTCAAACAGCGTATCGCCGAAAAGAAAGCTGCCGTCGGTGACGGGAATACGGGCGTCGCCCGGTTCGAGAAAGCCACCGTCGATATTGACGATCATCGAGATACCTCCAGGGCCTGGCGCAGGGCGGCGCCTTTGGCCAGACATTCATGCCATTCGTGTTCCGGGTCCGAGTCCGCGACAATACCGGCGCCGGCCTGATAGGTCAACAGGCTGCCGCATTTCTGAAAGGACCGTATCAGGATGTTCCAGTCCATATCGCCCGTGGCGCTGAGGTATCCCGCGCTGCCAGTGTAGGTGCCGCGTCCTGTGGGCTCAAGCTCCTCAATGATTTCCATGCAGCGTTTCTTGGGAACACCGGTAATGGTGCCGCCGGGAAAGACCGCCTTCAGGAGGTCGAAGGGGCCCTTGTCGGCCTGCAGTTTTCCCTTCACGTTGGAGACGATATGAGTGACGTGCGAATAGCGCTCAAGCGCCATGAATTCGTCTACTTCCACCGAGCCTGCGCGGCAAACCTTCCCAAGATCATTGCGTTCCAGGTCGATCAGCATGACATGTTCGGCCCGTTCTTTGGGGTGGCTCAGCAGGACCTGACCGAGAGCATTGTCCTCTGGGAGAGTATACCCGCGCGGGCGGGTCCCGGCAATGGGACGCGTTTCGGCAATGTTGCCCTTGAGGGAAACCAGACGTTCCGGAGAGGAGGAGATAACTTCAACACCTGGAAAATTAAGGTAGCAGGCAAAGGGCGATGGGTTGATGAGACGCAGCAGGGCATAGAGTTCAAGGCCCTCACGAGAACTTTCACTTCTGAAGCGGCAGGACAGGTTGGCCTGATAAATGTCTCCCGCAGCGATGTACTGTTTGGCGCGGCGTACCAGGCCCATAAATTGATGTTGCGACATCTCCGGCTGCATGGATACAGAGGAATTTCTGCCTGGGCTGGTCGGTTCTACCTCCGGCTGCCCCAAAGCCTTTCGTACTCTTGTCGACAACTTTTCAAGGTCGACCTGCGGGTCAAGGCTGGCCAATGTCAGTTGACGGGAAATGTGGTCATAGGTCGCGGTGACATCAACCCAGTCGAGCCAAAGATCTGGCAGGTGAATATCGCGGCGTGCCAGACGGGGAAGGTCTTCGATCCATCCTGCAAGGTCATAGCCGAGATACCCGAAAAAACCGCCGGGAAAGTGCGGCGTCTCCGAGGTGCGTGGAATTTTTCTTTCTTCAAAGATCCGGGTCAGGATCTCAAATGGATCTCCGTCGAGCTTTTGCCGCGTCTGCCCAGCGATCCGGGTCAGTTCTCCGGAATCAAGGCAGAACCGATCCTGCGTACGCAGTGCAACGATGCTGTAGCGACCGGTTGCCGGACCGGGATTGAGGCTCTGCAGAAAGCCGGGGCTGCCGGGGGCCAGGTTCCGGTAAAGACGCAGAGGATCAAAATTCTCGAGCGTCAGAGTGCATGAGGATACAGTTTTCATGGGGGTGGTTTCAAAAACGGGCACTTTACGCATCAGATCAGGAGACTGATCAGCGACAGCAGAGCTGCGGCCATCAGGAATGGATCGCAGCTTCGCCATTTTCCAAGGCAGATTTTCAGTAGAACGAAAGAGACGAAACCGAAGGCAAGTCCCGTGGCGATGGAGTAAGTCAGCGGCATCAGGACCAGAGTCAGAAAAGCCGGCAGGCCTTCCTCGAAATCATAAAAGTCGATCTGTCCGATTCCTCGCATCATGAACAGCCCCACCGCCATGAGAGCGGGAGCGGTGGCGTAGGGGGGGACCGCTGCAATCAGGGGAGTGAAAAAAGCCGCAAGAAAAAACAAAAGCGCGGTAAAGACCGATGTCAAGCCGGTTCGTCCGCCATCGGCTACGCCACTTGCTGATTCGACATAGGCGGTGGTGGTGCTGGTGCCGAGAAGAGCGCCGCCCACCGTGGCCAGGGCATCAGCGGTCAGCATGCGGGAAAGGCCTGGAATTCGGCCTTCACGGTCAGAGAGGCCCGCCTCACGGCAAACGGCAAGCATGGTCCCAAGGCTGTCAAACAGGTCAACAAACATGAAGGAGAAGATGCTGGCCCACAGGGAAATTTTCATGGCGCCCCAGATGTCCAGGGAAAACGCCAGAGGTGTTATGGACGGTGGAGTCGAAACGATGCTGCCGGGAAATGGGGTCAGCCCAAGAAGCATTCCCGCCAGGGCGGTGCCGAGAATGGCGATGAGGATTGAACCTCGCACACGCAGCCGCTCCAGCAGTGCAATAACCACCAGCCCGCCAAGCCCAAGGAGGACCTCCGGCGTCAGCGAACCCAACTGCACCAGGACGGCTTCGCTCTGCACCACAAGCCCAAGATTCTGCATCCCGATAAAGGTGATGAAAAGGCCGATGCCAACCGATGTGGCAAGCCTAAGCGAGGCCGGGATGGCTCGCACCAGGCGCTCGCGTACGCCGAGAAGTGTCAGCAGAAGGAAAAAAGTGCCGGATAGAAAAACAACACCAAGTGCCGTCTGCCACGGCAGCCCTTCCCCAAGAACCAGGGTGTAGGCAAAAAAAGCGTTGAGGCCCATACCGGGCGCCATCATCAGGGGAACATTGGCCCATAAGGCAATCAGCAGTGTGGCCAATGCGGCCACCAGGCAGGTCACTGTGGTCAAGGCGGCCCGATCCATACCGGCTTCCCCGAGGATCGCCGGGTTGACGAAAACGATATAGGCTCCCGTCAGGAAAGTGGTGGCACCGGCAATTGCTTCAGTACGCAGACTGCTCCCGCGGCTGTGCAGATGAAAAAATTTCTCAAGCATGAAAAAATCCATGTTGAAGGGGCCGAAATCAGTATGGCAGCCCATGTTTCATATAAGTCGTTCGGCGGAGAAAATTAAAACGGCAGATCAGGGGGTTCTGGTGTCAAGAACTTCCCACAGTCGCTCAATGTCTTTGATAACCGCACGATTTTCGGCTCTGTTGATGGCATGGTAGAGCGCGGCTACCGCCTTGTCTTCTTCTCCCATTTTCTGGAAGGCAAGAGCCTGATGGTAGAGGACAAGAGCCTGTTCGTCATGGCTTTGTGCCAGCTGGGCGGCCTGTGACAGGCGCCGGAATGCTGTTTCCGGGTTGTTGCGGGCAATTTCTACAGCTGCTTCGGCATCCAAATGAAAAAGCGAATCGGGAATCAGCTGCTCGAGGTCCTGGGCGGCTGCAGCCGCATCTCCAAGTTTCAAAGCCTGCAGCAAGGCCATGCGATGAATCAGTTTCTGTTTCTGCGACGGCGTCGGGCTGCTGTTCAGAGCTTGCCGCAAAACATTCAACGCCTCTTTCTCAAGCTGCAGTATTTCCAGCAGTTCCGCACGGCGGATATAGTTCTCGGTCTCTGACGGGGTGGCCTGGATTTCCCGGGCCAGAGACTGCTCAGCCTCATGCAGACTCTGCACAAAGGCGCTGTTTCGACTTTTGTCGCGGGAATAAGAGGATGGGGGCGACGTGGTTTCGGAGACCCTTGCGCTGCAGCCGAAAATCAGCCCCAAAATCAACAGCAGGAGAAGGTAATGAAAAGGCGAGAGGTCAATTTTCATGCGGAAAAAGTTGGGCCGTCCCATTCTTCTTGAGGAATAAGACGGCCCCGTATGTGATGCCTTGTCAGCGAGGAGGTTCAATCCCCGTCAGCTTTTTAAGGGCTTCAAGATATTTTTCACCGGTTTTGCGTACGATCTCTTCGGGCAACTGCGGTGGCGGCGCCTGCTTGTTCCAGTCGAGTGTTTCCAGGTAGTCGCGCAGGAACTGCTTGTCGAAGCTGGGCTGCGGCCCGCCGGGCTTGTATTGATCCTTGGGCCAGAAACGGGATGAATCGGGCGTCAGGGCTTCATCGATCCAGATCAGCCGATCGTCAAGGATGCCGAACTCGAACTTGGTGTCGGCGATGATGAT
>NPIE01002308.1_pt1 | contig 84937 bp, 75 predicted proteins | sample 8637661 | NCBI WGS metagenome assembly NPIE01 (sample SAMN07420842, study PRJNA396082) | bioreactor metagenome | isolation source: sample BA12 brine-fed electro-methanogenic bioreactor BA | place: Japan: Kochi | collected 2016-12-09
TGCCAAAACCGGGATTCGAACGAATTGCCCTCCGGGTATTCCCGTGGGGACATGTTTTTATTTAACCCCTTCACTGCGTTCTATACAGGTGGCCCTCTCAATACTCTTGCGGGCACAAGTGCCAAAACCGGGATTCGAACGAGTTGAGCAATGCCAGCCATTCCGTGGAAACCTCGCCAGTGACCGGAAAGCTGTTCAACCATTGCAGATGGGCAAGCACCAGGGCTGTTTGCTTGTCAGGCACGCCATCAATAAGCCCCGTTTCAACATAACCCAGCGCTAGCAAACGCAGCTCCAGGGCATCATTCTCTGAGGTTTCCACTGTCCAGAGTGAATTCAGACACCCTGCCCAGTTAAACCTTGAGCGCCCTGATCACCTTCCCAACGGGCGGTGTCTCGATGCTGATCGCCTCATCCGGGCACATTTCCTGGCAGCAATAGCAGCGGATGCACTGGTGATAATCGTACTCTGGCGGTTGGACTCGCCCGTTCAGAAACATCAGCGCTTTAGGGGTCACCGGGCAAACAGTGACGCAACGCCCGCACCGGGTGCACATTTCCGGGTTGATCACGGGCCGCGGCGTGATCCACTGTTTGATGATGGGCATAAAAAAGCCCTGCGAGCCCGTTGTGCTGGCCTTCGAGCGGTTAGCTTTAAAATCCTCAATCACACAATCCTCAATTGGGTCACCCAGGGTGGTCACCTGATTCAGCTGAAGCAAACCCGCCTCCTGGGCGACCTTCAGCGTCGGGACAAGTCCAGGGTCCAGGTTCATGATATGCGCCACACAATAATCCAGGGCATGGGGGTTGGCTGAAACCAGCAGCACGCCCACCTTGCGCGGGGTGCCGTTGCGCGGGCCGTTGCCTTCCATGCCGTAAACCCCATCCATGATGTGCAAGCGCGGCCCGATCAGCTCAGCCAGGTCAACCAGCATGCGGGCAAACTGAAACTCGTCTGCCAGCCGGGCATGAAATCCGGTTTTTTGTACACCGGGCAAACAGCCAAACAGGTTTTTTACCGCACCTGTCAGGCGCGTCAGGCCGTGGGTCTTGAATTTGGGCAGGTTGATTACGCCGTCCACCTCTGAGAGGCTTTTGGCTGTTTGGAAAAGTTTCAATAAAACCCCGCCGGGATTCGGCGTTTCCACAACAGAGGTGAAATCAGCCAATTCAACCCCTAACCGCTGGGCAACTTCATCCAAACCCGACAGTTTAGCAGTCAGTGAAAGCGAACCAAACCCGGGCGAATCCCCGTAAGACAACCTGGCCCCCGCCGATTGAAAAACCCGGGCTGCAGCCTCAAACACGGCTGGGTGCGTTGTGGTGCCGCGCTCAGGCTTGTCACCCACCAATAAATTTGGCTTCAACAGCAGCCTTTCGCCGGGTGAACAAAATGCGTCAATCCCGCCCAGCAGGTCAACGCCCCAGGACAGTTTTTCATAAACATCCTTGTAAGCATCGCATCTGACCACAGCCACACGATGATCCGCCCTGTATTCCGTAAGCAATTCCGACATAAGCCTTCCTTTGCTCAACCAGTAATCACAGAATTCTATCACCATTTTGATTCACAAAGCCGCTATAGGGCGATCGCGAAGACTGCCCGACAAAACGGATATAATCAGAGCATGACAAACACACGTTTACCCCGCCCAGACGGCCGCCAATACGATCAACTGCGGCCGATTACATTCTCCCTGGACTACGTCCGCTATGCTGAGGGTTCCGTCCTGGTCACCTGGGGTGAGACCCGCGTGCTATGCAACCTGACCATCCAGGAAGGCGTTCCAGGCTGGCTGGCCGGCCAGGGCAGCGGATGGCTGACGGCCGAATATGCCCTGCTGCCCCGCAGCACGCTCACCCGTACCCCGCGGGAAGTTAACGGCCTTAAAGGCCGCACCCAGGAAATTCGGCGCTTGGTTGGGCGCGCCCTGCGCATGGCTGTGGATCTGACCCTGGTCGGCGAACGCACCCTGCTGCTCGATTGCGACGTCCTCCAGGCTGATGGAGGCACCCGGGTTGCTTCAGTTACCGGGGGCTATATCGCATTGGCACGCGGGCTAAGAAAGCTGATCGCCTCGGGAGAGATCCCCGCTGAAGCCCTGCTTCCGCCGGTTGGCGCAGTCAGCGCCGGCATGCTCCGGGGGCAGCCCATCCTCGACCTGGATTACGCCGAGGACAGCCAGGCAGATGTGGACTTGAATGTAGTTCAGAATGCCAGGGGGCAATTTATCGAAATCCAGGGCACCGCTGAGAACCAGCCCTTTACGCCGGACGCCCTGGAATCCATGCTTGCTTTGGCGGAAAAGGGAATTCGGGAGATAATCTCCCTGCAAACCGCGATCCTCAAATTCGATTAGTGCTCTGTTAGTTAAACCACCTGAGCCCCAATGCATTGGGGCTGTGGAGGTACCTGAAGTTAAAACGGTTTATTTTCGAATAGCCCGGTAAACTACATACACGCCGGCAATTAATAAGGCGATGGGGGCAGCATAGCCCAGCAGGTCCGACGCGCCCAGGGTAACCACCAAACCAAGGAGCAACAAAACCCCGGCGGGGTACAAAGCCCATTTCAGCTTACCAGCCGGCTTTGGCAATATGTAGACCAGCCCAAAGGTCACTGCCAACCCGATGAAGAACAATCCGCCCTCCAATGCCGGGTTGCCCGATATCAAGTTGATGCCTGCCATGGTGAGTAACACACCACCCGGAATGATAGCCCACCAATGCCGCTGGCTTGAAGCATAGATCAGGAAAAAAGGCAGGCCCACAAAAGCCATGAAAATCGCATCGGAAAGGCCGCTGTCGACTGTGTCAATCCATTGCCCCATAAAGGTGTTGATCGCCACGCCTAGCAAGATAAAGCCAGGGATCAGTGCCCACCATTCATCCGTATCGGTGATAAACACCACCAGGAACAGCAACCCGCCCACGGCGAGCAGCGGTCCGACCACCATCTCCCAATTCACTGTGATTCTTCCAAGGTTTGAAAGCAGAAAGACCACACCCGCTGCGATCAACAAAATGCCGCTGATAATTGAAAACAAAAACCTTCGACTATCCTTTTTCATGGGCCTACCTCCCGACTCTTGTTCACAAATTCAACCCTATTATAAAAGAAATTTGAACTTTCTCTCATCCAGCTGGGCAAACCTCCGTCTTTTCCGATCACAAAGGTCGCCGGTTGATATGCCTAAAGCCGACCTGCCTTGCAATGTTAACACATTTGGACATATGCTGTAATATAATGGTTAATGACGGACGGTCACATAACCCAATTATTTTAAAGGAGTCTCAAAATGCAGGATCTGGTTAAAGATTGGATGGTTGATCTGGTCTTCTATGTCGAACCTGACAGCCCAGTTCTCGATGCGCTGTCAAAAATGCGGCGCAGATATGTCAACAGCCTGATCGTGAAGATCGACAATGACGATACCGAATATGGGATTGTCACCTCCACCGATATTTGCGACAAGATCGTCGCCCAGGACCGAGACCCATCTCAAACCAAGATCCGGGAGATCATGACAACTCCCCTTGTCAGCGTCAAACCCGAACAAACTATTTTCGAATGTGCAAAGATCATGAGCGATCTAGGCATCCATCACCTGCCCGTGATGGATGAGAACGGAATTATCGTGGGTATGATTTCTGCCACGGATTTCCTGGTTGTTGCAGAAGCGCTTGGCCACGGCGATGGAGACCGACTGCTCCGCTGAAACTGCGGATTCAACATCGCATTACTCCCTGGCCCTAAAGTAGTGGATCTCCGCGTCTTGCCAGAACGCCATCCATGATATAATGTGACTTTGGGAACAGATGAGTGAAGCGCAAATGAAAAAACGAGACGGCTTGCTGTATGCGCTGATCATTGTCGCGATAGCTTATTTGGGTCTTGCTTTACAAGGGTGTCAGGACAATGAAGCAACCATCACAGAAAACACGCCAAATATCACCGATTCCGGGTGGGATTCACCTGAACCCGAACCTGAGCGAGGGCAAACCGCGGCCGCCCCGTTGGATGCTGTCCCTGTTGAGCGGCCGGAAAACAGTGAATCGTCCTTTTGGGAGGATTTTCCCCCGCCCAGCATCGACCCCGCAACGCCAATCCCGCCACGCGCTGACCCCTTAGCCCTTGAGGACAATATCCTGGTATGGGTCTTGCTGGGATCGGATACTGAACCGCCCTTCATCGGGCAGACGCAAGCCATCCATTTGCTCTTTATCAACCCAAGGTTTTCAAAAGCCAGCCTGATCTCCATCCCAGGCGATTTGTACGTTTACATTCCCGGCTACACGATGCAGCGGCTCAATACGGCTTATGCCATTGGCGGTATTGAGACTTTGCGTATGACGCTGGCCTATAATTTCGGTGTGGTGCCCAGCCGGTTTGTCCTTGCCCATCCGGGGGATTTCCAGTGGCTGGTGGATGACTTGAACGGGATCGATGTGACGGTGTTCGCCCCCATGCCGGGCGTCTGCGGCGGTATCCGTGCCGGCCTGGTCCAGATGGACGGTCCCCTGGCCCTGTGCTACGCATCCTACCGCGACGGGGTCGACGAAATCGACCGCATGTTCCGCCAGCAGCAGCTTTTGCGGGTCATCTTTCATAAACTGACCCAGGACGGTAACCTCATCCAGCTCCCTGTTCTGTTTGCCAGTTACGAAGGCTGGGTAAAGACCGATTTTGCCCTGTCTGAGTTGATGGGCTACATCCCTCTGGCCTTGCGCCTGGCCGACCCCGACCGGGTTGGCTATTACATGATCGGGTGGGACCAGGTCACCCTGTGGGAGGTACCCGGTTACAGCCAGGCCAGGGTCTTCCTCCCAGACCAGGCAGCCGTTAGCGCAGTGCTGCAGGCAGCGCTGGAGGCGATCTTGATTCCCAGCCCCTTCACCAACCAGGTACTGACCCTGGAAGCGCAGCTCACAGCCGCCCACCAGGCAACAGCCACCGCATTTGGGCAGTTCAATCTCACACCGACGTTCACGCCGACGCCATTCGGTACAGCAACCCCCACTGGCACACAGGAGGGGCAAATGCCCATCCCGACCCCAACGATCACGCCGCCGGGATATCCTTAAACAAGGTAGAGCATGTACAAACGACCCGTCACACAAACCGGAAAGTTCTTTTTAGCGATCTTTCTTGCCGCGTGTATTCTGATGGGTCAATTGCTTGCCAATCGTCATCAAGCCAATGCTTACAGCCTGAGTTCTAAAAGCCCTGACCGCAAAGCCATCATCACCGTGGCTTACACCACCTATGAATGGTGGCTGTTGACCTGGAACAACTCACAGCTCATCTGCCAGATGTACATCGAACACGAAGGCTGGCCGTACCCAGATGAAGTGGAACACTTCTGCGGCGAGAAGATCTCTGCCGATTGGCTGGCGACGATGCCCTGCACATTCTCAGAAGAAATCACAAAAGCTGAACAGTGCCCCGGGCTTTACCTGCATTTGGCCAGTGTGACACCGGGCGAACGTGAAATCGAGGTCACCCTGCTGCCCCCCGAGGTATTCATCGACATCGCCGACTGTGACCCCCAACCGCCCGAAAACCGCTGCGACACCCAGCCAAAGCTGCACCTCGTCGCTGAAGAACCACTTCCCAACGAACACATCATCAGCATCCAGGGGACGATCGGATCGGATTATTTTAGCTGCCGCGGGGATGAATGCACCGTGCCCCTGCCAGCAACCGGGATGAACGGCGTCCAGGTCACGTTTTGGGCTGATTCAAGCTACGGCGATTCCACCGAAATCTTCACCGCCCAGATCCGGGTTGTGCCCTGGGGTGATTTTGCCGCCCCGGATGTGGAAACTGGCGACACGCCCCAATGGTATGTCGATGTGCTCAGCAGCCAATACCTGCGAAAAGTAGAATCCACCTGCTCACAGATCTGGTCGGCCTTCCCCCCCGTTGGTGGACCGCCGCCCTGGTTATCCTCACCCGACCATCCCGACGCGCTGATCTCAACCCAGCCCTATTATTACCTGGCTGGTTCGTTAATCAGCCAGGGTGTGGTCGATGCCAGCGGCTGTCCGGGCGGCGGACTGCAGCCCTCAGGAGTGGCCAACCAGTGCGGGCTTGAGGTTGCCCGTCCAGCACTCAACGATTGGCAGAACCAGTTCGACAGCGAGATCATCCGTGTGGCCAAAGAAACCGGCGTCCCTGCCCAATTGATGAAGAACATCTTCAGCCGTGAAAGCCAGTTTTGGCCTGGCTATTCAATCAACTACAAAGAAGGCGGGTTAGGCCATCTGAGCGACCTGGGGGCAGACACCGTGCTGCTGTGGAACCCCGACTTCTTCACCCAGTTTTGTCCGTTGATCCTCGACACCACCATCTGCCAGAGGGGGTTTGGCAACCTGGACATCAGCGAACAGGAGATGCTGCGAGGCGCACTGGTGCAAAAAGTGAGCGCGGCATGCCCGGAATGTCCCCTGGGGATTGACCTGCGCGAGGCCGCCTTCAGCATCAGCATCTTTGCCCGCAGCTTGCTGGCCAACTGCGAACAGGTGGGTCAGATCATCTACAACACCACCCGCCGCACCGCTGGCGAGGTGAGCCTGTACGAAGACCTGTGGCGGTTTACGCTGATCAACTATAACGGCGGCCCCGGATGCCTTTCCAGCGCCATCGAAAGAACGATTTCAAGCGGCTACCTCCTGACCTGGGAAAACGTGATCCAGCATCTTGAACCCGGTGTGTGCGAGATCAGCATCGATTATGTCAACGATATCGCCTACTCGCCTGAAGTGCTTTCGGCGACCCCCACAGCCCTGCCCCAGCCAGAGAGCGTCCAGCCAACGCCCACCCCCATCATCGAACAAACGGCGCCGCCCGAGCAGGTTCAGCCCACAGCCACACCGCCAGCTGATGAGGGTTACCCGCCGCCGAGCGAAACCCAACAACCCGGCGCTTACCCCTAGCCCCACCCGCCGACAGACATCACCCCCATAATAAAAAACAACCCCGCGCAATTGCGCGGGGCGTTAATCGCCTGTAGATAGGATTGGCTTGCCTGATTAAGCAAACTCACCAGCCCGGGTTACTCGCCAGACCGCATGGTTTCAAGTTGTGCCACCAGTTCAGCGCGTTTTTCGTCGGCTGCGCGGGTCACTTCATCTTTAATATGGGTAAAGTAATCCACGATTTCATGACGGGCCTTCTCTCCCGTTGCCGGTGCATATAACAAAGCCAGGCTGCTGCCAATCAGCCCCCCTAAAAAAGCGCCAAAAACAAAACTTCCAAATTTTCGCATGTTTTCCTCCGTAATATTGACCTTAAGCTAACTGAATTATAGCGCATCAAGGAAAGAATTGAAAACACACCCTGCGGTTTGCGCTTTTCAGCTGAATTGGTCTCTTTTCAATCCATAAGCGACGGTATAATGTGACAAATCAGATAGCGAGGTGAGCCGGATGCAGTTTTTTAAGAAGAATTTTGTCATCCAGACCGCCACAAGCGGCCTGTTTGAGATAACCGACCGGATTGATGCCCAAATCCATGCTTGGGGCGTCAGAGAGGGCATGGCCTATGTGTTTATCCCCCACACCAGTGCGTCCCTGGTGATCAACGAAAGCTACGACTCTTCGGCAAAACGCGATCTGGAAGCCTATTTAAGCCGGATTGCGCCTGAAGGTGCGGATTGGTATGCCCACACCATCGAAGGCCGTGATGATTCCCCGGCGCATATCCGCTCGATGCTCACAACCACAAGCCTGGCCATACCCGTTGATGACGGGCGGCTGAGCCTCGGTACCTGGCAGGGGATTTACCTGGCTGAACACCGCCACCGGGGGCACCGCCGTCAGGTGCTCCTGCGGGTGCTGTCTGTGGAACGATCTTAGTAGTCCAAATTCACGGGGGATTTGAAGCCCTTAAGCTTTGCATCTACACCCACAAAACCCGATCCGCTGCACCTGCAGCCAAACCATCATTGCTTGCTTGGGGGCTAATCATGATATAAATACCCCTTGAGGATTTTTCCACATACCTGAAGAACCAGAGGAACCATGACCATCGACCTTCACAACCTCCTGACCAGCACCATGAAATTGGTCCCCCACACTTTCGCCGACCAGGTGATCGTCGTCACCGGCGCCGGGCAGGGGATCGGCTTTCAGACTGCGCGTGCCTTCGCCCTGCTGGGCGGCAAAGTCGTCCTGGCTGAGCTCTCCGCTCAGGGTCAACAAGCGGAAGCAGCGATTCGTGCTGAGGGCGGTGTTGCACGCTTCGTCTCCACTGACGTCAGCGACCAGGATTCAGTTGCACAACTGATCGAAACAGTGGGCCAGGTGTACGGGCCTGTCGATGTTTTAGTTAACAACGCCATCTTCATCAGCCAAAGCACCGTTGAAGATATGCCCATCCCAGACTGGGACCGTACCATCGCCGTCAACCTGCGCGGCACCTTTCTCACCTGCCGCGCCGTTCTGCCCGCTATGCGCCACCGCAACCGCGGCCTGATTCTTAACATGGTCTCCACCGATGCGATGCCCGGCCTGTCGGCGTACCTGGCCAGCAAAGGCGGCATCACCAGCTTTTCCCAATCGCTGGCATTGGAATTGGAGGGCACAGGTGTGCGCGTGATCCCCTTTGGGCCCGGCATGGTTGACACCCCCGGAATCCGCAGCGTTGCAGGAGGGCTGGCCCCCCAGCTTGGCCTGGCTGAAACCCAGTTCCTGAACCTCTCGCTGCATGCCGGTTACGATGGCTTAATGCCCCCTGAACACGCCGGGGCAGCGGCTGTTTATCTATCCGCCCGTCTGGCCGACGAGTTTAACGGGCAGGTGGTCAACGGCTACGAAATCCTCGAAAGGGCCGGCGTGCTGCAGGCCAGTGACATTGACCTTCCGCATCCCCTCCCTGCCCAACCCGAAACGGGAGAGAGCATTCAGGCCCTTTTTGAACAGGTGTCCGAATTTCTCAATGAAACTGAAGCCGAATTCGCAAAGCTACCCATGTTTGCCCGCCGCCTGGCAAAGGCGGGATTCAAAAGCAAAACCGGCCTGAGCTTAATCGACTGGCAGCGGCTGGCAGAAGGGCAAAAATCCGGTCATGTGCCAACCCCGGCCCAGATCGTTGACCGCTTGGAAGCCCTGGCCACCTATTTCCGTGAGGTACCCAAGGAGACCGCCCGCTTCACCAAAGACGAGGCCACGCTCAAAATGGTGACGGAGACGGCCCAAGCCCGGCTGGAGGTCACCCGGCAACTGACTTTAAAACTCACCTGAGATGGCAAAGTAACCGAAAATTTCCACAAGCAATACAGAATGGTTTTTCCCCCAAAGCGCCAAAGCTTAATAAATAAAAGGGATCAACGCCCAGGTGCGCTCTTTATAGTCCGCATAATCGGGGATATGCTGCTGCATAAAGCTCTCTTCGATCGAGATGCGGAACATGACCGTGAACACCCCGACCAACGCCGGGATCCACGATGGTCCAGCCCCCAAGAACAATGGGCAGGAGAAGCAAAACAGGATATTGCCGAGTGAAATCGGGTGCCGAAGGGTGTGGTAAAGCCCGGTCACAACCAGGCTGGTGTCTTCCCGTTCTACGGCTTGGGTGAAACCCCGCTGCAGGTCAAGGTACCCTTTGATCGAAAATAAGCCTGAAGCCGCAAATAAGATACCGCCCAAGATCATCTCCCACAGGCGGGGCTGCCGGTTGAAGATCACGAACTCCAGAACCGGGCCGATGAAACACAGCCAGAGCGGCACCAGGACCAGCCAGGCGGTCCAATCGCCCCAGCTTTTCCGGATTGTGCTGCCCGGCCTTGAGATCACAATACGCTCACTGAACTTCAACCCGCCAAAGAACAGCGCATAGATAATCAGCGGCAAATATTCCATAAAAATCGACATAATCAACACCCTCGATTAGCAGGCAGATGGTGCTCGCGAAGAAAACCAGAGAAACCCTGTTTTATAAATATATAGCACATTCAATCATAACAGCAAATACCCTATCGAACACTGCCGAACCGCTGCCCGGCTCTGGGCACTATCCCACACCATACCAAATGTTCCGTAAATCAACCAAACTGGTTCACCTTTGATATAATTTTCAACAATATGATAAATCGTTGATATCTTAATAAAACAAACAGAACCTCTCAATGAAAAAACGCACACAATTAAGACAATCCCCCATCATTTTCATTTTGCTGGCAGCCTTCCTGGCCGCCTGCGCACTTTCCGCACCAAAGCAGACACCAGAAAGCGAGCCTATACCCGAAATAATGCCATCACCCTCAAAGATGAACCTGCAACTACCGGCACCCCTGTATTACCTGCAGGCAGGGCAGATCTGGCGGTTGGATCCCGACGGACAAACCCAGCAGCAGGTCACGCACGAAACATCACCCGTCGTCTCCTTTGATATTTCACCCGTTCACGGAAAGCTGGCCTATATCACCGATAACAGCCTGGTCATCACGGGTGCCAACGGCGATCATCGAGCGGTCCTGCGGGCCGGGGGAGATTTACCCCTTCAACCTGACCCCCTCGCCCGCCTTAACCAGGCCGAGTTCATCAACGCCGCCCTTCGCACGCCTCTCTGGTCACCGGACGGAGAGCAGATTGCCCTCATCGAAAATGGGCTGATGGTGTTGGACGTTGACACAAACCAGGCAACCCTGACCTGGTCGCAATCCGTCACATCCAGCGAACCGATCCTGTTCGAAAGCGTATTGTCATGGTCACCGGATGGGTCATATCTGCTGGTGAGCCAATATCCCTACCCCATCGAAAGCCTTCACCAGCGCAGCCTGAGCGTGCTGCAACTGGACGGCCCGCTTTACACAAGCATCTCTCCCAGCACCCAGGCGACATTTACCTGGAGCTCTGACATGCACGCGCTCTTCCTGGCTAATGCGCTGGATGGTTCGGACAAATCCCTGATGCGCTGTGCCCCGGAGACGATGCAGTACCGTCTGATTGCAGAGTACGAACCGGGTCGCTGGTATTATTTTTATGCCTACCCGTTCGTCAATGCCGATGAACGTCTGCTGGTGTTCATGGGCACATCAGACGACCCCTCTCAGCCCCCCGATGGGTTCACCCTGATCAGCCTGCAATTGGACGGCTACGATCGCACAGCGCTGCGCAGCGATGGCTACCTGGTCGATGCGGCACTCTGGTCACTGGATGGTCGTGGCGTGGTGATCACACTCGCAGGGGAATCAAACGGCCACTTAGCGGGTTCAATGCTGTGGCTGGGCGTAGACAATCAGCCAGCGCACTCCCTGCCCGTGAAGGATGCAAGCAACCTCCGCTGGGGAACACTTGACAAATAGACCGGGACAACGCCCTCCAGACTGCTGAGATCGGGATTGCCATGGGCATTTCGGGCACGGATGTGACCAAGGAAACAACCGAAATGATCCTGACCGACGACAATTTTGCCAGCATTGTCAGCGCTGTTGAAGAGGGACGTTATATTTTCACCAATGTTCGCAAGGTGGTCAAGTTCCTGCTCTCGACGAATTTCGGGGAAGACCTGACCCTGTTGATCTCCCTGATCCTGTTTGCCGGCCAGGGGCTGATCATCTCCCCGGTTCAAATCTTGTGGGTCAACATGGTCACCGATGGCATCCTGGATGTCACCCTGGCCATGGAGCCTAAGGAAAAAGAGTTAATGAATGAGCCGCCGCGAGACAAAAACGCCCGCATCATCAACAAAGAAATCCTGATCAACATCATCATTGTCGCCATTGTGATGACAGCGGGAACGCTGCTGATGTACAACTATGCCAGCAACGGCGGACGGGCCTATCGCCAAACAATGGTTTTCACCAAGCTGGCCATGTTCCAGGTATTCAATGCTTTCAATTGCCGCTCTCGATACAGCTCATTCTTTACCATACCTTTTTTCTCCAACCCCTATTTGCTGATCGCCATTATCACCTCCGTGGTGCTGCAAGTTCTGGCAGTCCATACGCCGTTTGTGCAAACCTTCCTGGGCACAGCCCCGCTCACACTGGGAGACTGGGGAAGAATTTTCCTGGTGACCAGCAGTATATTTGTAGTTGATGAAATCAGGAAATTAATTCAGCGAAATGGGAACAAAAAAGCACAGGCCGCTCAAGCTTAACCTGAGATGCAGTCGAATACCGGAAATCATGCCAGCATCGATTAGCGACTTTTGGATTCAATCGTTTTAATCCTGTATACTTTTATCTATGACCGCACCACACCAAGAGGGATAAAATACCATGAACACAAAGCGTTTCACCATCTTACACTCCAACGACATGCACGGCAATTTTCACGCCGAGGTCAGCGGTGAAAAAGGCGAACTGATCGGCGGGTTGTCGCTGCTCTCCGGGTACATCAACCAGGTGCGCCGCGAAGAAGAGAACGTGCTGTATGTGATCGCGGGAGATATGCTCCAGGGATCGATCATTGATGCGGAGTACAAAGGCATCTCGACCATGTCGATTATGAACTACCTGGCGCCAGACGTGGTCACCCTGGGCAACCACGAGTTCGACTACGGCCTTTCACACCTGCTCTTTTTGGAGAAAGTGGCCAACTTCCCTATCGTGAATGCCAACCTCTATCTGCGCAACCACAACAAACGGCTGATGCAACCTTATAACATCATCCAAATGGCTGGTTTTGACATCCTATTCATCGGGATCATCACTGAGATGGTCATCGACACGATCAAAGCCGACCGCGACATCAGCAGCTTTATCACCCTTGAAGAAGCGGCCAACGAAGTCGGCAAGATCACCAACGCGTACAAAAATGAAGATATCGACCTGACCATCCTGCTGACCCACATCGGGTTTGAGGCCGATCTTGAACTAGCAGCCCTGCTAGATCCTGCCTGGGGCGTGGATATGATCATCGGCGGCCATTCGCACACAATTCTTGAAAAACCGGCCGAGGTCAATGGCGCACTCATCACCCAGGCTGGTGAAGGCACCAAGCAAATCGGCCGCTTCGATATCGTGGTGGATGACGACACCAACAGCATCGTTGACTACCGCTGGGAGCTTGTGCCGATCTCCGAAGCCACGATTGAGCCGGATGAAGACCTGCAAAAGTACATCGATTCTTACCGCGAAGTAGTCGACACCAAGTACAACAGCGTGGTATGCAAACTGTCCACAGTCCTCACCCACCCCACCCGAACCCAGGAGACCACCCTGGGCAATCTGTTTGCGGACGCGATGGCCGATTGGGGCGAAATTGACGCGATGCTGCTCGGCTCCGGCTCGATCCGCACGCCATCCTTAGGCCCGCTGGTCACCCTGGGGGACTTCTTAGCCTGCTTCCCCTTCACCGATGCCCTCAACCGCTATACCGTGTCTGGGGCGACCTTGTGGCACATGTTCAATCACTGGATGCGGCCGGAAAACCGCACCCGCCGGGGTGAGTGTTACCAGGTCAATGCCGGGGTTCAGGCAGTCTACAACGAGCAAACCCGCAGCCTTGAGCGCTTATCTGTCTGTCACCAGCCCGTGCAGCCAGAGCAACTTTACACCGTTGGGCTGCAAGGCTATCATACCAGCAACGCCAAACCCAACCTAGATGTGACCATGGACGAACTGCATGAACACGGCCGAGGCCGGGTAGTGGCTACCTGTGTTCAGGATTTAGTGCTGGAATACCTGCGGGAACATCAGAATTTTAATGAAAAGATCGAAAACCGTTTAGTGTACCTGGCTTAGGCTGTTACCAGCGCGAAATGAACCATGATCAACCTGCCTGGTGCCCGCCTGGCGGGTTTTTCCCCTTAATGATCAGCTTGCTGAGCAAATACGTCACCGGCGTGACGATGATCAGCACATAAATCGGCGCCAGGGTGGTGTTAACCCGCAGCACCTGCACAAACACTTCCAGCAGACCGATGCTCAACAGGTATTGCACCAGGTAAACAGCCGGGAACTGTAAGAATTTCTTCAGGGACAAGGGGGTTTTAAAGGCCACCAGGGAATTGTAAAAGTAAGCAAATACAACCCCGACGATGTAAGAAGCGGTAAAAGCCACCCGATAGGAAAGAACAAGATCAAGCAGCAGGTACAGAGCATATGTGAATGCCGTGTTGATGCCGCCCCCGAATGCCCACAGCAGCGCTTCCTTATGCTTTTGCCACATACTTTTAAGAACTTGCCTCAAGCTGGTCATCCGATTGGTTGTTCCACCCTCAAATGGTCAATCAAAGAATGCCAGGACGGATTCCGCTACAACCCGGGCTTCTTCCTGGGTCATCACCGGGCTGATCGGCAGGCTTAGCTCGCTTTTAGCGATCGCTTCCGCAATGGGGAAATCACCTGCCCGGTAGCCCAGGTTTGCATAGGCTTCAGAGAGATGCGGCGGTACCGGGTAATGGATCAGCGTGCCGATCCCGTCTGCTGCCAAATGCGCCGCCAGTTCGTCCCGGTAACTGCAACGCAGGGGGAAAATGTGCCACACATGCGCTGATTCTTCCGGCACATGCGGAACGGTCAACGCCGGTACCTGGCTGAAAGTTTGCGAATAGACTGCCGCGATCGCCCTCCGGCGCTGGTTCCAAACCTCAAGGTGTGGCAGTTTTACCGAAAGAAAGGCCGCTTGCAGCTCATCCAGCCGGGAGTTGAACCCCAGCATCTCGTTATAATATTTGCGCTTTGAGCCATAATTGCGCAGGGCCCTGACTTTCTCTGCGAGGGCATCGTCGTCTGTCGTCACCGCGCCGGCGTCGCCCAGCGCACCTAAATTTTTGCCCGGGTAAAAGCTAAACCCCGCCGCATGGCCCAATCCCCCGCACATCCGCCCCTGATTATGGGCACCGTGTGCCTGGGCAGCATCCTCGATCACCACCAGGTTGTGCCGGTCGGCAATATCCAGTATCGGGTCCATATCCGCTGCCAGGCCGTACAGGTGCACCGGCAGGATGGCCCGGGTGTTCTCCGTCAGCGCAGATTCCACCCGGCTTGGGTCGAGGTTGTACGTGCGCGGGTTTGGCTCAACCGGGACTGGCCGAGCGCCAGCATAGGTGACAGCCAGCCAGGTGGCGATATAGGTATTCGACGGAACAATGACCTCGTGCCCCGGGCCGATCCCATAAGCCCGCAAGATCAGGTGCAGTGCCTCCAACCCGTTGCCCACACCAATACAGTGTTTTACGCCAATATAAGCGGCAAACACTTGCTCGAAGGCATCCACCGCCTCGCCCAGGATGTACCAGCCTGAAGACACGACCTGCTCAAAAGCCTGGTTCAGTTCAGAATGGACTTCAGCGTTGACGGCTTTTAAATCCAAGTAGGGAATGCGGGTCATCTTTCCCGTCCCTGTGCCGCCAAAAGGAAATCCTGGTAATCCTTAAAGTAATTGTTTTCATCAAATGGTTCTGAAGCCAGGACCAAGCACACCGAACCGGAGGAGAAATTCTTCAGCTCACGCCAGAACAGCGGCGGGATCAATAAACCTTTGTAAGCCCTGTTGAGCAGGAATTCCCGTCGGCTGAAGCCATCATCGATCACCACCTCGAAACTGCCCGAAATGGCGATCAGGAATTGCTCGCAGGTCTTCAGGGCATGCCCGGCCCGGACTGCCCCGCCGGGCACATCATAAAGGTAAAACACGCGCTGAATATCAAAGGGGATGTGCCTAAAACCCTCGATGAACGACAGGTTGCCGCGCACATCAGTGATTTTTGGGAGTTCAATCATCTTACATTGAGTATTATCGCTGATCATTTTTCTTTCCTGGACTCGTAGGCAGGCCATAGATCATACTGTCCATGACCACGCCCATTATAACCCAACCGGCTCAAGAGGAAAAAACCTTCCCAGGGAACTGCTCAATCCAGCAGCTCTGTTTCGATCACAGATTCGGGCGCACCGTTGACCTCGTCAAAGATCCGCCAGATGTACTGCCCGATGATCCCCAGCATGGTCAGAGTCAGCCCCGAGAGGAACGCCGTCAGGGTGAACAGTGAGGCAAAACCCGGGACTTCGATGCCCCTGATCAGCACGTAAAAGATCACATACAGCCCGTAAATAAAGCTCACGATGGCCAAGGTGATCCCGATCCACGAGATCAAATGCAGCGGCAGAACGGAAAACCCTAAAATCGAATCGATGAAATAGTTAAACTTTTTGGCAAAGGTCCAGCGGGACCGCCCATGCTGGCGTTTTTGGCGTTTATACCTGATCGTGACGGGTTCAAACCCCAGGGAAAAGGCAAACAGGGCTGTATTGATGTTCTTGCCGCTGTTGAGCATATAGGGCAGCATGGTTTTATCCATCAAGGCCAGGTCGAACCCCCCTTTGGGATAATCCTTGATCACAAAACTGCGGACCAGTTTGTAGAACAGGTTGGCAAAGAAAGTCGTCAAGGGCGGGTCTACCCGCTCCTCGCGAACGCAGATCACGAACTTTTCTCCCGCCAGCCAGTAGTCGACCATCTGCTCGATCAATGCAGGCGGGTCCTGCAAATCGGCAGAAAGGGCGCAAAAGCAATCACCGGTGATATAGCGATAGCCGGTCTTCTCCGCACGAATATTGCCGAAATTCCGGGTCAGTTTTACCAGCTTGGTGGCCGGCCGGGCGCGCTTTATCTTCAACAGTTCCACGAACGAATCATCCCCTGAGCCGTCGTCAACGAAGATCAGCTCAAGCGCCACTTCACGCTTGAGCAGGTTGTGCTCCAGCGTCTGCAGCGCTTCAAACAAGAACGGCAAAGATTTTTCGTTATAATAAACCGGGACAACAATGGATAGTGTTTTCATGGTAAAGTCGACCTTGGTTCTTCAGTCAGTCCGGGCACCCGCCGATCGGAAGGGCTGCCTAACAAAATGATTTCTGCGCTTATTGTATCACGAGCGCAAATTTCTTAATAAGAGTCTTCTAAAACACCTCACAGCATGGGTAGGCTAGCAACCCAACCCAGCAAGCCCTGCCACCTTGACAGGACTCACAGCTCGTTGGTATGCTTGGCATACACACGCCTAACCCTGTACCCGCCCAGGGCTTATCAACCGAACAGGACCATCTACATGACCAAAACAGAAAATCAGCCCAACTACAGCGGAAAATTCTCCGATATTTACGACCTGTTCTACGCTCACAAAACCTACACACAGGAAGCGGCTTTTGTTCAATCCCTCCTGGAGCAGTTTGGCGGGGAACCAGCGCAGAAGCTATTGGAACTCGGCTGCGGCACGGGTACGCACAGCTTTTTGCTGGAGCCTTACGGGCACGAGATCCTGGCAACCGACCTCTCAGAGGATATGATCAGGGCAGCCAAAGCCAAGGCGGAAGAAAAGGGCTCATCGGTCAAATTTGCCGCCCAGGATATGATCGAGCTTGACCAACCCGAGCGCCCCTTTGACGCTGTGATCTGCCTGTTTGACTCGTTTTGCTATGTGCTCGAAAATGATGACGTCGAACAGGTGCTGACCCGCGTCCACGCGCACCTGAAGCCCGGTGGGCTGTTCATCTTCGAGTTTTGGAACGCCCCGGCCATGATCCAGCACCTTGACCCGATCCGAATCGCCCGTTTGACCCACGGCGAGGAAGAAATCATCAAGCTCTCCGAAGCCGAGCTGGATTATCAACGCCAGCTTTACAAGGTGAACTATACGCTTTACGAAATTAACGCAGGTGGGCACTGCCAGGTGTGCACCGAACAGCACACCAACCGCTATTACCAAATTCAGGAGATGGCCTATTTCCTGGCAAAATCCGGCCTGCAACCCCTCAAATGGTACGCCGGTTACGCCGAAGACGAAACGATCACTGGCGATACCTGGAACATCGTCTGCGTAGCTCAAAAATGAATTGCAGCCTAACGGAGGGGGTATTACCGGGTGAAGACAAGCTGAGATCACTTTAGACTCCTGGCACAGGACAGCCCCCAAATAACGGGCGCATATTCAACGAACTTCAACCTCCAAAGGCTTCTTCAATCACCCGTTTGCCACCCACAAATGCAAAAATGGTTCGGATACATCAACGCCCCCGAAGGCAGGGTCTTGGATGGGTTGGGTTGATCCCTTGCCAGGTGCATCTCAGCCAGGTTGACCATTAGTGGTGTGAGCAAATCCCAGGGCCCGATCCAACAACTTGCGCGAAGATTTTCAGCGTTTCCGATAGAACAAGAATAAAAGGCCTTGCGCGACCGGTCAAGAAAATACTGGTAAAATGGTTCCAGCACCCTCATAACCATTATGGACTCACTTCATGCTGCGGATTCACCTCTTAGGGCCCTTTAACATTGAACTGGATGGGCAATCTTTAACCAGCCATGATTGGCGCTCCCAACAAACACAGACTATCGTCAAAATTTTAATTACCCGCCGCGGACAGGTTGTCACTACCGATCAACTAATCGATATCCTGTGGCCAAACGATCCAATCGAGTCTGCACGGCGCCGCTTACACGTGCGCATCAGCCAATTGCGCAAAGGGCTCAAAGAGAAAGGCACCCTGGTGAGGACGGTGCACGGCGGTTATCTCTTCGAAACCGATGAGTCCTGCTGGCTGGATGTGGATGCGTTCCGCTCGTCACTTGCACAGGGTAGGCATTACTTTGACGCTGGGAAGCAGCGCCTGGCTATTCAGGCCTTTGAACAGGCACGAAGCCTGTATCGCGGCGACTTTTTATCTGAAGACCTGTACGCCGACTGGACGTTTGCATCACGTGAGCATTATCGTGAAACCTATCTCACCTTACTCCTTGAACTCTCCGAGTGTTATGCCAAGCAAGGGCGTTACCGTTTGGCAATTTCCACCGCACAGCAAGCCCAAAACCTTGACCACTTGCGTGAGACGATCTATGTGCGGTTGATACTTTATCATTACTACGCTGGTGATCGGGCGCAGGCCTTAACCATCTACGACAGCTATCGCGCACTGTTGGAAAACGAAGTGGGTGTATCTCCGCTCGAATCCACCGACCAGCTTGTGGATCAAATCCGCATGGGCACACTCTGGAAACATGCCAAAGCACCCCGCTACCCGCCGCCTATTTACGAAGGCAGGCTGTTCGAAGTGCCTTACGCACTGGAAGAAATCCCCTTTGTCGACCGAGACCGGGAGTATGCCTGGCTTGTCTCGCAATGGCATGATCCTGCCAGGCGGGTGATCACAATTGCAGGGGAGGCTGGCATTGGCAAAAGCCGACTTTTGGCCACCTTTACCGGGTATATCACCGGGCAAGGAGCGCAGGTATTGCCTGTCCGCCTTGCACCTGGCGAACAAACGCCCACGGCCACACTCACGAATGGATTAAAGGTTTTGCTCACCGATGCAGCGATCGCTCAGCTTAACCCAACCACATTGGCTGTATTAGCAAGCCAATTCCCGGAACTTCACCGGCGAGTTACCCCTATGGCACCGTTGCCCAGCTTGCCACTCGCTGCCGATCGGCAACGATTTCACCTTGCCGTATCTGACCTTTTAGCACAATATGTTGATGTGCCCACGCTGATCATCGTCGACGATGCACACCGGCTGAATGACACCGCTGTTGATCTACTGAACCAACTGTGGAAAAACTGCAAAATTTTATTAAGCTACCGGGAAGAAGAAACTCCCGCCGATCATCCTGTTCGCACCAGGTTTGGCCCTCCCGGGCTAACCTTGCAACCCCTCAAGGATTCAGGCATTCAATCCATGATCTACCAGCTTTCCGGGGGTGACCACCCAGTCATCTGCCAACAGATCAGCGCTGTCAGCCAGGGCAATCCCTTGTTCGTGGTCTCACTGCTGCAGCACATGTTTGAGACCGGCCTGGTCTACGTGGATTCCAGCGGGAACTGGCAGATGACAGAACAGGAAATACCCCTCATGCCTGAAAAATTACAGGATGCCATCAAAGCCCGTTTGGGGAAACTTGACCGAAGCCAACGACGAATCTTAGAATATGCCGCAGTGATGGGCGGTAAGTTTGGCTTTGATCTCTTGAATGTTGTCCTCAAACAACCAGAGGATGTGCTGCTGGCAATGGTTGACGGACTGATTGATTCAGCCCTGCTGATTGAATCCCACAGCCCGGACCAGGCCGATTTTCACATCAGCCATGACAGGTACACAGAGGTTACCTATGAGCATATCCTCCCTGTTCGGCGCAAACAAATGCATTTGCAGGTTGCCCAAGCGATTGAATCTGTGCACTCAGGCCAATTACAGGATGTCTACGCTGAACTGAGCGATCATTACGATCGGGCTGAGAAGGCCCAGCAAACAGTCTACTACGCCACCCTGGCAGGCGAACAAGCCGCAGCCCGGTTTGCCAGCCAGGAGGCCTTGCATTTCTTTGAACGGGCTTTAGCTTATCTGCCAGATGATGCCATCCAGCAGCGCACCCGCATATTATTAGCCCGAGAACAAATCCACGATCTTTCTGGCCTGCGCGCCTGCCAGTCAGAAGACTTAGCAACCCTGGAAAGCTTCATCCCCCAGCTGCCATGTGAACAGCAGGCTGAAGTTCATCTTCGGCGAGCGGGATATGCCTGGATCATGGGCGATAACACTGCGGCAGAACATGCGGCGGCAAAAGCGATCCAAACTGCACAAGCCGGCAATGCCTTGCATGTTGAAGCAAGGGCAAGATTCCTGACAGGCAAGATCGTCTCAACAACTTCCGAATGCAATCACGACTTAAACTCGGCCCGCAAGCTTGCCCAGCAGTCGGAGCAACGAGCCCTGGAAGGTGACATTGTGCGCTGGCTCGGGAACCTCAACTTTTGGAACAACAACTATACACAATCCCAGGCTTACCTTGAAGAAGCCCTTGCCATCCACAGGGAAGTCGGCGATACTCGCGGTGAACTTTCTGCATTAAACAATCTTGCGTATGTGTTTACGGCCTTGGGGCAATTTCAAAGGTCAATTGAACTCTACGAGCAATCTGGCGAGATCTGCGAGAAAATCGGTGACCGCCTGGCAGAGGGTGTGATCCTGACCAACCTGAGTGGGCTGCTGGACCAACTAGGTCAATATTCACAAGCGGAAGAAGACTTGACTAATGCTCTTGCCATTCGAAGCGAAATTGGGAACGACGAAGGCGTAGCCGTTGTCCACAATAACCTGGGAGATGTGTATCGAAAGCAAGGCCGCTACCAAATTGCACTGGAGCATTATCAGAATGCAATCCATATCAACACATGCATCGGACACCAAGGCCAAAAAGGGGAGGCGCTCACCGGTCTTTCAGTCCTCTATCGCGAATTGGGCGTTTACTCGTCCGCTCGGGACTGCCTGACAGAAGCATATACGGCGTTAACCGATCAAGAATCTCCCCGCCATATACGTGCAAAGGTCGAAGAAAGCTTGCTCAACCACCTTCAGGGGGATCATGAGTTGGCTTTAATTGTAGGTGAACAGGCACTGGCTATTTCTGATCATCTACCCACCATACAAGCTAATGCTTATAAAAATATTGGGCATGCTTTGGCGGGTTTACAGCGCTGGGAACCAGCACGGCAGGCCTATCAACAAGCCCTAAACATCTATGAAAGGCTGGGGCAATCCCACCTGATAACTGAACCCCTGGCAGGGCTGGTGCAGATTGCCTTGATCGAGGAGCATCTCGGTCAGGCTTTGAGTTTTGCTGAAGAAATCTTACCGGCCATTTTGGAAAACTCACTTCAAGGGCCGGATCGCACCCTATGGGTATACCTGATGGTTTACCAGGTGCTGCAGCAAAACGGGGACAGTCGCGCCGGAATAGTGCTCGAGAAAGGCTGCAGGCTGCTCGATCAACAAACAGCCGCCATACAAGATCAAGCACTGCGGGCTTCGTTCTTAGAAAACATCCCTGAAAACCGCCAGTTTTTACACTTACGGGGGATGATCAGCAAGGAACAGTAAGAATTTAGTAAGGGTGATGTGATAAGCTGTGGCTGATGGCCTCAGCTTTGTTTGATTCGCATTGGAGACTCACATGAGCAACCCCCTTCAGCGGTGCACATTCACGTGTATAGTGCGGGTATGGGGGGAACACCTTTTTCACCAGCCGCCAGCTTGGCGCGGCATCATCAAAACGTATGACCGTAACGAAGAAATCCCTTTTTCCAACCTGGAGGAGATGAACCAAATAATTCAACGAATCGCACGCGTAGAACTGGGTTTAGATAATCCCGATACCAACATGGCGTCACAATCGAAATGGAGTTAATAATGATAAAAAACCAAATAAGAACGATCATCCGCCTTACAATTATTCTGGGTCTTTTACTCAGCTTCACAAGCAGCGAGCAGACCTCGGTCGGTGCTGCTCCTGCGGTGTGTACCTGGCATGGCGATGTAAATTCAAACTGGTACAATCAAGACAACTGGGATTGTTTAAAATATCCAACGAGCGAAGACGACGTGGTGATTCCTTCAGATGGCGTCACCCACTACCCCATATTAACTTCAGGCGTCAGTGCTAACACCATATTAATCGAAACAGACGGGCAGCTGACCAGTGATGCAATTTCTATAATTCCTGTCAGGGCAAATTCCTTTATCAATAACGGAACCATCAATATTATTGATAGACCAAGCAATGTGCTCAGAATCTATGGCGGTACATTCAATAACAATGGGACGATAAACATTGGTAATTTTTCCTCAAACACCCTGATCTTAGAAGGCGCAGGCTCTCATACCGGCACAATCAAGGGCAACAAGTTAAATTTCAATCTGGCTACTGCTCGCCAACAAAACACATTTTCCTCAACATCGAGCATTGAGGTTTACTCAATTTATGTGCTTGGTAACCATGATGTCGATATCGATGGCTCTGTTTATGTTAAAAGCGATTTTCTGATCAGAAACAACAGCACCGTGACCGTTTCCACCTCTGGGATTGTGGATTTAGGCAATGTAACCGTAGAAGACACAAGCCAGCTGATCTACCGAATTGCCGGGGGTTCTTACAACCCCGGGGAAAGCATGATCCTTGCCCAGGGCGAAACCCTTTCAGGAGAGGGGACCATTCAAGCCGACCTCACCAATGCAGGCACATTACGCCCCGGGTCATCCCCGGGGACCATCACCATTGGTGGGGATTTTACCCAGTTACCCGCCGGTATCCTTGAAATCGAGTTGGGCGGCACCGAACCAGGCGTTAGCCATGACCAACTTGTGATAAACGGCACCGCCGACCTTGACGGAAGCCTTACTGTGCATTTGATCGATCCTTTTATACCAAGCCTGAATGACAACTTCACCATTGTCACCTATGGTTCTCACTCGGGCCGCTTCAACAACCTGGATCTTCCTGCTTTGACACCAGGGTTAGGCTGGAAAATTGAATACAACAACCAGTCGATCGTTTTAGTGGTCGTGCAAACAGCCTCATTAAGTGGCACAGTTACCTATATTGGTGATAAGGGTTTTAACCCGGTGACTATCGGTCTATTCGCAGACCCCAATGGACCACCAATTCAGAGCGTTAATGTCAGTAGTACCACTGGAACCTATCCATATACATTTAGCGATCTCGTTGAGGGAAATTATTATATTGGCGCCCTGATGGATTTAAACGGCAGTGATGATCCTGACCCTGATGAGCCGTTTGCCTGGTACGGTAACGGCAACCCGCAACTGATTCACCTGATCCCTCCAGATTCGATAGAAGATTTAGACATAACCTTAAAAGACCCTTACCTGCAAACCTTTATCCCGCTGATCATCCGGTAAAACTTCGAACCCATAATGAATAAGGGGCTGCCCAACAAGCAGTCCCTTTTTAAATGTGTTCAGCAGTTCAATTTACTGCACCTTGTTCATTGAGATACCCAAGGCAGCGGCCACACCTTCACCATAAGCCGGGTCGGCTTTGAGACAGTTTTGGATGTGCCTGATCTTGATGAATTCAGGTGCATCGCCCATGTTGCGGGCGGTGTTTTCAAACAGCACCTGCTGCTGGGCTTTGCTCATCAGCTGGAAGAGCTTGCCGGGCTGGGTGTAATAATCGAAATCGATCTCGCAGAAATCCCGGTAATCCGCTGCGCCAGATAGCTCTAAGGGCGGCTCACGAAATTCAGGCTGTGCTTCCCACTCGCCATAACTGTTGGGTGTGTAAGCCAGGGTTGACCCGGCGTTGCCGTCCACGCGCATCTGTCCATCCCGGTGCGAGGGATGGGGCCGGGCATGTTTGGGGCTGTTAACCGGGATCTGGTGATGGTTCACACCTAAACGGTAGCGTTGTGCATCGCCATAGGAGAACAGCCGCCATAGCATTGTCATTTTCTGGTACAGGTGCTCCAGCAGCGGTGGTTTGTTTCTTTTTATCTTCCATCAGGTCTCTTTTACTGTGGTTTTGGTTTTTGTTGGCACGCAGGGCAAAGCCCTGTAGTTATCGCCTTACGGGGGAAAATCGTATATACTCTTAATATCACCACTTCGAACGAGAGGAATGATGAAAAAATCAGCCCCGCTCATGTTACTGACTTTGATGATCCTTGCTGCCGCCCTGGCATGCCGTTTGCCCGGGCTGACCCCCCAGGCCCCCACAGAAGAACCCCAAGCCACCCAGGTGATTATTGAGGTTGAGCCCACAGCCACAGACGAGGCTCTCCCCACCTCTGAACCCACGGCAACGGAGGATGTGTCCCCCTCGCCTGAACCGACTGCGACTGACCTGGAGCCAACAGCCTCTCCGGATAATGCCGGTCAAATTGCGTTCACCTTTAATGGCAATCTTTGGCGGTATTTACTCGACAGCGACGAATCGATCCAGCTGACCACCGACGCTGTTATCGGCGACCACATGACGACCTATGGCAGGCCGGGTTTTTCGCCAGACGGCCGCTATTTGGCCTACAATCAGGGCAACAACGCGTGGGTCAAAGACCTGGTCGGCGACACGCTCACAGAAATCAGCGATTACGGCACTTTTGTGGCCTGGGGCGATCAGGTCACGCAATTTTTTGGTGTCAAAGGCGATTTTGCCTGCCCAGCAATCGAAAACCTGGAAGATCAGGACTTGATCAACTTCGATATTCTCCAGTTCGATGTGGAGGATTATAGCAACCCAACGCTTCTCGCCAACATCGGGGGTGGCTTTAAACTCCTGGCTAACATCTCAAATGATGGCCAGTGGGCAAGCATTGTCCACTGCGCCTGCTATTCTGAATGCTACTCAGAGAACTTGTATGAACTGCCCACTGCCAGCGTCATCGCCCCGCCCACAGACTTGTTCCCCGGCAGCATTGATTTTTCTCCAGACAATACCCAACTCACCGTCAGCCAGTACCAGATGTTCGGGTACGTTCAGAGCCCCTTGTACGTCGCCAATATCAACATGACCGGTATGACCGAGATCTTCTCCATCCCCAATGTCTCGCCTGTGAATGCCCGATGGTCCCCAGACGGCGCATGGATCGCCTTCACCGGGGTGATCTTCGCCGATGATGATGACTTTACCGAGACCGATCGCTGTGTGCGGCTGGTCAAGCCGGATGGCAGCCAGGAATATGTGGCTGAATGCATGTTTGCTGATTTTGTTACCTGGTCACCGGATGGCAGCCAATTGCTTTACCGCCAGAGAATGGGATCAAAGGATCAACTATACGTCTACAACCTGGCGACCAGCGCCAGGACTAAGCTGCCCATCCAGGCTGACCCCTACACCATGCTGGACTGGGGCAGGCTGCCGTAAGGCTGGTGCCAGGTTTTCCCATTTCACGCATAAACAGACAGGACACTGCTCCAGAAAATGCAGTGTCCTTTTCTTTTTATTCCGATTCGCTTGCAGGCTTGTGATTGTGACAATCTGTAAGACTGGACGATTTCACGGCCTGGCTGGCACGGTAGAGCAGATAGACGCAGCGGATCAAACGCTGACTTCCCGCAGGTCTTTGATCTCGATTATGTAGGGCTTAAGCGCTTTGCGGATGGCTTGTTCGTCGATTTGATCGACCTTCAGGGTGACTTCGCGGTCCTCTGTACTCTCTCCGGCAAAAGTGCTCAACGCGATGATGTTGCCCCCGGCCTCGTCGATCGCTTTGGTGAGGCAATGCAGCACACCCGGGGCTTCCTTCACCAGCGCAGTCACCCGCAGCCCGGATTCCCTGGCGCCCAACATTTCCAAGAAGAGTTTAAACACATCGGTTTGGGTGATCATCCCCACCACGGTCTCGGCTTTGCCCTTGACAACGGGCAACCCGCCTATGCGGTGGTCGGCCATGATGCGGGCTGCTTCCTCGAGGGGTGTATCCTCCGAGACGGTGATCACTTCCGTGGTCATGACCCGTTCGACAGTGATTTTACTGAGCAAGTAGTTAATCTCCCACACCGACAAAGAGGTCACATCCGATGGGGAGGCGTGCAGCAGGTCGTCTTCTGAGACAATGCCAACCAGCCTGCCTTTTTTATCAATTACGGGGTAGCGGCTGACGCGTTCCTTCCGCATACGAGCCAGTGCTTCCTGTATGGGCGTGCCAGGAGACACAGATAACACCGGGCGAGTCATTCGTTCACCAACCAACATGAGATTTCTCCTTTTATATGTTGCTTGCCGATTGCGAGCACACGGCGAGGTAGGATCATTTTGTTAATTATACACAATCGCGGTACAAAACTCACCTACATCTTGGGTTCTACACAAATCATCGGAACGGGCAAGCCTTGCCCAATCCCATTTGTAATAAAAGAAACACCCCCCGAAAGGGAGGTGTAAGATCAAGCGGGCGACCGGATTCGAACCGGCGAATGTCAGCTTGGAAGGCTGATGCCTTACCACTTGGCGACGCCCGCACAGCCCCTATATTTTACGTTACTCACGCCATTTGGTCAATGACCGCGCTCCCCGGAACTGCCTTCCACCCAAAGTGCGATATGATCGGGCAAACTTCGCGATGCGTTGATCATGCCAAAGTGAATCAAGCGGCACCCCGTCTGTCCCGATCGCTAACCAACGCTAAACTCGGAAGCTAATCTCCTTTGAGCGCGTCTTCAAGCAAGGCCCGCGTGCGTCCCGGGTCAGCTTTGCCGTGCGTCTCGCGCATCACCTGACCCATGAACCACCCAAACAGGCCTTCCTTGCCCGCGCGGTAGCTCGCCACCTCGCCGGGATGCGCCGCCATCACCGCTTCGATCACCGACAGCAGGGCAGCATCGTCGCTGACCTGGGCCAGGCCTTCGTCAGCAACGATCGCTTCCGGTGTTTTACCGCTTTCCTGCACCTTGCTCAGCAGCGATTTGCCAGTCGCCGCATTGATCGTGCCGGCCTCCACCAGCTTGACAACAGCAGCCAGGTGCTCGGGTAAAAGGGTCAGCCCATCCGCGCTAAGGCCCAACTCGTTTTGCATCCGGAGGACTTCATTCATGATCCAGTTAGAGACAATTTTCGGGTCACCGCTATAGGCTTGGATGGCCGCCTCAAAATATTCCGAGATTGGCCGATCGGCTGTGAGGATATCAGCATCGTATTCCGGCAGGCGATATTCTTCCATAAAGCGAGCCCGGCGTTCAAGGGGCAGCTCGGGCAGGCTTTGAATGACGTCATCTCGCCATGCTTCACTCACCACCAGGGGTAGCAGGTCAGGTTCGCGGAAATAACGATAATCCGCTTCGGTCTCTTTGGAGCGCATTTTCTTGAGCCGCTTGAGGGTATCATCCCAATCCAGCGTCCAGGATTCAACCCGTCCGCCCGCCTCCACCAGGGCGGTCTGGCGCTCAATCTCCATGGCAATGGCCGAGCGAACCGCCTCGATCGAGTTGACATTTTTGATCTCCGTCTTGGGGTTCAAATGGGTGCTGCCCACCGGGCGGATCGAGACGTTGGCGTCGCAGCGCAGGTGGCCTTTTTCCATATCTGCCTCGGAGACGCCCAGCCAGCGCAAAAGCTGCCGCAGCCTGATCAGGTATTGCGCTGCCTCATCGGCAGAGCGTAAATCGGGTTCGGTGACCATTTCAACCAGCGGGACGCCGCAGCGGTTGAAGTCCACAAAACGCCGCCCGCCCTCGATTTTCGTCTTGCCGGCATCTTCCTCCAGGTGCAGCTTGGTGATGTTAACCCGCCGCACCGCGCCATCCGGCATGGGCACGTCAAGGTAACCGCCGTCTCCCAGCGCCTGGTCAAATTGCGAGATCTGAAATCCCTTTGGCAGGTCGGGGTAGAAATAATTCTTGCGGTCAAAATAGGAAATCAGCCGGATATCGGCATGCATTGCGGCGGCCAGTTGCGCGCATTTGAGCACAACTTCTTCGTTGAGCACCGGCAGCACACCCGGCAGTCCAGCACACACGGGACAAATATTCGTGTTGGGCGGATCCTCCCACGAATCCGCTTTGCACCCGCAAAAGATCTTGGTGATTGTGTTCAGTTGAATATGGGTTTCAAGCCCAATTACAGCCTCATATTCAGTCATCGGCCCTTCCTTCTTAAGATCCTGGAAGCTCTCTGTGTGTTCCTTCATAGCCCCGCCTCGACCAGCACGCGCGGCTTAGCCTGCCGCCAGGCCTGGTTCGCGGTGGCCTGTTCAAAGGCAAAACCCGCCCTGAACAGCGTGGGCTCGGCAAAATCAGGGGCGATGATCTGCAGCCCAATCGGGAGCCCTTCCGATGAAAGCCCGCCCGGGAGTGAAATCGCCGGTACGCCTGCGTGGTTGGCAGGCACCGTGAACTGGTCAGCGTACTGCATCAGTACGGAATCACCGTAGATGTCGCCCATCTTGAAGGCCGGCGTGGGCGTGGTTGGCGCCAGCAGGGCATCCAGGCGGTAAGGACCTTGTGGGTCAAAGGCAGCGTTAAAATCCGCCCTGATCATGCTGCGCACCTTGAGCGCTCGCTGGTAGTAGTGTTCGCTGTATTGCGCCGCGCTGACGTACATACCCATCAGGATGCGCAGTTTTGGCTCGGGGCCAAAGCCCTGCGCGCGTGTTTTGCGGTACATCTCGTGCAGATCGCTATAATCCCCGTCGGTGCGATAGCCGTATTTGACGCCGTCAAACCGGTGCAGGTTAGACGAAGCCTCTACGCGGCTGATCACAAAATACACCGGGATACCAAAAACAATATTCGGCAAGGGGACATTTTCAACGATTTCAGCGCCTTCAGCGGCCAGTAGGTCGGCAGCGCGCAGGGTCACATCGCAGATCTCGTCGGCCAGGTCTTCGGTCACGATCTCGCCGGTATCGGGGTCAGGGAACGCAATGCGCATATAGTCCGGCGATAGGCCGATGCGCATCCCCTTGACGCCCCGGTCAAGGCTGGCCAGGTAATCGGGCACAGGCAGGTTGGCTGCGGTGCTGTCGCGCGGGTCCGACCCGGCAATCACCGAAAGCATCAGGGCGGCATCGCGCACATCCCGTGCCACAGGCCCGGGGCAGTCCAGCGACGAGCCAAACGCGATCAGCCCATAGCGCGAGACCCTTCCATAGGTCGGTTTGAGCCCGACCACGCCGCAAAACGCGGCCGGCTGGCGAATTGAGCCGCCGGTATCCGTCCCCAGGGAGAGCCATGACTCCCCGGCTGCGACTGCCGCTGCTGACCCGCCTGATGAGCCGCCCGGCACCCGCGAGGGGTCCCAGGGGTTGCGCGTCGATGGCTGGAATGCCGAAGATTCCGAAGAAGAACCATAAGTAAACTCATCCAGGTTGACCTTCCCGAGGGTCACTGCGCCAGCGGCCTCCAGGCGTTCAACCGGGGTGGCGGTATAGGGCGCTTCAAAATTGGAGAGAATCCGCGAGGCAGCGGTTGAGCGCACGCCTTTGAGGCAAAAGATATCCTTGATCGTGATCGGCACGCCCGCCAGGGGGCCCACTTTCTCGCCTGCTTGGATGCGCGCATCGACCGATTCGGCTTGCTTCCTGGCCCGGTCGGCGGTCAGGGTGATGAAGGCGTGCACTTTGGATCGGTCCTCCGGTGTCAGTTCGCCGTAATCCAGGCTGCCCGGCCGGCCGTCGACAGCGGCAATCCGCGCCAGTGCGGCCTCAAGCGCTTCGACAGCAGAAAGCTGGCCGTCCTGGATCTTTGCAGCAATTTCGTAGGCTGAATGATCTAATATCGCCATAATGTTCATTCCAATTCTGTATGGGGGATTTCCGGGACGACCAGGTAGCCTTCGTCCACATGGGGCGCCTGGGCCAGGATCTCTTCCGGGTTATCACAGGGTTCCCACACGTCGGGGCGCAAAGGCGGTCGGGATTCGGGCGTGTAGGTCACCCCGCGGGAGGCCAGAGGGACTTCCGGGTCAAGCGCGGCCCGCTCCAGTTGATGAATCGCCTTCAACTGGTTGTTGAGTTCCCTGCGCAAGTATTCCGCTTCTTCCGGGTCAAAAGCAAACGCTGCCAGATCGACCATTTTGGCAAACAGTGCTTGGCTGATCTCTTCGGTCATCGGTTTTACCATCCGTTCTTGAGTGGATTAATTCTGATGTAATATCATACCTTAATCTGGGGGATAGTGAGTGGTACATTGTGATTGGAGATTGAATTCTGGGATCCAAGTGCTTGGAAGGGGCATTAGGGAATTGGTTTTCCTCTGTGAATGGTCAGCCCATGAGCAATTGAACTCTTACCTTTGCACCACCAGCCATCATCTCTCCCCTCATCTGCATGTATAATAAACCTGAAACTACTCACCATTTAGCGAGGAAAACCATGCCCCAAAAACTGACCTGGATTGATGAAGAGCTACAAAACCTACAGGATTCTGGCTTATACAACAAAATTCGCACCCTCAGCTCGCCCCAGGGTGCCTGGCTGGTCGTCGACGGGAAGCGCGTGCTCAACTTCTGCTCGAACAATTACCTTGGCCTGGCCAACCATCCCCGAGTCGTGGCGGCCGCACAGGAAGCCATGGCCGAATATGGCGTCGGCCCCGGCGCAGTGCGCACCATCGCCGGTACGATGGACCTGCACCTCCAGCTTGAAGAACGCATGGCAGCCTTCAAGCGCGTGGAAGACGCCATCACCTTCCAATCCGGTTTCACCGCCAACACCGGCACCATCCCGGCCCTGGTCGGCAAGGGTGACATGATCTTCTCCGATGAGCTCAACCACGCGTCGATCATCGATGGCTGCCGGCTCTCCGGCGCGACCATCACCCGCTATGCCCACGCAGACCCCGCTTCACTCGAAGCGGTCATTGCAGAGCATGCAGGCACCTACCGGCGAGGGCTGATCATCACTGACGGCGTCTTTTCCATGGATGGTGATTACCCGCCCCTCGATAAAATTGTTGAGGTGGCCGAAACCCACGACCTGATGCTGATGGTCGATGACGCCCACGGCGAAGGTGTGCTCGGTGAAGGCGGCCGCGGCATCGTGGACCATTTCAAGCTCCATGGCCGCGTGGATGTTGAGGTGGGCACCTTCTCCAAAGCCTTTGGCGTGGTGGGCGGCGTGGTGGCCGGAAACGCCCGCATCATCGAGTGGCTCCGCCAGCGCGGACGCCCGTTCCTGTTCTCCTCCGCAGTGACCGTGCCCGATGTCGCCGCGACCCTGGCCTCGGTGGATATCCTCGAAGAATCAACTGAACTGGTCGATAAATTATGGTCTAATGCCAGCTTATTCAAACGTGAAATGCAGGCGCTGGGCTTCGACACCGGCAAGAGTATGACCCCCATCACCCCAGTCATGCTGGGCGAGGTCACCCTGGCGCGCGAGTTCAGCCGCCGCTTGTACGATGAGAACGTCTTTGCCATGGCCCTGGGCTACCCCACCGTCCCGGTCGGGCTGGCACGCATCCGGGTGATGATCTCCGCCACCCACACCGACGCAGACCTTGAACAGGCATTGGAAGCTTTCGCCAGGGTCGGCAAAGACCTGGGCGTGATCGCCTGACGCCGTCCGAAACTTGACCGGCCCGCAAAACCGGGGGCCCGGAGCTTATCCACTATCCCGGGCACAACATAAACCTATGCCCCACCCACTGATCACGGTGGGTGGGGGATTAAAGCACAAAACGCCCGTTTGGGCGTTTTGTGCTTGTGCGGGCAGTGGGTTAGGCTGCGTCCTGGACGGTCTCAGGCTCTTTGAAGGGATCATACCCCGGGTTGGTGCCTGACCAGCAGCAGCCGGGCTGTGAAAAACTGTTGCAGGCTAAGCCGCGTGAGCAACGGTGCGCAATGATCCTGGGCGCCTGTTCCGGCAAAAAGATTGCCGGGTAGACGATCTCTGCCTCCAGGGCAACTTCTTCATCTGCTCGATCACAATATGAAATTTTTAACACTTCCCAGTTTCGATAAGCCACTTTTCATCCTCCGTGGTTGGGTAATGGGTACCGGTAAAACATCACCTCACAAATTATAACATATCCAGGCGCTCAGGGCTTCCCTTAAGCGCTAATGTTTGACACATTTTCGCAGATCAATTTATAAAGTCACCCGCCGGGGATGACTTTTGTACCCTCCGGAAACACACGGAAAAACATCGGGTCAGTGAACGTCCTTATATGTCCCGTCGACTACCTCCTGGGGGGCCTGTTCCCGTCCAGCAGAGCGCTTGCGAAGTGCCTGAAGATGTTCGGCAACAACCTCGTCGGGGCACAATTTCAGGAACAATGTGTACCCCAGCCAGATGGCCAAAGCATCATCCAGCGGGTTCATTGGTAAAAAATCGAAGGGCACCACCCAATAGATCAGCACGCTCACGGGCAGCAGCTTAAACAGCAAATTAACCCGGGAATCGCCCATCAAACGGACAATGAGCTGCAGGTTTAGATACAGCTCACGAAAGAACCCTTCCTTTGCCGCATTGAGCGATTGGTCTTCTTTTTTAGCCATTGTCATAAACCTCCATCGGAAAACTTGGCTGCTACCTGGCAGAAATTCACTTTTACCGGAGCTTCAACGTCAGGATTGGTCCAGCTCTTCGCCGTGTGGCTGAAATTTGCGCCGGCGGCGCCAATTGATCAACGGGGCAACCAGTTTCCGCACCTGGTACTTGAGCACGATCGGCGCCAGAGGGCTTCCGCCCTCACGATAGTGCACCCGCAGCATCTCGGGCCAGCAGCGAGCGTCAGCGGCGATCGTCTTGGCGTCCCCATGCAGGCGGAAGCTCGCCCAAACCCGCCCCGGCAGGTAGACCAGCAGCGCTTCACGCGCCAGCCGCACCCACAAATCGTAATCCATGGCAAAATAAAAGCTCGGGTCAAGGGGGCCGACCTTGCGCCACAGGTCTGCCCTGAAAAAGGACGCTTGCTGGGGGATATGGACATAGCCCCGCCGCAAGCGCTGGTAATCCGTCTGCGCAGCGGGGAAGCGCCCGATCACCCGGTCGTGCGCGTCAATAAAGGTGCAGTCCCCATACACCATACCCGCCTCAGGGTGTTGCTCAAGGTAATTCACGGCTTCCGCAAGGGCGCCCGGCTGATAGACATCATCCGAGTTCAGCCAGGCCAGGTACTTACCCGTTGCCCGGGCAAAACCCTTGTTGATGGCGTCCGTCTGACCCTGGTCAGGCAGGGATTCCCAATGCGCCAGCCGGTCTGCGTAGTCCTCGATGATCGCCCGGCTGCCGTCTGTCGAGCCTCCGTCGATCAGGATGTATTCAATATGCGGGTAATCCTGCGAAAGGACGGATTCAATCGTCCGCCGTAGAAACGGCGCCTGGTTGAAAGAGGGTGTGACAATGCTGATCAGTGGTCCCATGGGCTTTCTAGTCGATAATGATTGAATTAACAGGGCCAGAGGTTGCGTCCGTTCTTATAATCGGCCTAATTATACTGTGTGGGGCAGTTTTCGTTTACCCATCACCCGTCACCAGGAAAATGGATGCCTCACCGGATTCGGTCCCAAAGACCTGGGTCAGTGCCCTGCCCGTCTGATCCCGCACCAGCTCGATGAAAAAGCCTGGCGATGCGCTGTCGAGGTAGATGGCGGAAAAGTGCTGGGCTTGCATCCACAGGATGAAATCCTGCGAGGTCTGAAACTCAGGGATATCACTGCCGCAGAAGTTCGCCACCTGCCGCTCGGCCAGGAACACCACCGATGGCGTGCAGGTGAGCACATAATCCTCTGGTGCTGTCACCTCGCGCAAGGCCAGAGAGGCCTGCTCACGCGGCCTTTCGGCTAAATTGCGCGGTGCGTAGATCAAAAAACCGCCGCGCAGCATCAAACCGGCGCTGAACAGCAGCAACAGCGCCATCGGCTGCCAATTGGCCAGGCTGTCCGAACGCCTGGAAAGCAGGTAAGCCAGCAGCAGCCAGCACAGGAACACCGTCATGCTAAACTGGATATGCCGGTCCCCAACCATCAAGGCCAGAGCCAGGACGGCGCCCATGCCCCCGGCCCAAATCAAGACCTCTCGGGAGGTCTTCAGGCTGTCGAGCAGCGCCTTGACGCCTATCACGGCCAGCGAAAGCACCACAAAGAAAAACAGCCGAAAATAGCCCACACGCACCAGGGTGCGGGCGATGCCTGCGCTCAGGGGCAGCACCCACAGCAAATGCAAGATAGCCAGGCTGAACTTTTTTTGCTTGATTAACGCTACCAGGCCCCTGAGGGCAAGAGCCGCGATGAAAACCGCGTAGCGCCGGTAATACGCAGTCAGGAATAGCCCGGGCAAAGACCACAGCACATTGACCAGCCGCCGCAGGTAAGCAGCCGGGTTACGGGCAATAGCTCTGAAGACGGAATAGTCGTTTTCCTCCGGGGTGCCAAACAGCTCGCGGGCCACATAGTAGCTTTCAGTGGGCGCACCAAAGCGGGCATCCCCGACCGGCATATCCATCTCCTGGCCCTGTTCAAAAGCCGTGTAAGAGCGATCAGACATGCCGGTATCAAAGTCACCTGTGACGGCGCCGCGTAGCAAAACGTACCCGGCTGAGAAAGCCAAAAAGGGAATCACTGCGGCCAGCAGCAGCCGCCACCATGCTTGCCTCTTCCACCCTAAAATTAGCACAAAGGCAGCAAAGGCAACGGCCAGGATCAACGCGTCGCCGCGGGTCAGCATCCCCAGCCCGAGCCAGAAAGACGCCCACCAGACGTGCCTGATTGCCCGCGTCCGGACAAAATAAACCGCCTGGGCAAATGCGATCGCGGAGATCGGCGCAAACAGCAGGTCAGCTGGGTATTCATAGTTGTAGGTTAACAGCGGGGTCAGGAACAAAAACCCATACAGGATCAGGGGATGAAATTCTTCACGCAGTGCCCTGGCTGCCTGCCAGGCGCCGACAAACACAAAACTGAACAAAAAGAAACGGCTCAGCGAATTGGCGTGGATCAACCAGAAGGGCGAGTTCCGAAAGGGGAGATAGCCAAGGCTCGCCACCAGGCTCAGCAGGGGACCGTAGCCCAATTCCGGCAGCTCGCCGGAGAGCAGGCCCTTGCCGCTGACGATGAAGTAGGTCTCGTCCCACGGGGCAATATCGCTCAGGGTGGGCAGGAACCAGGGCAGGTAGATCACCACCGAGATCAAATAGATATAAAATGCGGGTTCTCTCAGAAGGCTGCACGCGCCCTGGCGCAGGCGCGCCCAGAGCTGTGCGATCCAGGACTGTGGGTGATGATTTTCCATGAAGCCTATACCTCTGTGACAGTGTAGAACCTGATCATACCATCAGATGGCAAAAAACGCTGTCAACCCGCTGGAAGGTATGAGCCAATTGCGTGGTCTCTCCAAATCCTCGACAGCCCAAGGGTCACTATGGATGCCCCTAGAGCCTGATCCAATGCAAATGATGTGCTCGATCAACCTTTTGCCAATTCAAAAATATATAGACCAACAGGGGTTTATTCATGAGTTGGCAGCGGACTGCGTAAATCAAATATCAGATACTGATCACCTTCGTCAAAAACAGAGAAGGTGTCAGTTAAGTAGGCTTTTAATTCAGCTTGCTGGTTAAATTCCCAAAAATCAGCCACCAGGAACAGGTCACTATCTTTTATAGCATTCGAGAACAGAACTTCTCTATCAACCTCGTTGCCGGCCAGTTCCCGCAGATGAAAATCGCCTTCAGACAGCCAGTTTGTAGTTTGCTTCCAGCCCCAATAGGATAGGCGAAATCCATAATCCGGGGTAATCGAGACAACAGAATAGTTCCTGACCTTGTCGCCAAGCTCGGCATAGAATTTAGGTTCCTCACGGTAAATGGCGTGCTTCAAGGTCATGCGGGTATCCCAGAAATTATACGACATCCAGAAGAAAAGCAGCCCGCCCAGGACAATCAGCGCGAAAGTTTTATTGACCCTCAGGTGGTCGATCAGGCTGGCAGCGGCAGCGGCCAGACCAATCGCGATAATGGGCGTGAGCGGAATTTGATAATAATCATGAGAAGCCATATGATAAGCAAAAACCAGCCCAAAAAGAAGGTATCCGACAAACACGCTAAAAAACATCAGGCTGGATTTCTTATCCTTAATCGTCAAGGTGCCAAATAAACCGATCAAAAAGAATACAATCCCCACCTTTCGATCGATAAAATCTTTCCAGCGCAAGTAATGAAACTGTTTGTTAAGAGGTTCGTGAAAATGGTCAACTGCCCCTGTAAGGAACCTGCCACCATGCCGTACAAATAATATACAAGGAACGGCAAAATGAGCAAAGTCACCATTGCCCACACCTGAGGGTCCAGTAAAATGCGCTTGAACTTGCGGTCCACGAGGATAGCCATTAAAAACACAGGCAGCACAAAGAACAGCGCTTGGGCTTTGACCAAAATGGCCAATCCGCCCAGCAACCCTGCCACAACCGCGTTTAACCAGGTATCCTTTTTAACCCAGGTGAAAGCCCCCCACCAGGACCAGATGATCAACGCTGTCATCAGCGGGTCAGGCTGGAAGGAGCGGCTGGCAATTAATGGGAAGGGAAGCACATAATAGTAGGCTAACCCAACCGCAGCACCGATTTCACCCACCAAACCTTTCATCAGCAGGAACAGACCAACGCCGCCAAGTGTCCAAAAAAAGATCGAAAGCAAGCGGGGAACGCGAAAATCGTCACCGCCAACCAATCGATACCCTGCAACCACAAGGGATTCCATAATGGGGGGTTCCAGGTGGCCTTCCGCTTTCCACAGCCTGACGGCCAAATCCCGCTGCCATTCAAGCGCATCTTCAAGGTTTTCGTAGTACATCCCCCGGGCAATGATCATGGCATGCAGCTGGCGCGTGGGGTGAAAATCCAGCGGGGGTCATCCAGATCATACAAACGCCCCACCAAACCAAAGAAAAACACCAGCGCTACCATCAACCACACCCACCAGCGATAATTTTGGAAAAAACCGAGTTTCTTCATATTTATTGTTTTAAACTCCCGGGCAACCCGCATTAATTTAAGTGCTTAATGAGTTCAATCCCATTGTTCATTAGAAAAACGATCAATAATAACTGGGTTGTTTATCGGATGACCTTAAACCTTGATTTCATCTTAGGTCTCACCGATGACGGGCGGTTTGCCAGTTAAAACAGCAAAGCCGCCCTAAAAGACATACGCACAGGAAACCGTCATCCCCAGGTGATGCCATTTTGATCCACAACCAAGCGCTTTTTCTGGTGGACCATTTTCCGGCGCAGATTCCTGTAGAATAGAAACAACCCGCCCAACCCTATCACACCGCCCAAAGCCTGAACCACTTTGTACCACACCCGAAAAACGGTTTTCGGGTCGATCTTCCAGGCTTGAACAAAATGGCCCAATGCCTGTTTGGGCTTGCCGGAATCGATCAGCCTGTGTGCCGAAAACACGTGCAGCCCTGCCCTGATCTTGCGGTCACTGGCTTTGAATACCGGTTCAAATTGCGGTTCGGAGCGCAATCCTTCAATAAAGTCCGCGGCTTCCTCCACAAAGCGCGCCGAAAGGGCGATGGTTTTAGCATCCTCGTGGGTGCGCTCAACCGCCCAATATGCATCCACATGGCGGATAGGGAAATCCGCGGCAATTCGCACCCACAGCTCATGATCCAGGATCAGGTGGCTTTCTGCGCGCAGGTAACCAGCGTTTTGCAAGGCCTCCCGGCGCATGAACACAGCAGGCTGCAATAAAACGTTGAAGGCCAGCAGGTCGTCCAGGGCGTACTGCCGGTAAGGGTGCCAGTCCAGCAGGCGCCCCTCTGCATCAACCATGACGCCGTTCCCATACACCATACCCACCTCTGGGTTTTCCTGAAAGACGGCCACAGCCTGGCTGACCACATCGCAGCGGTAGTAAAAATCATCCGAGTTGATCCACGCGACGATCTCGCCTTTGGCGCGCCTGAAGCCCTTGTTGATCGCATCCGCCTGGCCCTGGTCTTTCTCAGAAACCCAGTAGGCCAGCCGGTCAGCGTAGCGTTCGATGACCACTTGGCTGCCATCCGTCGAGCCCCCATCGATCACCAGGTATTCAATCCGGGGGTAATCCTGGCACAGCACAGACCGCAGCGTATCTTCCAGGTACCGAGCCTGGTTATACGACGGGGTGATGATGGAGACAAGAGGCTGATTCATTGGCATTAAAATAAACTGTCAAAATCCGCTTTTGGGAAAACCGTCAGCTTTCCACCCACGGTTGCATCCAGGATCTGGCGACCGTCCGCTTCATAGGTTTTTTTTGCCAGATGATAAGCCCGTTCCGAGCCTTCCAGGTCGGGCAGTTGCCAGCGAAATCCCTTGCCAAAATACTGAGATGAGAAGTGGTTGGGGTCGTCACCCTCGGAAGTCACCACCGCATTGGCCGGGCCTTTGGTGGCAAAATTGTGATCCACGCCTATCAGGATAGCCTGTGAAAAGCCCATAAAGTACGCCAGCTGCAGGCACACGTAGGTCACTGTGAAACCTTCAAATAAGCGCCCGGTGGCGTCACCGTTGAAATCCTCCGGGAGCGTATAATCCGTATCTAAAAACAAGGTTGTTTCATCTGCGTCAAAGACGCTGCGTGCGCGCCAGGTCACAAATTTGGGGATGGCGAGCGTATTGATATCCTGGTGGCACTGCTCCAAAACCAGGTCGTTGACGGAAACCAGGCACGAGGTAGTAAAATTGTGCTCCTCAAACGCCAGGTAGATGCGGTTCATCCCAAAAGTGAACTCGCCCTCCAGCTTTGACAGGTCCGTATTGCGCAGGCTGGGGCCGTTGCCGACCACGAAACACCGTTCGCCTTTGAAGCGGTCGCGCCATGTCTCAAGGCGTGCTTTGTTGCGCATCCACTCGGGGGAGAACACCCGGGCCAGCAGATGCCGATCCCGGTTATACCAGGACCAGTAAACCTCTGAACCTAATTTCCACAGCGGTTCGGGAACCCATTGTTTTATTTTCTGTTTTTCAGTCATCGTTTACTCTGTGCTCAACCGGCAGGTGGCGCCACCGTCTACGATCAACGCCTGGCCGGTCATGTATGACGATTGGGCGTTATCCGCCAGGAAGTAGATCGCCCTGGCAATCTCCTCCGGCTGGCCCACACGGCCGTTGACCGTCTTGCGTGCCAGGTTTTCCAGGCGGTCCAGGATGGTGCCATCACCGGCATGGCCCCGACTGAGGCTGGCACGCAGCATGGGTGTGTCCACAGCACCAGGCAGGATGGCGTTAACCCGGATGTCGTCCGCAGCAAATTCGATCGCCATGGCACGGGTCAATGCCAACAGGCCGCCCTTGCTGGCGGCATAGGAGGCAATATCTGCCGATGTGGCCACGGCATGCACGGAGGAGACGTTCACAATCGCCCCTCCACCCCGGGCACTGCCTGAGGCACTCTTCGCCAGCAGAGGGTGCGCCAGCCTGGCACCCAGGAACACCGAGCGCAGGTTAGACGCCATCACCAGGTCCCATTCCTCGGCGGTGGTATCCAGTAAGGGCTTGGCTATCTGCACGGCGGCATTGTTGACCACTGCGTCCAGGGCATCGGTAAAGCCGGAAACTTTTTCAAAGATGTATTCGATTTGTTCTGGCAGGGAGATATCCGCCTGAATATACAAGCCGTCCGCCGGGAAACCTTCATATTTTGGCTGGCGGTCCACGCCAATCACCTGCCAGCCCTTCTCAGCAAAGACATCAACTGTCGCCCGGCCAATGCCGCCGGCCGCGCCGGTGATCAGTAGAATTCGAGTTTCTCTTTCGCTCATTTTCAATATCCTTTTTCCAGGCTACTTAGGCAATATTTTTGTACCACAAACCGCCCGTGCAGGCCCATCAGGCTTTGAATTGATCCCGAAGCGCCGCCAACGGGCCGGGGTTGATATCCAGGCCGATCAGCAGGTTTTTAATCGTGTTCCAGTGCGCGCGCTCCCAAAAGAGCGGGCTTGAATTGGAATTGTGCGGTGCCAGCAGCACCTGGGCCATGCCCCGTAGAGGGCTATCTGCTGGCAGGGGTTCAACCTCAAACACATCCAGGGCCGCGCCGCGCAGCGCACCTGATCGTAATGCCGCGATCAGGGCAGGTTCCTCCACGACCGGACCGCGCGCGGTATTGATCAGCACAGCCCCAGGGTGGCACAGGGCCAGGCGCTCAGCGTTGATCAGGTGATAGCTGGTGGGGTTGAGGGTGCAGTTGACACTGATGAAATCGGCACGGGCCATCAGCTCTTCCAGCGAGGTCATCTCAACACCGTATTCCAGCACAAAATCAGGCGCAATCTCAACGATATCGTTGCCAAGAATCTTCATTCCAAAGGCATGTGCCCGTCGAATGACGGCTTTGCCCACATTGCCCACGCCGATCACACCCAGCGTGCTCTCGACCAGTGTCTTCCCGTTGATCTTTTCCCAGGTGCCGGCTTTGATGGCATCATCAAGCCAGGGCACCTGACGGGCGAAGGCCAGCATATAGCCCAACACGCTCTCAGACACAGGGACGGTGAAGGCATTGGGGGTATTGCCGATCATCACGCCCAGCTCGGCCGCTGCGGCCTGGTCGATCGAGTCGATCCCCGTGCCCCATTTGGAGATGACCTGCAAGCGCGGTCTGCACGCCTCAATCACCCGGCGGGTGTAGCGGTCATCGCCGCAAATGGTGCCATCGAACTGGCCAGCATGGGTCAGGATCTCTTCTTCTGAAAGACGCTCGTGCACTTCCGGTATGATCAGGTCAAGGTCAAAAGCCTCTAAAACCGGGCGAAAGCGCTTAATTTCTGTCAGCAAATAAGGTGCGGACACCAAAACCGTTTTCATTGAGATTCTCCTAACAGACGGATTGCGGGTCGAGTAAACGCTGATCACGAGCCATAGATTTGGCGGTAGAGCGTTTCTGCAATGGTGAAATCCAATTCATTATCGATATCCCTGGACTCAACAGCGGGGATCTCAAACATCAGCGGGCGTTCTCCTAAGCGGTTCCGCCGCTCAACGAGGGTTTGGCGCGAAAAAATGTACAGGCAGGAATTTTCCTCATAGATGGGCGGCAGGTCCTGGGTGCGCAGGAGAATGTTCGGATTGTGGTTGATCGGGCGGCCAAGCTGATCCCACAAGCGGGTTTGGTAGCGAGTCACACCGAACAGCGAGTCATATTCGGGAATGCTGGCAATAAAGGCCTGGATGGCATCAGATATGGTCTCCGCCCGCAACAACGGGTTGGTGGAGTGGGTTTGCAGGTAGAAATCCGCCTCTATAGCGCCGGTATCGTGGATCAGGATCTCGTTCATTGAAACTGCATCATCCCGCAAATGGTCCGGGCGGGATAGAATTTTCACATCCGGAAAGTTCGCTTCCAAACCCGTTGCGATCTCCGGGCTGTCCGTGTCCACGAGGATGGCCTCAAGTTCCTTCACCTGCATCAATGTGTGCATGATGTGGTGAAAAAGGGGTTTTCCCGCCAGGGGGCGATAATTCTTGCCGGGCACCCTCACCGAATGATGGCGCATGGGGACCAGCGCGACGATTTTCTTTGTCATATTGCAACCTTCAGATCTGCTCATTTTTCTGATTCGTTATTATAACCCGGTTTACAAATGGCTGAGGCCGCAATGAATTATAATGAGACCCGTCTGGAGTATGCATAATGAACACAAAAACCAAGACCGCTTACTTAATGGCTCTGCTTCCCCTGGTGATCGCCGTGCTGGTGATGGCCCCCAGGCTGGCTTCCCCCCAGTTTGGGGTAATGGATGACGGCCTGATCTATACCGAAGTGCAAAAAATCCGGGAGGGCGACTTAAGCATGGGTTACGACCTGCAGGCTGGCAGGTTTCGCCCGCTTTACTGGCTGTATTTCACCCTGATCTATACGCTGGCTGGGTCCAACCCCGTGTGGTTCTTTGTTGGACACCTGGTCATCTTGATGATCCTCCTGATAGAAATCCGCTCATTGATGAAGTCTATGCGGGCCACTGACGGGGCCATCCTGCTCGCGCAACTGGTGTTTCTATTTTCGATTCCCATCATTGAAAATTTTTACACCCTTTCCAAGGGCGACCCGCTTTCACTGGTGTTCATCCTCGCCTCGCTGATAAGCTTTGAAAAGCTCAAAAGCACCTCCCGCACGACTGCCCGGGTGGCTTATCTGGCATTGGCGTTTATCAATGGTTTATTTGCCATTTGGGCCAAGGAAACCGCCTATATCATGGCACCGATCAGCGCCGTCTGGGCCGGGTACGCCCTCCTGAGACGGAAAATTTATCCGAAATGGAAGGTTCAGGCCTACGGCCTTTACTTTGCCGCCATGGCCGGGGCAATGGGGGCGTTTTTCCTGATCCGCGCTGCCGTGGGGGCACCCCCTGTGACCGGTGGCACCTTCACCGAACGCTATATTTTCACCTGGGAGGCCATCTTCTCCCGCATCCCGCGCTGGATGACGCTGTTTGCAAGCTATTACCACTACCTTGTGCCCCTGGCCGCCATGGCTGGTCTGATCCTGATCTCAAAACAGAGAATTTCACCCGATGACGAGTTGGACTTCTTTGCCTGGGGCTTGTGGCTGCTGGCGTGGGTTGGCGCCCTGATGCCCTGGGAGTATGCCCGGGCGTATTACTTGCTGGCTTTCAGCCTGGGGGTTTCAATCCTGGTTGGGCTGATCGCCCCGTACATCCGCAACCTGACACAAAATCCCAAACCATGGATCCGCCGCGCATCCCTCGCGCTGACAGCCCTGTTTGCCCTGCTCTTCCTGGCCTCCCTGACCCATTACCGCACTCATGCACGGGCACAGTTGATCTTCGATCTCATGAACCACGAGATGCTCCAAATCGCCACACAGGTCACCCCGGAGGATGGACGTGTGTTCGTCAGCCTGGAGGAGAAAAAGGAATATGTCGAGGGGATTGAATACTTCCTGGTGGATTTTTACGGGCTGACGGAAATCGAATACACTCACATCGATGTGGAGGCCCTGGAACGCCTGCACTGGTACCCAGGCGGGGTCGTCCTGATGCCCACTATCGAAAATATGCCCAGGTTGTTGGTCAGGGCAGGCGTGGATGAAAAGTTCACCATGCTGTGGAATGAGATCGTACTCCGCAATCAGGGGGACCGGTTCGTCCCCGTTGCCCAGGTGCATGACCGGTTCCGGGTCATCAACCTGAACCTGCCTGTGATGGCCTGTCCGCTTATTGGGCCAACGGGCTATTGCGAGGACCCTGACCCCTTCTTCGACACCCGGGTATTCAGCTATGGCTGGAATATCTTCACCATCCGGTAGGTTTGCCCCGCTTTGATCAGCCTTTGGCCCTCTGGTCGCAGCCGTCGCCTGGGCTGCACATCACCAAACCAAATAATACGCCGGATTTGTTCCAGGATATAATCAACACCTGTGGAGGTAATCATGGGTTCAAACAAGACGAAAGCGCTTTTCTTTACCACACTGCCCCTCATCCTTGCCGTATTGATCATGGCTCCAAGGCTGACCTCGGCCCAATTTGGCTTTTTAGATGACGGGTACATCCTACATGAAGTTCAATCCATTCTGGACGGTGATCTCAGCCTGCAGTCGGACATCGCTTCCGGCCGATTCCGCCCGTTGTACTGGCTTTACTTCACCTTGATCTATGCCTTAGCCGGGCCAAACCCTGTGTGGTTCTTTATGGGGCACCTGGTCATCCTGCTGATCACACTGCTGGAAATCCGCCTTTTGATGAAGTCTTTAGGCGCGCGCGAAGGTCAAATCTTGCTGACCAGCCTGGCCTTCCTGTTCTCTATCCCAATCATTGAGAATTTTTACACCCTTTCAAAAGGCGAGACCTTGCAGCTTGTTTTTCTTCTCGGCGCGCTGTTAGGGCTTGAAAAATTAAAACAAGCCACACAGCCCCGCACAACCTGGTTTGCCGCCATTTTCACCTGCCTCAGTCTTCTAGCGGCGATTTGGGCGAAAGAAACCGCATACATCATGGCACCCCTGGCAGCCCTCTGGGCAGGGTACGCCCACCTGCAGCGCAAGCACAACCCACAAGCTGAACAGCGGGCATACCGCATCTTCCTGGTGGCTACGCTGGCGGTGATCATGCTCAACTTCCTCATGCTCAGCCTCTGGGGAAACCTTCCCACGCGCAGCGAAGTTTACACCGGCAATTATGACCTCAATTTCACCGCGATTCTCACCCGGGCACCGCGCTGGTTGACCCTGTATGCCTTCTATTTCCCGCATCTCCTCCCCCTGGCCATCCTGGCCGTAGTGTGCTTGTTGAAAAAAGGAGAACCGGCTCACAGGTTTAAACATGACTTATTTTTCTGGGCTGGCTGGGTCTTAGCCTGGTCTGTCGGGCTGTTCCCGTGGGAATTTGCTGAGGTGTACTACCTGCTGCCATTCAGCGCGGGCCTCTCCATCCTGATTGGTCTGCTCGGCGGGCATATCTGGCAGACCAAAAAAACCCGCTCGAAACCCGTGCGCTGGGTCATCGCGGCTTTGGCCGGGTTATTTTCTGTGTTGGTCCTGGTTACTTTAACTCACTTTCGCACTCATGCCCTCGCCCAGCTGACCCTGGACCGGATGAATGACAGCATGCGCGCACAAGCCCGTGAGCTTCTCGATCATAATGGCGACCTGATCCTGGGGGTGAACGCCTACAATGACTATTATCGCAACCTGGGACATCTTATAATCGACCAGGACGGCTTAACAGGGATCACTTACGATTTTATCAGCCTGGAAGTGTTATTGGAGATCAACTCGCGGTCAGGGGCTGTATTGCTGCTACCTTACATCGAAAATCAACCCCAATTGCTCCTCAGGGTTGGTGTTCAGGAAGAATTCACCATGGCGTGGGTGGAAGAAATCGAACAGGCACTGGACGGGCAGTTGAGCCCTGTAACCCAAATGCGCGACGGATTCCAGATCAACAAAATCAACTTGCCTGTGATCGTCTGCCCTATCCTGGGAAGCAGGGGGTTTTGTGCCCAGCCTGACCCCTTCTTCGACACCCGGGTATTCAGCTATGGCTGGGATATTTACACTATCCAATAAAGCGCTGACGGACAGGGGGCCGTTTACCTTACGACATAATGCTTTGCGCGTTGGCTAACCCCCTGCAATCCGATTATCTTATTCAACCTCGGGTAAAAGGAACGGTTCCCCCGACAACAAACCTTCTGAGATGACCTTCATAACCGGGGAACGCTCCGGCAAGAGATCTTCCGGCGCGAAATCCTTCAAGCGTACAAATCCGGGCCAAATACCATCCGGCTCGAGAAAGCGGTCGAAGGGCAGCGACGTGCGGAAGAGCTGATAGTAGAGGAACCGGCGGGCGTTCACCCGGTGCTGCTCCGGTGCGCTCACTTCGTCAGTGCTCAAAAACGCCTCCAGGGTGTCCAAATACTCGGATTGATCAGCGGGAAAGAAGACCGTCTCCAGTTGCGTGAAGCGTGCTTTGCCAGCAGACAGCACCGGCGCTCCCATGATGGCCGCTTCCATCCCGATGGTGGAGTTATAGATCATCACAAACTTGGCGCGCTGAATCATTTCGTACGAGCTGAAATAGTCGTCCGGCCCCACAAAAATGACATTTGGCAATGCTGCCACATCTTTTTCCTGCACCCAGGCCGCCACACTTTCCTGGCTGGCCTTACCCGGCCGTGATTCGTCCGGGTGGGCCCGGATCACAAACAGCGTCTCCGGGTGGCTTTTGATTACCTTCAGTACATGGTCGAGCCAGGAGAACATGTGCTTGAAGATCACGTTAGCGTGCGGCTGGCTGGTATCGAAGATCACATTGGTGAAGATCGTCACAACTTGTTTGAATGCCGCCATTTTCTCAATCAGCCCTTCATCCAAACCCGACATCTCCGGCCAGAATTGAATGCCCGCCATGCTAAAGTCACCCTTGAAGCGTTTTGAGAGGTATTCGTCAAGCTGCTGGTCCTGCGCTGGCGAAAGCCGGAAGTTATCCGGGATCTCGACATCATAGGCTGTTGCCTCCCCCTCGGTGAAGAAGGCTGAAAATGGGCGCATCCCGACCTCGTGGGAGTAGACCGGCACCTCGCGCAGACGGGCCACCCAACGGGCAGTCGCCTCAGGAAAGAACATGCCGTTGAACACCATCACGGCGATGGGGGATTGTGTGATCACCTGCCAATCAAATTGCATGGCCACTTTATATGCCGAAAGGATGTAATGCCGGTAAAGCACCCGGGTGGGCTCATCGTCTTCGAGATGGTGCCGCCGCAAAACCCAGCGCATGGAGGGCAGGCACAGGTCTCCCAATGGGATGTCCTCATAGCACAGGTGGCGCAACCTCGCCAGGCTGGTATCCTGCAGCAGGAGAGCCAACTCTTCGTTGGGTGCATAGATCAGTTTTTTAACGTTCGAGCGGTGATATATCGCTGTAGATTGGGCCAAGCATTGCTGGCAGGGCATCACCTGGTAAACATCCGTCCGGTCTGTGCCCGTCACACAGCGCGACATCCCGTAATGGCAGACGAAATTGATCACCTTTGCGCCTTGCAGCCGTAATGACCAGCCCGCCAGCATGGCAAAGGCAGCATTCAGGCTCAGCCCGGTGATGCGGGTGGAGGCATTGAAGGCAAGTATGGTCTGTTTATCATCCGCGTCGGGTGCTTTTCTGGCGACCGCCTTGCCCATCTGGTGGATATCGCGGTTAATCTGGCGCCGGGTTGCGCGGGTTGAAAAGTATGCTTTGGAGTGCGTTAGCAGGCTCATCTACATTTCCGTTGGTTATGTGCTGTATTTTCGAAGCTTTCTGAGGATCGATTGTTCGCTGTCATAGACTTTCTTCTCCCCGTCACCCAGGGCCTTTTCCGTCACCCGGATATACTTCACCAGGGTCCGCACCCCTTGCGGCTCAACCGATGCCGCCTGGTCTGAGCCCCACATCGCCCGGTCGAGGGTCACGTGCCTTTCCACCAGGTTGGCGCCTAAACCCACCGCAATCACCGAGGTCACCAGGCCCACCTCGTGGCCTGAGTACCCAATCGGGCTATTGAAGTTCTCTTTGAGGGTCTGGATCATCTTCAGGTTCAATTCTTCCGGGGGGCAGGGATAGCTGCTGGTCGTGTGGCAGATGATCAGGTTATCCTCACCCAGAATGTCAACCCCTGAGCGAATCTCCGCCATGGTGGACATGCCCGTTGAAAGGATGACCGGCTTACCGGTTGCCTTGGCTGCCCGCAGAAGTTCATGATCCGTCAGCAGTGCTGAGGCGATTTTGTGCGCCGGCGGGTTGAATGCGTCAATGAACGCCAGCGATTCCAGATCCCACGAGCTGGCAAACCAGTCGATTCCCAGGGCTTTGCAGTAGGCATCAATTTGCTCGAATTCTTCCTGCCCAAATTCCACTTTGTAGCGGTAATCCAGGTACGTGATGTAACCCCAGGGGGTGTCGCGCATCTGGTCCTTCTGGTGGTCCGGGACGCACAATTCGGGCGTGCGCTTTTGAAATTTGACAGCATCAACACCGGCATCTGCCGCCGTTTTGATCAGCTCCTTGGCGATTTCCACCCTGCCGTTGTGATTAATGCCAATTTCGGCAATAACGTAGGTTGGGTGCCCATCACCCACCAGCTTGTTACCAATTTGGATTTCTCTTTTCATTCAATAGCTCCTCAGGCACAGGATTTGTCCTCAGGTGACAAATCAAGGCTTATTTAATCACCCTGTGATTCCAGGCTTCGGTCTCAGTTAATCGCTGAGCGCATCAGCCAGAAAACTGCCGACCAGCTGCATATCACATTGCTCTGTGCATTTGATGCCCGGCCGCAGATCAAAGTGGTCTTCACGGAATTGCTGGTACTTTTCACCGTTCCAGATCGCATTTAGCGATTCAACCCGTGCGTCTCCCAGGATGATCTCATTGTTAAAATCTTCTACGCACTCTGCACATTCCCCGTTCGATTTCACCGTCATCGATGACCAGGGGAACTGGCAAAACTCAATCCAATGGATTGATTCAGTTTGCTGCCGATTATCCTCATACCATTGCTGATCCTGGCTTTTCAGGTACACATACACATCGCAGCCCTCAAAAGCCTCCTTTAGGCGTTCAAATTCATCCCGCTGCCAGGGCTTATTCAGGTTGATCATCGTGATGACGATCTCAGTGTGGTAATTCCGCTGGGCTTTGTAATCGAGTAGTTTCAAGATATTCTTGTAGGATTCGGTAAAATTCGATGCCTGGCCCCGCACCTCCTTATGGCGCAGGTCATCCACGCTTTCAATGGAATATTTAATGTAATCCAGCCCGTTTTCAAAGGTCTCCAGGGTGCGCTCCATGTTGATATTGGCCGGGTTGCACGAGAAATACGATTCCAGACCTTTTTCCGTCATCCACTGCACATACTGGGGCATATGCTTGTCGAGCAGCGGGTCGCCATAACCATGCAGAACGATGACCCTGGGAATCACATATAAAAAGTAGTGATTCTCGCTCATATCGTCCTTGTGGACGCCATAATTTTGGGCGACAAACGCTTCCCACCGAGCCAATTGCTCTGTTGAAAAGGGTTTGAGCTGATCAATGACCGATTTGAACAGCTCGGGGGGCATGGTCTCGATCGGGCGGGTCATCATGGTCGTGCGCGGACACATCTCGCAGCGCATATTGCAGGCATTGGTCGTTTCGATATTGTAAACCACAGGCTCCGGGCTGCGGTAGGATTCCAGGGTACGCAGCAATTCTGCACGCGGCATCCGTTCGCCGCCCATCAGGCGGTACTTGAGGTCGTACACTTTCATATAAAATTCGATATCGATCATTATTGCTCCAGTTATTTACCCATATCTACAGACATCGGCTTAATAAGGCTCAATATCCAAATGAGACAGGATATAGTCGCACAGTTCACGCACTGCTCCTTTGCCGCCGGGCTTTGAAAGCACCCTGTCTGCCCGCCGCAGCACCGAATGATGCGCATCGGCCGGCGCGGCAGTGAACCCGACCTCAGGGAAAACAGGCAGATCGTTGATGTCATTGCCCACAAAGATCACCTGATCAGGTTCCAGTGATTTCCTCTCGATCAGATTGCGGATGGCGTTGGCTTTATTCTGCACAGATTGCAGCACGGGCAAATTCATCTTTTTGCAGCGCGCAGCAACCACCGGGTTGGTCTCACGGGAGAGCACCATCACTTCAATCCCGGTCAGCTTTTTCAACGTTTCAAGACCCAAACTATCAGACCGATTGGCGGCCACCGATTCCTGGCCCAATTCATTGACCCAGACACGGTTATCGGTGATCACCCCGTCAAAATCAAGCACGAGCAGTTGAATATCATCGGGCAGGCCCCGGCGTTGGTTGGCGGGATCGACCATGTTCAAAGTTTTCACGTCGTCCTGAACAGCCCGCTCCGCTTTTTTCCAGTCCGAGGGTAAGTCGAGGTCCACGGTGTAACGGGGATCGATCATCAGGGGCAAAATCACCTCGCCCGTCATGGAGTGCTTTTCCAGCACGGTTTTCGCCCACAGGGCATCAATATGCCCCGTCTGCCAGTAAACATCCGGCAGGTTTTGGCGAGGGGCATTATAGGGTTCAGCAATGCCCTCAACGCCCAGCAGCGGGACCATTTTTTTCGTCTGCTCGTCGATCGTCCACATCTTAAAGGGGTTCTGCCCGGCAGGGACAACACCACGCACGCTATCCGCCTCGGGATGATCCAGTAAGGTCTGGATGGCAGCGTCCACACAGTTCAGGGGGCGGATCGGCGAGGTCGGCCGCAGCCACACCACGATATCCGGGTGATAGCCTTCGTGTTCGGCCAGCCAATCCAGGCAGTGCTTTGCCACAGGTAGATCAAGCGTGTCATCCTGGGCAAGGGCATCAGGCCGCATGAAGGGCATCTCAGCGCCCCACTGGCGGGCAATTTCGGCAATGGTCTCATCATCCGTCGAGACGATCACCCGGGTCACCCATTCAGATTGGCGTCCGGCTATGATACTGTAGGTTATCAGCGGAAAGCCCGCAAAAAGTTTGATATTCTTGCCCGGTATACCCTTAGACCCCCCGCGTGCCGGGATGAGCGCCAGGATTTCTCGATCCATTACCATGCCGTGTACCCTCCATCAACGACCAAATTGGCGCCTGTCATATAGCTTGACGCATCAGAGGCCAGGAAGAGCAAGGCACCATTCATTTCATCAAGCTGCGCCATGCGGCCTAAGATCGCCTTTGCCGAATACTTGGTGACAAATTCATCATCGTGCTCGTTGTAGATGCCGCCCGGTGTGAGGGCGTTGACCCTAATCTGCGTGCCGGCATAATAAGCCGCGAGGTAGCGCGTCAACCCCAAAATCCCGGCCTTGGTAACCGGGTAATCCACGGGCTTGTACTGCTGGATGCCGTCTACCCGAGGGTAGATCCGCTGGTCTGGCCCTGCCAAACCGTATACTGAGGAAATATTGATCATCACACCCCAGCCCTGCTCCGCCATTGCCCTGGCAGCAGCCTGGCACGCCAAAAAGACACCGGTCAGGTTGATATCCAATGACTTTTTCCACGATTCCAAGGCGTAATTTTCAAAATCATTCGCCGATTGTTCATCCAGGTGCTGGGGGTCAAATTTCGGATCAAGCGCGGCACTGTTGACAAGCACATCCAAACGGCCATATTCAGATAAAGCGTGCGCGACCATTGCCGAAACGGATTCCGGGTCGGTGACATCGACCCTGACGGCAACCGCTCGAATTTGCTCTGCCCTTAACTGGTGCGCCTGTTCAAGGGCGGCAGCAAAATCAACATCAGCGACCACAACATTAGCCCCCGCCTCGCCCAAAGCGCGCGTAAATTGTCGGCCCAGCAGGCCAGCGCCCCCGGCCACCAGCGCGGTGCGGCCCTCAAGTGAGAACTTATCGATTAAATTCAAAAGACTTCCCTTGGTATGACGAATTAATCATAGATGGATATTATACCCTCGGGTTTGTAAATCCGTGACCGGACGCCAAGATAGGGGTGATCTCCCGGCTCGTTGATGGTCAGCCCGGGTGCGGGCCAGCCCGCTGCGGGATATCCACCGTTACACCCAGCATGGCCGCTTCGTGGACAGCCGTGGTGAGGATCAGCGATCGAATCCCATCATCCAGCGTGCAGCGCGACACCTCCTGCCCGCGGATGACGTTCAGAAAATGCTGCATCTCACTAAGGAACAAGTCATTGCGCTCAAAACCTGGCGGGGGGTCGCTGACCTCCCAGCAGTCTGCCTGGGCATCATACAGCCAGGATTGTGCGGTTTCGTTCTCCCAGCGGATCAATCCGTGGGTGCCGGCAATTTCCAGCCAGTGGGCTGGCGGCCGCTGGAAGTAGTCCAAATGCACCGACCCGACCACACCGCTCTGAAACCGGAGTGAGATCTCCGCCAGGTCTTCAACATCTGCCAATTCCAGATCGGATACCTGCCCGGTGAACGCGCTCAGCGAGCCCACCTCGCCGAACAGCCAGCGCACATAGTCCAGGGGATGGCTGAGGGTGTTCACCACACCGCCCCCCAGGTCTTTACGGGCGGCATAACCCTGGCGGTAATCCTCCCAGGGGTGCCAGTCTGGCAGGTACTCGCCCCAGTGCGAGCGAAAGCTGAGGGGACGACCGATCCGCCCGGCATACAGCAATGCCCTGACCCGTTCTAAAACCGGGTGAAAACGAAACTGGAAACCTACCAGGGTCTTTACCCCGGCCTTGTCGACAGCGGCTTGCAGGGCGTTGACCCGGTCATCCAGCTTATCGGCCACCGGCTTCTCTATTAGCAGGTGACAGCCTGCCTCAGCCGCAGGGATGGCCACTTCCAAATGCAGGGCGGTCGGGTTGGCGATGATGACCGCATCAGGGTGGTGCGCCAGCGCGGCATGTAAATCCGTCTCCGCGGGAAATTCCGCCAGCTCATCATCCGGCAGGGTGCTGAGGTGCGTGCGGTAGAGCACGATATCCCGCTCGCCCAGCGCGACCAGGTTGCGCAGATGCCGCCTGCCGATTGAACCCAAACCTACAATTAGAAATTTCACATTCACATCCCTATCTGACTATGCATAACACGGCGATTCGCCGAATGCCTTCCGGCTAATTCAACCAGCGGTAAATGCGGTTGACGATCCCCTGCAGCAAGTATCGGATCCAGCCCACATCAGCCAGGCGGCGCATCACGCCGTGCCGGCCTTGCCCCAAGTCCGCAGCCCTCACCGAGAGTCCTGATTCAGCAGCCAGGGCTGTCACTTCCTCGGAGATGGCGTTGCCCATTAACCGGACGGTTTGCTGGCGGGTGCACAGGCGCAGGAAGCCTTTGGCATCCATGCGGTCATCCATTTCCACCATACGCCCCATCATGCGGTCACTCCACCCACCGGGCAGCATCTCATCCAGGATCTCCCGGATAACCGCCTTAGGGCACACCATCTGGAAATGATGGGCCGAAACCCAGGCTTCGACCCCGCCATAAGCCACGATGATGTCCTCAATCCCGGCGACTTCCGATGCGTACGTCTCCCAGGTGCGTCCGCTGTTGTCGATATACTCTTCTTCCCATGTGCGCGGCATCAGCAGGCCGCGCTGGACGGTGCGGCCGTCCTCCTGCGCAAAGGCAATGGTGCTCTCGGAGCTCATCGCCACCCGCTGGCGGATATAGAAACCGGTCACCGCGCCGACATTGGGGTATGCGTCGATGATCTTAAGATGTTCCCCCAGCCAGCCCGGCAGGTGAAAGACATCATCGTCGGTGTAGGCCACGATCTCACCCGGGGCAGTCTCGAAAATCACCCTGAGCGCATTCAGCTTGCCGATGTTGTGCTGCGAGAGGATCAGGTAATCGATAGCGCCCCGCTCGTTCAGCGATTGCAGATACGCCACCATTTCGGGGCAGCTGCCGTTGTCGAATACCAGCAGGTCAAATGGCTGTCGGGTGTTGGCCAGAATGCTCTCGATGCTCATGCGGGTCACATCCAGACGGTTCTGAAAATAACCTGCCTGGTGGGGCGCGTAGACCAGCACCGCCACGGTGGTGCGGGCGGGTGAATAGTCCAGGGTTTTCCCTCGAGCGGGGTTAATGCCAATCCGTGGCATGCGACACATCCTTTTCTGTCATGATTAGCTTGCCGCTTACTTACGCTTGAGCTTGTAAGCCAGCCACCCGCGCACCTCATTGAAGGCCTTGACGGGATGAAAAACCGCAAAACCTAACCAGCCCAGCGCCCGTGAATGCAGCCGGATGAGGGGAAAGATTTCCACTTCACGCCAAAACCCGCGCCAGCTCAGTCGTTTGCGCTGCAGTTCACCGCCTTCGACACAATGGGTGGCATCCTGCAGGGTAAAGATCGTCCGGCGCCCCCCGCCGATGCGAACGTTGACATCCGTCTCTGGCTGGCGGTAATGCGCAACCCCGCCCGGCAGGTGGCCATAATCGTGATTCTGATGCACGATTGTGACAGCCCCGGTGAGGTCGATCACCGGCCAGCCCGCCCAGCGCGCCCGGTAGATCATCCAGTTATCCCAGCCCGCTCGGCCGACGGCAAAGTCTGGCAGGGACTCAAAACACGACCGGGGGTAAATGAAATAGTCACTGCCGGTTTGCCCATGCAATTTACCCTTATCCTGGATCAGGTCATGCAAGGCATGCGCCCACCCGGCAGAGAAATCCATGGGCGTCTTGATATCCAGGTCCCAGCGCTGACCGACGCCAAGGAAGCCATTTTTTATGTTCTCCAGCAGGCGCAGGGCATCCAGCAAGTCGGGCATAAAGAGGATATCCGCGTTGGCGTAAGCCAAAATCGGGGAATTGTTAACCTCACGCGCCAGCGCAAAGATCGAGCTGATCAGCGGGGTGCCACGCGCGTTGCAGCGCACATCCGGGAGGTGCCGGATGCCCAGTTCCCGGCACTGCGCCGCGATCCCGGGCTCATCACCGATCACCACCACCTCAACCTGGCTGCCAAGCGCCTTCCAGTTGAGGAGCATGTTGCGCTGAATGACGCTGATATGCGGGTCGGTGAAAGGTTTGGGGGCGGTGAATAACGTCAACTCGGGCATGGCATCAGTCTTTCTGACCTTCCGGCAGGGGCAGCCAGGCCTTGTGGGGGGACAGTTTCTGAACCGCACGGCGGTATAACAAGCCTGCTCCCCGTTTGATGCCCACCAACCGGTCGCGTTTGACTGTCCAGTTGGGCGCATCCTCAGGCAGAGGCTGCGCCAGGGCTGTCAGGTAAAGGTTCAATAGTGCGGAGCGCGGGAAGCCGTGCCGTTGAAAGAAAAACACATGAAAGCCGGCCTTTCGCAACACCTGCTGCAATGTATGTGGGGTATAGCAGGCTAAATGCGCCAATTCGTAGCTCTCGTGGGCGTAAAAATTCGGCACTTCCAGCAGGAGAACGCCGCTTTCCTTCAGCAGGTCCGTGCGGAGCATCGCCAGGAAACCCACGGGGTCGGGCAGGTGCTCCAGGACGTGAATCATGCTGATTAGATCAAACCTCGACGGGCCAGCAGCGGCCAAATCCTCAACCGAGGCGAACATGGGGATGCCGCGCCGCGCCGCATGGGCGCGATAGGCATCACCGGGCTCAACACCGACCACTTCCCCTCCAAAAGCGCGCTGAAAGGCCTCCAGCAGGATGCCGGTAGACGCGCCGATATCAAGGGCGCGCTGCGGAGGGTCGATTTTCACCGTTTGCAGTACCTGCACCAGTGCAAGCGCCCGGTGCTCCTGGACCCACAGGTCTTTTGGCGTCGGTTCCGGGCTGGATTGGTAGATTTGACGGTAAGTTTCAGCATAAAACTGCGGGTCGGAAGCCTGGGCCGCTTCGGGCGATTGAAAGATCAGCCCGCAATTTGCGCATTGGTAATAGGCCAGGGGAAAACCAAAGGACTCCACCCTGGAAAACACCTCATGCTGTTCTGATCCGCACAATAAACACTTCATTCGGAGCGCATCCATCCTCATTTGAGAGAATTATATCACCCGGGAGGGCTGTTCAATCCCGCCCGACCATTAAATCAAACAGGGTTGTGGTCTCAAAGGTTGAAAAGAGGTCCGGCCCAACGGGTTTAAGGGAAATGACTTCGCCTGGGAGCACCATGCTGGGCTGGCGCGTCAGCGTGCCGCCGTCGGTGGTGATGTAGATCGAAACATCCTGCCGATAATCGCCGAAGGCCACCATGTGACCCACGCTGTTGGTCCCGTCAAAAGTGAAATATCCCGGGAGCCTGACGATGCTCTCCTCCCAATGCGTGACCAGCCTGTAGACAGATGGAACGCGGTCCCAATCCTCCGGGAAAACATAGAAGCGGTCCAGCATGCGCGGCAGCACCCAGGTATTGGCGTCAATGTAGAGCACATCTTCCATGCCGGAGGGCTCCAGTAGAATCGCCGTGCCGTTCACAGAATCGGAGACCAGGGGGATTAACGTCCGCCAGAATGTCTTCTGCAGGTCCCAGGCCCGCACATAGGCTTTTTGGATCACAAACCCAAAGGCAAAATTCATCCCCAAAACCAGGCTGACCAGGCCCAGCAGCGCCCATGTGATCCCCCGGCGTTTGAATGCTGTGAATAACAGGGTCACCATGCTGGCCGCGATCAGCGCGGTGCCGACTACGCCCGCAAAATGAACCCGGGTCTCACGGCCGCTGATGGCATACGGGCGCAGGATGATCGTTAGGGGGTAAGCGAATACCAACATGATCACGCCAGCCAGAAGTAACCGCAGGATGCGTTGGATAAAGGGGTCAAGCCCTTGCCACCAGCCTTTCCTGAGGGGGAACACAGCCCAGCGGGGCAGCCTTTCCTGCTGAAAAGCCCACCACAGCACCACAAACACCGCCCCGGCTGAAAGCGCCGCAGCGAGAGCCAGATCCGCCGAGATTGCCCGCAAAACGAGCCAGGGCCTGAGGAAATAAATCCCCAAGCTGACAGCCGGGCCGATCACCATATGTTTGGCTGGCGTGAGGATTAAGTCCTGCAAGCCTAAGGCCGCCACACGCGTATCCCCCGCAAGCTGGCGGATAAAATAGATCGCCAGGAAGATCACAGCCATCGCAAGGGCGTTGAGCCCCAGTTTCTTAAGCAGGGGCTTACCGGCATCGTGTGCCAGCAGCGGGGCAGCCAGGAACAGCCAGTAAGGCGTCTCGTAGTTCACCAGCACCAAAACCAAGAACAGGTAAGCGAACCAGCGCGCTTTGCGGCCGCTGAGGTAAAGGTGCAGTGCAATCAGCAAGAATGTGATCGCAGGCTGCAGCCCCAACGCGTTGAAGAGAAAGGCCTGGTTGGTATCAGCCGAGAAGAGCACATAAACAAGCCCGCCAACCACGCTGAACAAGAAGGACGGGGTCAGCCTGCGCAGCAACAACACAAACAAGACGATATTGGTCAGCCAGACCAGGTAGGCGAGGATGTAGATGCCTTGCAACCCGGCGAATTGCCACCCCAGGTAGCTCAACAGGAGCACCCACGACCACATCAGAGGCCGGCCCTGGTGTTCCATGGTAGAAAGCTGTGCCAGGACCTCACGGGTGATGCCGCCGAAATCCGATTCGATCGCGTCTGGGATGTAAGTCAGGTCATCTTCGTACAGGCCAAATCCGCCGCTCAGCCAGTAGCGCCCCGACCAGGCCAAAACAGCCAGAAAGGCCAGCAAAAGGACCCATTTCACCCAGGTCCGTTGTCGATCGATCGAAGAGGTGCGTTCAGTCATCATTCCTCCACCACGGGTGCGTTAGAAGCGTGAGTCTGTCTCCCGGTAAGTCTTGTGCGCCACCCGTGCGTTAAGCGCCACCCAATCGGGGCGTTGCTCCAATACGGCAATGATATCATGCAAAGAAAATGAATCCCCCCCATCAAAATGAGCATAGATCTTGCGGATCAGGGCCAAATCCTCGGGGGTATCGAGGGTCAGCCGATAAGCGCCCAGGTCGGGGTCGTGATCGGCCAGCGCCACGGTAAACCGACCTTCCTGCTCATAAAAATAGGGCATGACGTGTTCACGGGCGTGTTTGCTCTCAGCCTCATGCCAGGCCCGCACAAGGCTGTCAAAGCTCGCCACCTCGGTATCCATGCCAATGGGGGTGGTACGCTTCCAGGGGGGCGGAAGGCGGTTGGCGGCAAAATCTGCGCCAGATTCAAAGAAGGCCCACACGGTACGGTCGATCTCCTGGGGATCGATCACAGGGCAGTCGCCAGTCAGGCGCACGATGGTTTCAGCCTTGAAGTGCCGGGCAGCCCGGTAATAGCGGTCGAGCACATCATAGACGTCCCCGCGGAAACAGGGGATGCCGCGTGAACGGCACACAGCCAGGATCGGGTCATCCCCCGGGTCGGTGGTCGTGGCTACAACCACCTGCCCGATGGTTTGTGCCCTTCTGACGCGCACGACCTCACGGATGATAGCTGGCTCGCCGCAGATGTCTTTCAACACCTTGCCCGGCAGGCGGCTGGAACCCATTCTGGCCTGGATGATGGCCACAACCGAAGGATGGCGCGGTTTTACATTCATGTGTGATTCATTCCAATGCTTCAATGGTGAGCGAGGCGACAATGGCATCGAAGATGCCCACCTGGTGATCTACACTCTGCCCCTCAACGTTGAACCCCACCAGGTAAAGGGTGCCCGAGTCTTTGAACACATATACCACCTGGGTAAATGCAAAGCCGGCTTCCTGGGTGAGGGTGACCCATCGCAGGGTATCGCGCCCGGAAATGTTCAGCCGGTGCTCTGCAAGGATCTCAACCCGGTTGCCCAAGAGCGGCCCTGAAAAAGTCGAAAGCAGGCCCAGGGGTACAGCGGCGTAGTCGTCATTTTTGATGACCACAAAGCTGACGGGGATGTTGGCGCTGCCCCCAGTATCGTAACCCCAGATGAGGATATCCTCCTGGGCACTGCCCAGCAAGTTTTCCAAGTCGGTGCCGACGGCCACTCCGGACTCGTCCAGGCCGCCGAGCAGGGCGGATAAATCAGGATCGACGTCGCTCACAAAGTATGATCCGGGCAGCGAGAGGCTAATGCGCCTATCAGCGACGACGCGATCCTCAACTTTAAACCCATCCCTAAAGGCGGTCTCGCCCTCCACATTGACTGGTGTTGCCCGGTAAGGGAGGTTGCATGCCAGCCCGGCTAACACAAGGGTGAGAATCACGATGAAAAACCTATTTTTCTTCATGTTTTGATTTACCATTAAAAATCTTTCTCTATTCATCAAGGCAAAGAACGACATAGCATTCTAACCCATTTACGCCTGTTCGGCATCCCAGCAGTGTGAGGCCAAAGTACTATAGTCAGCCTGTTGCCATGCGGTAGGCAGTCTCCAATTTTCGAAAGTTCCGATGCCAATCGGCGCGCATCTCGGCCAGAAGGCGTGCTCGGCGGCCGTAAGCGGATAAGTGCGGGTCGGCGGCCATGGTCAGCAACTGGCTTTCGAGGGATGAAACCTCGCCATCGGCAAACAGCGCACCCACGTCCCCAGGTTTGACCCATTCCTGGTTGCTGGGAATATCCGAAACCAGCACCGGGCGCCCGCAGGCCAGGGCTTCCATCAGCGACACCGAAGAGCCGTCGCAGTGGGAAGGGCTCACAAATATATCGGCCGCACCATAATACCCGGGCAGGTCCTCACGGGTAACCCACCCAGCGTAGTGGACGGCATCACCCACTGGCGCCAGGATGTGATGGATCAGCTCAGATTGTGGGCCGCCGCCCGCCAGCAGCAGACGCAAACCGGGGTGTTTCTCCCAGGCCGATCTGAATGCCCGGGCCAGCAAATCAACACCATAGGGCGGTGACCAGGTCCGGTTGCACAGGATAACGAAGTGCGGATCCCAGCCCAGGGCGCTCCTGAGTGCCTGGCCGGATGGGTCCGCCTGCAGGGGTGAAAAGTGGGCCAGATCAACCCCCCAAGGGAAGATGACCACTCGTTCTCGTGGGAAGCCAAAACGGGCCGCCTCATCGGCCACCGTCTGGCAGTCTGCAACCAGCACGTCGCTGCGCTCCAGCGAACAGGAGGTGGCCTTGCGCATCCAGGGGCTGCGCTTGGCAAGACGCAGCAGGTCAAATCCCCACGACATGCTCACCAGGGGCTGAAATTCAGCCAGTGCCGCTGCCAGGGCCGGCCCCTGCACGGGGCCTGCATGGACCAGGTCCGGTTTCAGATCGGCTAACAGCCTGCCGAGCTGCGCAATGCCGCCCTGCCACCCCGCCCAGTTCGCCCAATCCGGCTGGCGGTCTGGCCAGGCCAGCTCTGTGATCCCGTTGGGAACCGCGGGTTCACAGGCCTGCATGCGCAGGCTGTAGACCTGGTGAGGAGTCCCCGCCAGGGCGTTCAGGAAGCGCTGGTCGTGGGGGCCGTCTCCCGCTGTGAAGTAAAGGACTCGCATCACATCTGACTTCTGATTGGGTGGTTCATCGCCAGGATCAACTTCAGGAATTGCCGAATTGCGTCCAGTGCAGGGCCTGGCCGCCGGGAATACGCACCAGGGCGGTTAACCCGATCACCTCGTTGACCTCGAAGGGCAAAATGGCGCCCGGCGTGGCCGGCCGGAGCACATCGATCATCTCCCGGGTGATCACCTCGCCCGGCTCAATCTCACGCGCAGCCCGCAGGCAGCGCCGCTGGATGATCACAGTCTCCTGTTCGTTGGCAGCCACGAATTTATCCCCGGAACCCAGCGCCCGTTCAAGCTGCCGGGTGGCCTTCACCATGGCAGCCCAGGTCTCCGGGTTCATCGCAAAGGGATGGTCGGGGCCGGCCCGGTCATTATCATCAGTGAAGTGCTTCTCAATCACGCGTGCCCCCAGCGTGACCGCGCCCAAAACCGTGGCGTGCCCGTGGGTGTGATCCGAAAGCCCTAGAACCACGTCCGGGAACATACTTGCGTAGGTTTTGAGGACATTCAAATGGATATTGTCAAAGTTTCCATCCTCAGCAGTGTAATTGGTGTTGCATTGCATCAAAACCAGCTGGGAATTGATGGGCAAGATGGCGTGCACCGCCCGTTGAACATCACCGATATCCGATGCCCCGGTTGCCAGAAGCACGGGTCTACCTTTGCCGGCAATCCGCTCAACCGCTTCAATCCAATTGATATCGCCCGAACCGATCTTGTAAGCAGGCACATACCCGTCCAGCATGTCGATGGCTTCGAAATCATAGGGCGATGAGAAATAATCAATGCCTGCCTTATCACAGGCCGCTTTGAGCACCGGCGTCCATTCAAAGGGGATCGATGCCTCGGCATACACCTCCGAGACAGATTTCTCCCATTTTGCCTGGTGCGACACCTGGGCATCCATATGCGAGAAGCCGTAATCCGAGACGATCATCGGCGCCTGGAAGTTCTGGAATTTGGCAGCGTCTGCGCCTGCCTCCTTCGCCAAACGGATCAGCATCTGCGCGCGTTCCAGGCTGCCGTCATGATTGGCAGCAATATCAGCAATGAAATATGTGGGGTGATCGCCGCCGATTAGCCGGTTTCCAATTTTCAGTTCCATCATTCCTCCTTGCGTCATTGATTGCACGCTGATCCAAACTCAAACGGCATAACTGTGCAGTTGCTGGGGATAACCGCCCTGCCAGCGGCGGTAAAAATGGGCGATGCCCTCGTCCACCGTCGGCAAGGAATGTCCGAGCGCCGCTTGCACCTTTTCCGGGCTGAGCACCAGGCTCAAGGAGCGGGGTGCCCCGCGTTTGACCTCATGCATATGGACAGGTTCAACCAGCCCGGGGTCGAACCCAAAACGCTGCGCAATGCGCACGCCAAATTCATATTTGCTCAGGCTTTCAGGGCTGACCACATGGTACAGCCCGTGCAGGCCGGCATCCAGCATTTCGAGCAGTGCCTCGGCCAAATCTTCCGTGTACAGCGGGCTGAAGCGCGTGTCCGTGAAGCCCTTTACTCGCTGCCCATCCCGCAGGTTGTTGAAAAAGAACTCCGACAGGCTTCGGGTGCCTGAAAGGCTCCAGCCAAAGAAAACCACCCGGGCGATGATCGCATCTGGGTGCATCACCATTACGGCCGCTTCGCCCTCCAGTTTGGTTTTTGCGTAAACGCTCAACGGGTTGGCCGGGTCCTGCTCAGTGTAGCCTCCTGCGTCCCCGTCAAAGACCGCATCGGTGGAGATATGAACAAACGGGATGCCCCACCCTGCAGCAGCCTGCGCCAGCCGTCCGGCCGCATCGCAGTTCAACTGCCGAGCCATGTCGGGCTGCTGTTCGGCCAGGTTCAGGTCGGCCACCGCTGCGCAGTGAATGATGGCTTGCGGCCTGGCTGTTTCAATCACGCCCAGGGCGGCTTCAATATCCAGAAAATTGACCTGGTGGAGATCGTAAGGCACTCCCTGCAGGCTGCGCGTATGCGACAGACCCGTTACCTGATGACCCTGGGCCGCTGCCACCAAGCTCAGGTTCAAGCCCAGCAGTCCGCTGGCCCCTGTCACCAGTATCCGCATATTAACGCTCTCCTTTGGCTAACCCCTCTTCCAAGGAATCGATCATCTGCTGAATTTCACCCACGCTGAGCCATTCGGTGTTGTTGTCACTGGCGTAATGATAACCTTCCGGTAAGGGGGTACCCTGTTCAGACCAGTGATACCCAAACCACAGCGCCGCCTGGGGCTGGACAACGTACATATCCGCCAGTTCGACGGTGCTGCGCGCCTCATCCTCAGAGATGAGCACTTCATGCAGTTTTTCGCCCGGCCGGATGCCGATATTGCGGATGTGCGCCTCAGGGGCAATCGCTTTTGCCAGGTCGGTCATTTTCATGCTGGGAATTTTCGGGACGAACACCTCGCCGCCCTGCATGTCCTCGATGCAGCGGATCACAAAGCGGACGCCCTGCTCCAAAGAAATCCAGAAGCGGGTCATACGGTCATCTGTGAGGGTGATTTCGCCTGTCTCGCGCTGCTGCAGAAACAACGGCACCACGCTGCCTCGCGAGCCGACCACGTTGCCATAACGCACGCAGCTGAAGCGGGTGGTCATCCCGCCGGCATAAGCGTTGCTCTGGATGAGCAACTTCTCAGCCGCCAGTTTGGTGGCGCCGTACAGGTTAACCGGGTTGACGGCCTTATCTGTGCTGAGCGCCAATACCTTTTTGACCCCTGCATCCAGCGCCGCATCGACCACGTTGCTGCTGCCGAGAATGTTGGTTTTGACCGCTTCCATCGGGTTGTATTCGCAGGCCGGCACCTGCTTGAGGGCAGCCGCGTGAACCACCAGGTCCACGCCATGTAAGGCACGGCGCAGCCTATCCAAATCACGTACATCTCCGATAAAATAGCGCAGGTTGGGGTGGTTAAATCCGGCCATACGCATCTCGTGCTGCTTGAGCTCGTCCCGGCTGTAGATGATCAGCCGCGCTGGGTGATACGACTTCATCATCACCTCAACAAATTTTTTTCCGAAAGACCCCGTCCCGCCGGTCACCAGCACATGTTGTTTTGTCCAATCCATTAAATTTCTCCTGGAAGTTTTGTAAAATTATACTTCAGATGGGGTCTCCGTCACCTCATCCGCCCTGGCGGGCTTGCTAATCACGATCAGCGGGTACTGCCCGATGCGCCCCAGCAGCCTGGGGAAGCGCTCTTCCAGCCAGAACAGGAGCTTAAGCCAGGTACGCCCGCCCCAATCCGGGTAGATCACCGACCGCAGGAACGGGACGCTCACACTGCGCCAGATCAGGATGTCAAAGTCCATCTCCCCCGATAAGCGCTCGATCAGCCCGTCGGCCGTGAACTTTTCCACAAAAGTACCCGGGGGTGTAGCGGCCTCAGCCTGTGCTGGGGGCGCAGGTTCAGCCTGCTCTGCGCTGACTTCCCCACCCTCAGAGCGGTTTTTGCCTTTCAGCCATGCCCGCAGACGGCGCATGAAGTCCATTATTCCCGACAGCCGGGACATCAGGGGCGAATGGGTCCAGCCGTCCACGACTACCATCTGCCGCCCGGGTTTGAGGGTGCGGTGGAGTTCAGCGTATGCCTGCTTTTTTTCATTCATCGGCACATGATGAATGGTATGCAGCGCCGATGCCCCATCAAACAGGTCGCTTTTGAAGGGCAAGCGGGTGATATCCGCCACCACATATAACCCATGCTCGCCCACGCGTATGCGCGCCTCTTTAAGCGCAACAATCGAGATATCCATGCAAACCCGCGCATGGTAGCCTTCGGAATAGGTTAGATATTCCGGGTATTGCACCGGCCCCGAGCCAGCATCCAGGTAATATCTCCCCTCATCCGCCAGGTGGCGTTTGACGCGCATGTGGCAGCGGTGGAGATACTCCTGCGATACAGGCCGCAGGTCTTCATACTGTGCGTTTTGGTACAGCAAGTCACCAATGGTTTGCCAGCCAACCTGGTTGTAAAACTCTCGAACCGACTTTTTAATGTTTTCTTCGCTCATTGTGGGTAAAAATATCCAGCTTTCATAAAATTTTCGCCTGACTCAGCACTGTTTTGGGCAACTGAACCCTCATCCGGTAAACACCGGAAGGATGGTCACAGAGGCAGTTGGGCTCATCACTCAACCGCAGTGTTGATTCCTGCCCTGGCGCCAGCCGGTCACCATCTGAGGGGTTGGCCTGCCAGGTAAGCAAACGTCTCACCGTACTTTTCTTCGCCCTCCTGCCCCAGGACATACGCCATCGGGCGGGTTTTGATGTCTTTTTTCAGGTCGAGCAGGTGCCAGGGGAAGGGTTTCGGGAACACAAAGAAGAACAGGTAAGCGTAACGCCAGGCGAGTTCAACCTGCGCCTGGGTCAGTTGCGCGGCGTCTAAATCGCGCAACTTCTCGTCCAGTGTGGAGAAGTACATCTCCCAGGTGTCTGGGTCGCTGGTAAAGCCCCGGTTGCGATAATGCGTCTGCCCGGCAATGATCACAGGGATGCCGCGCATGGCCATCTCCAGCCCGACGGTAGTGGAATAGACCAGTCCCAGGTCGGTGATGTCCAGAATGTCGTAGGTGTTGATCTTTTCATCCGGCTCGACCAGGCGGAAATGCGCCGGGATCTCACCCAGGGCCTCACGGATGACTGTGACCATCGATGTGCCGTGGGTCAAGACCTCGCCGGGGTGCACCCGGATCACCAGTTGAAGGTCCTGGCGATCGACAAAGTATTGCACGGTTTTCTCAATCCATTCTGCCATGGTTTTGCTGAACACCTGCCGGCCTAAAGTCAGGCTGTCTCCCAAGACATTAGTGGCAAGCAGCACCACGGGTCGGTCGTCCAGGTTCAACGCTTTTCTAACCGCCGCACCGCCCTGGGTGGGCGTGTCCTGCCATTGGCGGGTGAAGTTCTTCCAGGCCTTGGCATCCACTCGAGCGGAGTACAGCTCCTGCAATTGCGTGATGTGCGCCTCCTCCAGGGGTTCATCGCCCCGGGCCGCCCACAGGTCGTCGGTGTAATGACGCATGATCTCAGAATCCTGGGCCAACCAGATGCGCTCACGCTGGTCGCTGAATTCAAAAGTCACGGTTGGTAAACCAAGCTGCCGGGCAACCCGGTAAACCACGCCCATCTCCTGGATGGTGCCGTTGGGGACAATGACCACATCGGGTTTATGGGCATTCAGCCAGGCCCGGGCGGCAAGGGCAGCCTCCCGGTTGCGTTCAAAGCGCAGCTTGTAAATCTCTTCCTCTTTGGTGATATCTTCAACCTGCAGGGTGTATTGCGCATCGTAGATGCTGACTTCGTCCACCGCTTGTTCGAGTGAATCTGGCAAATTCCTCGAGAATGGCCGCACGTCCATCAGGGATTGGACCTGCAGTAAAGAACCGGTAGCCCTGAGCACCTCGCGAGTGTACAGGTTTTGCCGGCGCAGGTCAAACTTGCCGATGGGTTTGTCCCAGCTCGCATAAGGCAAAAAAGACAGGGTCACCTGATGACCGCGGCCTGCCAGCGCCACCGCCATCAGGGCGGCATATTCAATCCAGTAATGCAGGGATGCAAAAATAAACACTTTCTTCCCGGCCGCGCGCTCGCGCCGTTTCGCCTCTGCCTGCGCAGCAGCCCCTGGCAGGACAGCCTCTAAAAGGTCCAGGTTAAAATGCGCTTTCCAGGGCTTATGGCGCTGAACAAGATGCCAGTACAGCTCAACGGTATATGGCAGCTGCGCCAAGATTTTCTTCAAACTGCTTCGATTCATTTTTTACCTATCTACTTTTCCGATCTTCCAGGCCAGGTTCGGCCGGACAGGGCCAAGGCGCGGTTCCGGCCATTGCATACCGGGTGCACCTGTGGCATCCACGGTGAACGTCAGGGCTTTATCGTCCTGGAAATAGCGTTGAATGCGGTACACGCTGGCATTCACGCCCAAAACATAACGGCCTTCATTCATCAGGTCGGGCGGAATTGTGCACCGGCTGATGTAATGGCCCGGCGTGCGCACAGCGTGCTTCTCGAACATTCCGGGGTCGTCCGTGTCAAAACTGGTGAAAACAAATTCGCCCCGGGTGGTCATCATGTAAATCCCCGCCCGCAAGCCGCTGATCTCCTGAGTAAGGCGGTAGTCCAGCTCGATCGAGAACCCCTCGGTGGCATTGACCGTATCCACCACCTCGCCAGCGGGGTTCAACACCCGCAAAGCGACCGGGACGAAAGGCTCGTCATCTTCCAGCGGTGATCCCTCGGCCCAAATGCGCTCGCCTTGCTTGTTGAGGCCCATGTTCAGGTAATGATCCACCGCCTGGGGGGTTGGCGCGCGCATGATCATTTTCCCCTGGTCAAGGACGATGGTTTCCTGGGTCAGCCTGAGGATGGCGGACATGTTGTGGCTCACAAACAATACGGTGCGTCCTTCCTGGGCGACATCGCTCATCTTTCCCAGGCATTTAAGCTGAAATTCGGCATCCCCCACAGCGAGAACCTCATCCACCACCAGGATTTCAGGCTCCAAATGCGCCGCCACAGCAAACGCCAGGCGCAGGTACATCCCGCTCGAAAAGCGTTTTACGGGCGTATCGATGAATTTGCCAACCTCAGAAAAATCAACGATCTCATCAAACTTGCGGTCGATCTCTTCCCGCCGCATGCCCAGGATGGCGCCATTCAGGTAGATGTTCTCGCGGCCAGAAAGCTCCGGATGAAAACCGGTTCCGACCTCCAGCAGAGATCCCACCCGCCCGTGAATTTCGCCGTATCCCATGGTGGGATCCGTCACCCGGGAGAGAATCTTCAGCAGGGTGCTTTTGCCCGCGCCGTTTCTGCCCACAATCCCCAGCACCTGGCCGCGTTCGACATCAAAAGAGATGTCCTTCAGCGCCCAGATATAGGATGGCCCCTCATAACGGCCACTGGTGCCCGGTTTTAGCAGCCTGCCGACGCGTTTTGCGCCTGCGGTCAACAGGTCGCGCAGGGTATCAGGGCGGTTCTGCACCGTTCCGATGCGGTAGCGCTTTGAGATGTTTTCAACACGGATAACAGGCTTCATCACAGGCACCTAAACAATATCGGCGAAGGTTTTTTCCATCCGCCGGAAATAATACAAACCGCTCACCAACAGCAGGATCACCACGGCAACCGAGATCAGCATGGTCATATCTGGCGGACTGCCGCCCAGCAGCGCCCAGCGAAAGCCCTGGATCACGCCGACCATGGGGTTCAGCCCGTACAAAGACCGCCAGATCCCCGGCGGTATGGTTTCGATGGGATAAACGATCGGGGAGGCATACATCCACACCTGGATGATGAAGGGCACCATATGCTGAACGTCGCGATATTGTACGTTCAGGGCCGAAAGCCACAGCCCGACAGCCAGGGCGGTCAGGAGCGCCAGCAGGATGATCAATGGCAGCCACAGGCTGTTCAGGCCGGGTAAATGCCGGTAGTAGACCATCACCAGCAAAAGCACCACCAAAGAGACCGCAAAATCAACCAGTGCGGCAAACACAGTCGAGAGCGGAATCGCCAGCCTGGGAAAGTAGATCTTGGTGATCAGGTTGGCATTTCCCACCAGGCTGACGCTGGAACGCTGCAAGGCTGAAGCAAACAGCTGCCAGGGCAGCAGGGCTGAGAGGGCAAACAGGGGATAGGGTAAACCCTCTGAAGGTGTGCCTAACAACACACCAAATATGACCGTGAAGATCAGCACAGTCAGAATAGGCTGAAGGACTGCCCAGGCAATGCCTAAAACGGCCTGCTTGTAGCGCACTTTGATGTCGCGCCAGGTGAGGAAAAAGATCAGCTCACGGTAACGCCACAATTCTTGTAGATCAATCCCCAGCCATCCCGTGGATGGGCGAAGATAGATCACAGGAACCGTGTCCGTGTTAGGGCGGGATGTTTCAGTCAATTTACTCGGTCACTTTCGGTTGGCGCGGTACCAGTCGATGGTACGGCGTAAGCCTTCATCAAAATCGGTCTGAGCTTCAAAGCCGAACTTTTCCTTGGCGCGGCTGGTATCCAGGGCACGGCGCGGCTGGCCGTTGGGTTTGGTGGTATCCCACACCAGGTCGCCTGAAAAGCCTGTCAGCCTGGCAATTTTCTCTGCCAGGTCTTTGATGCTGATCTCAAAACCCGAACCAATATTGACGGGCTGAGATTCGTTGTAGCGCTCAGTCGCCAGGGCAATGCCGCGGGCAGCATCTGTCACATAGATGAATTCCCGTGTCGGCGAGCCATCGCCCCACACCACGATGTGATCCTCGCCGCCCTCCTGCGCTTCGATGCACTTGCGGATCAGCGCGGGGATGACATGCGAACTGCGCGGGTCAAAATTGTCGCCCGGGCCGTAAAGGTTGACCGGCAGCAAAAAGATGCTGTTAAACCCATATTGCTGGCGGTAAGCTTGCGACTGCACCAGCAGCATCTTCTTCGCCAGCCCATACGGGGCGTTGGTCTCTTCAGGATAGCCGATCCAAAGGTCGTCTTCTTTGAATGGCACCGGCGTGAATTTGGGGTAAGCGCACACAGTCCCGATGGCAACAAACTTCTCAACCCCTTGCAGATAAGCCTGGTGCATCAATTGGACGCCCATCATCAGGTTGTCATAGAAAAACTCAGCGGGGTGCTCCCGGTTGGCGCCGATCCCGCCCACATGGGCAGCCAGGTGAATGATCACATCCGGGTCTGAATCCTCGAGCATCCGGTTGACAGCTTGCGGATCAACCAGGTCATAATCCTCAATCTTGGGGATGAAAATCTCCGTTGCACCTCGAGCGCGTAAATCTTCTATCAGGTGAGTTCCCAAAAAACCTGCACCCCCGGTGACACATATTCGCTTTGTAGACCAATCCATTCGTTTCTCCATCATGCCTCATTTCACAACCTGGCGGCAAGTCACGGTCGCGTAATCCTGAGCTCCAGCCCTTTGACCGCAAGGTCGGGCACGCCTCTCCGGTGTAATTATATATCGCAATTTGCGCCGCCTGTTTTGCTGAACCTCAATCGAGCCTTGCTAAACCAGCCGATTCATACGCGCATTAACCGTGCCGATCGAAATGTTCAGGTCATCCGCCAGCCGTGCCCGGGTGATATCAGGGTCAGCGGGAATTCTCGACAGCACAGCCAGGTCATGACCCATCAAGCAGCTAACTTCAGATAACATCATTTTATCCCATTTATTGCCAGTGTTCTGTTCTGCGATGAGCACAGTCCCTACCGCGCTGACACCGGTATCAGGACGGATAAACCGCTCTGTTCGGATTCAAATATTACCTCGTAAGACTGGTCAAGTGTCCTGCTGACATGTTTAGTCCAGGCGTTATTTTCTTCACTAAAGACCTCGGTCGACTTCTTTTCGTAATAGAAAAGGGGTTCGATCACAATCAGATCAAACCTTTGAGATTCGATGTCATCTCGAAAATGGTTTAAATATGTCTCATTCTCAGACATCGCCATTTCCATCAGGAACACCTTCTCATATTCAGGGACCAATTTCACGCCATCGATAAGGCCAAAGGTGAGCAGATGCCTGTTTTGAATGAAAAGCACCTCACCTTCTTCCAGAGCCCATGCGTCAATCAACGCCTGAACCTGTGTGATGTCATCCCATGCACGGTCTGTGTCCCGGTTCCCATAAGGACGTAAACTGTTCAACAAAAACAAAGTTGGAATAAACCCCATCAGCAGGATCAAAACGATAGGGGTAATGGGTTGTGGTAAATCATCGGGCTGATCGGGGATAAAGCGATTAAACAGGAGATACATGACCGTGACTGCCAGGAACACCAGAAAAGCGTCTAAATTATGGAGGTTGTTTCCACCACCGATCTTCGCGCTGACAACCAGGCCGGACAGCATGAGTGCCAGCAGGATCGTCAGCAAACCCATCAAGCGCAAGGGTTGCCAGGCCTGCCATTTAGACAGCAGTCGCCGCAAGATAAACAAGATCGGCGGAAGGCTGGCAACCGCCAACATGAGTAAAACGCCCATCCCAAAAGCCTCATTGGGAAGCAACCGATAAAACAATAACGGCGATCTAAATGCGGAGACAAAATCCTCTGCTGCTCGTCCGCTGATGCCGGCATAAACTGCCTGGGAACCAAAACCAACCATCAAGCCGATGAGAGAGGCCAAAACCGGCCAGCGCCAGTATTGCCAAAATGACCGATCCTCCTGCGGCTTTTCGAGAATATATAATGTAGCCCCCAGCAACCCCGCCACTGGAAACCAGTTAACTCGGCTGATTCCCGCCCATATGGAGGCAATCATCACCCATATGAGGGATCGGCCCAAGTGTTGTTTGTTAAACCCGAACAGGACAATGATGATAACAACCATCAGGTGGTAATAGACTGGCCCCTGGAACGTAAACAGGACGAACCAGGCCGTGATCCCCAACTCCAGCCAGCGATTGGCGGGTTTGATCCGCTTACAAAGCCCAAGCCCTCCCGCCAGGGACAACCCGATCCACAACACAACCTGCCAAAAACGATGAGCCCACAACGCCAGACCGGGGATCAGGTATGGCACGGATTGAAGTAAATACCGCGATGGATGCAAAGATGACAGCGGCGCCCGAAATCCGTAAATGCGCTCTGAAAAGAATAATGAGGCGTCATAAAACCAGGTGGTTTCAGACCAGTCTAATGCCAGCGGATAGGTTTGCACATCCGGGATCCAGTAGACCGCCCACAACACCAACCCATACACACTGAAACTGGCAATCAAGGCATGCAAAGCATTGACTTTCCCAGTGCCGATCAGTAAGACAGCACCAAGCAGGCTGAGATGACCATACACGACGATATGCAGCCAGGGTCCCAACCCCAGCGGGGCGATTCCAGCCAAGATAACATACGCAAAAACCGTGATAAAGATAATAAAAATGATATAGTTCAAGAAACCTAAGCGTTTGGTGACCCTGGTAATACGACGGGCAATCGTCATGACCCGTTGATACCACCCGCCCTGAGACAAAAAATAAATGCTGGTCAATAAGCATAAAACGTACACATATAAGGGCGTCAGGCCCAGCAGCATGCTCCCGGAAAATCCCAAAATCGATCCGAGCCCATAGGTCTCAAGAAGGGCTGCGACGATCCCGACAAGAGTCACCAGCAGGGCAACGAGATGGTAGGCGAGCAGAATGCCGATGTTTTGCGGCAAATCAGGCCGGGAATGGTAATTCAATCTTGAGGCCAAGCGCCTAATTGTTGATGCCCGTGGTTTCGTCATCCGTGCTCCGAATTAAAATGTATTCAGGGTTCCTGATTGGATCCAATTTGGTCAGAAACCAATTAAATTATTTTCCATTCGCGGGAGACATCGTGATTAACTGAATTGGTTCATGATGATCCGCCATGATTTCAGGCAATTGCGTGTCTTCATCGCAATACGGGAAGAATTGATGGTTTACTTAACGACATCAAAGTAGTTTGGACGAAGCCCATATTAATCGAGAATTATTAATGCCTTCTGTATATATTCAATGCGTGAATTATAACAATGGGTCATCCTTCGTCAAGGAGACTCTGGACTGCTTTCGATCTTTCACCAGCCCGAATACTACCACGCCGAAACTCAAAACCAGGATAACCGCAACCATCGCCCATAATTCCAGCCTGGGGAAGTAGGGATAATACCGGCTGATGTACCATTGGGTGAAAAAAGCCAGGAAAATACCCTCAATATAGAACACACGCGCCAGCCAACGATCCTTTGTCTCCCGGGCATAGGCCAGACCCCAGGCGGCAACCATGGCCATCCAGGGCAGAAATACCGCCCGGTAGCGCGGGTTATCCCACTGATCGCCCCCGGCCCTTGCAGACGCCACAACAACCCAGGCCCATGCGACCAACACCAGCACGATCAGCGACCGCCGTTTGAACGAAGGCGACAGGTTCCACACGCGGATCAGGGCATAAGCCATGAGCGGAAACAACAAGTACCAGCCCAGAGCCCTGAAGATCGCCAGACTCTGCCAGATCCACGGCGCGGGTGCTGCGATGGCCGCAGGCAGCACCGGCTGGAGAAGGCCATAAGCAAGAATGAACGGAAAATGCAACCAGGTTGGCAAACTATCAAGGTGAAATTGAACCCGGCCAGAGCGGGTAATGGTCTGCAGGGTGTCCCATTGCAGGACTGCATTCACCCAATCCCGCATGAACCATGCGCCTGCCAACACAGCGGCAGCGATCAGAACCCAAACTGCAGCCTTCAACCAAGTTTTTCGCAGCTCGCTCGACTTGACCACCCACACCCACAACAACACAACCCCAATCATGGCCGGCCCGACCCTAAAAGAAAACAGCAGCAAGCTCAGGGCGCTGACACCAAAGGCAATTAGCGCAAGCCAGTCTTTCTTCTCATCCAGCCAGCGGGAAGCCGCCCAGAACATCATCGTGAAAAACAGGATCATGAAGGGCTCCCGCATTTGGGATGCGCCCAGCAGGATACCTTCCGGGTACAGTGCCAGGATCCACCCTGCCCACAAGGCGGTTTTCCCGTTGATTTTCCCCTTCATACCAGCCAGCAGGAAAGCCACACTCAAGGCCATCGCCCCTGCCCCGATGATAACGATCAGGATCGGCCGGTGAATATCCGGGCTGAGATAGCGGTTCACCAGCCCACTGAGTGCCAGCAGCCCGCCATATTGATCCACCTCGTAATCGTCACTGAAGGCCCGCGTTAATGGCGCATCGGACCGGGACAGCATCCAGGCATTCCGATCACGGCGATAGGCGTCTTCGAACACATAACCCGCCTGCTGCGGCGGTTCCTCATATCCATATCGGGGCAGCCCCCAGGCCAACAGGACACCATAAGCCAGGCGGATGAAAAACGCCAGGAACAGCATCCAGGCCAACACCTTGCCTGCACCTGCTTTACGCCAGGCAGCGTATAAAACACAGCTCACCGTAAAAATCAGCCCGGAGGTGATCAGGAAACCCGGCACAAAATCGCCCACCGCCAGCACTCCCTGCGTGAGTGCACCCAACCCCAGGCTTGTAGCCAGGACTGCAGCGAGGTGGAAAAAGAGCTTATAAGGTCGCTTGTGTTCAGCCATGGTTAACCGCCTCTTTGTGCTGCTTAGGTTTCACCCATGCCACCCAGGTACGATAGGCAACCCACAACACCAGGTAAACCACCACCGTCTGCAGGGGCACCAAAAAACGCGGGTTGTCGCCGTGATCAATCAGTGAGGACATCACCGAAGCAGCCCAAACTGACCCCGCCAGGAGCATATGGAAGGGTGTGATCCTCCACAACGTCCACAGGCGCTTGGAAACCAGGGCAGCCAGGTTGGTCGCGAGAAAAAGCAGGTTAGCACCGATGAGCAGCCCGCGCGCCCCCAGGATCAAGGCATTCAAGAAAGAGGTGGCGCCCGGAGATGAGATTGCCCCAGCATCCCAGTAAACCGGCGCGCGCCAGAACATCCACCAGCCCTGCATGACCCGGGCAAGGTATTTTCCCGGGTGGGTCAGAATCAAATCAAGCGACAAGGATTGCAGCGTCGATGAAAGCTGGTAGAAATTCAGCCCGCTGGCCGCTTGCATCGCCGGAATGGCATCCCAAATGGTATTGCCCTGGGTGCCCCGCTCCGCCACCCTGGCATCGCGATATTCAAGGTACACATCACGCAATTCAGCGTACTCGTCCGGCACAGCCTCAAAATAATAGCCTGTATGCTGCACCAGGTGATACCCCGTCATGGTGGTCAAGGCGAAAACGTTGTAATTAACCCTGATCCAGCGCATCCAGCCCCCTACCAGCAGGATGCTGGGCAGGATCACCGTCGCGAGCGCTCGCCAGTTGATGCGCAGGCGCTTGTTGTCCATTGAAAAGGCTAAAAACAACGCCAGCCAAACGGGCAGAAAAATGAATAAAGGCCGGGTTAATGCCGCCAGGGCTGATGCCAGCCCAATGCCTGCCCCCAGCCACAATGTGCGGTTTTTCGGGTCGTTGAGCCAGAAAAACGCGCCAAGGAAGGCTAATACCAACCAAAAGGTCGAAAGCGTTTCGGTTAACAGGTTGGCTTCGAAGAACAACTGCCCGGGGTTAAGGGTGTGCGCCAGGGCAGCCAACCCGCCAATCATTGGCGTCCCGCTGGACTTCCAGCCGATCACGAACCACGCCAGGGTGATCCCGAGCCCCATAGCCAGTTGCGAGGCGTATACAGCCCGATCTGTGCCGATTAACGCCATCCATACGGGGTACCCGGGCGTTCGCGTGCCGTCATACGCCTCAAAACCCCCCAGTACCGCCTGGGCAGACCTGCGATAGCTGGCCGTATCGTTGTACGAGACCGGCGGATAGGCGAAGAACAACCCGAGCCGTAAGATGACCGCTACACACAGGACCACACCCAGCCAAATATTCAGGTTACGGTTCCTTACCTCAGCCATAGCACCATTTTCACCATCAAACCCAGTTAAAGCAACCCTTCAAGCGCCCGTTCAGCCCGTGAACGCCAGGTGTAAGCTTGCACAGCCCTGCGGGCCGCGCTGCCCAGGGTTTGGCGGGCGTCGGGGTCGGCTTGCAAACCCAAGATAGCCTGATGCCAGGCTGCCAAATCCTCCGGCGGGCAAAAAACGGCCTTCGTTTCATCCAGCACCTCATGGATCACGGGCAAATCGCTGCTGATGATCGCCCGGCCGGCCGCCATGTACTCAAACATCTTCATCGGGCTGGCAATTTGGGCTGAATCCCCGCCGCCGCTGCCGGCAATATGCCTGCCGTATGGCATTAACAGCACATCGGATGCCGCCTGGTAGGCCGGCAGGATATCGTGGTCGACAAACCCGGTCAGCGTGATGTTCCTGACGCCCTCACGGGCCAATTTTTCTTTCCATGCCATCACATCGGCGGATTCACCGCCCACCCACAAGAATTGGATCTCCGGCATGGCCTTCGCCAGGTTGAACATCAGGTTCATGCCTCGCCCGGCGTAAAAATGGCCGGTATAGCCAGCGGTGAAGGCGTCTGGGAGACCCAAAGCCCGTCGGGCTTCGGGAGGTGACGGCAAACCCTGGTATGATTCCAGATCGACCCCGTTGGGGGCCGCCAAAATGTCGACGGTGGAGCGGTCAAGATTGAATTCAGCCAGCAGCACATTTTTCAGCGCTTCTGTATTGGTCAACACGCGCTGGCGGATGGCGGACCCCAAAAACCGCCGAAAAAGCCACGGGCCAAGCCGGCCTGTCACCCGGTCGTGAAGCTCCAGGACGGTAGGCAGCTTGCGCCACAAGGCCATGACTGCCGCCTGCAGCATCCAGGTGTACACTAGGTCCGGGTTCATGCGCTTGCACATATCCACAGCTTTGAAAGCAAAATCATAACGTCTGAATGCCAGATTTTCAGATATCCAGCGGATATCAAAGCGATGCTGCAGACCGTAATGGGCTTGCAATTTTTCCCAGGAGGTGTGCGTTTCACCCGGGACCAGCAGGGTCACTTCATGTCCTAATGCCGCCAAAGCCTGGGTTGCTTTGACAACCTGGATGCTGTTGGCGGTATTTGCTGGCACAAACGACGCACTGATACAAATAATCTGCATGGTAAACTCACTTGCCTTGCCATCCATACCAGCAAAGTAGCGGTATTTAGCCATCACCAGGTATTGATGACACAGGTGAATGAAAATATACCACATGTGTTGTGTTTTATCCGCAGGAGATGCCCTTGCACGGCTTGCTATGGGTCAACATAAAACACATGGATAGGCGCGGATGTTGTGCAACAGGGTGAAAACATCTGTCAGCAAGGACATACAGCAAGATTTAACGAATTGAAGTAAAATCGAGGTTCAACAGTTGAACGATAAAAGCAAAACATCAACTCTATCACATTCTTTTCTTATGATGAAAGCCCGTGAATTTTTCAAAAAACCCATTCTGTTTCAAATCCTGATCCTGTTAGGGAAAGTCCTGCCCCGCAGGATAGGCTTGCTGATTGCCAGCCTGGTGGGCACCGTCGTTGGGAGCCTTAAAAAATTGAGGCTGATCCAGGCCATTCGCGCCAACCAATGGGTCATCCATGACCAGCAATTGACCAAAAAACAACTAAACCAACTGCCCAGGACGGTATTCCGGTCAGCCTCGAAATGCTTCTTTGATTACTTCTACTTCCATTCCCGTCCGCAAAAGCTCGAAGAAATCGTGCGCTTCAGCCCCGAGGCAGAAGCGGCAATTGGCATGATCAAGGATGATCAGCCCTGCGTGATAGTTTGCCCCCACTTGAGCAATTTTGACCTGATGGGCTATGCGCTGGCCATCCACGATGTTAAAGCCCAGGTCTTATCCTATCCTGACCCGGTAGCTACCTATAAATGGCAAAACGAGCTTCGTCAAAGGCGGGGAATCATCGTCACACCGATGAGCCTGAGCGCGTTCCGCCAGGCTCGGCAGCGCTTGCGCACGGGCGGGAGTGTACTCACGGGCCTTGACCGGCCGCTCGAGCAGGGTTACCACGAAAAGTACCAGCCCAATTTCTTTGGTTACCCGGCGCACCTGCCAGTGACGTACATCCGCATGGCCCTTGAAGCCAACGCCCCGGTCTTCGTTTTTGCAGCGGCATTTCTGCCCAGTGGGAAATATTACCTCGAAGGCTCAACAGAGATTTGGATGGAACCCAAGGAAAACCTCGAAGAAGAAATCCTTTTTAACGCCCATAAAGTGCTCAAGGTCGCTGAAGGGTTGATTAGAAAATACCCCGAACAGTGGGCCATGTTCTACCCGGTCTGGCCGCAATTTTTAGGCGTATAATCAAAAGCAAAAGAAAGGGCATAAATGAATAAAGTAGAAGACCACAAAAGGGAAAACAAGATACTGCTTGGTTTTCTCGAACTGCCTGCATTGCAGTGGCTGGCCGCCCATCTGCCAAACTGGGTCACACCCGACATCCTGACCTTGATCGGGATTGGCGCATCTGTGCTGATTTTCGTCAGCTATATCCTCACCAACGTCAGTCCCAATTATCTCTGGCTGGCCAGTTTGGGGTTCGTCCTCAACTGGTTTGGCGACAGCCTGGATGGCACTGTAGCCCGTTACCGCAAAATTGAGCGTCCGCGTTACGGCTTTTTGATCGATCACTGGGTTGACGCCCTCAGCGCTGTGCTGATCTTCCTCGGCCTGGGGCTTTCTCCCTATGTCAACCTGGTCGTGGCCAGCCTGGCTGTGATCAGCTACCTGCTGGTTTCGATCATGGTGTACCTGATCACCTATGTGACTGGCGTGTTCAATATCACCAGCGCCTACATCGGCCCCACGGAAATTCGTCTTCTGGCAATCATTGTCAACACAGTGATCTTCCTGAGCGGTGAAGTGACCTATAACCTTCCCTGGGTGGGCGAAACGAGCCTGTTCACGCTGGTTACCGGCGCATTGGCGTTGGTCATGTTCCTGTACTTCATGATCAACACCTCCATTCAAGCCCGTAAGCTTATGCTATTGGATGAGAAGCGCCTTCAGCGGCGGTTAGCCAAAGAAAACGAGAGCAAGCCCACTCGCTGATGAGCGATATGATTCACCGGTGGTGAAGGTTGAGCAGGCGCTAAACGTATCCCGCAACCTGCCCCTGAGCGCGACGATATAACGTACACCCACTTTGCCTGCCGATTTGCAGGTGTGATCCTTGCTGAAAGTTTTCAGAGGTAGTTTGTTTCGATGGTAAAAATCCTGCACTTTGCTGATGCACATATCGATATGGCCAATTTCGGCCGGCACGACCCGGAAACCGGGCTGCCCTTGCGGGTAATGGACTTCCTCACATCTCTGGATGAGATCGTGCAGACCGCACTAACCGAAAAGGTTGACCTGGTGATCTTCGCCGGGGATACCTATAAAGACCGCTCGCCAGCGCCAACCTTCCAGCGGGAATGGGGTAAGCGCATCATGCAGCTCTCCCGGGCAGGTATCCTAACCCTGTTGCTGACCGGCAACCACGACATCTCCCCGGCTACCGGCCGGGCGCATGCCATCCAGGAGTTCGACACCCTGGATGTTCCCCATGTGCGCGTCTTGCATCAACCTCAATTTCTGACCTCTGATGACCTGGAAGGCCTGCCTGTGCAGGTTTTAGCGCTGCCGTGGGTCTCCCGGTCTGGATTGATGGCAACGCTGGCCTCAGAAGCGGATACCAGCGAAAAGATCTACGACCTGCTCAGCGTCCGGCTGGGCGAGCTGGTCGAAAACTGGTTGGATGAAGCGGACCCTGCTTTGCCTACCATCCTCACAGCCCACGCATCTGTGGAGGGCGCCATGTACGGCGCTGAGCGGATGGTCATGCTCGGTAAAGACCTGGTCCTGGAGCCTGGCCTGGTCAAAGACCCGCGCTTTGATTATGTTGCCCTCGGTCACATCCACAAACCCCAAAACCTGAATGAAGGGGCCCATCCGCCGGTGATTTACCCCGGATCTATCGAACGGGTGGACTTCGGCGAAGCCGGCGACCGCAAGTTTTTCATTTTGGCGGAGGTTTCCAGGCAGAACACACAGGTCACCTGGCGCGAGCTGAAAAATATTCGGCCTTTCATTGATGTCCACGTCGAGCTGGAATCGGACCAGGACATCAACCCGACGCTGCAGGCAGCCTTACCCCCCCAGGAAGCGCTGGAAAATGCCATCCTGCGCATGACCATTGTTTACAAACGTGAATGGGAACCCCTGATCGACGAAGCTGCGTTGCGCAAATTGGCTGAATCGGCGTTTGAATTTCATCTGGTCAAACGGCCCCAGATGGAAGCCCGAGTTCGATTGCCAGAAGGCCGCGCAGCCAGCAGCCTGAACGTAATCGAGCTGCTTGATATCTACTGGGATGCCAGCAAAAGCGACATTGATAAAGATAAACAAGCAGCGTTAAATGCCCTGGCAAAATCCATTATCGATGAGGCCAACAGCGGAGACTGACTGCACCGAGAAGGGGCTGTAGACCCTAAAGCCTGTTTTCAGCTTGCATCCGTCTGATCGGACTGGACCCACCACGCGACACCTAATACGCCGGGGCCGGCATGGGCGCCAATGATGGGGGTTAATTCGGTGATGAAATGATCCTCAGGGTGATAAAATGCCACCAGTTTTTTAGACAGAACTTCAGCCTCTTGTACCGCATCGGTATGGCAGACCGCCAACGCGATCTGCCTTTTGGGTAGGGTCTTTTTAAGCCAGTGCAACATCCGTGCTCGGGCTTTCTCCTTGGTCCGGGCGATGCCGATCAGCCGGATTTGGCCGTCGCTGATGACCAAAATGGGGAACACGCGCAGCCGCGAGTTGACCCATTGCTGTGCGTCGCTGACCCGCCCGCCTTTGATCAACAGTTCAAGCGTATCCAGCACGCCCACAAACCCCACAGTTTTCAACACATCATCCAGTGCGGCCAGGATGGCCTCAGGATCATCAAACTTTGCCGCTAACCGTGCCGCTGCTACCGTGATAAACCCTTCAGCCGGCCCGACCGTGCGGCTGTCAACCACTTGCACAGGGAAGCGCTCTGCGATCTCCTGGCTGGCTAAATGCGCCGAACTCCAGGTGTGGGTCAGCTCTTTGGGTGGCGAGATGACGATCGCAGCCTGGTGATCCTCAGCTAACTGCTCATACAGCGCCAGAAATTCTCCGACCGATGGCGCCGAAGTTTTAACATCGAAATCTCCCGATCGCAAGGATTGATAGAACTGGCGTGTATCAGCATCAACGTCATCGTGATAGACGCCGTCAGGCATGATCAAAGCCAAAGGCACGACATGGATGTTTTCTCGTTCGCGCCAATCAGCTGTCAATGAAGCAATGCTATCGGTGATCACCGCCACCTGCTGCTGCTTTTTAGTGCGCCCTTTGGGCGCAGCCAATCGATGATCAGGTTGCTCTTATCAGCACGGGAACGCCAATCTCGGAAAAACTGTGGCAGCAGAACACTCGCCATGGTGAGTAGAAACACCAATGGGGCCAGGATGATCAGCAAAGGCTGGTTTTGCAGCGTGTAAACACCCGACAGTGCCAACAAACTGACGATCGCCGCAATGATTGCGCTCCCGGTAATGACCAGGTACACCAACCCAAACAGCAACAGGATTAAAAAACTCTCCACGGGCGTCAAGGCCAGCAGGCCCCCTAACACTGAAGACAGCCCCCTGCCGCCCCGGAATCCAAAACAAATCGGGTAGCTGTGCCCAAGCACCACCACGATCACCCCCACCAGGGCACAGGCATCACCCAGACCCAACATCCGGGCTGTCAGCACAGGCAGCGCCCCTTTGGCGAAATCCATCACAGCCACAATGCCGGCCGTCACGATCCCGATCATCCGGCCGACGTTGGCTGCCCCGGCTTTTCTGTTCCCAATTTGACGGATATCCTCCCCGGTCCATAATTTGGTGACGAGAATGGCAAATGAAATTGACCCAAACAGGTAGCTGGCAGTAAATAGAAGGAGGCATTCAATACTAAACAGCATCATCTCACTCCCTTCAGTCCCGGGTGGCAGAAAAATGCCTGTTAATTAAATTAAACCGGCTCACCTGTAAAGTTACGTCCGTCCTCAAGCCCAGTGTACCGTGGCTATTACTCCAGCCGATAGTGGGCATACAGGGCCGTCGTGCGAGTATAATCAACCTTATTCTTACTATCCGGGCAGGGCGCAGGGATAACGACGACAAGGCGTGATTTTGCTGCCTAATTGCTTGACACTTCCTGGTCTTTTCCGTATAATACTTTCTGCCTTCCTCGATAGCTCAATTGGCAGAGCGAGCGGCTGTTAACCGTTAGGTTCCAGGTTCGAGTCCTGGTCGAGGAGCCTAATTCTTTAAAGCTGTCCGCTGTGCCCCACAAACAAGCTGAACCTGGCCTCAAAATAGATTAATCCGAGTTTAGCGTTGGCCTAAATGGCTTCACAGGCACCCATATGTGATATAATCATTTCGGTCAAGGGGACACCCCCCAAACCGCCAAGACAGACATTTTCTCTCACCCCTGGTAACGCCGGCCGGGGGTGTTCGTTTTTAATCCCACCAACCCAAATTGTGCACCTGGCGGTTATAATCAAAGCCAACCTAAAAGGGTGGTAAACGCTTGGCTAGATTATGATTGGAGCGCACGATGCAGGGAATGATTCGAAAACTCGCTTTGGCTGCCTTCCTCTTAATGACGATTGCAGTGGGTTGCACTCGCCCGCCCGCCCCGGAGATAACCCCGACCTCAACAGTCACGGTTCCCCCGCCCACCCCGACACCCACCCCGGAACCTGAACCCGAAGCATGGTGGCAGGATATCGTCTTTTACGAGATATTTGTGCGCAGCTTTAAAGACAGCGATGGCGACGGAGTCGGGGATTTCCGGGGCATCATTGAGCAGCTCGATTACCTCAACGATGGCGACCCGGCCACCCATGATGACCTTGGGATCGGCGGCATCTGGCTGATGCCCATCAACCCCTCACCCTCCTACCACGGGTACGACGTTACCGACTACTACGCCGTCAATCCCGAGTATGGCACCATGGAAGACTTCAAAGAACTGCTGGAGGAGGCTGAAAAACGCGGCATCAGGATCATCATTGACCTGGTCTTCAACCACACCTCGACCCAGCACCCCTGGTTCCAGGCCGCTGCAGACCCCGAATCGGACTTCCATGACTGGTATGTCTGGTCTGATGAGCACCCACAAATCCCCGGTCCGTGGTTTCAGAACGCCTGGCACCGCCACCCAGAAAATGGCCTGTACTATTACGGCATTTTTTGGGGCGGGATGCCCGACCTCAATTTTGACAACCCCGCTGTCAGCGAGGAAATGATGAACATCTCCAAATTTTGGCTGGAGGAGGTGGGGGTGCACGGATTCCGCGTGGATGCTGCCCGCTACCTGTTCGCCGATGGCGTCGCCCAGCAGGATACCAGGGAGACCATCCAGTGGTTTGAGGACTGGCGGGACTTTTACAAGGCCATCAATCCCGATGTCTTTACCGTCGGCGAGGTATGGACCGATCTGCGGGTCACCGCCCGCTACAGCGATGGGATGGATTCCCTGTTTATGTTTGACCTGGCAGAGGATATCAAGAATGGCGTCTATGCCCCTACACCCAGGCGGATCATCAACGCATATATGGACGTCCTGACTCACTTCCCAGACGGCCACTTCAGCACGTTCCTCTCCAATCATGACCAGCAACGGGTCATGTCCCTGCTCGAAGGCGACCTTAACAAAGCTAAAGTCGCCGCATTTGTCTACCTGACTGGCCCCGGTGTACCCTTTATCTATTACGGCGAGGAAATCGGTATGACCGGTAATAAACCGGACGAACTGCTGCGCACCCCCATGCAATGGACCGTCGGGCCAGGGGCAGGATTTACCACCGGGACGCCCTGGCAAGCCCTCAACCAGGATTTTGTACAGGTCAATGTGGCTTTCCAGAACAGGGACCCAAACTCACTCTTGAACCACTATCGCACCCTGATGCACCTCCGCAACCAGCATGTCGCCTTACGCACAGGTGAGTACCTCCCCTTTACCTCCAACTGTCTGCAGCTCTACCCCGTGCTGCGCGTGGAGGGCGACCAGGCGCTGATCCTGCTGGCCAACCTGGGCCGCCGGGAGATGGATAACTGTACCCTCACCATCTCAGAAAGCCCGCTTACAGGCCAATATGAGGTGGAAGTACTCTTTGGTGAGGGTGCCTTCAACCCGATCCAATTTTCAGAGGACGGTAGCCTGAGCGAGGTACTGCTTCTCGAGACTGTGGCACCCTTCCAGCTATTCATATTGGCGCTAAGGCAACCCTGATCGCTGAACAGTTCGGGGGCCATACAGGTTGGACTGCACTGTCGCTGGGGCTTTTCCAGCCGTTGATGTGGTACCAGACGGCATCGGAAGCCTGCGCCCTGGCTGCGCGCTCAGCTTTTCGTCCGCAGGGTAAAGCATCCGCCGTCAACCCCGATGATCTGCCCTGTGATCCAGCCCGAATCCACTTAAAGAAGGAAAAACTTGCAGGCTACCTGGAGTATGCCGCAGAAGTGCAGTACCGATTAATCCCTGGCATTTGGTAAGGCAAGATCATCAACGGTGAGTAAAGCGCTGTGAATTATGAAATGTTCATTTAGGGACCAAAACTGTCGATATGTTTTCGTGTTTCGCAAGGTGAGATGATTTCCTGTAGGGTGGGGTGGCGCTTCATCAAGGCCGGTATCACGATCGCGACGCACACTTGCCATAAATTTAATTCACGCCAACCCACCCTACGTGTCAGTGATAAGGCACATGATTCGCAAAGAGACGCCCGGTCTGGGCGTCTCTTTATTCGTCTACACTGGTTCGCTGAACCCGTAATGCCTGCTTACGGGAGTTTATTATCGTAGGATTGCAGGGCCTTCATATAATTAGCCCGCTCGAAGGCGGCTGGGTTTTCCACGTTCTGCTGGCTCATGCTACCGCGCATCTTTTCGACGGAGACATGATCGTATGCGGTCATCCAATTCTCCATCTCCGCCAGCATTTCCGTAGCCCGCTTTACCCCATTGGCAACAAATTCCGAGGCGACCATGGCCACATTCGCCCCGGCCATGACGGCCTTCACCAAATCAACACCGCTGTGCACGCCGCTGGTTAGCGCCAGGTCTGCCTGGACCTGGCCATACAGCAGCGCCATCCAGCGCATGGGCAGCAGGAGTTCGGATGAGGTCGATAGGTGCAGGGTCGTGTCCACTTCCATCTCTTCAATGTCAATATCCGGCTGGATAAAGCGGTTGAAGAGCACCAATCCCGCCGCGCCGGCATCCACCAGACGGGCGGCCAGGTTGGGAAGGGCAGTGAAAAACGGGCTCAACTTAACCGCCACAGGAACATCAACATGCTCATATACGGCTTTGACCAGCTCAACATAATTGTCTTCCAGTTCGCTGGTCGTGAGCTGCGGGCTGGTTGGAATGTAATAGGTGTTCAATTCCAGGGCATCCGCGCCGGCCTGCGCCATTTTCTGAGCATATTCCACCCACCCTGTATTAGATACGCCGTTGAGGCTGGCAATAACTGGAATTTCCACCGCTTCCTTATTCTTGCGGATCCGCTCAAGGTATTCATCCGGCCCGACATTATAGCGATCGAGATCCGGGAAGTAATCCAGGGATTCTGCAAAGCGCTCTGTGCCGCGCTCCATGTAATAATTAAACGCCAGACTGTCGTTTGTGATCTGTTCTTCAAACAGCGAATACATCACCACCGCACTCACGCCGGCATCTTCCATTTTCTTTACCGTGCTGGTCTTCTTCGACAGCGCTGAAGCAGACGCCACCAGTGGGTTTTTGAGCTCAAGTCCAAGGTAATGGGTTTTTAGGTCCGTCATCATTCCTCCATAATTTAATTTTCTAAGCGTAATTCCAAAAAAAATGGTGATGAACTGCGTTCATCACCATTCATTATACTGTTATTATCTGCCTCGCTCAAAATTATTCTTCGGGTTCGGGCTTTTCGTAATGCATATCTGCCATTTGCTGGTAAAGGGTCCAGCGGCTGGATGCATCGCGTTTGGCTTTCGCCATCAGGTTTTCGGCGCGTTCCTCGTTGCTCTGCAAGAGCATACGGTAACGTGTCTCGTTGTAGGCGTAATCTTCCACGGGCACCGTCGGCTCCTTGGCATCGATGGTCAGGGGGTTCTCACCTCTTGCGGCCAGCTCTGGGTTGTAGCGGTAGATCGGCCACACGCCTGATTTGACCGCCAGGTCCTGCTGTTGGAGGCCCAGACTCATGTTGATCCCATGGGCAATACAATGGGTGTAAGCAATGATCAGCGATGGCCCCTCATAGGCCTCAGCCTCACGGAAGGCCTGCAGGGTTTGCCGGTCGCTGGCGCCCATGGCCACGCGTGCCACGTAAACATAACCGTAAGACATCGCCATCATACCCAGGTCTTTCTTGGGCAGGTCCTTACCGTTGGCCGCGAATTTGGCCACGGCCGCGCGTGGTGTCGCCTTTGATGACTGACCGCCGGTATTGGAATAAACCTCGGTATCCAGCACGAGCACGTTGATATCGCGTCCGGAAGCGAGGACATGGTCCAGGCCGCCATAGCCGATGTCATAAGCCCAGCCGTCACCGCCGACAATCCAGACGCTCTTGCGCACCAGGTAATCAGCAATGGAGAGCAAGTTGCGGGCTTGAGGTGAATCCAATGTTTCCAGTTTCGCTTTTAGCTGCTCTACCCGTTCACGCTGGGCTTCCAGCTCTTCTTCTGTCTTCTGGCTGGCATCCAAAATCGCTTCCGCCAGGCCTTTCCCGACATCGTTGGCCAATTTAGCCAGCAGTTCTCGCCCGTATTCAACAAATTTATCAATCGTCAGGCGCATACCGAGTCCGAACTCCGCGTTATCCTCAAACAGCGAGTTAGACCAGGCCGGCCCGCGCCCTGCTGCGTTGACAGCGTAAGGCGTGGTGGGCAGGTTGCCGCCGTA